>Ga0315338_1001455_pt1 | contig 29622 bp, 25 predicted proteins | sample ASW8metaG_FD_204518 | JGI IMG/M metagenome (GOLD analysis project Ga0315338, IMG submission 204518) | Ammonia-oxidizing marine archaeal communities from Monterey Bay, California, United States - ASW #8 | ecosystem: Environmental > Aquatic > Marine > Coastal | place: USA: California | collected... | reverse complement strand
ACGGCGTGCTGATTCTCACTGACATGTTTGGCGGCACGCCGTCGAACATGAGCCTCTCCTTTCACGACGAGCATCAGGTGGAGGTCGTGACCGGGATGAACCTGCCCATGCTGATCAAGCTGGCGACAATGCGCGAAGAGAAGCCCCTCGCTGAGCTGGCCGCGTTCATCAAGGCCTATGGCCAGCGCAACATCTCCGTTGCCTCCGAGCTCGTGCCGGAAGGCGACACATGAGCGTCGAGCTCACCGTCGAGAAGGTCTTCGTCGTGCGTTCGGAGCTCGGCCTTCACGCGCGACCCGCGGGCCGCCTGGCCTCGGTGGCGGGGCGGTACGAGGCCGAGATCACTCTCGGGCGGGGCGACGAGTGGGTGAGCGGTTCGAGCGTACTCTCGATTCTGTGTCTCGCGGCCACGCAGGGGACGTCGCTCCACGTTCGGGCGGTCGGCGCGGACGCCGAAGAGGCGGTCGCCGAACTGGGCGTACTGATCGAGTCGCTGGAAGAGGATCTGGTCGGCTAGATCGACCGCTGATCCGTCGCGCCCGTAGGCTCGAAACTCCGCGTGGCTGCACGGCTCCTGCCGTTTGATCCCGATGCACCTCTCGCCTACCCTGCGGCCCTCACGAATTGGGAGACAGCAATGGGATCGCGTTTGATGTTCACGTCCGAGTCGGTATCCATGGGCCATCCGGACAAGATGTGCGACCAGATTTCCGACGCCATCCTCGACGCGATGCTGGCGCAGGATCCGATGTCGCGAGTGGCCTGTGAGACGGCAACGACGACCGGACTGGTCCTGGTCTGCGGAGAAGTGACGACGAAGGCGAGCGTCGAGGTCCCCGCGATCGTCCGAAGCGTCGTCCACGACATCGGGTACACGAGTTCGGACATGGGATTCGATGCCGCGACCTGCGCGGTCCAGGTCGCGCTCGGCAAGCAGAGCCCCGACATCTCCCAGGGCGTGAGCGAAGGCGAAGGACTTCACAAGGAACAGGGCGCCGGCGATCAGGGCATGATGTTCGGTTACGCCTGTGACGAGACGCCCGAGCTGATGCCCGCCCCGATTCGACACGCGCACAAGCTGATCGAAGCCCATCGCGGGCTGCTCGAGAGCGGTGAGCTGGATTACCTACGACCCGACGCGAAGAGCCAGGTCACCGTCGAATACGACGAAGAGGATCGGCCGCAGCGAATTGGCACGGTCGTTCTCTCGACTCAGCATTCCCCCGACGTCAGTCACGACCAGCTGCAGAAGGACATCAAGGAGAAGGTCATCCTCGAGACGCTGCCGGGTTCGCTGATCGACGAAGACACGATCTTCCACGTGAACCCGACCGGGCGCTTCGTCGTCGGCGGTCCGATGGGCGATGCCGGCCTCACGGGTCGCAAGATCATCGTCGACACGTACGGCGGCATGGGTCGACACGGCGGCGGCGCCTTCTCGGGCAAGGACCCGTCGAAGGTCGATCGAAGTGCTGCCTACGCCGCTCGTTATGTCGCCAAGAATCTGGTGGCCGCCGGGGCCGCGCGTCGCGCAGAGGTTCAGCTGGCCTATGCGATCGGCGTTGCCGAGCCGGTCTCGATCCGCGTCGACACTTTCGGCACCTCCGCTCTGGACTACCAGCGCCTCGAGCACATCGTGCGCAAGCATTTCGATCTGACGCCGCGCGGCATCGACGAGGCCCTCGACCTGCGCCGACCGATCTATCGCGCGACGTCGTATCACGGGCACTTCGGTCGAGAGAACGCGGGTCTGCCCTGGGAGCGAACGGACAAGGCGGAGGCCATTCGCGCGGACCTGTAGTCCGTTCGGTCGGGTCTCCTTCGACGTGGGGTTCGCGATGGGGTCTGGGGGAAGACTTGCCACTGGCATCGGCCGCTGCTTTGGCCGCGCTATCGACCGCCGTTCCGGCCGCTCGCACGGCCGCCGTACGGCGTTGGCCATGGGCGTCGTCGCGACGACCCTCTGTCTACTCGCTTGCGGAGCGGCCACTGCGCGAGTCGAGCCCCGCATTCGCGTCCTTCTCTATGACGACCAGGCATCGGTCCGCGTCGGTCCGGCGGCGGCACCCGTCGAGATCGCGCTCTCCGCGACCGGAGGTCGACTCGTCGTCGCGGGCGAAGAGACGCCCGTCTGGATTTCGGATGGCAGCGGTCCCTGGCGAGTCGGTCCGCGAATCGTGCGGGGCGACATCCTCGTGCGCGCAAGAGAGGGTCGCATCCAGGTGTTGAACCAGGTCGGACTCGAGGACTACGTGGCGTCGACGGTCGGCGGCGAGATGTCGGCGAGTTGGCCCTCGGCCGCCTTGCGAGCGCAGGCCGTCGCTGCGCGCACCTATGTCATGCACCATGCGGGTCGTCGTCGAGGAGAAGCCTGGGACGTTCGGGCGACGACGGTGAGCCAGGTCTATAGAGGAATCGATACGGAGACGAGCGAGACGCGCTCGGCCGCGCGAGCGACGGCGGGAGAGGTCCTGACGTATCGCGGCGAACCGATCCTCGCGGCCTTCCACTCGACGGCGGGCGGCCGGACGGCGACGGCGGGTGAGGTCTGGGGCGAGGATCTGCCCTATCTGCGCGTCGTGGACGTCGAGGACGAGGACGATGCGCCTCATACCTACTGGCGGGCCGTCTTCGAGCCGCTCGACCTGAAGGAAATTCTCGAGTCGGCGGACGTGAAGGTCGGTGCGCTGCGCTCGATCGCGGTCGATCAGCGCACTCAGAGCGGGCGGGTCGAGCGTCTCGTGATCCATGGTTCGGAGCGGACGGAGACGCTGAGTGGGCGTCGGCTGCGAACGATGATGGGCGGAATGGGGCTACGCAGTACGCTCTTCGAGATTCGGGAGTCGCCGGAGGGCTATGTCTTCGTCGGCTCGGGTTATGGACATGGTGTCGGAATGAGCCAGTGGGGGGCGCGCGCGATGGCCGAGAAGGGGGCGTCGTACAAGCGCATCCTGTCTCGCTTCTATCCGGGCGCCCGTCTCGAGCAGATTCCGACGCGTCGATTCGCGGGGCGCGGCCCCGAACGATCCAACGAGGGAGATGAGAGATGAATTCGGGTGGTGTGGACTTCTCCTTCTTCCTGATGATGGGGCTGATTTTTGCGATCTTCTATTTCCTCGTGATTCGTCCGCAGCAGAAGCAGCAGCGCGAGCGCGATGCATTCCTGAAAACGGCGGCGAAGGGCGATGACGTCGTGACGCAGGGGGGAATCCACGGCAAAGTGGCCGCGGTCGACGGCGACGCGATCGACGTCGAGGTCGCGCGGGTGCGCGGTGAGAAAGTGAAGCTTCGAATCAGTCTGAGCAAAGTCGAGCAGCTGACCAAGGCCGGGAAGGCCGGCGATCAGGGCAAGGGAGACGAATCGTGAGCGGTTCGATCGGATGGAAGGCGGGGGCCGTTGGTGCGCTGCTCGTTCTCTTCAGCTTTCTGGCGATGGCGAATTTCGTGCCCAAGGACGAGCGCGTTGCGAGTGAGTTCTGGCCGGACGACGGCCTGCGACTGGGCCTCGACCTGCGCGGTGGCATCCATTGGGTCGTCGGCGTCGAGCTGGCCGATGCGGTGACTCGCGAGCTCGAATTCGTTCGCAAGACCATCGAAGAGCAGCTGAAGGACGAGGGAATCGCTCTGGCCGGTGCGCGTGTCGAGGGCGGGGTGCTCCGCCTCGACATCCCGTCCGAGGATCTGCGATCGAAGGTCGTCCAGTTCGCCGATGACTCGGGCGTCCTGACGTCGCCCGAGGGCGACGGACTCCAACTCCGATACCGGTTGACCGACGACTGGACCCAGAGCGTTCGCGAGCGGACGATGTCCCAGGTCCTCGAGGTGTTGCGTCGGCGGATCGACGATCCCCAGCGCGGCATTCCCGACTCGGTGGTCACGCGGCAGGGAACCGATCGGGTCCTGGTCCAGATTCCCGGCGAGCAGATCGACCGGGACCGCGCCCGCTCGCTCCTGAAGAGCACGGGTTTCCTCGAATTCAAGATCGTGATCGATTCCGACTCGACGAAGGAAGAGCTACTCGCTCGACACCCTGGCGGGCCGACGGAAGATCAGATGATCGTGCTGCAGACCGACCAGGAGTCGGGCGTTGCGGAGAGCGCGTTCCTCGTCTCGAAGGTCGCGGACATCACGGGTGACTATCTCGACGATGCCCGCGTCCAGTTCGACCAGCAACAGCGACCGATCGTCGAGTTCCGCTTCAATCCGGCCGGCGGCGAGATCTTCGGCGAACTGACCGAGAACAATAAGAACAAGGGTCTCGCGATCATCCTCGACAACAACGTCTATAGCGCGCCGGCCATTCGCGGACGCATTACGACGCGCGGTCAGATCGAGGGACAGTTCTCGGCGGCCGAAGCGGCCGACCTCGCGGTGATCCTGCGCGCCGGTTCGCTCTCCGTGCCGGTGGTGATCGAGGAAGAACGCACGGTCGGTCCGGGCCTCGGGCAGGACTCGATCGAGAGCGGCGCCCTCGCTTGCGTGATCGGACTCGTGCTCGTGTTGGCGTTTGCAGGCGCCTACTACCGCCTGTCGGGTGGTTTTGCGAGCGTGGCGCTGCTGGCCAATCTGGTCCTGCTGGTCGGCTTGATGTCGCTCTTCGAGGCGACGCTCACTCTGCCGGGAATCGCGGGGCTGGTCTTGACGGTCGGCATGGCGGTCGACGCGAACGTGATCATCTTCGAGCGCATTCGCGAAGAACTCCGCAAGAACCGCGCGGTTCGAGCCGCGATCGCGACCGGCTTCAGCAAGGCGACGTGGACGGTGCTCGATGCGAACATCACGACGCTGATCACCGCGGTCATCCTCTTCCAGTACGGAACGGGACCGATCAAGGGCTTCGCAGTCACGCTCTCGATCGGCATCGTGACGAGCGTCTTTGCGGCCCTCGTCGTGACGCGTCTGCTCTTCCAGCTCTATCCCGGCACACGTTCCGTGTCGACGCTTTCCATCTAGGAGATCCAGGTGCCCTTCGAAATCGTTCCCTCTGGCACGAACATCAACTTCCTCGGCCATCGTCGGATCTGCCTGGTGATCTCGCTCGCGCTGATCGGGCTGGGCGTCGTCTCGGTGATCGCGCGCGGCGGCGTTCCGCTCGGCATCGATTTCGTCGGCGGCACAGAGATCCAGCTCCTCTTCGACGATGCCGCCGGCGCGGACGAATCCGCGATACGGGATGTGGCGCGCGCATCGGGGTTCAGCGACGCGACGGTCGTGCGCTTCGGCGAAGAGGGCTCGAACGAGTTCCTCGTGCGCTTCAAGGACGAGCCGGCAGTGGCTGTCGAAGTCGACGTCGTCGAGACCGAAGCGGGCGATATCGTGGAGGAGGTCGTCGTCGTGTCGGATGGCCTCGAAGCCAACACACGCATCATCCAGCTCGAGAGCGCAATCCGCGAGCAGATCGGCGACTTCACCGAACAGCGTGTCGAGTTCGTCGGTCCGCGCGTTGGAGCGGAGCTACGAGCGGATGGCGTGAATGCGCTGCTCTTCTCGGCGCTGGCGATCCTGGCCTACGTCGCGTTCCGCTTCAATGCCCGCTTCGCGCCGGGCGCAGTCGTCGCGGTCGTGCACGATCTCGCGATCACGGGCGGACTGCTGGTGATCGCAGGCGTCGAATTCGATCTGCGCATACTCGCGGCGATGCTCGCGATCCTCGGCTACAGCCTGAACGACACGATCATCATCTACGACCGCATTCGCGAGAATATGGAGCTTCACACGACGGCGGACCTCGAAGAGGTCCTCAACGCGAGTGTGAACCAGACGCTGTCGCGAACGGTTCTGACGTCGATCACGACGATCATCGCGCTGGTCTCGCTCTATACCCTCGGCGGCGACGTCATTCGACCCTTCGCCTTCGCCATGCTGATCGGCGTGCTCGTCGGCACGTACTCGTCGATCTTCATCGCCTCGCCGCTCCTGCTCTTCCTCGAGACCCGCTACGGAGACTCGGGCGAAGGCGGCAAGAAGGGCGGCAAGGGCTCGGGCGCCAATCTCGCAAAGAACAAGCCGGCGAGGGCCTGAGCCCGTCGCCGGCTTTCTGAGTCCTGGCAGGGCGCCGCAGTGCCCATTCGATTCTGGTCTGTGCTCTCGGCCTCCGAAGTGCCAGGCGTTCGAGCGTTTGGATATCGAAGCGTCTAGGCGCTCGGCGGGGGAGCGCTCGCGCTTGCGGCCGAGCTTCCCGACGACGCCGAACTGGTCGCGGACTGCTTCGCATCGGCTCGACCCGTCGTCGACATGTTGATGCTGCCGTTCAGCACGGCGCCTTCCTGCACGTTCAGACGCGGCGCGTGGACATCGCCCTCGACGATGCCGCTCGCCTGGACATCGATGCGCTCGGTGGCGGTGAGATTGCCCTTCACGCGACCGATCACGATGATCGACTTCGCGATGACCTCGGCCTTGAGTTGGCCGTTCGGGCCGATCGTCAGCTGGTGGTTCTCGAGTCGGACGTCACCCTCGACCTGACCGTCGATCTCGAGATCCTCGTCGCCCGTGAGTTCGCCCTTGAAAACGATCGATTGCCCAATCGTGGCCATTCCGTTGCCCCCCTGGTTGCCGGGCCGTCCGCCCGTCGCTGTTGATGCGTCGCGAGTTCCCGAATCCCCCGTCGCCCGGCCGTCGGACGATTGAGGGATCGCGGACTTCGACCACGCGCGTCCCGACGAATCGGCGGCCTGCTCGCCGCTCTCCGCTGAGCTGGTCTTGTTTGTAGGAGAAGATGAGGTTTTATCCCCACGTCCCCTCGAACTGAATCGTCCCACGTTCTACCTCCGAGCCTTCGAATCCCTGGTCCTTCCGGATTCGGAGCGCGAATCTTAACCCATCCGCGGCCCGCAAAGGCCGAGGCCGATGCGTTCCGCGGCGCGCACACCGAGGCCGGATCGCGAGCGTGCTGGATTCCGATTCCCGATGTCGTGATGCGGGCCACATGGCTCGGCTTCGCGACATTGGGCCTCGCCGAATCGGCAGGTGTCGAGCCGAGATGCCTCACACGCGCGTCGGTCGCGTCGAATCGGGTCGGCGTCGGAGAAGGCCCTCGGATAGTATCCGGCCCGGAGGAAATCCATGGGACGTTCGTCGCTGACATTTCTGTTGTTGCTCTTGGGTGCGATCGCGATTGCGATCGCGCCGGTCGCGACGGCGCAGCCGACCGCCGATGAATCGGAGGAGGCCACGTATGGGGATCCGGACGTGCAGCCGGCCCTCGTCGTCTCGGATTCCGATGTCGATCTTCCCGATGATCTCAAGCCGGGGGCGAAGATCGTGACCGAAGGTCGAGCTTTGACGATCCATGAAGCGGTGGCACTCTCCATTCGCAACAACCTGAACGTCGAAGTGCAGCGCTACGAACCGATGATCGCGGAAGCGGACAGCGAGGGGGCGTGGGGCGCGTACGATCCTACGATCTCGGCGGATGCCTACTACGACGTCCAGAAGACGCCGAATACGCTCGCGCTCGATACGACCTCGGCTAGCCGCGACCGGATTCAGGGCGGTGGCGTTGGGCTCGATCAGTTGATCCCATATCTCGGAGCCTCGGTCGGGGTCCGCTTCGACAGCTCCGACACCGTGACGCGGAGCACCATTCGAAGCCTCGACCCCCAATACGACTCGAGCATCTTCCTGTCCGCACGCGTTCCGCTCGCTCGGAATCTGATCTGGAACGAGCCATGGACGAACGTGAAGATCTCGGAAATTGCCTATCAACGATCCAGGGAGGGCTTTACAGCGAATCTCATGGACAACGTCCGCGTGACCGTCGACGGATACTGGGCCCTCGTTGCGGCGCGTGACCAGGTTCGCGTGGCACAGAAGAGTCTCGAGACGGCGCGCGCGCTCCTGGACCAGACGAAGACGCAGTTCGAAGTCGGCGTCGTGTCGCGCGTCGACGTGGTCGAAGCCGAAGCCGGGGTGGCCGACCGTGAGTTCAACTTGATCCGTGTGGCCAACGAGTTTCGGAATGCGCAGGACGCCCTGATCGAGACCGTGCTCGGGCGCGAACTCCAGGCCCTGACGACGCTGCAATTCGTTCCGACGGAGGATCCCGAGCCGTCCGAGATGCGCCAGGTCGACGTCCAGGAATCGGTGCGTACGGCCTTTCGAAAGAGGCCCGAACTGCACATCGAAGACCGGCTGATCGAGCAGGGCGAAGTCGATCTTCGCTTTGCCAAGAATCAGCGCCTGCCGCAGGTCGATCTCGAGGCGATGTATGGGTTCGTCGGGATTTCGGGCGATGGAAACGACGGCCTCAACCCGGCCTTCGGCACGCCGCCAGGAAACTCTTCATACAGCGACTCGATGGAGGATTTCTTCAAGAGCGACGGGGCCGACAACTATCGCGTGCGGGGCGTCTTCTCGATTCCCTTTCCGAACACCGCCGCCCGCAAGCGGGTGACGCGCAGCCAACTCGATCTCCGCCGCTCGAAGACGCGCAAGATCCGTCTCGAACAGGGCATCATCCTCGAGGTGCGCGGTGCGGCGCGTTTGCTCGTCGCTTCCGCCCAGGGCATCGACGCCGCGGAACGTCGCCGCCTGGCTGCCGAGGAGCAGCTCCGCGCCGAACGCATCCGGTTGGAACACGGCGAGTCGACGCCCTTCGATGTTCTGCAGCGCGAGAGCGACCTGGTCGAGGCCGAGAGCCAGAAGATCAACGCCCTCCAGGCCTATCGCCTGGCCGAAATCGGCCTCGAGCGGTCCCAGGGAACGATCCTCGAGTATCACGACGTGGTGCTCGACGAAGCTTCGGAACCCCAGGATCTGCAATGACTCGATCCGGCTCGGTCGCGGCACTCGTCCTCGGCGCGGGGCGGGGCGAGCGGCTCGGCCACGCACTTCCCAAGGCCTTCGTTCGCCTCGATGGGCAGAGTCTGATCGAGCGGTCGATTCGCGCGCTCGCCGCGTCGGGCGTGATCGATCGGATCGTGCCGGTGCTGGGCAGGGCCGACGTCGAGCGTTTTCGAGCGCTCGGTCTCTCCGCAGTCGATGAACTGGTGGACCCGGTGGTCGGCGGCGCGGAGCGCCAGGACTCGATGCAGGCTGGGCTCGAATCGCTGCCCGCGACGATCGAACTGGTCGCGATCCATGATGCCGCGCGATGTCTGGTTGCCGCGGCGGACGTGCGTGCGGTCGTCGCCGCCGCGAAAGAAGACGGGGCCGCTATTCTCGCCGAGCGCGTGAAGGACACGATCAAGCGCGTGGTCGACGGGCGCATCGTCGAGACGCCGGATCGCGAAGAATGCTGGGCGGCCCAGACGCCCCAGGTCGTACGCCGGGATTGGCTCGCCCTGGCGATCGAGGCGAATCGCGGGACCGGGCGGACGAGCACGGACGACGCGCAGCTGGTCGAGTGGTCGGGACGCGCGGTCCGGGTCGTCGAGGCGGGATCTCCCAATCCGAAGATCACGCGGCCCGAGGACCTCGTGCTGGCGAAGGCCCTGTTGGCCGAGCAGGCGAAGGCGGAAGCGAAGACGGGGAAGGGCGACGTGGACGTGAGAGGCGAGGGAGCGCATCGATGAGGATCGGCCAGGGCTACGACGTGCATCAGCTCGTGACGGGTCGTCGCCTCGTGCTCGGCGGCGTCGAGATTCCTTTCGAACGCGGCCTCGAGGGCCATTCGGATGGCGACGCGCTCTTGCATGCGGTGGCGGACGCGATCCTGGGTGCGATCGGGGCCGGTGATCTCGGGCGACATTTCCCATCGAGTGACGAGCGCTGGCGCGGGGTCGCGAGCGGCGAGATCCTCGTGCGTGTCGTCGAGATGATGGGCGAGGCGGGCTTCGAGATCGGCAATGTCGACGCCACGATCGTCGCGCAGGAGCCGCGGCTCTCGCCGCATCAGAAGGCGATGCACGAGAATCTGGCCGGTCTGCTCGGGGTCTCCCCCGCGTCCGTCAACCTGAAGCTGACGAGCACCGACCGGCTCGGCGCGATCGGACGGGGCGAGGGCATCGCCGGTCTGGCGGTCGTGCTGCTGAAGGCAACGTCATCGGAGGGGTCCCCCTCGAAAGACGTCAGGAGATAGAGGCGAGAGATGAAGGCGATCGAGTTCTACGACACGCGCAGTAAGAGCCAGCGCCCCTTCGAGCCCCTCGAGCCGGGCCGTGTCGGGCTCTATTCCTGCGGCCCGACCGTGTACGCGCCGATCCACGTCGGCAATCTGCGAGCCTTCCTGCTCTCGGATCTGCTGCGCCGATTCCTCGAGAGCGAGGGTTTCGAAGTCACGCAGGTCATCAACATCACCGACGTCGGCCATCTCGTGTCGGACGCCGACGAGGGCGAGGACAAGATCGAGGCCGCGGCGCGGCGCAGCGGGCAGACGGCCGAAGAGATCGCTGAGGTCTATACGGAGCAGTGGCGCGCGGACTGCAACGCGGTGAACTGCCTTCCGCCAACGCATAATCCGAAGGCGACCGAGCACATCGCCGAGCAGATCGATCTCGCCCAGAAGCTCGAGGCGGGCGGCTATCTCTATTCGATCGCGGACGGGCTCTACTTCGATACGAGCCTCTTCCCACGTTATGCGGAGCTGGCGGGACTCGATCTCGAAGGCCAGTCCGAGGGCGCGCGCATCGGCGTGACCGAGGGCAAGCGCAATCCTGCAGACTTCGCCGTCTGGAAATTCGCCGAAGAGGGCGTTCAGCGGCTGCAGGAATGGGACTCGCCCTGGGGTCGCGGTTTTCCGGGTTGGCATCTGGAATGCTCGGCGATGAGCGTGCGCTACCTCGGCGAACGTTTCGACATCCATACCGGCGGCATCGATCTCGCCACCGTCCATCACACGAACGAGGTCGCCCAGAGCGAATGCGGCCTCGGCGTGCATCCCTGCGTCGGGTTCTGGATGCACAACGAGTATCTCAACATGGGCGGCGAGAAGATGTCGAAGTCGAAGGGCGGCGTGACGACGCTCTCCGACCTGCATGAGCGCAGCATCGACCCGCTGGCCTTCCGCTACTTCTTCCTGCAGGCGCACTACCGCCAGCAGCAGTCATATACGGACGAAGCGATCCAGGCGGCCGCGACGGGCCTGCGACGACTGCAGACGACGGCGAAGGGGCTGGAAGCCGCGACGGGCGAGGGTGACGAAGCGGCGCAGGCGCCGTTCCTCGAGCGCTTCCACGACGCGCTGGCCGACGATCTGAACGCGCCTCGCGCGCTGGCCGTGGCCTGGGAGGTCGCGCGAAACGAATCGCTCAGCGAGGTCGATCGGCGGGATCTGTTGCGCGCCTTCGATGGCGTTCTCGGTCTGAACCTGGCCGAGGGGCCGGCGGGGGACGCCGGGGACGAATGGGAGCGCGATCCAGAGATCGACGGCATGCTCACGGCACGCGAAGCGGCGCGGCAGGCCAAGGACTGGGCGACCGCGGATCGAATTCGCGACGAACTGGCCGAGCGCAAGATCGAGATCGTGGACACGCCCGAGGGTCCGCGCTGGAGGCGCGCGGTCGCGGGGGACGCATGAGTTCCGATATGCCCGAATCCTTCCAGCTCGTCTCGGACTACGCGCCGTCCGGTGACCAGCCCCAGGCGATCGACGAACTCTGTGCGGGCATGGAGCGCGGCGACAAGCACCAGACATTGCTCGGCGTGACCGGCAGCGGCAAGACCTTCACCATCGCCTGCATGGTCGAACGGCTGAATCGACCGACCCTCGTGATGTCGCCGAACAAGACGCTCGCGGCCCAGCTCTACAGCGAGTTTCGCGAACTCTTCCCGAACAATGCCGTCGAGTACTTCGTCTCCTACTACGACTACTACCAACCCGAGGCGTACATCGCTTCGACGGATACCTACATCGAGAAGGACTCGTCGGTCAACGACGAGATCGACAAGCTTCGCCACTCCGCGACGCATTCGCTGCTGACCCGGAAGGACGTGCTCGTCGTGGCGAGCGTGTCCTGCATCTACGGTCTCGGCGCGCCCGAGAACTACGGCTCGATGCACGTCTACGTCGAGACGGGGATGAACCTGGTGCGCGACGACCTGCTTCGCCGGCTGGTCGACATGCTCTACACCCGGAACGACCACGACTTCCATCGGGGCACTTTCCGGGTTCGCGGGGACGTCGTCGAGATCTTCCCGCAGTACGAAGGCGACATGGCGATTCGCGTCGAGTTCTTCGGCGACGAGGTCGAGTCGATCGCGGAGATCGATCCGCTCCGCGGCCGCGTCGTCTCGCGACCGAAGAAGGCCATGGTCTATCCGGCCAGCCATTACGTGGCGACGCAGGAACGAATCGCCCGCGCCTGCAGCGGCATCCGCGACGAGCTCCAGCAGCAGCTCGCGCTCTTCCAGAAGGAGAACAAGCTCCTCGAAGCCCAGCGCCTCGAACAGCGCACGCTCTACGACCTCGAGATGCTCGAATCGATGGGCTTCTGTCATGGTGTGGAGAACTACTCGCGATGGCTCGACGGACGCGACTCGGGCCAGACGCCGTACACCCTCTACGACTACATCCCGGACGACACGATGATCGTGCTCGACGAGAGTCACGTTTCGGTTCCGCAGATCGGAGGCATGTCTCGCGGCGACCGAGCGCGCAAGCAGACGCTGGTCGACTTCGGCTGGCGGCTTCCGTCCGCGCTCGACAATCGGCCGCTTCGCTTCGACGAATGGGAGGAGCGGGCGGCGCAGCGCGTCTACGTGTCCGCCACACCGGCCGACTACGAGCTCGAGAACAGCAAGGGCGTCGTCGTCGAGCAGATCATCCGGCCGACCGGCCTGATCGATCCGAAGATCGAGATCCGGCCTGCGAACGGGCAGGTCGATGCCCTGCTCGACGAGATCCGGGGACATGTCGAACGCGAGGAGCGCGTGCTCGTGACGACGCTGACCAAGCGTATGGCGGAGGAGCTGACGGACTACTACGCCGAGCTCGGCATTCGCATCCGCTACTTGCATAGCGACATCAAGACGCTCGAACGCATGGAGATCATCCGCGAGCTGCGCGAGGGCAAGTACGACGTGCTGGTCGGGATCAATCTGCTGCGCGAGGGGCTCGACATCCCCGAAGTCGCGCTCGTGGCGATCCTCGACGCGGACAAGGAGGGCTTCCTGCGCTCGACGCGATCGCTCATCCAGACGATCGGACGCGCGGCGCGAAACGCGAAGGGCCGGGTCATCCTCTTCGCCGACAAGGAGACGGATTCGATTCGGCAGACCCTCGAGGAGACGGAGCGTCGGCGAACGCGCCAGCAGGCCTACAACGAGGAACACGGCATCACGCCGACGACGATCAAGAAGAAGATCACCAGCCTGCAGGACTCGATCTGGGAAAAGGACTACGTGACCGCGCCGCGGGGCGAGGACGAGGTCGAGCCGGGTCTGCCGCGACACGAGATTCCGGCCCTTGTCGAGACCCTGCGTCGGGAGATGCGAGAGGCCGCGCGCGAGCTCGAGTTCGAGCGTGCCGCGGAGCTTCGTGATCGCATCAAGGCGCTCGAGAACGAGCGCATCCGTCTCACTTGACGGAGGACCCGACGATGGCCTCCGTCTCGCCCCTCGAAGAACAGGTCGAGCGTCTTCCGGCCGAGCCCGGCGTCTACCTCTTCAAGAGTGAGCGGGGCGCCGTCCTGTATGTGGGCAAGGCGCAGAGCCTGAAGAGTCGGGTTCGCCAATACGTGAACGGCGGGGACGGCCGAATCCGGATCCCGGCGCTCGTCGAGCGCGCGCATTCGGTCGACGTGCTCGTGACGGGCAACGTGAAGGAAGCGCTGCTGCTCGAGAACGAGCTGATCAAGCAGCATCGTCCGCCCTTCAACGTGCGACTGCGCGACGACAAACAATACCTGGCTCTCCGCGTCGATCCGCGTGAGACCTGGCCGCGAGTCACGATGGTGCGTCGATTCCGCAAGGACGGGGCGCAGTATTTCGGACCCTACACGTCGAGCGTGGCGCTCAAGACCTCGCTTTCGAAGCTGCGCCGCCTGTTTCCGCTTCGCTCTTGTACCGACTCGACCTTCAAGGACTATGCGCGGCGTGGGCGGCCCTGCATCGAGTACGAGATGAAGCGATGTCTCGGCCCCTGTTGTGACCTCGCGGACGAGGTGGCCTATCAGGAACAGGTCGAGGGCACGATGCTCTTCCTGCGCGGCAAGTCGACGGAACTGATCGACAGCATCGAACGCGAGATGGCCGAAGCCGCCGCCGAGGAGCGCTTCGAGGACGCGGCGCGGCTGCGTGATCGGCTGCAGGCGGTCGAGCGCACGATCGAGTCTCAGCAGATCGTGACCGAGAAGGGCCACGACCGAGACGTCTTCGCGATCGCGCGTGAGGGCGGGGAACTCGACGTGCAGGTGCTGCACGTCCGCGAGGGCCGTGTGATTGGCGCCCGCGATTTTCCCTTCTCGAACGTCCGGATCGACGACGGCGAAGTGATGGGCTCCTTCCTGGGCCAGTTCTACGGCTCGGGCGAGGGGCACGCTCCGCCGCGAGAGGTGCTGACCTCCGTCGACTTCGAGGACGAGGGCGCGCTCGAACTCCTCTGGCGCGAGCGCTTCGAACAGGGTGTGACGATCCGGCGCCCGCAGCGCGGTGCGAACCGACGCCTGGTCGAGATCGCCGAGCGCAACGCCGCGCTCTCGCTCGCGACCCGACTGGCGGCGCGCGAGAGTGTCGAGACTGCGCTCGACGAGCTCGAGGAACGCTGTCATCTCTCCATCCGACCGAACCGCATCGAGTGCTACGACGTGTCCAACCTGCAGGGAACCCTCGCCGTGGCGAGCCGTGTCTGCTTCGAGAACGGCGAGCCCGTGAAGAAGGACTACCGGCGCTATCGGATCCGTGAGGCCGAGGCGGGCGACGACTACGCGTGTATGCGCGAGGTGCTCGACCGACGCTTCGCGCGCGTTGCGACCGAGCCCCTGCCGGATCTGCTGATGGTCGACGGCGGCCGCGGTCATCTGGGCGTCGTATCCGCGGCCCTCGAAGACGTCGGTCTCGAGGTCGAGACCCTGGGCATCTCGAAGGAGCGGGACGACGGCTCGCCGAGCGTGCGCGTGAAGCGCTCGGGAGGCCTGAAGGCGGAGCGCATCTTCCGGCCAGGTCGGGTGAACCCGATCCAGCTCGCCCCGAGCAGTCGCGGCATGCTGCTCCTCCAGCGCGTCCGTGACGAGTCCCATCGCTTCGCGATCGAGTTCCAGCGAGACTTGCGCTCGAAGGTCAACATGACCTCGATCCTGGAGGAACTGCCGGGCATCGGGCCGAGCAAGCGCAGCGCGCTGCTGAAGACCCTCGGCTCGCTGCGCGGGGTGCGGAACGCGAGCGTCGAGGAGCTCTCGAAGGTTCCGGGCGTGTCGAGTCGCGACGCCGAATCGATCCACCGTTTCTTCGAGGCGCTCTCGGCCCCCGAACCTGCACCCGAGTTGCCGCTGGACGAGTCGCCGTCCGAAGCGCCGTCGGCCGATGAGTCGCGACTCGACGAGGACTGAGGAGCCGAAGGTCAAGCGTCTGCGCGAATGCTCCGATATCGAAGGGGAGTGCAGGGAGTGACCTTTCGGGTATGAGTGCGTTTTCCAGAATCCTCTCGAGTCCGCGATGCGGTCGCGGCCTCTTCGCGCTGTTGATCGCGTTCGTGGTCGTCGCGGCCGGCGTGGCTGCAGCCGAGATCTACAAGTGGAAGGACGAGGCTGGCCGGCTGCATTTCGCCCAGGACCTCAACCAGGTCCCCCCCCGATACCGCGAACAAGCGAAGGGCGACACGATCGAGGAAGGTTCGAAGAGCGTGATCCAGCGCTACCAGCCTTCCCCCGCCTCGCTCCGCTCGACCGGCGCCTCGCGCGGGTCGAACGGCTCGCGAAGCGACGAGGTCTATCGCATCCGCGTTCAGAAGACGGGCAGCAGTATGCGCGTCAACGTGCGTCTGAACGATCGGGTCGTCGCACCCTTCTACATCGATACCGGCGCGTCGGACCTCTCGCTTCCGTCCTGGGTCGCCAAGGAACTCGGCCTCGATCTCGAGAATGCCCGGACCGCCTTCTATCGGACGGCGAACGGCACGGTCGAGTCGGCGCTCGTCACCCTCGACAGCGTCGACCTCGGCGGCGCCCGGGTCGAGAACGTGCCCGCCCATGTGAATCCCTCGATGTCGGTCGGACTCCTCGGGCTCGCGTTCTTCAACCACTTCAAGTACCGCGTCGATCCGGCCTCGGGCATCGTCACCCTCCGACCCAACGGACTGGCGGAGTCGGGACAGATCCGCGCCGGCCGCAGCGAGCAGCAATGGCGCTCGGAGTTCGCCCGCCTCACCTATCGACGCGCGGCGATCGAGCAGGCTCTCGACGACACCGGTTCGAATCGCGCCCGGCGCCAGAGCGAACTCCGCGCGGCGATCGAGGAGGTCGAGCGCCAGCGTCGCCTCCTCGAGGGCGAGGCCGACGACGCCCGCGTGCCCATGCAATGGCGCGACTGAGTCGACCATGTCCCGCGCGCCTCGCGCGCGTCGCCATTTCCGATAGACAACGGCGATAGACAGGGATTGCCCAGACGGGGAAAAGAAGTTCTTCCCGGTCCGAGCCCGCTGCCCCTCCACGTTCACGCGAATCCCTTCGAGGGCCCGATGCGGGACGCTTCGGCACGCGAGCCGCACACGAACTGCGCATCTGGGCGGCGACGGTCCGTGGCATTGATCTTGCTCTTCTCTCGTCTCGAGAATCATGTCTCGAGAACGATCGCGAGGGGGTCGCGATCCTTGTACGGCAGGCACCGGGTGCCGAAGCCGTTTGGAATGCTGGACGATGCAGTTGAACTGGGGTTGGCGATTCTGGCGGGGTGGCGTGCCGAGGGGCTCGAGGCGAGGCGTTGCCGACGAGCGCCGGGAGCCACTGACCCTCGAAGACTGGGAAGCGCGACTCATCGAGGAGGGTGTTCCCGAGGCATCGGCGGCACCGATCGCGGCCCAACTCCTGCCCGCCTATGGACGATTCGGACGGGGCTCGGCGGCGGCCCTGATTCAGGGCGCTTCGCTCAGCGTCGCCCTGCAGGCCGAGGAACGAGCGAACGTCGAGCGCAGCCTACGTGACGTGCGCGAGGTCGAGCGTCTTCTCGGTGCGTTCTCGGGTGAGCTCGAGAAGCTCGACGAGGTCCTCGAAGTCCTGTCGGCCTACGCCCAGCGCATGCGCTCGAAGCCCGTCAAGACATCCGACCGCACCCTGCACTGAATCCCAACCCGTCGTGCACGTGGGTTCGCGCGAAGTGAACGCACGCTGACGACGAGCGCGTTCGAGTTCGTGCGTCAGCTTCATCGCGATGATTTCCGCGCTGCTCGTCGGCGGGATCGCAGGGGGCATCCTCTGGGCTGACTTCGGCCGGACCCTGCCGATCGGTCTCGCGGAGGTCTTCCTCGCGATCGCCGCACTGTTCGTCTTTCGACTCGCCTCCGCATCGCGAAGTTCGTTCCGCCGCGGCGCCGCCGTCGTCTGCGCCACAGCGCTCCTCTTCGTTGCGGGGTTCGAAGCGCACGACGCCCGCCTCACCCGCGCGCGCCTCGACGCCGAGCGCGTCCAACGGCTCGATCGCAAAGCGATCCGACGAGCGGAGGCGCGGGTGGGCGCACGACGCCCGGGGCGTTGGGGCGATGAGGTCGAACTCGTGTCGGTCCGGGCTGCCGACGGAGGGCCGCGACTTCCGACGACGCTGCTTCTGGGACTCTCCGCGCGAAATGCTCGGCGCGCTCGAAATGACGGCGCTTCCGGCGGCGCTTCCGGCGGCGCTTCGGGCCGCGCGTCGGGCGGCGGCTCCAGTGGCGACGGATCCAGCGGCGGCGTGTCCAGCGTGTCGAGGAGCACGCGCGCCGAAACGCTACTCCAACCTGGTGCATGGGTTCGCGTCGGCATTCGGATCGCACCGCTTCGATCGACCCGCAATCCGGGCAGCCCCGATCGAGATCGCGCGCGCGCACGTCGGGGACACGCGGCGCGTGCTCGCCTCGTCGACCCCGACTGGGTCGTCGGGCTCGCGCGATCGCATCGACCCGGACGCGCCTGGCTCGATCGTGTGGAGAGCGTTCGCTCGGCATGGAGACAGCGTGTCGCCGAGCGTCTCGCGCGCGCAGGCGACGCGTCCGGTCTCGCCCGGGCGCTCGCGATCGGTGATCGAAGCGGCATTCAAGCGCGAACGCGAGAAGCCTTTCGACGCCTGGGTCTGGCCCATCTGCTCGCGGTCTCGGGTCTTCACGTGGGCTTCGTCGCGGGCCTCGCTGCATGGCTCGTCCTGGCGGTCGCGTCGCTGGGCGCCGCACGACTGGGCCAAGTTCGCGCTGATCGAGAACCCGTCGCTCTCTGCCGCCCGATCGCGCTCTTCCGAATCGGGCAGGGCGCGCGGCCGGTGTTGCCCTTCGATCGGGCGTTGGTCGTCGCTTGCGCGGTGGCTTCGCTCTATGCATGGGCTACGGCGGCAGGCGTTTCCGTGCACCGGGCCGCGCTTCTCTTCGGACTCTTCGCGCTCTTCCGCTCTTCGCTCCGACGGATCGCTCCGGGCGTGGCGCTCTCCTGGGTGGCGGGTGCGATCTTGCTCTTCGACGCCTCGGCGCTCTTCGATGTCGGTGCGCAGCTCTCGTTTAGTGCCTGCGCGGTGCTCGTCGCGAGCGGATTCTGGACGGACGGTCGGTCGCGTGAGGACGCCTCCGATCTGCGTGCGAATCGAGGGGGGCGGTTGCTTCGGGCGTCGGTCGCGACGTTTCGAGTTTCGCTCGTGGTTTCGCTCGGAACGGTGCCGCTCGTCGCGCAATACGGAATGCCGCTCAGCCTCGTTTCGCCGCTGTTGAACGTCGTGGCGATTCCCTGGGCGGGTCTGCTCGTCCTGCCGTGTTCGTTCGTCGCCGTCGCGATGCCCGATTGGATGTTCGACGCGACCGCGTCGTGGGGCGCATCGATGTTGTTCTGGCCCGCGGAGACGCTGGCGGGCGTTGCGGAAGGCCTGGTCGAACGCTTTCCCGAGCCCTCGGTCGTCGGATGGAAGCTGCCGTGGTTCGCGCTGGTCGCGTCGTCGGTCGCCGCTCTGTGGGCGACGCGCAGCGGCCGATGGACGCTCGCGCTTTCGGTCTGGGTCGCGCTCTGCTTCGTCGGGGCGAGGCCCTTCGACCGGGGTCCCTTCGCGCCGACGCCTCCGCAGATCGTCTTCTTCGACGTGGGGCAGGGGGATGCCGCGCTGGTTCAGGGACGCGAGGCGACGCTGCTGATCGACACGGGCCCCGGGCCGGTCGACGGCAGTGGGGGCGCGGCGCTGCTGCGCGCGTTGCTCGCCGTCGGCGTGCATTCGATCGACGTGCTGGTCGTGACGCATGGGGACCTCGACCATCGTGGCGGCGCCGCCCGAGTCCTCCGCTCCGTGCCGGTCGCCGAGCTCTGGCTACCCGCGTCGGGAGGGCGGGACGAGCCGTTGCGCGCGCTGGCCGCGATCGCGCGCGACAGGGGCACTCGCGTCCTCTGGCAGAGCGCTGACGACCGTGTGCGACGTCGCGGTGACCTCGGAATCGAGGTGCTCTGGCCGCCGGCCGCGGGGTCGTCGCCAGACGCCTCGCGCAATGCGGGGTCGATGGTGCTTCGCGTGTCGCTCGAGGGGATCTCGACCTTGTTCTCCGCGGACATCGGGGTCGCGGAGGAGGCCCGACTATTGGCTCTGGCGCGCGAGCGTCTCGACGTCGACGTCCTCAAGGTCCCGCACCACGGCAGTCGGTCGGCTTCGAGTCCCGCCTTCCTCGAGGCGGTGTCGCCGGATCTCGTCATCGTCAGCGCACCCTGCGACCCGACCCGCGGACTCCCCAGCCAGATCACGCTCGACCGACTGGTCCGAGCGGACGCCGGGCTCGGCTGGACCGGTCGGGATGGCGCGGTCTTCGTCGCGCCCGGATCGGCGGGAACGGGACTCGAGATGCGGAGCTGGGGGCGGTCGCACGAATGCGAGGCGCGGCGCTGATCGACGAGGAAATGGGCGGGTGTCGGCCGGGCCTAACGCCCGACGAACTTGGGGGCGCGTTTCTCCACGAAGGCGCGCTGGGCCTCGCGCGCATCCTCGGTCTTGCGTAGAGGGCGGCCGATTTCTTCCTGGCGTCGATAGGCCGAGTCCAGGTCGAGGCCGTCGAGTTCGCGGACGCCCGCGAGCGTCGCCTGCACGGCCAGGGGCGCATTCGAGGCGATGCGGTCGGCCGTCGCAAAGGCCCGGTCGAGGAGGTTCTCGGCCGACACGAGCTCGTTCAGCAGTCCGATCGCGAGGGCGCGCTCGGCGTCGATCGGATCGGCCGTGTAGAGCAGCTCCGCGGCGTGCACCGCGGCGATCTGGCGAGGCAGAGCCACCGTTGCCTGCCCCGTCGGGTACAGGCCGAGGGCGACCTCCTCGAGCGCGAAGGTCGCCTCGGGCACCGAGTAGCGGATCTGGCTCGCCAGCATCAGGTCGAAACCACCGGCCCGCGCATGCCCGTTGACCGCCGCGATCAGCGGGACGCGTAGCAATCCCTTGGCGAGCGTCGCGTGTCCGACGGCACGCAGACCCTCGAAGTCGACCGGATCGACACGTTCGCCCCGGGCCAGGGCCTGCGAGATCGGGATCGTCTTGCGCATGTCCATGCCCGCGCAGAACACCCGATCGCCGGCGCCCGTCAGGATGGCGACACGGATCGAGTCGTCCGCGTCGATCGTTCGCCAGTGCGCGGCGAGATCGCGCAGCGTTTCCGGATCGAGGGCGTTCGCGCGGTCGGGGCGATCGATCGTGACCAGGGCGACGTGGGGATGCGAGTCGGGCGTTTCGAGGCGTGCGGGCATGGTCGGGTCTCTCGGCGTGCGATCGGATCGCGGTGGATGGAGGCGGGTGTGCGAAGCTAGCAGGGCGGGTCGGCGCGAGCGGAAGCTCGTCGCGCGCCGCGCGGACGACGCAGAGACGACTCGAGCGGCGAAGAGGGCGTGTAGGGTGAGACGGCGGTGAGCGACGACGAGTCGGGCGGGGCGACAGACGAAGCGATCGAGGCGCTGTCCGCGGCGCTTCCGCGCGCATTGATCGCCGAAGGGCGAGCGCGAGGACTCGCAAGGTGGTGGGTGGCGAGTCGAGCTGCGGCGCGCGCACGCGACCAGCCTCCGATCGCGAGGCATCCGCTTGGGCCAGATCTGTGCGATGCGCTCTTCGAGATTCGTCGATCGCGACGTCTCGAGCGCGGCCTCGAAGGAGCGCAGAGTCGCCTCGCGTCGGAGGAGGCCGGGTTGAAGAGCGCGGCGGCGTCTCGGGGCGAGGAGCCAGCCGTCCGGATCTCACGGCTCCTCCTCGTCAGTGCCGACGCCTCGGAGCGTTTCTACAGGCAGGTCGAGAAGCTCAGGTCACGCTTCGCGAATCGCCTCGAAGTCCTGGTCCTCGAGTGCGACGAGAACGAGCTGGGCGAGGCGGCCTTCGGCCCGGGACGACGTGCGCGGGCAGTCATGGTCCATCACAAGGAGGCCGTCGTGCGTTTCCTCTCCGCGCTCGAATATGGGGCGCCCGACGAGGGGGGCGACGCGCCCTAGGCGCAGCCGAGGCTCGAATCGCTGGCGGGCCGCTCTTGCGTGGACTCCGGTCGCTCGTTCCAGCCACAGCGGAAGATTCGAGCAAGACTCGATCTGGATTCTCGAAATACTCTACAAATATTTGATTTTGCTGAATTTGTTCCACGGGGAACGTTTGGCGTGATCGGCTTCAGTAGAGCCCGAGCATGCGGCCGGCCATGGCGAGGACCGAGACGACGAGCACCGGCTTGATCAGACGCTCCCCGCCCTTCACGGCTGCGCGCGCGCCGAGTTCGCCGCCTATGGCGAATCCGACGACCAGGGCCGAAGCGAGCGGCCAGTCGACCTGGTCGTGAAGGATGAAGATCGGCACGGCGACCGCGGTCAGCGCGCCGATCACGACGACCTTGATCGAGTTCGCCCGCACGAGATCGAGTCCGCTGCGCGAGAGGGCGGCGATCATGAACAATCCGACGCCCGCCTGGATCGCGCCGCCGTAGAAGCCGATCGCGAAGAAGATGACCGCGTTCAGCGTGCGCGAGCGGGGTGCGAGGGGCTCGCCGTCCGCTCCCGGGGAGCGGGGTGGGCGCAGCATCGGAAAGAGCAGGGCGATCATCGCGACGCCGAAGACCTGGCGGAAGATCTCCGCCGACATCCGCGAAGCGACCGTCGCGCCGATCAGCGCGCCGATCAGGATCGGGACCAGGATCGGCATGGCGCCGCGGATCCCGTCGAGCCCTTCCTTCCGGAAGCGCAGCGTCGAGACGAGGTTCTGGAAGAGGACGCCGATGCGGTTCGTGCCGTTCGCGGTCGTGGCCGGCAGGCCCATGAAGACGAGCAGGGGCACGGTCAGCAGCGAGCCGCCCCCCGCCAGCGTGTTCACGATGCCGGCGACCAGCCCGCCCCCGGCGAGAATGATCCATTTCGTGAGTTCGTCCATCGGAGTCCTGTGCGGGCATGCGGTTGGGCATCCTGTGCGGGCACAGGGATCGAGTCCGGATTCGGGCGTCTTCGGCTCGATTCGCCTCGCGACGCGGCGGCCAAGCATGCACACTCTCGCAGCCGGGCGCCAGCCGGGCCGAGAGCAGTTTGGGCGGCCGAGTGGAGGAGATGTCTTGAAGGAGATTCGGCCCTGTGGAAGCTGGGCGTCGCCGATCGGGTCCGAGGATCTCGTGCGAGGTGCGCTGCGGCTCTCCGCGCCGCGGATCGATGCCGATCGGCTCTTCTGGCTGGAGGGACGGCCCTCCGAAGGCGGGCGACAGGTCGTGATGAGCGCATCGCTGCGTCCCGGTCGTGGACCCGGCGAGATCCGCGAAGCGAGTCCGGCAGAGACGAACGTCCGAACGCGCGTGCACGAATACGGCGGCGGCGAATACACGATCTGGCGGGATCGACTCCTCTACGTCGACGACGCGGACGGTCGCATCCATGGCGGCCCGATCGGCGGCGCGAGCCTCCCGCTCTCGCCGTCTGGCTCCTGCCACGCGGATCTCGTGGTCTCGCCCGACGGACGATGGGTCGTCGCCGTCGAGGAGCGACCGCGCGTGGGAGACGAGCCCGAGAACCGCCTGATCGCAATCCCCCTGACGGTCGGGGCGGACACGGCGACCTTCGAGGCAGCCGGTCCCCCTCGCGTCGTCGCCGCGGGTCACGACTTCTATTCGTCGCCCGTTTTCTCGGGCGACGGCGCGCGCCTGGCATTTCTCGCCTGGGACCATCCGAACATGCCCTGGAATGGAACCGTTCTCGAGGTCGCCTCGTGGAGTTCCGAGGGGCCGGGGGGCGACCCGCGTTGGCTCGCGGGCGCTGAGACGGAGTCGCTCTTCCAACCGCGCTTCGCCCCCGACGGCGCGCTCTTCGTGTCAAGCGACCGCTCGGGCTGGTGGAACCTCGAGCGCGTGACCGATTCAGGTTCGGTGCCCTTGCATCACGACGCCCTCGAGATCGGCCACCCACAATGGGTGTTCGGTCTGTCTCGCTGGGCCTTCCTCGACGCGGGCCGAATCATCGCGAGCGCGACGCGCGCCGGCGAGGACGTGCTCTGCGAAATCGACCTCGAGACGGGTCGTCTCGTCGAACGCGAGACCGGCTTCTCGACGATCGGTGGCATCGTCTCGGCCGACGGTTGGGTCGCGTGTATCGCGGGCGCAGCGTTCGATGCGGCCAGCCTGCATGTCTGGCACGTCGACGACGAATCGCCGCGCTGTGTTCGCGAGAGTGCGCCGTTCTCGATTCAGGACGACCTGATCAGTCGCGGCGAACCGCGCGAGTTCCGGAGCGTCGACGGACGGACCACGCATGCCTTCGTGTATGCGCCGCGCTCCGATGTGAACGAAGCGGCTTCGGCCGAACGTCCTCCGCTCCTCGTGAAGACGCATGGTGGACCGACGGCCGCGACGAGTGGGGCGCTCGATCCTCGCATCCAGTACTGGACGACGCGCGGGTTCGCTGTAGCGGACGTGAACTATTCCGGCTCTTCCGGTTATGGGCGCGCCTATCGCGACCGACTCGAGGGCGCCTGGGGCATCGTCGATGTCGAAGACTGCGTGAGCGTCGCCCGCGCCCTGGCCGAGGACGGTCTCGTCGATTCGGACCGGCTCGCCATCAGCGGCGGAAGCGCGGGCGGATACACGACGCTCTGTGCATTGACGTTCCACGAGGCCTTCGCGGCCGGTGCCAGTCACTACGGAATCGGCGATCTCGAAGCGTTGGCCCGCGACACGCACAAGTTCGAGTCGCGGTACACGGACTGGCTCGTCGGGCCGCTGCCCGAATCGCGCGATCTCTATGTCGCGCGCTCGCCGATCCATCATCACGAGCGACTCGGATGTCCGGTCATCTTCTTCCAGGGCCTCGAAGATCGCGTCGTGCCTCCGAATCAGGCCGAAGCGATGGTCGCCGTCCTCGAGCTGCGCGGCATTCCCCATGCCTATGTCCCCTTCGAAGGCGAGCAGCACGGGTTTCGACGCGCCGAGAATATCCGCACCGCACTCGACGGCGAGCTGTATTTCTATTCGCGGATCTTTGGCTTCGATGCGCCGCATCCGGCGGGCGTCGAGGTGCGCGGGCTCGGCGCGTGAATCGAGCACAGTGTGCGTTCGTTGCGTCGTGTCTGACGATCATGCTACTCGCGGCGTGCGTGCCGCCGCGGGGAGGCTGGGACGTCGAAGGGCTGTTGCAGTCGGAGCCTTCGCTGGCCGAGTTCGAGGGAAGTCGGATCGGGGACATGGTTCCCTTTCCCGCTCTCGCGCCGACTCTCGCGTCGCCTCTCGATCTCGGAGCCGTGCCCATCGACATCGCACTCGTCGCGTGTCGCTATCGCGACGAGCAGATCGTCCGCGTGCGGGGCGGTGGCGCCGAGTGGCCGAAGGAGTGGGCGCGTCGCGCGGTGGTGGCGATGAATCGCGCCGTCGTGGGTGTCGAAGTCGTGCTCGACTCGCCCACGTCGAGTGCAGCGCGGACGTTCGAGTCATCGCCCGCGGAGAGTGGGGAGGTTCCCAGCGCGGCGAGTCTCGGCGCTGCGTCCGAGATCGAAGTTCGGATCATCCAGGAGACCGCGGACGAGGGGCCGGACGGTCTGGGCGATACGCTCGTCGAATGCGACGTGACGCCGACCGACGAATCGGGCGCCGTGCGGGGAGAGGTCGTCGAGGCCTCGATCCGCATGCGACGTGCCCGGCTGGATGTCGTGGGCGGCTTTCAGGAAGCGACCGCGGAGGAGTGGGTCGGTGCCTTCATGCACGAACTCGGGCACGCGCTCGGCTTCGCAGGTCATGCCGCGATGGGCAGCACGAGCCTCGTGCGCGACCAGATGGTCCTGCGCCAGATGGGGCGTCGTGCACTCGAGGACGAGTCGAGGCCGGACACGACGCTCGGATCACTCTACGCGCTCGCGCCGGGGCAGCGACTGGGGACACGCGCGCTGCGTGCCGAATCCGTCGATTGGCTTCGCGCGCTCGGCGCTCTTCAGGAGGCGCGTGCGCAGAAGGGACAGGATCCGATCGGGATCTTCGCCAGCGCCGGAGATCGCGAGGCGCGACTCGTCTGGCGTTATGCCGACGGCAGCCGGCTCGAGATCCGCTTTCCCGCGTGGCGTAGCGAGCTGCGCTCAGGGCAGGGGATCACGCTCGTCCCCGCCGCGTCGACGCGGCGGGCGATCGCCCTCGAGCGCGAGTGATGAGCGTCGGCGTGTGGCTCCGCGTCACGCGTACTCGGCGTGTCGTCACTCCTCGAGCGTGGGATCGATGGCGCGGGCTCGCGCGATCATTTCTTCGGCTCGAGCGGTGTCCCCGTCTGCGCGGAGCACGTGGCCGAGTCGGAAGAGGATCAGCGCGTTGTCGGGGGCCTGCCCGGCAGCGATCTCGAAATGCTCGCGCGCACGGGCGATGTCCTTGCGCGGCTGTTTGTAGAGCGCCCAGGCCAGGCCGGCGTGATAGGCGGGCTCTTCCGGCCAGAGTTCCGCTGCCGGTTCGAGATATTCGAGGGCGCCATCGAAGTTGCCCATCTTGACCAGGATCTCGCCCTTTCGGAACGAAGTCTCGGCCTGGGCGAGTCGCGCTGTGTCGATCTCCGCTTCCTGGCTTGCCCCCGAGTCGTAGGCGGCGCGCTTGGTTTCGTCGGACAGGGTCTCGAAGGCCTCGGCGATGCGTGCGAAGACCTTCGCCGCGTCCTCCTTGATCTCTTCGAGGCCGAGGCGGGCGAGCGCATCGGGATGGAACTTCTTCGCGGCCGTGAAGTAGGCGCGCTTGACCTTGGCCGAGTTGGCGTCTTCGTCGAGCCCGAGGGCGGCGTAGTGGTCGAGCTCCGGCAAGCGTTCGAGCAGCGACATGATCTGTTCGCGCAAAGCTTCTGACTTTTCGGTCGATCGGGCCTTGCCCCTCGCAGCGCTGTCGATCTTGGCGCCGCTTCCGGAAGCGTTCCCGGCTCCAGCCGTGCGCATGACCTCGACCTCGAACTCGATCTCGCCCAGCTCGGGTTCGTGGGCGCGCCGACCGTCGCCCAGGCGCAGGATGCCTGCGTGCAGGATCGTCCAGAGGGTGGAGGCCGCGAGCGGGTCGCCGGCACATTCGCCGAGCACCTGTCCGAGGGGCACGCTGCCATCGAGTCGGGCGAGCGCGCGGCGCGCGGGGTCACCCGCGGCGGAGAGCTTGAGCGCGACGCGCCGGAAATGCGGCGCGATGTCGCCGTGGTGGGTCGAGTGGGGCATGACGGCTTCGAAGAGACGCTCGCTGCCCCAGCGACGCGGGAGTTCCGTCTGGAGGATGCCCAGCACGTCGTGCGGCTTGCCCGAACGTTCTACCTCTTCCTCATCCGCGCTCCACGCATAACGCCCGGCTTGCCATTCGAGGCTCTGGCCGAGCTGTCGGCGCGTCGCGCGTCGGATTGCGGCGTAGAGGGACTTGGGATCGAGCAAGCGAAGGGCCAGCACGGCAGAGGCCTGCGGACATTCGCGTTCGTTGGCCATGCGTTCGACCTTCAGACGATCGGCCGGGCCGATGGCGCCCTCGTCTTCCAGCGCCTGGGCGAAGTCGTCCTCTCCCTGTCCGCCCTCGATCGCGGTCGGCGCACCGTCCTCGAATCGAATATGTCGTTCGGTCTTCTCGCGGGAGAGGGTGAGCAGTCCGGAGCGGCGATCCCGCCAGGCTTCGGCGAAGAGTCGTGCGACGCAGGTCGGGTCGAGTTCGCCTTCGTCGGGGATCGTCGTCACGGAGTCCGGCATGGAAGGCTCCCGCTCAGAGAAGGTGCCGCTGGGCATCGGAGATCTGGAAGGCCGTCGCGATCGCTTCGGGCAGATCCTTGCGCAGGACGAGGTGCGAAGACTCGAGGCTCGCGATCGCCGATTCGGACTCGGCGGAAACCCCCGTGATCAGACTCTGCGCGTTCCAGGACTCGATCGTTTCGAGGATCTGTTCTAGGGCGGCGGCGCCGAAGCCCTCGTCGAGGGGATGCTCGCGGAGGTCGACGACGACGGCGCGAATCTCGCGGATGCCGGGGTCTCGGCCGAGCATGTCGACCGTCCCGAGCGCCTCGTCGAGGGTGGTGAAGGGCAGGACCATGACCGGGCCCCAGATGTGAACGACGGGCTGGGATCGATCGAAGTTGCCCTCGATCACGGCCGCCGCGTCTGCGGGATCGGAGGTGCGTTCGATCGGCGGAGAGGTCGCCATCTTCCGGAAGGCGTCGATCGGCACGCGCGAGAGGAGCGATTCGATGTCGGCTTCCTTCCGCTGCAGCCAGTCGGCCGATTCGCGCGCCTCGAAGCGACAGGCTTCGGCTCCGGTGGCCGCGCACTCGACTTCTCGCACGATGATCGAACGATCGAGCGTCCCGCACAGCCAGCCGGTCGTGTAGCCCGCGCTCATCCAGCAGCTCGGCTCGGCCGCGGCGCCGAGGCGGGAACATCGAGACGTGGCCTCGTGGCGTTCGGGCCAGTAGCCCGAGAGGAAGATCCGGCCTGCATCGTCGCTCGTCGCGCCGGACGTCCACTGCATGACGAGCGACGTCGTGTCGGCGGCTTCGGCGGTCCTCGTCGAGGCGGCGTCGTCATGTTCGCGACTCATGCGGACGGCATCGCGGAAGCCGTGCAGGAGACCGATCTGGAACAGGGCCACCGGCCCCTTCTCCTCGCCGAGCTCGTCGTCTAGCTCCGCGAGCAGCATGGCGAGGAAGCGACCGTCGACGAAGAGTTTCGGGTCGTTCATCAACAGCGTGTCCGGACCGAAGCCGAGCTGCGTGAGCATCTCGAATGGGTCGACCGGTTCGATCTGTGTGGGGCTTTTGGGGGGCTGTCGCACGGATGGGGACCCTGGCCGTCTAACCTTCGATGAACGCGTAGATGTCGAACTTCTGATTCTTGGAGATGAAGGCGTCGCCCTCGTCCTCCAGCAGCTTCAGGAAGGCGTCGACGACGACCGGGTCGAACTGCGAGCCCGAGTACTTGTGGAGTTCCGAGACGACGGCGTCGATCGGTAGCGCCTTTCGATACGGACGATCCGAGGTCATCGCCTCGACCGTGTCGGCGACGATGATGACGCGCGAGGGCAGCGGGATCTGGTCGCCGGCGAGGCGATCCGGGTAGCCGCTCTTGCACCCGTCGTACCACTCGTGGTGGTGGCGGACGCAGGGCACGATGTGATGTAGGAACTCGACGGGCTCGAGGATGCGCGCACCGATCTCGGGGTGCAGCTTGATCTCTTCGTATTCCTCGGGCGTCAATCGATCGGGTTTCGTGATGATCGCGTCCGGGATGCCGATCTTGCCGACGTCGTGGAGCAGGCCGGCGAAGTAGATGCGCTCGATCAGCTCGGTGTTCAGTCCCATCTGATCGCCGATGCGCGAGGCGTAGACCGCGACGCGTTCTGAATGACCACGGGTGTAGGCGTCCTTGGCATCGATCGCTTCGGCCAGGGCGCGGATCGTCTGGATGTAGGCGGTTCGGAGCTCGTGGTTCTTCCCGTCGAGCTGCTTGGTTCGGTCGCGAACCTTCTCTTCCAGGTTTCGGTTCATGTCCTGGAGCTTGAAGTTCTGTTCGCGCGTGATCTGGTTGAGGCGCTTGATCTCCGCCTTCAGGTCGTAATGGTCGAAGGCCTGTCGCAGGGTGGCCTTGAGTTCGTCGTCGTTCCAGGGCTTCGTGATCAGGCGGAAGATCTCGCCCTTGTTGATCGCTTCGACTGCGATCGTCATGTCCGTATATCCGGTGAGCATCATGCGGACGACATCGTTGTGTCGTTCGCGGACCGAGGAGAGGAACTCGACGCCGCTCATCTCGGGCATGCGCTGGTCGGAGACGATGACCTGCGGAGAACAGCGGTCGATCAGCTCGAAAGCCTCGGCTGGCTTGTTCGCGGTGAGCACGTTGATCGGCTCGTTCCGCATCAGGCGCTGGAGCGCCTTGAGAATGTTGACTTCGTCGTCGACGAATAGGACGGTGTGGTCCTGCACCGGAACCTCCAGTCTTGAGTCACACGTCTTCCCGTCGGCCCGTGCCGGAGTGAAGTCCGCGTCCAATCGCATGCGATCCGAATCGCAGCACGTCGTCTTCTATCGGCGAATGCGGGCCGTACCGTTAGAAAACCCGAGGGCGAATGCGTGGATGCGAGAATCGATGCGATTGGCCTTCAGGTGCCTATCCGTCGCGCGCATCGACGATGCAGATCACCCGCAC
>Ga0315338_1001454_pt1 | contig 29660 bp, 31 predicted proteins | sample ASW8metaG_FD_204518 | JGI IMG/M metagenome (GOLD analysis project Ga0315338, IMG submission 204518) | Ammonia-oxidizing marine archaeal communities from Monterey Bay, California, United States - ASW #8 | ecosystem: Environmental > Aquatic > Marine > Coastal | place: USA: California | collected... | reverse complement strand
TCATTTCAGCAATTTGTCTGATAGCAGTTAAAGCTCCTTTTGTATGACCTGATACAACTAAAACATCAGGCTTGACTGCTTTTACTTTAGCTAAAGTAGCTGCCATATCGTTAAGTTCTTTAGGTAACTTATCGTCTATTACGATTTTAGATCCAGTATCTTCTGCTGCATCAACAATACCTAATCTCACGTCTTGAGAAAAAGCATCTTGTTCGAAAGCCATAGCAATATTAACACCTTTACCACCATTTAATTCAACAGCAGTTCTAATAGCTACGTCTAAATATAAGTTTGCTGGCGCTAATACTGCAAATAAATATTTATATCCTTTTGTAAACAAAGATCTAGATGCACCATTTGCTTCCACCATTGGTACTCCGTACTTTTCAGTAACTGGAGCCATAGCTTTAGTTAACCCTGAACTATAAGGTCCAAGCATAAACTCAACACCGTCTTGACTAATTAATCGTTCTGCAAGTTGAGCTGCTCTCTTAGGATTTGACTCATCATCATAGTAAATAATATCAAATTTATAAGTTTTTCCACCAACTTTAACACCACCCATACTGTTAATTCTTTCAACGGCCATGTTGTAACCATTTTGAGTATGAACACCATTAGATGAATATTTTCCTGTTAGTGAAACAGCAGCACCTAATACAATTTTATCACCAACAACTTTTGCAAATGAAACGACCGAAGTTGATAATAATAATGCTATTGCAGAAACAAACGTAATAATTAAATTTTTAATTTTCATTTATTTCCTCTCATTGTTTAATTAATTAATTAATTTCTTATTAAACAAAGAAATTAAATACTTTGCAAGTGTATGTAAGCGGCAGAATTGTCTGTTAATAGTTCTGAGTAACTGCAATTATTATTGCTATTGTTAATAATACACACGCTGAAATTGAATTGATAACTTTTGGATTTGCTTTTAACCAAACAATCAATTTATTTGCAAGAATTGCATAACCAATAAGAGATAAAAAATCCAAAACAACATAAGTAGTTATCAATATAATAAATTGTGCAATATAATTTGAGTTAAAATCAATAAATTGAGGAAAAATAAAAGGAAAGAACATCCAGGCTTTAGGACTTGTTCCTGCAACTAAAAATCCATCTTTAAAGAAAGAAAAAAAATTTTTATTTACAATTTGATTAGAATTTATACCTTTCGGTCTCGAAGTATAAATATCATAAGCAAGATAAGTTAAATACATTATCCCAATCCATTTAAATGTACTTAAAAATGTCGGATGATCTGAAAAATAAGATCCAATTACAAAAATTACTAAAGTTGCCTGAAGAATATTTGCAGTTACATCTCCTAATGCTGTCCAAACACAATTTTTAACTCCATAATTCATTGAGTATGAAATAATAACAATTCTTGGTGTGCCTGGTGTAATAAATAAAAAAATAATTATTTGTAAAAAAAGGAAATAATTTAAAGGAAGCATTTTTGGGTGATCTAGGATAGTCCTAAAAAACCGGGAGCTAAAGATGGCTAGATAGGACTATCTATATCTGATTGTATCATAGGCTAAAAAAAATGCATTATTCTTTTTTTTCAAATATAAGGATTTTATGAAAAAAAAAGGTCACACTCCTATAACTAGGGTCAAAAGTCCAGAGCCAAATATTAATGATCCAGATTGGGTTATTTGGGCGGCCTGGGCTGATCGGATCACATTTGAAGAAATTGAAAAAAAAACTGGAAAGATAGAATCTGAAGTTATCAAGATTATGCGTAGATCTATAAAACCTACTTCATTCAGATTGTGGAGAAAAAGAGTTAATCAAAAAAGTATAAAACATAGAAAAAAATTTGAATACTCAAGAAAAGAAATTAGAAGCATTATTAAAAAAAGCGATTATATATAAGAGTATGAAAAATGTTACAGTTTACATGGGCCCAATGTGTGCTTTTTGTGATGCAGCAAAAAGATTGTTAGTAAGAAACAATATTCCTTACAAAGAAATAAATATTGCTCTTGAAGAAGATAAAATGGATGAAATGTTAAGTAAATCAAATGGTAAAAGAACAATTCCACAAATATTTTTTGATGATCTTCATGTCGGAGGCTATGAAGAATTAAGAGCTTTAGAAAAAAGTGGTGAACTTAAAGATTTAATAAAATAATTAATAAATATTAATTTTTTTCCCTAAAAATAAGGCAAATTCCATTATTACAATATCTCTTTCCAGTAGGTTTAGGACCATCATCAAAAATATGACCATGATGTCCTCCACATTTACAATGATACTCTGTTCTTCCGTAGCCTAACAAATAATCTGTTTTTGTTTCAAAGACATCTGGTAAAGATTGATAAAAGGAAGGCCAACCAGAACCACTTTCATACTTGGTATTAGAATCAAATAGTTTAACTCCACAATTAACACAATGATAACTGCCTTCTCTTTTTTCATTATTTAGTTCACTTGATCCCGGCGGCTCTGTTCCCTCTTCAAATAAAATTAATTTTTGATCAGCCGTTAAATTTGAATTTTTTTTAACCATGATTTATTCTATCACTCTTATAGGTTTTCCAGAGACACATGACTCTAGGTTTTCGAGCATTTGTGTATAAAAAATTGAATAATTTTCCATAGTTACATATCCTATATGAGGCAATACAAGTGCATTTGGAATAAATCTAAGTTTATGATTTGAAGGAAGCGGTTCATTTTCATAAACATCAATACCCGCACCTGCGATTACATTAGTTGAAAGAGCAATAATTAAATCATCTTCATTAACTATTGGACCTCTAGAAGTATTAATTAAAAATGCTGTTTTTTTCATCATGTCAAACTCTTTGAGTTTAATACAATCTTTATATCTTTCTCCGCCCTGAACATGAATTGAGATAAAATCTGAATTTTGAATTAAGTCCTCTTTGCTTGATGGCAGAACATTTAATTCTTTACATCTATCTAAATTTAAATTTTCACTCCAAGCCATAACTTGCATATCAAAAGCTTTAGCAATTTTGGCGACTTGTGATCCTACCCTGCCAAGTCCTATTAGTCCTAAAATTTTACCTTTCAATTCTACTCCAATTGTTGTTTGCCAATAGCCCTGAAACATATTGTCAATTTCAGGTTTAATATTTCTAGCTAAACTCAAAATTAACGCCCAAGTTAATTCACAAGTAGGATTAATATTTATTTCAGTACCCGTAACAATAATTTTTCTTTTTTTGGTGGCATCTAAATCTATAGCTTTATTCCTCATGCCACTGGTAGATATATATTTCAATTTTTTAAGATTATTAATTAGATTAGAAGTTATTTTTGTTCTCTCTCGCATAATCAGCAAAGCTTCAAAATCCTTTAATTGTTTAATAGCATCATGTTCATCTTTAAATGGTTCTCTAAAAACTTTAATTTCATATTTGCCTGAAAATTTTTTTAAATCGATAAATTCTTGAGAAATATTTTGATAATCGTCTAGAATAGCAACTTTAAGCATTTATAGTTTTTTTATTCGAAAGGGTTATGCCAGTTAAAATAAATATTGCGCCAAGCAAATGATAGTACATAAATTTTTCATCAAAAATTATCATTGCCATTATTGCTCCAAAAATTGGCATTAAGTGTAAAAATACACCAGCTCTATTTGCCCCAATTATAGAAATTCCTTTTATCCAAAAAAAGAAAGCTAATAGGCCTGGAAAAATAACTACATAAGACAAAGTTAAATAGAATGGCAGCCCTAAAACAATTATATGACCTAAATTCATTTCTATAAAATAAATTGGAATTAAAAATATCAAGCCTAAGATGATTACTACTTGAAGCAAAGCTAATTGAGATATTTCATATTTTTTTTTCTTTAAAAGTGCCGAATAAACTGCCCAAGCAAACATTGCAACTATCATTGATAAGTCACCCTTATTAAAATCTAGATTTTTAATTAAATTTAAATCTGCTTTAGTAATTATGCATATAACCCCTATTAAGGAAAGGCCCACACCTATAATTTGAAAAACATTTGTTTTTTCAATATTTAAAATGGACGCTATAAATATAATCCATACAGGTATCGTGGAGATCATTAAAACTCCACTTATTACTTGTGTGTAATATAATGAATAATAAACAATAGAGTTAAATATTGTAATGCTTGAAATTCCTAAAATTATAAAAAAACCAATATTTTGAAATATATAATTTTTTTTATTAATTAATTCTTTAAAAGTGAACGGAAGCAAAATTAACCCAGCAAAAAACCATCTATAAAAATTAAGAGAAAAAGGTGGAATTTGATACAAACTTGCAGCTTTACCAACAATAAAGTTACCTGACCAAAAAATAGTAGTAAATATTAATAGTAAGTAAGCTAAGTTATTTTTATTTTTCACGGAACTATGAAAATCTTAAAGAACTATAAGGTTTTAAATCTAAATTAGTATTTTCGTTTGCTATCATATTTGATATTATTTTCCCAGATATAGCTCCTAAAGTCCATCCTAAATGATGATGCCCAAAAGAGTAAAACACATTTTTATAGTTTTTTGATGGACCTATGACAGGTAAAAAGTCTGGCAAAGAAGGTCTAAAACCTAGCCATTCATCTTTATGTTCCGGTAAACCATCTAATAGTTCTTTTGCATTATCTATTAAATTTTTAATTCTAGATTTTGATAAAGGATTTTTTAATCCACCAAATTCAACTGTTCCAACAACTCTTAAACCTTGTTCCATTGGTGTCATTCCAAACGCTCGATTTGAGTAAATTACAGGCCTTGAAATTAAATGATCACAATCTTTAAAATGAATATGATAACCTCTTTCAGTATCTAATGGAATATTTTCATGAAGTTTGTCAGTTAAATTTTTTGAAAACGCACCACAGGCGATAACCAATTTATCAAATATAAATCTTTGAGTTTCCGATCTTAAAACTGGTCTTTGTTGATCAAAATCTAAATCTTTAATATTAAGTTTTATAAATTTTCCACCTTTTGTTATAAAATTTTGAAATAATTTAATTAATATTTTTTTAGGATCCCTTGCATGTCTCGCATAGTCATAATAAACACCGCCATGATAAACAGGTTTGATATTTGGTTCTAAATCATGAATTTCTTTCGGTGAAAGAAGTTGTTGCTTTACGCCAAGTTCATTCCTTATCCTTATTTCTAGCTCTCTGCTTTTTAAATTTTGATCATTCCAAAAATACATGATTCCTTTATTTTCAACTAAACCTCCAATATCTACTTCATCAAATATTTCATCAAAAGCAGATAAAGAAAGGTTTAAGATTTGATGCATATTTTTTGCTGTATGCAGCATATTTTTATTAGTGCAATTAATTATAAATTTTAAAAACCAAGGAATCATTTTTGGAACATAATTCCATTTTAAAGCCAAAGGTCCTTTTGAACTTAGCAACATTGCAGGTACATCTGCTAAAATATCTGGTCGATTTAGAGGTACGGATGCATAAGGAGAGAAATGACCAGCATTTCCATAAGTTGCTGAATTTCCTGGCTGATCCCTATCAAATAAAGTTACTTGAAAACCTTTTTTTTGCAAAAAGAGAGCATTACATACTCCTTGAATACCAGCGCCAATGATTCCAATTTTTAATTTGATCGACATGTAATTTATATTACATTTTTTTTTTAATTATCCAGAGTGACAAATTATACTATTTAAAATAAATGATTATGAAAACATTTGGCGATCATAGATTTTTGTACTCATCACTATACTAATTCCAATCATTGTGGCCAGCATTGAGGACCCTCCATAAGACATTATAGGCAATGGCGATCCTACAATTGGAAGAAGACCTAAAACCATAGACATGTTTATAACAATATAGATAAATATTGCAGAACCAAAACCATAACAAAAAAATTTTCCAAAAAAACTTCTAGAAAAAGAGCCAATTCTTAAAATTCTAAAAATCAAGATTACATAAACTAAAAGTAAAAAAATTGAACCTATAAACCCGAACTCTTCAGAATATAATGTAAATATAAAATCAGTATGTTTTTCAGGTAAAAATTCTAAATATCCTTGAGTTCCTTTTAAAAAACCTTTTCCAAATAATCCTCCTGATCCCACAGCTATTTTAGACTGAATTATTTGATACCCAGCACCAAGTGGATCTTTATCGGGATCAAAAAAAGTTAAAATTCTTAATTTTTGGTAAGGTTTTAAAAATGAAATTATAAATGGAGCTGAAATTAATAAAATTAAAGATGAATAAAAAAAATATTTTAAATTAACTCCCGCAAGCCATAAAACTATTATACCACTTAAAGCAATTAGTATCGAAGTTCCTAAATCTGGTTGTGAAGCTACCAATGCAATTGGTAAAAATAATATAATTAATGGAAACAATAAATTTTTAAATTTATTTACATTTTCTAATTGCATTCGATGATAGTATTTTGCAAAACATACTATTATTGCTATCTTCATAAGCTCTGATGGTTGAAAATTTATAAAATATAAATTTATCCATCGTTGAGATCCAGAAACAGTTATTCCGTATAAAGAAGCCCAAACCAAAAGCATTAAAACAATAATATAAAATAAGTAACCTACTTTATGCCAAGTTTTAATATTAATAAATGAAAAAAATAACATCATTAAAAAAAAAACTGAAAATCTAATTAAATGACTTTTGGTATGGTAAAGTAATTCTCCACCATCTGATATATACATTGCAAATCCACTTATTACACCTATAACTAAAACGCAAAATATTAAAATGTAATCTATAGATTTTATTTTTTGAAAAAAGGTTGATTGATTTGATAATTGACTTTGAAGAAACATTTAAATATTAATTTTATTTTTTGATTTAATTTGCTCTCTCAATTCATGTCTATCAATAATTAATTTAAATAATTTTTTTGCAATTGGGGCTGCAACTTTACTTCCAGATCCACCATGTTCAACTAAAATACTTACGGCATATCTTGGATTTCTGTAAGGACCAAATGCAATATACCAAGCATGATCTCTGTCTTTGTAGGGAATTTGATCGATTTTTAAATCTAATTTTCTTTCAGCTTCTGTAATTCTTTTTACTTGAGATGTTCCAGTTTTTCCTGCAAACTGATATTTTGGATCATCAATTCTTGATTTATAAGATGTTCCATACAACTCGTTTGTAGATTTAAACATTGCATCAAGTACAAATTTGATGTTTTCTGGATTTTTATATAAAGGTGTATATTCTTTAGCTTTTGTTCCAAAAAATCGTTCTGTAGCTTTGAAAATTGAATTATCTTTTTCTTTACCTATTTTCTTCATTTGCCGCATTTTATCTTTTATTTGCTCAACAGTATCTTGGTTTTTTTTCAAATCTATTCGAGGGTAAATTTTATAACCTCCATTTGCAAGCTGAGCAGTCATTAAACATAATTGTAGTGGATTGGTTTGGATATAGCCTTGCCCTATTCCAGTTATAAACGTTTCTCCTAAATACCAATTTTGGCCTATTGCTTTTTTTTTCCATTTAGTTGATGGAAAAATACCTTTTTTTTCATTAGGATAATATCCTCCCAAAACTTTTTTTCCTAATCCAAATTTTTCTGCTGTTAAATTTAACCTATCAACGCCAAGTAATCTGGCTACTTCGTAAAAATAAATATCACAAGATTGTTTAATTGCATTTTTAAGAGACATATATCCATGTCCTTTTTCTCTCCAACAGTGATAGGTTTGTCCATACATTTCAATTTTGCCTTCACACTTAACTTTCATATTAGGTTTAACTACATCGTTTTCCAACGCAGAAAGCGCAACTAATGGCTTTATAGTTGATCCTGGAGAATATAGCCCTGAAATAGTTTTGTTTATCAAAGGTTTTGAGGGATTGTTTTTAATTTCTTTCCATATGTTTTTATCTATTCCATATATAAATAAATTGGGATCAAATGAAGGGGATGAATTCATAGCAATTATTTCTCCAGTATAAATATCCATTACGCTGATTGATCCGGCTTTATTTTTTAATAAATCAGATGTAAGTTTTTGTATTTCGGTATCAATGGTTAGTTTTATAATTTTTCCCTTTTGGCCCTCTTCATGATCAATCTGATTTATTCTTTTTCCATATGCGTTGACCTCAAATCGCTGTATACTATTAGTACCAATAAGATCTTTTTCAAATGATTTTTCTAGACCTGATTTTCCAACTCTAAGACCTGGAACGTTTCTTGATTTGATTATATTACTGTTAATTAAATCATCTGTACTGACTTGAGAAACATATCCTAATATATGAGTATAATTGTCACCATATGGATAAGTTCTGCCGACTGTAATCACTGGTTTTGCTCCCGATAATTCATGAAGATAAAAATTTATTTTTGAAAATTCATCCCAACTTAAATTTTCAGATACAACCAAAGTTTCCCAGGGTTTTTGTTTATTTTTCTTTTTTATTAATGAAGCTAGTTTATCATTATCAAAATTAAGAATACTTTTTAATCTTACCATTAAGTATCTAAAATCTTCTACTTGTTCTGGAATTACATGGAGTTGATAAACTTTTAAATTTCCAGCTATAGTATTTCCAAAATAATCAAGAAATTCACCTCTTATTGGTGGTAGTCTTGTTTCTCTTAATCTATTTTTATCAGAAAGAGTTAGATACTTTTTATTTTCATTAATTTGCAAGGAATATAATCTTCCAATAATACCAAAAAAAACAACAGCTTTGGCTGCTGAAAATATAAACATTCTTCTATTTATTATCTTATTTTTTCTAAATCCTGTGTCGTACCCTCCTTTATCACTAATCATTTTTTTTCCTAAGTACTGATTTGTAATAAAAATCAAGAATGTGCGCAAAAATATAATATATTAAAAAAGTAAAAAAAATATTACCACTTAGCTCATAATAATTTAATTCAATTGAAAAAAATGAAACTAATAAAAAATAATTTACTGAGTTTGCAACTAATATTGTAAATAAAAAATATACCCAATCTTTAAACAAGTTTGGTCTTAAAGTTATATTTTTTAAATAAGCTGCTAATCCACAAATAATAAGATAAGTTAAACTACTGACTCCTATAGGAAACCCTAAAACCGCATCATTGAACAAGCCTGCTATGAAAATATAACCATATCCAAGAAATTCAACTCTCTTTAAACTCAAATAAAAAATTAATATAAATGGAAAGTTAAATGAAAAATATTTATAATTTAAATAGTTGAAATCGAATTCATTAAATACTGAAATAAAAAGAATAAATACAGGCAAATAAATAAGCAATTTATTTAATATTATTTTTCTAAACTTTGTGCTCATTAATTACTTTCCTTTTTAAAAGATACAAGTTTTACGAAAGTTAATTGTGATAAATTAGAAAAATACTTTACAACGTTTTCATCTTCTGCGGCAAATTTATTTATTTTACCTATTGGTATTCCGGACTTAAATAACCCTCCAGATCCAGAAGTGTAAACTATGCTGATTTTTTCTATTAATCCTTCGTTTTGTAAATATTGTATTTTACCAACAAATTTTCCTGTTCCTGATAGAATTGATTGAATGTTCCCAGGTTCAATTGAAACAGGTATTTTGCTATTCAAATCAGAAATTAATAAAGCTCTTGATGTTGAATAATTTGTTTCAACTATTTTTCCAACTAAATAACTTCCATCTAATACCGCCATTCCTAGTTCAACTTTATCTTTGGTGCCCTTATTAACTATAATAGATCTTAAAAATGGGCTTTTTTTATCTATTAAAACTTTTGCTATCAATTCTTCTGAATTATAAACGTACTCATCTATCAGTTTTCTTAATCTCAAATTTTCCTCAATTATAAATTCTATTTCATATTTTTTAGATTGAAGTTGAAGGTCTTTTAACTTTTTTTTTATATCTCTATAATCTTCATAAACTAAGTAATGATCATTAATTATTTTAATAGATTGGTGAATTTTTTTTTGAGGTATAGAAACAATAAATGAAGATCTATAAACAATTTCATTTAAAGAAATCTTTAAATAATTGATTGCTGGTAGATTAATTTTACCTAGTATTATTAGAGTTATAGAAATTAAGATTAATCCGATAAGAGAAATTCTTTGTTTATTACTTTTTTTTAAAAAAGCTGAGCGAATAGCTATTACAAAATCTTCCCTATTCGTTGCCATAGTTTTTTAATACTCAGATAATACAGTAGAAAATGTCTCCTCTTGATCTAAAGCTTTTGCTGTTCCAATTGCAACACAAGCAAGAGGGTCATCAGCGACATGCACTGGCAAACCAGTCTCTTTAGAAAATCTTTTATCAATATTTTTCAACAATGATCCGCCTCCTGTTAATGTCATGCCCATATCAACTAGATCAGCCGATAATTCTGGTGGAGTGTTTTCCAAAGCATCTTTTATCCCACCAATTATTTCTTTTATAATTGGATTTAGTGCTTCAGATGAATCTTCCTCGGTAATATTTACTTCTTTTGGAGTACCTGATCTTATGTCTCTTCCTTTTACTGGATATTTATTATTATTTGATGGAATTGCTGTTCCTATCTCTTTTTTTATTTTTTCTGCGGTACTATCTCCAATTAATAAATTATATTCTTTTCTCATAAAGTTCATTAATGCGTGATCCATTGCATCTCCGGCAACCCTTAACGAATTAGAATAAACTACACCACCCAAAGACATAATAGCTATTTCAGTTGTACCTCCTCCTACATCAACGACCATTGATCCTGTTGCTTCAGAAATTGGAAGTCCCGCTCCAATAGCAGCTGCAATTGGCTCTTCAATTAATTGAACTCTTCTTGCTCCTGCCGCAAGTGCGCTATCCTGAATAGCTTTTCTTTCAACTGGAGTTGAGCCAGTTGGTACACAAATTAAAATTCTTGGATTTGCAAATGTGCTTCTTTTATGAACTTTTTTAATGAAATGCTTAATCATTTCTTCTGTAACTATAAAGTCAGCTATAACCCCATCTCTTAATGGTCTTATAGCTTGAATATTTCCTGGCGTTCTACCAAGCATTGTTTTTGCTTCATCTCCAACAGCTAAAACATTTTTTTTTCCTTTATTGTCTACAACTGCTACTACTGAAGGTTCATTTAGAACAACTCCCTGTCCTTTTAATACAACAATTGTATTAGAAGTTCCAAGATCAATAGCCATATCTTGTGACCAAATCTTAGATATTTTGTCATATATTCCCATATTTATATTCCTTTCACTTTTTGAGTTTCATACTCCATTGGAGCTGTTTTTTTTCTTTTAATAATCATTTTATTTAAAGCATTTAAATAAGCGTTAGCAGAAGCAACTAATGTATCGGTATCTGCTGCTTGGCCAACTGTTGTCTTCCCATTTTCCTCAATCCGAACACTTACTGTGGCCTGTGCATCTGTTCCTTCGGTTACAGCATGCACTTGGTATAACTGGAGGTTTACATCATGAGGATATAATTTTTTAATACATTTAAAAGTAGCATCCACTGGTCCATCACCTGTTTCAGATGCTTCTTTAATTTCTCCATAAACATCTAAAGTCATGTCAGCTTTTTGAGGTCCTCCTGTACCAGCAAATACTTTTAGAGATTTTAAAGTGATAACATTATCTTCTTTTATCAAGCTATCATCTACTAAAGCTAAAATATCATCATCATAAATAACTTTTTTTTTATCAGCTAAAACTTTAAATTTTCCAAATGCTATTTGGATGACATCGTCTGTAAGATCAGCATAACCAAGGTCTGTTAACTTATCTTTAAATGCATGTCTCCCAGAATGTTTTCCCATGACCAAAGAAGTTTGCTTAACACCAACACTTTCTGGTGTCATAATTTCATAGGTATTTCTATTTTTTATCATTCCATCTTGATGAATGCCAGCTTCGTGGGCAAATGCATTTTTTCCAACAATAGCTTTATTAAATTGAACTGGAAAAGTAGCATTTGAAACAACTTTTGAAGCTTTACTTAACAAGGTTGTATTTATACCTGTTTCGTATGGCATTAAATCATTTCGTGTTTTTATTGCCATAACAATTTCTTCAAGGGATGCATTTCCAGCTCTCTCTCCAATTCCATTAATTGTACATTCGACTTGTCTTGCTCCAGCTGAAACTCCAGCTAAAGAATTTGCAACTGCTAGCCCAAGGTCATTATGACAATGTACAGACAAAATAGCTTTATCTATATTTGGTACTTTATTAAGAAGAGTTTCTATTGTTTTTTTAAATTCTGAAGGAACTGAGTAGCCTACAGTGTCAGGTATATTTATTGTCTTTGCACCACAACTAATTGCAAGTTCTACAGACTTGCACATGAAATCCATATCAGTTCTTGTACCATCTTCACATGACCATTCTACATCGTCAGTAAATTTTCTTGCATAAGTAACATGTTCTTTTATTGAATCTATTACTTGTTCTGGAGTCATATTTAGTTTGTGCTTCATATGAAGAGGGCTAGTTGATATAAAAGTATGAATTCTAAATCTTGGCGCAGCTTTTAATGCTTCATGACAAGCATCAATATCTTTTTTGGTATGTCTAGATAAACCACATGGAATAGATTTTTTTAAAATTTTACTTATTTCTTTTACCGACTCAAAATCACCTGGTGATGCAATTGGAAATCCAGCTTCAACAATATCAATTCCTAACTGATCAAAAACTCTAGAAATTTGAATTTTTTCTTCAAAACTCATAGATGCTCCTGGTGATTGTTCGCCATCTCGCATCGTAGTATCGAATATGTAAACTTTATTTTTATCGCTCATTATAATTAAATTTTAGCCTAAGCATCATACAGCTTCACGCCTAGATTGCAAAATAAATTGGGAAATTTAACCCAAAATTATCAACAAGATCTAATTCTTATCGCTGTCGACCAATTTCTTCTTAGAGATCCACGGCATCATAGCTCTAAGTCCAGCTCCAACTTTTTCAACTGGATGATCAGCTAATTCTGTTCTTGTTTTTAAAAAGTTTTTTTGGCCATTCTTACACTCATCCATCCACTCTTTAGTAAACCTGCCTGACTGAATGTCTTCTAAAACTTCTTTCATTCTTTTCTTAGTTTCTTCTTTATTGATAATTTTTGGGCCAGATACATATTCTCCATATTCTGCAGTATTAGAAATAGAATAATTCATATTTGCGATTCCGCCCTCGTAGATTAAATCAACGATTAATTTCACTTCGTGAACAGTCTCGAAATATGCCATTTCTGGTTCATAACCTGCTTCAACTAAAGTCTCGTAACCATTTTTAATTAACTCTACTAATCCTCCACATAAAACAGTTTGCTCACCAAACAAATCTGTTTCAACCTCATCTTTAAATGTAGTTTCAATAATGCCTGATCTTCCACCTCCTACTGCCGAAGCATATGACATTGCAAGTTCTCTTGCATTTCCTGAACCATTTTGATGAACAGCAAATAAACAAGGTACTCCAGCACCTTTTTCATATTCACTTCTAACTAAATGTCCCGGACCTTTTGGAGCTACCATAAAGACATCTAAATCTTTTCTTGCTTGTATTAAATCATAATGAATATTTAATCCATGTGCAAAAGCAATTGATGTTCCTTCTCTTACTCTTTGTTCAATGTGATTTTTATAAATTGTTGCTTGTAATTCGTCGGGAGTTAGAACCATAACTACATCTGCCCATTCTGCTGCATCAGATAAATTCATAACTTTTAGTCCTTTTGACTCTGCTTTTGTTTTGCTTGCAGACCCATCTCTTAGTGCAACAACAACTTCTTTAACACCACTATCTCTTAAATTTAATGCATGAGCATGTCCTTGACTACCGTAACCAAAAATTGCAACTTTTTTTTCTTTAATTAAATTTACATTAGTATCTTTTTCATAAAACATTTTCATATTTTTCTCCTTTTAATTATTTAAATACTTCTGATCCTCTAGTCATGGCTACTGCACCAGTCCTTGAAACGCTAATTAAACCAAATTTTTTTAAATTATTCGACATCTTATCTATTTCTCTTCTTAAGGCTGTTATCTGTATAACATAAGATTTATTTGTCTTATCCAATATTACAGCATTATACTTTTTACAAGCTTTTAAAGCTTTTTCTTTTTTTAATTTATTTCCCACCACTTTAAATAAAGCCATCTCTTTAAATATAACTTGTTTATCTTCTCTTTTAAAATCTGCGACTTTGTGAACTGGAACAAGCTTTTTTAATTGGAGTTTTATTTGCTCTATAACCTGTGGAGTACCAGTAGTAACAATTGTAATTCTTGAAATATTTAATTTTGGATCAATTTCTGCAACAGCTAAGGACTCTATATTGTAACCTCTACCAGCAAATAAACCAACTACTCTAGCCAAAACTCCAATTTCATTATCTACCCATACCACAATAATATGAGTATCTAATTTTCCTTGCTTCCCAGGTATGCTATATGCTGATTTTGCCTTTGCCATCAAACTAACGTTTTTCCTTTTTTTGTAATTTTGTTTTGTTTTTGGTCTTTAGGACCAAGCAACATTTGATTGTGTGGTTTTCCAGAAGGTATCATTGGAAAACAGTTTTCTTCTTTATCAACTAAACAGTCAAATATTACAGGTCTATCTGTATTAACCATCTCAATAATTTTATCATCTAATTCCTCTGGCGTTTTTGCTCTAATACCTACACAACCATAAGCTTCTGCTAATTTTACAAAATCTGGAAGTGCTGCAGTGTAGCTTTCTGAATAATTCTTTTCATGTAATAATTCTTGCCATTGTCGTACCATTCCCATGTATTCATTATTTATAATAAAAATTTTAATTGGAAGACTATACTGAACTGCTGTAGACATTTCTTGCATAGTCATTAACACTGAAGCTTCTCCAGCAATATCGATTACTAATTTATTTGGATGAGCAACTTGTACTCCAACTGCTGCTGGTAAGCCATAACCCATTGTTCCTAAACCACCTGATGTCATCCATCTGTTAGGCTTATTAAATTTATAGTGCTGAGCGGCCCACATTTGATGCTGACCAACTTCGGTTGTTATAAAAGTTTCTTTGTTTTTTGTTAATTCGTAGAGTCTTTGAATTGCATATTGTGGTTTTATAGTCTCACTACTATTAACAAAGTCAAAAGAATTAATTGATCTCCACTTTTGAATTTTTTCCCACCATTTAGAAATATTTTGTTTGTTAGATTTTGAAAAATTAGGTTTTACCTTTTTTATAGTCTTAATTGTAGAACCTATAACTTTTGCAACATCTCCCACGATTGGCAAATCTACTTTAACATTTTTGTTTATTGAAGAAGGATCTATATCAATATGAACTTTTTTTGATTTAGGAGAAAATTCATCAATTTTTCCAGTTATTCGATCATCAAATCTTGCTCCAATATTAATCATCAAATCACAATCATGCATTGCATTATTTGCTTCATAAGATCCATGCATGCCGAGCATTCCTAAAAATTGATTGTCATTTCCTGGAAAAGATCCTAAGCCTTGCAATGTTGATGTTATTGGAAATCCAGTCGCGTGAACCAATTCTCTTAGTAGTTCACTTGCCTTAGGTCCTGAATTAACTACTCCTCCCCCTGTATAAAAAATTGGCTTAGAAGCTTTATCCATTAATTTAATAAGCTTATGTATATCTTCCTGACTAAAAAGATTATGTGATTTACCGTTTAATTTTTTTTGCTTTTTAAATTTTGTGTATTTTGTTTTTTGAAATTGAACATCTTTTGGAATATCAACTAAAACTGGTCCTGGCCTTCCAGTAGTTGCAACTTCGAAAGCTTTATGAATAATTTTTGGTAAATCTTTTATATCTTTAACTAACCAATTGTGTTTTGTGCATGGCCTTGTGATGCCAGTTGTGTCACATTCCTGAAATGCATCAGTTCCAATCAAATGTGTTGGAACCTGCCCTGATATACAAACTATTGGAACAGAATCCATGTAAGCATCTGTTAATGCAGTAACAGCATTTGTTGCCCCCGGACCTGAAGTAACTAATAACACTCCAGGCTTTCCAGTAGATCTTGCATATCCTTCCGCTGCATGTCCTGCACCTTGTTCGTGTCTAACTAAGATGTGCTTAATTGATTTATGATTTTTTAATTCATCATAAATTGGAAGTACTGCACCACCTGGATATCCAAAAATATTTTTTACCTCTTGATCCTCAAGACATTTAAATACAATTTCCGCTCCTGAATACAATTTTGCCATTCATTCAATCTAGCTGAAGTTGTGCTTTGGTCAAGTTTTACAATTAAAAAATTAAAATTTTTTTAACACCATTTTAAGGTTTTGTGGTTCAATCTTTTGCCAATCTGTCATTTGACCTCTTGCCCAAGTGCTTTGTCTTTTAGCATATTGTCTTGTTTTTATAGATATTTGGTCTTTAACTTCGCTTAATGAGCTTTCACCTTGTAATAATTTTAATATTTCTTTAATACCTATTATTTTAGTTGCACTATTATCTTTTTTGATCTTTAATTTGCTAAACCTTCTCACTTCATTTATTGCACCTTGATCTAACATTTTTTGTGTTCTTTTATTAATTCTTTGGATTAGTTCTGTCCTAGGAAAATCTATATATATTTTTATAAAACTATCTTTACTAAATATTATTTTAGTATTTTTAAACCAATCTGTCATAGAAATTTTTGTGTATTTCTTAATTTCATAAGCTCTTATTGTTCTTTGAACATCATTTGGATTAATCCGATTTTCAATTAAAGGATCTAATTTTAACAATTTTTTATAAAAAAAATCTTGCCCTATTTTTTTTTGGATCAACCTAATTTGGTTTCTAATTTTTAAAGGAATGTTAGGCATTTTAACCAAACCATTTATAAGAGATTTAAAATACAATCCTGTTCCACCAACCAGGATTGGCGTTTTATTTTTCTTTTGAATTTCTTTTATTTTTTTTACTGCAAGCTTTAACCAAGCTCCTGTTGAAAATTTTTTATTTATACTTTGGAAACCATATAAGTAATGCTTTATATTTTTTTGATCCTTTTTTTTAAGTCGTGCAGTTAAAATTTGAAGCTCTTTATAAATTTGCATACTATCAGCATTAATTATTTCTCCATTTATTTTTTTTGCTAATTTGATTGCAAAATTTGATTTTCCCGAAGCGGTTGGACCTGCAATTAAAATTATCTTGGACTTAAGGTCCATATATTAATCTAACTTAACACCAATATATCTTCTTTGGTTTTGATTGTTATATATTGCAATTAATATTGTTTTTTCTTCACTTCTTATTGCAATTTTTACTATATTTTGCAAATCACCAATTGTTTTTATTTTCTTTTTCTGAGCTTCTACAATTACATCATTAATATTTAAATAGTTAACCGGGCTACTATCTTCTATTTTAGTTATGACAACTCCAGTTGTATTTTCTGGTAATTTTCGGATATTAATATCTTCTTTTGTGAGTACTCTAACTGTTAATTTTAACTCTTTAATTTCAGAAGTTTTAGGTTCTTCTACTTTTTTTGTAACTTTAAAATCTTCTGAAGTTTCTAATCTTCCTAATTTAATTTTTTTTGTGATTTCTTCTTTATTTCTCCAAACTTTCACCTCCACAGTTTTTCCAACTTCTGTTTGAGCCACAATTAAAGGTAACTCTTTCATTTCTTTGATTAAAGTTCCATTAAATTCTAAAATAATGTCACCCGCTAAAATCCCTGCTTTATCTGATGGACTTCCTTCTGCAACACTTGCAACCAATGCTCCTCTTGGTTCATTTAATTTTTCAACGTCCGCTATTTCTTTGCTAACTGTTTGAATTCTAACTCCCAACCAGCCTCTTTTGGTTTCACCATATTTAATTAATTGGTCGATTACTTTTTTTGCACTATTTGATGGAATTGAAAAACCAATTCCTATTGATCCTCCTGACTGACTAAAAATTGCTGTATTAATTCCAATTACATTTCCTTCCATGTCAAATAAAGGACCGCCTGAATTACCTTGGTTGATTGACGCATCAGTTTGAATAAAATCTTCATACCTTGAAATACCTATACTTCTATTTCTAGCAGATATAATTCCTGAAGTTACTGTTCCTCCTAAACCATATGGATTACCTATAGCAATCACCCAATCTCCAATTCTTGCTTTATCAGAGTTTCCAAACTTTACAGATGTAAATTTTTCTTTAGATTTTATTTGTAAAACAGCAATATCTGACAATGGATCAGCACCAATAACTGTTGCCTCATACTCCTTATCACCATTAACTCTTACAAGTATATCTTCTGCACCTTGAATAACATGATTATTAGTTACAACAATACCTTTGCTATCAATTATAAATCCAGAACCAAGAGCAGTAGCTTTTCTTTTTTGGGGAGTTCCAAAATCTTTAAACATATCTTCAAGAGGTGATCCTGGAGGAAATTGAAAAGGAAAAGGATTTGAATTTGTGGTAACAGTTTGTGTTGTAGAAATATTTACAACTGATGGCATTAATCTTGCAGCTAAATCGGCAAAAGATACTGGAACATCTTTTGCAAAACTTAAAGAAGAAATATTTACAAAAAAAATACTACAAAAAATTAATTTAAAAATTCTAGGCACTGTTACTTCTCATATACCAAACTATTAAAAAACCAATGACTGCAAATATCAAACCACCAGTTCTTAACTGGTTATCATTAATTGTTTTAATTTTTTCAATCATATTTTTCATTTTTGATGGAAATAAGGCATATAAAATTCCTTCTATAAAAAAGAATAAACCAAGCGCAATGATTAACTCTTTCATTATTTTTATATAATTATTGAGATTTAGATTTTACAGTTCCAAAAAATTTAAAAAAGTCACTATCAGGAGATAAAATTAAAGACGTGTCTCCACCAATCAATGCCGTTTCATAAGCTTGCATAGCTCTATAAAATGCAAAAAATTCTGGATCTCTACCAAATGCTTCAGCAAATATTTTATTTCTTAAACCATCTCCCTCGCCCTTCATTATCTCTGATTGTTTATTTGCATTTGCTAAAATTACAGTCACTTCTTTATCGGCCGTTGATGTAATTGTTACAGCCATTTCAGCACCTTTTGCTCTAAATTCTCTAGCTTCTCTTTCTCTTTCAGTCTGCATTCTTCTGTAAATTGCTTCACTATTAGCTTGAGGAAGGTCTGCTCTTTTAATTCTAACATCTACAATTTTAATTCCAAAACCTTCTGCTTCGGTGTTTACACCATCTTGTATTAAGGACATTTGTTTAGTTCTGTCTTTAGATAATAACGTTTGTAATTCTTGTTGACCCAGTACATTTCTCAGTCTTGAATTAATAATTGTTGCCAATCTTGATCTTGCAACTCTTTCATTGCCTACTGATATATAAAATTTCAAAGGATCTACAATTTTAAATCTTGCAAAAGCATCTACAATTAAACGTTTTTGATCCGACGCAATCACCTCTTCTGGTGGAGTATCTAAATTCAATATTCTTTTATCAAGAAAAACCACATTTTGTATAAAAGGAATTTTAAAATTTAATCCAGGTGTTAAAACAATTTTCTTTGGGTCACCAAATTGTAGAACGATCGCTTGATTTATTTCTTTAACAATAAAAATTGAAAAATAACTTAGTACAGCGATAACTATAATTATGGGTAATATAATTTTTTTCATTTTAATTTGTCATCTTTTTTTTTAATTCTGGCAAAGGTAAATATGGAACAACTCCTGAGCCAGCATTTTTATCTATAATTACTTTATCAATGTCAGCCATAACTTTTTCCATAGTTTCCAGATACATTCTTTCTTGAGTAACTTCTTTTGCTTGTGCATATTCGTTGTATATTGAAATAAATCTACTTGCTTCACCTTCAGCTTTTGCAACAACTTCTTTTTTATAAGCTTCTGCAGCTTGCAGAATTTTAGCTGCCTCTCCTCGTGCTCTTGGTATTACATCGTTAGCATAAGCTTCAGCTTCGTTTTTGGATCTTTCCATATCAGCTCTTGCTGCTTGAACATCTCTAAATGCATCTATTACTTGGTCTGGTGGGTCAGCTTTTTGTGTTTGTACTTGAGTAATTTGAATTCCAGATTCATATTCATCTAATATATTCTGAATAATTTGTTGTGTTTCAATTTCTATTTTGGATCTTCCTTCAGTTAAAATAGGTTGAATTTTACTTTTTGCTATTACCTCTCTCATGGCTGTTTCTGATGCAGCTTTTACAGTTCCTTCAGGATCTTGAATTTTAAATAAAAATTTACCAGCATCTTTAATTACCCAAAAAACAGAAAAGTCGATGTTTACAATATTTTCATCACCAGTAAGCATTAAACTTTCTTCGGGAACATCCGCAACACCACCACCTGAAGAAAAACCGGTGTCTGATCCAGATCTAAAACCAATATCCATTCTATTAACCTTTGTAACTTTAGGTGTAAAAACATTTTCTACTGGATATGGGATATGATAGTTTAACCCTGGTTGCGTCGTATTTACATACTTACCAAATCTTAAAACAACTCCTTGTTCATCAGGTAGTACTCTGTACAATCCAGTTAAAGTCCAAATTATTATTAAAACAATTAGACCAAAAAATATTGGTTTGTTTCCTGTGCTCGCTCCACCTGGTAAAAATTTTTTTATTTTTTCTTGAATATCTCTAATTAGTTCGTCAATGTTAGGTGGCGTTGGACCTCTTCCTGATCCATTTCCTCCTCCTGGAGGGCTACCCCAAGGACTTCCGCCTCTTCCTTTAAAGTCATCAACCATGACATTCTATATAGTGTCTTTATAAAGAAAAACAAGATAAGTTGCTTATATGGAAGACAAAAAAGCAGGACTAAGTGAAGCAATGAAGGCAAAAATGCAACCAAAAAAGTTTGAAAAAAACCCTATTCTTGGAACAAAATTCACTATTGCAATATCTAGTGCCAAAGGTGGTGTAGGTAAATCAACTTTTGCAACAAATTTAGCTTTAGCCTTAAAAAAAATTGGATGTAAAGTTGGATTGCTTGATGCTGACATTTATGGACCTTCTCTTCCAAAATTATTTTCAATAAATGAAAAACCAGAAAGTGATGGTAAAATATTAAAACCAATTTTGAAATATGAAATTCAATGTATGTCGATTGGTTTTTTAACCGAAGAAGAAACGCCAATGATTTGGAGAGGGCCAATGGTAACAAGTGCTATTAAAACTTTTACTCAAAAAGTCGGATGGAATAATTTAGATTTTATTATTGTAGATATGCCACCTGGTACAGGAGATACTCAACTTACTTTTTCTCAAGAAATTAAAATGGATGGAGTAATAATTATTTCAACACCACAAGAAATTGCCCTGCAAGATGTAAAACGTGGAATTAGAATGTTTGATAAGCTTGGAGTAAAGATTATTGGTCTAATTGATAACATGAGCCATTTTGTTGGTGATGATGGAAAAAAATATCCGATATTTGGAGAAGGAGGAGTTAAAAGAACTGCAGAAGAATTTAAAAAAGAGTTTTTGGGGGAAATACCAATCAGCCCTGAAGTTGGTAAACAGGGTGATACCGGAACTCCAATTGTTGAAAGCAAACCTAATCATGAAATTTCTAAGATATATTTAGATTTTGCTAAAAAAATTAAATCAATTTATCTTTAAGATTAAAAGCAATCATTAATTCATTCCACTCTCTTTTTGATAACGCAGATTCTTCCAGAGTAATTTTTTCACCTTTAATTAATTTTTGGATTATAGATTTTCCTTTAGCAGAAACCTCAGTACCACCTACTCTATAATCCATAAAAGCATCGTAAGTTATTGGAACCCATTTTTTTAAAGTATCAAGCATTGCTTCTGCATATGTTCTTATTTCATATTGAGCATGAAGATCTGCCCGAAGTCTTAAAAAATTCATTAAGTTTAATAAATCAGTTTTCCAATACCATTGGGTATATGTATTTAAAGTTAAATTCATTCTGGCAAGTTCTCTTGCAAGTCCTATGCTGTTTTCATCAATAACTGATCCATCATATCTTTCATTCAACATCATTTCATAATTATTGTAAGTTTGTTCAGCGTCTCCTTTTAATAAATCTAAAACTTTTTTAGCTTGTTCGCCCTCAAGAATGTCTCCTCTTCCTTGTCTATTGCTCTGTGATTGCGCTGCCAAGTGTTCTGTTGCTGGTAAATAAAATTCTTTATCTAATATTGAATATCTTGCTGAATATTCATTAACATTTGCAGTCCTATGTCTTATCCATTGACGAGCAATAAATATTGGTAATTTAACATGATATTTAATTTCACACATTTCAAATGGAGTGCTGTGCCAATGCCTCATTAAATATTTAATTAAACCAGAATCTGTTGAAACTTTTTTTGTACCTTTTCCGTAAGAGACACGTGCAGCCTGCACTATAGATGTATCGTTTCCCATATAATCAACTACTCTTATAAATCCATGATCTAAAATAGGAATTGCTTCATAAAGAATTTTTTCTAATTCTGGTGCGGTTACTCTCTTAGTTTTATACTCTTGGGATTGTAAATCTTTTATTTCTCCTTCTTGTTCCTTAGTTAATTTCATTATTTTTCTAATGATTTTATATTTATTAATCTTTTAGATAAATTGTTGTTATTTTTTACTATTTCATTATAAAAATTCCAAGCTAATACAAGTACGATTGATTTTTTATCTTTTAATTTTTCTTTAGAAAATATAGGTATATTTACACCAGGAACAATTTTTCCATGCTTTAATTTATTATCCTCAATAATAAATTCAATTTCTTTAGATATTCCAAAATAATTTAGAGCAGTTGTTGCTTTTGCTGGTGAACCATATCCTATAATTTTATTATTTCCATTTTTGATTTTTGATATATTTCGTAATACATTTTCTTTTATCTTTATTATATCTCGCGCAAATAATTTGTATGTATTAAGTTTTTTAATTCCAAATTTTTCTTCTTCTTTAAGTATTTTAGCAATGCTTACGTTTTTTTTTCTCGAATTGTCTTTAGAAATATAAACTCTTATTGAGCCACCGTGGGTCGAAATTTTTTCAGCTTTAAATATATTTACGTCTAATTTGTCAAAAAAGTATTTTAAACTTGTTAGGCACCAATAATTATAATGTTCGTGGTATATATTATCAAATGTTAAATCTTTCAGAGTGTTTAACAAATATTGTACTTCTATAATAATCACACCTTTTTTTGATAAAAGTTTAAACATGCATTTTGCCATTGACGTAAGATCATCAGAGTGTGCAAAGACATTTGAAGCTAAAATTAAATTGGCATTTTTTTTAATTTTTCTTAAGCTGTTAATATTTAAAAATGTATTAACTGTCTTAATTCCTTTTTTTTTTGATATTTTACATAAATTTTTTGCAGGCTCTATTCCCAAAACATTTTTGATTCCAAACTTTTTAAATGGAACTAAGCCAATTCCATCATTACTTCCAACATCTATAATATATGAATTTTTATTTAATTTTAATTCTTTAATATATTTTTTAGCCGCTATCTCAAAATGTTTTCTAAAAGAAGAAGATGTTGAGGACAAATAAAAATAATTATTAAACATTTTTTTAGCATCAACTGCAACGGATAATTGAGAATTATGGCAATTTGAACAATAATTCATTTCAAGAGGAAATTTTTCAACTCTATCAGTAATTTTATTAATTAAATTATTGGCAAGTGGCTGAAAACCAAGAGACAAGACTCTATGTAGTTTTAAACTGCCACAACATCTACAATCAAATTTATAAATACTTAATAAATTTTTTCTATCATCTTCATTTACAATTTTGTAAGGAAGTGTATGTGTTATACCATAATTTTTATGTTCTCTTTCGCCTCTAACTAAATTTAAAAATATTGAGTCTTTTGTAAATACCATTGCATGTGCAACATTTGGTTTTGTAACAATTAGGTCTCCCTGATTTACTATATGAGTTATTATTTGAGATTTATTATTTATTAAATCTTTATATACACTTATAAATTGACCTTTTACCAAAAGACATTTTTGTTCTTGTATTGGATGAAAATGATTTGCTCTAACTGTACCTTTTTTAGACTCTATATAACCGACTAAGTTCACAGGCTCCGGTAACTCATAGTTGCTTATTTTTCCCCTGCTATCTATAAATTCATTTTGACCTTTAAAAATTTCCTCTAAATTGTTTTTATTTTCTTTAAAAGACCATTTTTTTACCATCTGTTTTATTGAATCCTCTAAATTATATAAAAATTTAAATCCAGTTTTTAGTAATTTCTGATTTGATAATGTATAACCCAAATTGGGTGCTTCATCCTTTGTAACAACTAGATTTACCTTTGGGTTTATTTTTTTACATATATCAGCAACTTGTTTTACTGTTGTTTGTTCATTAACCAAATGAAAAATTTCTTTTTTAATTTTTTCATTTTCTTCTACAAATTTCATACATCGAACAACGTCAATTAGACAAACTAAACTCTTTAGCTGTTTTCCACCCGAAAATAGTTTTATTGTTCCATTTTGAGATGTAATTTTAGAAAAAAGATTTGGCATTATATTTATCCGCATTGTGTCTAGCGAGTATCCATAAACTGAGCCCAGCCGTAAAATTACATAGTTCTTTCCAGATTCTTTAATATCTTTTTCGTTTTGTGCTTTGCTAGTTGAATACATTAAAATAGGTTTAGGCACTTCATTTTCTTTGATATTTTTTTTTGCCTGATCAAAGCCTTCAAATACAACATGTGTTGAGGGAAAAATAATTTTACATTTTTTTGGGACAAATTTTAAAATATTATTTGTTCCATCAACCGCTATACTTCTTATCCTTTCGTCTAATTCGGAGTTTGCTTCAGTTTTTACATAAGCAACATCGGTTACACCAGCTAAATGATGAAGCACATCCGCGTCCGTCAAATGTTTTTCTAAAAAATTATTATCAAGCAAATGTCCTTGAAAAAATTCAATGTTCCATTCTTTTAATTGGTTAACTCTTTCAGATACAAATCTATTATCTAATGCTACAATTTTATTTCTCCAACTTTCGCCTGAGTAAATTCTGCATAGCTCGGTACCCAAATATCCAAGTGCTCCTGTTATTACTATTTTCTTCATTTATTTAGATGTATTATTAAATTAAAAAAATATTTATTAAATTATAATTTTCTATATAGTATTCATGTTGGTTTTCCAACTATGACGATAAACGAGTTTCGTAATAAGCATTGCGGACGTGGGGGCAGTACCCACCACCTCCACCAATTACAACTTAAGGGGGTGAACTAGGCTCGACGAATGTCTAAAGGTTATTCTTTCGTTCGGTATGGTTCCGCCGTAATGGGCTAAATTATAAATGCTAACGAAAGTTACGCACTTGCAGCTTAATTAATTTATTAATTAAGTTACGGGGTCTGGGGCACCTGGCAACAGAACGCCCCTAAAAAAAAACTTGGGAGAAATATAATGGCTACTTATGAATGTTCAAAATGTGGAATGTCTGTTAACGCTACATGTGGAAAATGCAATGATCAATTAGTTAATGATACCTTAAAACTAGAAGATGGTTCGGAAATTCAAATATCTCAATGTCCAAATGACCACGGTAAAATAAAATCACCATTGTGCTGTGGACAAGATATGGTTTGTTCAAATTAATTGGTTCGGAGCACCTGGCAACAGAACGCCCCTTCTTATTAAATAAGTAAAGTGTTATTATTAATTATGAACTTAAAAAATATTTTTAAAAAATTTGTTCTTTTAGATTTACTATTACTTATATTGGTTATTTCTACTATATTTTTTGAGAATGAAACGATCACAAGTTTTAATGAACACGTGAATCAAACAACAGATATGCTTATCTTTGTTTCGCTTATTTATTTAATCATTTGGTTAGTATCTTTATATTTTTTATATAAATTTAAGAAAAATGGAAAACAACTTTATTTTTTTACATTTATTTTTGGAATAATATTATCCCTTCTTATGGGAGCATCTGCTCAAAGTTCAATATCATATATTGTTGATGGATTAGGTTGGGCAAACTCGGGTGTTATACTTGCATTATTATATTTTAGTCCAATAAAAAAAGAATTTGATAAATAATATAAATAACGCTACTGAGTTACAGAACGCCCCTTTTAAATATTAAATGATTATTATTTTTGGAAATGGACCAAAATATTTCGTAGAAGCAGAAGGCAAATTTATTTGTCCAAATTGTAATTTTATAAAAAGATATTTAGTAAAAACAAGTAAAGACTACTTTAGACTTTTCTTTATTCCTCTAATCCCAGTAGGTGAAAAATCACAACCACTTGTTGAATGTCAACATTGCAAAAATACTTGGCACACAAATGTTTTGAATCAAAATAACTATTATCTTGATGGCTCATCTGTAACAGGGTAAATTATTTTATGCAAATAATTGGATATATATTAATAGCGCTTGGAGCAATAGATTTCTTACTAGGGAATTTTGGGAACATAAATCTAACTGGATTTATGGGACCAGTATCATCATTCTCCCCTATTATATTGATAGTTGTTGGTGGTTTACTAACCCGAGTTAAAAACAAATAATTATAATTAAGGGCACCTGGCAACAGAGTAAATACCAGTAGAAATGTAAGAATTAGTTTGGATTTTAGAATATTGCCCAAAAAAAATATAATCCAATTAATTTAAACTTATCTATTAATAAAAAAATAAATTTATTATAGGAGAGTACTATAAAGCTTCTGATAACTTTTAAATTTTCAATATTGAAAATTTTATTTTTAGAAATGGATATTTAAATACATGAGAAATAAAGGTTTTATATTAATAAGAATGTTTGGTGGTATGGGAAATCAATTATGGCAATATTCGTTTGGTAGGAGCTTATCAATAAAATACAAGAAAAAATTGGTTTTAGATTTAAGTTATTTTAATAATCCATTTATAGATTATCCAAAAGGAAACAAATATAAATTTGAATTAAATAACTTTAATTTACATAAAGATGTTTTGATTGAAAAAGATTTGTATAATCATAGTTATAGATTTTTTAAATATTTTTTAAGGTTTTTACCCAATAAATGGGTTAGTTTTTTTTTTAATAATAAAAAAAAATATAAAGTTGATAATTTTATATTTGAGGAGAAAATATTTAAAAAAAAAAAATTTGATAAATCTTTAAAAATATTCGGTAAATCATCTTATTTTTTAGGTTATTGGCAGAATAAAGAGTATTTAGAAGATTATTATGGAGTAATAAAAAATGAACTCAGGCCAAAAATTATTAAAAAAAAGGTCCTAAATTTTATTAAAAATATTAAAAAGAATAATGTAGCAATACACATTAGAGGGAGAGATATAGTAATTGAAAAAAATTATTCTCATCCAAACTCTGAATATTATTTTAAAATTATTAATTTTTTAAAAAAAAAATCATTGAATTTTCATATTTTTACTGATGATTTGAATTATACAGAAAATTTCTTAAGAAAGATTAAATTAAATAATTACACCATAATATCTAGTAAGTATAATTTTTCAGACGTAGATGAATTTTATATTATGCAACATTATAAATATTTTGTTATAAACAGAAGTACTTTTTCATGGTGGGCTGGATATTTATCAAATAAAAATAAAACAAAAATATTTGCTCCAAAGATTTGGCAAAATAATTTTTTTCTTCCGAAATCTCTTAGATTAGATAATATGAAGTTATTTTAATATTATAATATAAAAAAATGAAAAGTTTTTAAAAATGTCTCAATACGGCTATAGTTTCAAAGGTAAATATTTTATTTTAGGTGCTATAGGGGTACTTGGTTTAATTTTTACTGATGGTTGGTTGCAAATTATTTTTGGAATTTATACATTTGGATGTGTTATCGGTGCAATAAAAGGTGATAACTAAGTAAAAAATTGTCTCGACATTCTTATAACTAAGCTTCTTTTATTGTTATCTAGGTTCTAGCACAAAAATATAGATTTTTTAAAAAAAATAATTGTTGATTTGCTTAATATCTTGGTGCGGCCAGAGAGACTTGATCTCTTGTAGGAAATTCCTACCTGACTCTCAACCAAGCCTGTCTACCAGTTTTAACATGGTCACATTATGCGTCAGATTAAATGAATGACAAGCTCATTTCAAGTTGATAAGTTTCGTTAATGGAATTTACAACTGAAATAAAAAAAGCGACAGAGCCAATTTATCAAAAAATATCTAAAGCCGTTCCAGAGATAGAGTGGTCAACGCATGCTCCATATATTTATAAAATTAATCAACTAAAGAAAGAAAAAAATGCAGTAATTCTTGCTCACAATTATCAAACTCCTGAAATTTACCACGGCATTTCTGATTTTTCTGCAGACTCACTTGCTTTAGCTGTTGAAGCTGCAAAAACAAAAGCAGATATAATTGTCATGTGCGGTGTACACTTTATGGCTGAAACCGCAAAACTAATGAGTCCTGAAAAAAAAGTTTTACTTCCAGATATGAGGGCTGGGTGCTCCTTGTCTGCTTCTATAACTGGAGAGGATGTAAGGAATTTAAAAAAACAAAATCCTGGTGTACCAGTTGTGTCTTATGTTAATACCTCTGCAGATGTAAAAGCAGAAACAGATGTGTGTTGTACGTCAGCAAATGCAGTAAAAATTGTAAATTCATTAGGAGTAAAAAAAGTTATTTTTTTACCTGATTATTATTTAGCAAAATATGTAGCATCTCAAACTGATGTTGAAATAATTTCTTGGAAAGGCACATGCGAGGTTCATGAACAGTTTAATGATGAAGAGATTAACGAAATAAGAAAAAATAATCCTGGAATTAAAATAATTGCTCATCCAGAATGTCCTCCAGATGTAATTAATGCTAGTGACTTTGCTGGATCAACAAGCGGAATGATAAAATATGTGAAAGACAACCAGCCAGAAAAAGTTATGATGGTTACAGAATGTTCAATGAGTGATAATGTTCAGGTTGATAATCCAAATGTACAATTTATTAGACCATGCAATTTATGTCCACATATGAAAAGAATTACTCTTCCTAAAATTTTAGATTGTCTAGAAAATGAAACAAACGAAATCTTAATGAGCGATGAGATTATTAACAAGGCAAGAAAATCAGTAGAAAGAATGACTGAAATAGGCAGATAAAATCTGTGTCAAAAATAATCTTAAGTAAAAATTTTATTCGGGGTGTTTGCAAGCTAGCACTTAATGAAGATCTCTATCCTTCAGGAGATATCACTTCAAGCCTTTTAAATGATAATATTAAAAAAAAACTAAAATTAATTACAAATAAGAATGGAATAATAGGTGGATTAGAATTTGCTAAACAAACATTCAAATTAATAGATAAAAAAATAAAATTTGATGTTAAAAAAAAAGAAGGATCTGCTATTAAAAAAGGCAATGTTATTGCAACAATAGAAGGGGATATTAAAAATATATTAACTGGTGAAAGAGTTGCTCTAAATTTTTTATCTCATATATCTGGAATAGCTACAATAACAAATCAGTTTGTAAAAAAAGTTGGAAAAAAAAGTAAAATTTGTTGTACAAGAAAAACAGTACCAAACCTAAGAGTAATACAAAAATATGCTGTAAAACTTGGAGGTGGAATAAATCATCGTTTTAATTTAAGCGATGAATATTTAATTAAAGATAACCACATTAGCACAAATCAAAATTTAATTAA
>Ga0315338_1001453_pt1 | contig 29678 bp, 19 predicted proteins | sample ASW8metaG_FD_204518 | JGI IMG/M metagenome (GOLD analysis project Ga0315338, IMG submission 204518) | Ammonia-oxidizing marine archaeal communities from Monterey Bay, California, United States - ASW #8 | ecosystem: Environmental > Aquatic > Marine > Coastal | place: USA: California | collected... | reverse complement strand
GATGTTCCGCCGAACCCGGCGGTGTACCACTCGTCTTCGTCTCCGCCCTGCAACGTGCCGTAGCCTGTTGTAACGATGGACGAACCCCAACCATTCAGGTCGATGCGTGTGCCATAGTTCGTAAACCACTCCGCGGAGAGGCCGGTTGGGGTTCCGGCACCGACCATCACCGCACCCGAGTCGCGAAGATTCCGATCGAAGAGGTTTTGGTAGATTGGAGCATCGAGGTTCTGTTCACCATTCCCCCCGGCTTCCACGCAGATGCGTCCATTGGCGACGGCCGTTTGAATGGCGTCGAAATTGTCCTGCCACCACTCCATCGGGACGTAGCCATACTGGCCCCCGCCGTTCTCGGCATCCGGTCCCGGTGCATGCAGTTCGATGAGGAAGATGTCGCCTTTGTCGATGTTTGCTGCGGCCAAATCGATCGAGCCAGCGACTCCGAAGTCGCTGAAAGAGATTCCTCCCACTTCGACATCGGCTGCGATTCCCGTGATACCGAGCCCGTTTTCCTGACCCATGATCACGCCGATGACTGCGGTCCCGTGATCCCGCCATCCTCCGATCGGAGTTCCCGCGTTGAAGAACGCCGGCTCGAGATCTTCATGGGTCCATTGCCAATCGCCCTCGATGTCGATGAGTTTAACACCAGCGCCGCGGCCGCCCGGATAGGCCCATACTTTGTCGGCGTTGACTCCGGATGGGGAGTCGGATAGATAGCCTTGCATCGGCGTGTAATCAGGTGTGATGGGAAGTTGTACACCACCGATGGTCTCGGTCATGTCATTTGTCGTCGAGGCAAGGCTTACGATCGGTTCGGCGAAGGCGGTTTCGACGACATCGAGTTGGTGTAGTTCCGTGAGCCAGGCTTCGAGGGTAACTGGTTTGGTTCCGGCCGGTGCCTGGAATCGATAGTACAAATTTAAATTGGCGAGCTGACGCCCCGAACGAGCTTGTCCGGACACTTGGGCAAGATCGAGTTCGACCTCGGTCCGAGAGAAGTGCCGGTCCACCACGATCTCGGGGTGTCGCCGAAAGAAAGAATCGAGTTCTTCGAGTTGAAACGACGGTTCCAGGCTGACGAGACGTCCAGAACGCAGGCGGACGCGGGAACCTTCCTCGAATTTGATAACGAGTCGATCGTGCCGATGAAACTCTGCGCTGACTTTGCCGAAGAGTGACTTTGGAGCGACCTGGCGCGGAACCAACGAGGCGGCGACGGCCTCCTGCGTCGAAACCATGGATGCGCAGATCGAGATGACGAGAAGGGCACAGAGGGTCAGACTGTTCGTGTGCGGCATACGGGCGACGTTCGGCGTGACTAGATGATTCTCGTCCCGATGCATAAACAGAACCTCCGGATGGCGTAGCGGACACTCTACTTGGTTGTTTCAGTTTACCGGAAGGTCAGGGGTTGATGCTGCAACGGATCGGAGAGATCTCACGAAAGCGAGCGGCAAGAGTTGCCGGCAGGGGCTAGTTTTTCCGGATCAGAACTCGTCCCGGTATCCGTGTTTGAGCGCTCCCCAGGTTGTTTCCTGGCGGAGGCAGGAGAGGCCGCTGCAGGTTCGGCCGACGCCCATGAACTCGCCGCCGTCCTGGTCGCACTCGGGAATGTCGGTGACGAAGCACTCGTTTTCCAAGCAGCACGGGCCCTCACAGGAACCGAAGGAACAGGCCTCATCGTCACCGAGATACGTGCCATTCTGGATGTCACAGACGGTCTCGTAGGTGATTCGGCAAGTTCCGTCGAGAAGGCAACAGCCCCCTTGAGGAATGTCTCCGAGGCAGGGGTTGTCGCCGGGGACACCGAATCCAACTCTGCCAAGGTCGTCGACTTCATCGACCGCCGCGTCGACCTCGTCGTCGACGAAATGAGGGTAACCCTGTGATGGATGGTCGGTGATGGCGAAGTAGGTACCAACGTAGGCGTAAGTGGCGAACCAGTAGAGACCAATGACCTCGTCCTCGATCGGTGGATTGAAGGTCAGCGCAACTCCTTCGTAGGCATTTGGCCAACTCAGAGAGGGTAAGGACAAGTCGACGTCCTGCGCTTTGCCGTGCGCGAACGGCGTTCCCCCGTCGAACTCGATTCCGAAAGCGACCCCCGAAACGCGCGGCGAGACATAGCTGGGAAATGCGGCCAGGACCCACAGAACAACCTGAGCGTCGTCGTTCCCCTCCACATTGATGACGACCTCTGCGCAGTCTCTCAGATCGATGTCTTCGTCCCGCTGCACCGTGGTCAGATTCATATCGAGGGCGGCGTGGACGAGGAGAAAACCACCCTCATTTGGGCCTGCTCGAAGGGGTGTGGAAGCGAGGAGTAGGAAAAGGGCAAGACAGGCAGGGACGAAGCGGCTCCCAGGGAAGGCGCCCTCCTTCTTGAATCTGTCTAGATCTGTGTTTCTTTGAATTCGCAGCACCCGTTCTCCACTCGAGCCCAGTGAAACACCCGGACTCCTCTCATTCTCGCACATGGCTGTTCTCGCACATGGCGATTTAATCCCAAGGAAATTGTCCGGCGGCCCTTTTCTGACCCTGGAGGGCCTGGATTTAGGAAGGTACCGCCACGGGGCTTGTCGCCTATACCCGGGAGCAGTGGGTTTTCTCCCATAAGAGCAAAGGCCCCGGCGAAAAAGTTCGCCCGGGCCTCAAACTACAGTCAACGCTCTTCCCGGCCTGCGGCTAGGAGATCTCTTTCTCGATCATCTGGCTGAGCCGATCGAATTGTCTCAGGCTGATGTTGGGGTGATGCTGCAGGACCAACTCGCGGAACGCCTCACCAAATCCGTTGCTCGTAACGCGCCGGGTGGTTCGGGTCGCCCGTGTTCTCCGCATGGCGGGAGCCGTGCGAGCTGTCCGGGTGGTTGCCTTCTTCGCTGTCCGGCGCGGTCCGGCGACGATAACCTTAGCGCCCTTGCGGCGACCGCGGCTGATCCCAGCCTTGCGGGCCTTGTTGTTGACGGTGGGGAGCGAAACGCTGTGCTTGTCAGCGATGAGGCGGTAGCTGAGTTTTCCCGCTTTGATATCCTTGATGATTCGCTCTTCGCGCTTGAGTCTCTGAGCTTTCGTCAGTTTTGCTCCTCCTGCGCTACCTTTCGGTGCTGTCATGGCACAAACTCCTTTTCGATGATGGTGGGGCGACTCAGGTCGTATGAGGTTCCAGCGGCGAGTGCCGCTCTTGACTTTTGGGACGATGGGGCGGCCATGTCCTGTCGCCTTTATGAGTCTGCTTGGATCCTATGTTAACGGTCGATTATGGCAGTGGACGTCGGGTTGTCAATGGATATTGACCTTTTTGACGACCCTGTGACCAAGTGCTTCAAGCTAAGTGAGTTCGGAGTCCACGGACTTGTACAATGTACGGTTCAGGGTAAGGCAGCCTTCGCCAGTTTGACCTTTCGCGAACGACCGGATCCGAGCAACAATACGGGGCAATCGACAGGCAGGCAGGGAACGCCGACGGAGGCTCAATTGGCAGCAAAGAAAGTCGCCAGAAGAAATGGCGACAGCACACCCCAGATCGCACTTGATTTCCAAGGGGAGAGTCCCAGCGGCGTCCCCTCCATCCCTCTCGAGGCTCCAGGGGCCGCAAGCGATGCCTCTCTCTCGACACTGGCCAAATCCGTGTCCGCCACGGCGAGCAAGAAGGCCGCCTCGAAAGGCGGACAGCCCAAACAAGCGCGCCGACTTTCGGCGCAGCAGATGGCCGGTAAACATCGTGAGATATCCGTCTCTGAATTCTTTTCCAAAAATCGCCATCTCCTGGGATTCGACAATCCGTCGAAGGCACTCCTGACCACGGTCAAGGAGGGTGTCGACAATTCCCTCGATGCGTGCGAAGACGCTGGCATTCTCCCTGACGTGCTCATCGAGATCCACCAGGTCGGCGATGACCGTTTCCGAGTCGTAATCGAGGACAATGGTCCCGGTATCGTGCGGCAGCAGATTCCGAAGATCTTCGGAAGTCTCCTCTATGGATCGAAATTTCATGTTCTCAAACAGAGCCGGGGACAGCAGGGCATCGGAATCTCCGCGGCCGGTATGTACGGGCTCCTCACCACGGGAAAACCTCTTCGCATTGTTTCGCGTACCGGCAAGAGGAGAGCTGCCCACCTGTTCGAGATGGTCATGGATACGCGTAAGAACCAGCCCAAGATTCTTAAAGAAGAAGAGATCGAGTGGGACATGGATCACGGGACGCGCGTCGAGATCACCCTTCAGGGAACGCACAAGCGAGGACGACATTCGGTCGAGGGCTATCTCAAACAGGTCGCGATCGCCAACCCTCACGCACGAATCCGCTACCTGGCCCCCGATGCGGAAGCCGGCATGGTCGAGGATCACGCCCGTGTCACGCACGAGCTGCCCGAAGAGCCAAAGGAGATCAAGCCGCATCCGCACGGTGTAGAACTTGGCGTCCTTCTCAAGATGCTCCAGGATACGCCGGCTCGAAATGTCGTCAGTTTTCTCCAATCTGAGTTCTCCCGAGTGACCGCCCGAGTGGCGGGAGCCATGTTGGACCTGGCCAAGATCAAGCCCAAGACCCGACCGACGACCCTGAAGACGGCCCAGGTCGAGCTACTCCACAAGGCGATGAACGAAGTCAAAGTGATGACACCGCCGACCAACTGCATTTCTCCGATTGGGGAAGAGCTTTTGCTCAAGGCCATAGAAGCGGAAGTGGAGGCAGATTTCATCGCGACGGCCACGCGCCCCCCTTCGGTCTATCGCGGAAACCCGTTTCAGATCGAAGTAGGATTGGCCTACGGCGGCGGTCTTTCTGGTGACGATCTCGTCACGATGTATCGCTACGCGAACCGCGTGCCGTTGCAGTACCAACAGTCGGCCTGTGCGATCACGAAATCCATTCTCCAGGTGGACTGGAAGAAGTACGGTCTCTCGCAATCGAAGGGTGCCCTGCCCTCCGGACCGCTCGTCCTCATCGTTCACATTGCTTCGGTCTGGGTTCCGTTTACTTCGGAATCGAAAGAGGCAGTTGCCCATTATCCCGAGATCATCAAAGAGATCCGCTTGGCTCTGCAGGACGCTGGGCGCAAGTTGGGCTCTCACATCCGTCGTCGCCGCCGGGATGCGGATGAACACAAAAAGCGCTCTTATATCCAAAAGTACCTTCCACACATCGGGATTGCCCTTCAGGACATCCTCGGACTTTCGGATGACGACAAAGACACCGCGGTCGATCGCTTGACCGATGTCCTGGAAGAGACACGGGGTGGCAAGATACAGAAGCCGGTCGCTAGCGCAGCCGCCGTGAAGGAGTAGACGATGGCTGCAATGACGAAGGCCAAGTTGGCCGCGATGAAGAAGCAGAACAAGAAGAAGGACCAGGAAGCTCTCCGGATTATCGAGGCGACTGCAATCACCGTGCACAAGAAGGCGCTGCGACGGAAGAAGCCCGAACTCGAGTTGCCGATCCGCTCGCTCTCGAATGTCAGCTACTCGAAAAAGAAGGGCTATCTCGAGATCGGCAAGCAGCGAAAGATCAGGACCCTGACCGTCAATACGGTCAAGACCTTTGCCCAGACCCTCCGCATGATGTCGCTTTCGAAGGAACTGATCGAGACGAGTGACTTCGCGACGAAGCGGGACGCCTACTACCAGTCGAAGAACTGGGGGGAGGCGATGTTCACCGATCAGACCGAGTCAGATGCGGTTATGGACGACATCGAGGCTCTTTTCTCTGTCGACAACCTCAATCGTGAGCAGCTTCGTTTTGTTCCCGATGAGCACGGCGGGGCCGTGGCCGGCGAGTTAGTCGTGCTCGATCCCGACATCGAAACGGGGGAAGTAGAACGCATCGACTGTACGAGGTTCGGTTCTGGTGCCTACTCGATTCCCAGTTCGACTGAGCAACTCTCTTTCGAGACCAAGGCCAAGTTTATTCTCGCGATCGAAACCGGGGGTATGTTCCAACGGCTCCAGAGCCATAAGTTCTGGCGTTCAGCCAACTGCATTCTCGTTTCGATGGGAGGTGTGCCGACCCGAGCCACCCGCCGTTTTATTCGGCGTTTGGCCGACGAGAAGAAGATTCCCGTCTATGCCTTTGTCGATTGCGATCCCTATGGCGTCTCCAATATTTATCGGACGCTCAAAGTCGGCTCGGGGAATGCGGCACACATCAATCAGTTCTTCTGTGTTCCCCAGGCCCACTTTCTCGGCGTGACCCCACAGGACATCAAAGACTACGACCTGCCGACTCATCCGCTCAAGGATGTCGATATCAAGCGGGCTAAGGATGCGATCAAGAACGATCCGTTCTTCAAGGAGCACAAGCCCTGGACCAAGGCGATGACGCAACTCTTGAAGATGGGAGTTCGTGCCGAACAGCAGGCTCTGGCGAAGTGGGGACTAAACTATGTGATCGAGGAGTATCTGCCCCGCAAGCTCGCGGCGACGGACAAGTTTCTCCCGTGAAGGAAGAGAGACCTCCGTCTGAGAATGCGGAAGTTCCGATACCTCTGGAGCCGCCGGCACCGCCGGAGCCCCCGGTGCCATGGCTGAAGAATTCGATTCTCCGCGTACTGGTCTATGTTACGTCGACGACAGTCCTGCTGTCAGTGTCCGCGCTGCTGGGTCTTGCTCTCTTCGTCTACCTGCAAACCGGAGGCGAAGAGTTCGGCCCGGCGATGGAAGCTGCGGCCCAGGACGAAAGTGGCGAAATGCTCGTCGCGGCCCACGTTCTGGCGGCACCCGCGGTTTGGCTTTGGACGTGGTTCTTCCGGCGACGGTTGGATCTGAAGAGCTTTTCGAGCCTCGGGTTTCCTCGCCAAGGTGCGTTTTCACGCTTCGCGCTGGGTTGGGGAATTGCGGCACTTTTCCCCGGGCTCTTCTTCGCTTTCGGATGGCTTCTGGGCTACTACGAGATCGAGAATGTCCGATCGATAACGGAGTTCCCCTTCCACGGAGTCGGGGGGCTGCTCTATTTCATCGTCGGTTTTCTCATTCAAGGCGGGACCGAAGAGCTGATGTTGCGTGGCTATGTGCAGCGGAATCTGGCCGATTTTCGGCCGGGGAGTTTCTTTTGGATTCTCGTTCTGCCCTCCGCGCTCTTTTCCCTCGCCCATCTGACGAACCCGGACTTCGATGTCCTGCCGATGGCCAACACGTTTCTGATTGGAATGGTGCTGGGCACGATCGTCTGGACGGAAAAGTCCATTTGGCTGGCGGTGGGACTCCATGTCGGATGGAACTTCGCCCTCGGTTGTCTCTGGTCGCTCCCCGTGTCCGGCATGAAGACTCCGGCGTTGATGCAGATCGCGACGGCAAACGATCGGCCGACTCTCGATCTACTCCTCGGTGGCGACTACGGTCCCGAGGGAGGCCTGATTCAGACGATCATCGCCTTGCTTCTTCTCGCCACGTTGCTTCCACGACTTGAACGAGCCTCCGATAACGATTCCGACCTGATTGGGTGAGTCTGACTCCAGCGCAAGAAAAAGAAAACGGCCCCGATCAGATCTCGGAGCCGCCGCTTCAGTCTGTCTACCCTTGGTTAGAGAGTGAAGGTCTGGTCCAGGTGAGGAACCTCGATCTTGGCTGAGGTCTTCGCTTCCATCGTCTCGGCGAGAGCCAGGGATTGTTTCTCGTCCCCATGAACGAGAAAGACCTTTTTCGGCTGGGAGCGATTTCCCTCGTACCAGGTCATGAGCTCGTCCCGATCAGCGTGGGCAGAGAACTCGTCCATGACGATGACTTCGGCGCGAAGCGGATACGGTTCGCCGTAGATCTTGACCTCTTTGTCACCGCGGACAATCTTGCGTCCCAGAGTGTGGTGCGCCTGGTAACCGACGACGAGAACTGCGTTGTCCGGGTTCGAAATGCCATTGGCCAGGTGATGGAGGATGCGACCAGCTTCCATCATGCCCGACGCGGAGATGACAGTGAACGGTCCCTTTCTCGTGTTGAGGGCCTTGGACTCCTCAACCGATCGGGTATAAGTGATCTCCTCGAATCCAAAAGGGTCTCCTGATTCGCGAAAGATCTCCCGAATTTCAGCGTCGTAGCACTCCGGATGTCGATCGAAGACGTCCGTTACCCGCGTAGCCAAGGGGCTGTCGACGAAAATCGGGCAGTTCGGAATCTTGCCTGCCCGACGCATCTTCGTCAGGTGGTAAACGATCTCCTGGGTGCGCCCGACCGAAAAGGCCGGAATGATAAGCTTGCCCTTGCGGAGGCAGACTTTGTTCATGACCTCGGCGAGCTTTTCCTCGACCTTTTCCTTTGGTGCATGCGTTCGGCCGCCATAGGTCGATTCCATCAAGAGCACGTCCGGCGCGTCGATGGCCTGGGGATCACGAATGATCGGGGTCATGGTGCGGCCAATGTCGCCACTAAATGCAATCGAGCGCTCCTGCCCATTTTCTTGCACATTGAGCGTGACGGTCGCTGAACCGAGCATATGACCGGCGTCACGATAGGTGCAGTAGACGCCCGGGACGACTTCGAAGGGCGTTCCATAGCGCTGCCCGGTGAACTGCTCGATCGTTCTCTCGGCGTCGTCGATCGTGTAGAGGGGAACACGGGCGTTGAAGTCGCTCTCGTGCCTGCCTTTCTTCTTCCACTTCCGCCGGTTCCGTTTGTTCACGTATTCGGCGTCCTTTTCTTGGATGTAGGCCGAGTCGCGAAGCATGTGGACGGCGAGGTCACCGGTAGCCAGGGTCGAGTGAATCGTTCCCTTGAAACCACGCTTGACGAGGGCGGGCAAAGCTCCTGAGTGGTCGATGTGAGCGTGGCTGAGCACGACGGCATCGATCTCCGCCGGATCGAAGGGGAATTTCCTGTTTCGCGCCTCCGCTTCATCGCGTCGTCCCTGAACGAGGCCGCAGTCGAGCAGGATCTTCTTCCCGTTCGCTTCGAGAAGATGCCGAGAGCCTGTCACGGTGCGAGCCGCGCCATGGAAGGTGATTTTCATCGGTTCCACCCCCAGGTCCCTGGTTGTTGCAGCGTTCTGGAGTGACGCCTCGTAATCGTCCCCTGGCTGAGGAACTGAAGGAGATACCAGGCGCTCCCCGCTTTGTAGTTTGTTCCACTGGCGCCATCGCCGCCGAACGGTTGCTGATCCACGATCGCTCCCGTCGTCTTGCGATTGACGTAGAAATTGCCGGCCAACTGGCTGAGGACCGGAACATAACTATCGAGCAGGGTCTCGTTGTGTGACCAGAACCCGCCGGTCAGTCGGTAGGGGTGATTCTCGATGATCCGAACGGCGTGATCGATATCGTCGACCGGACGAACAGCTGTGATCGGACCGAAGATCTCTACGGCGAGCAGTTCATGGTCGTCTTTGTCGACTTCGTAGATCGTCGGCGAGATCCAGAATCCGTTGTCGTCTGAAAAATCGCCGCCGTGCAGGGTCGTGACATTCGAGTCCGGCTCGGCCCGCTGCATGAAGCCGATGATCTTGTCGTAGGCACGTCGTGAAATGACTGGTCCCATGTCCGAGTCGCGCTCGAGCGGGTTCTTGACCCGGAAGCTCTTCATTTGCTCGACGAGGGCTGCCTTCAAGTCCGGCCAGATCGACTTGTGCGGAAGGACGAGTGAGTTGGCCGAACACTTCTGTCCGCTCCGGCCGAAAGCCCCGGCGATGATGCACGACGCGACGTCCCAGACGTCGCATTCCTTGTCGATGACGAGAAAGTCTTTACCACCTGTTTCTGCGACGAAGCGAGGAAAATGGGGGCGTGGCGTGTCACCGCCGAAGAGGTCCTTTCCGATGACGCGGGCCGTGTTATAACTGCCGGTGAAGTTTAGAGCGGTCAGTTCCTGATGAGCGAGAATCGGGGCCATCATCGACGGGCCCGCTCCCGTGATCATGTTGATCACGCCGGGGGGGAAGCCGGCATCTTCGATCGCTTTCATGAACATCCATGAGGTCATGGGCGCGTCACTCGACGGTTTCCAGACTACGGTGCTTCCACAAAGGGCCATGACTCCAGGAAGGTTGTATCCAATCGCGATGGGAAAGTTGAACGGTGTGATGGCGCAGGTGAAGCCCTTCAGTGGACGAAGCTGCATTCGATTGGTTTCCCAATCGCCGTCCCCCAGTTTCTGACTCGCGAGTTCCTGCAGGTAGTAGGGATGGAACCGAAAAAAGTCGATCATCTCCGCCCAGCCACCGCTCACTTCTGGCGCTATGTATCCGCATTCATGGGCCGTGACAGCACAGATCTCGTGTCGTCGTTCCATGAGGATCCACTCCAGGTCCCGGAACTTCTGGATCCGAGTCTCGATCGGGAGAGCGGCCCATCCCGCTTTAGCCCGTTCGGCCGCTTCGATCGCCAACGTTGCCTGTGCCGCCGTGCCTCGTTGAACGGTGCAAAAGGTCTGCCCGGTCGAGGGGTCGAGACAGTCGGCTTTGTCGCTCGAAAACGTGTCTTCGCCGTCGATGATCATTGGGACATCGAAGCCCTTGGGAATGCCTGCGAGGCCCTTTTGGAAGCCGGACCATGCCGCGTCGTCTCCCCGGTAGTTGATCAGTGGTTCGTTGTTGGGTTTCTGGAGGGACAGACTCATATCGCAGGACTCCTTTTTGGTGCCCACCAAGGATTGGCATTGCTAGGTCGAAAACGGTCGGGAGGGCGAGCCGCGAGTAGGGGTGCTCCCGAGAGTTGAACCAGGATTCTAGAGAGGGGACTGTAGCTCCGCAACCGGGGGATCGGGCTTCTTTGACTGCTCTGGTACCCTCGCTCCCACTGGCCCGCGAGGGCGGCAGGATCTTCCTCTTTGGAGTCTTTTAGCCACGGTGAAACGGTGTAAATCACATAGTGCCATTGTGATAACTGTCTAGCAAGGGCAAGGAGCCGCACCTGAGTGAATTAATTATTACCGCAATTATTATCTAGATATAGGACAAAACTGCGATATCCTTGTACTAGAAACGTATTCAGGCCTCGGTCTGATGACGAAAGAAGGGAGCACCGATACGATGAAGAGAACATGGATAAAGGGATTGGGACTTGCGGCGGTCGCAGCGGTTGCCTTGGGGGCTACGAGCGCCCAGGCGTCACTCTTTTTGGATTCCTGGGGCGTCAGCTACGATAGCTGGGAGACCTCCTCGTTCGCCCCTCCGACTGTCGGCCACGTGGTCGAGGACTGGAAGACGGGTGATAACACAAACGGTTGGCTTGATCCAGGTTACGGTGGTGATCAGTACGATGCAGAGGCCGCATATGTTGGCGTCGACAGCAACTACCTCTACCTTGCGGTCGTGACGGGGTTTCCCATCACCGGCCGTGCCAGCGGCAACGACTTCTACCATGCCGGTGACATTGCTCTAGATCTCAACAACGACGGTGACTACGAATTCGCGATCGATACTTCGGCGAACGGTGCGATCCGGGGTGGGAATATCTCCTGGGAGAACCCGTCGATCAATGGCTCGAGCCCCTGGGGTGGCGTGAGTGACCCTCTCCGGGCCAGTGCGTGGACCCAGAACGTCGGGAATTCACAGTTCAGCTACGGATCCTGGCAAGGTCGTTACGCGATCGAGGCGAAGATCGACCTGGCTACGATCGGTGGCCCCTCGGACAGCTACGGCATGCATTGGACGATGGGTTGTGGCAATGATGAAGTCGAGTACACCCTCGACTCGGCCGAGCCCGTACCGGAGCCGGCGAGCTTGCTTCTGCTCGGCGGAGGCCTCGGTCTCGCCGCTCTGCGTCGTCGTCGCCGGAATTCAAAGTAATGAAAAGGTGAGTGGTGACTATGGGGAGTCAACGGCTTCGGCCCGAGACTCTCCTTAGTTCTTTGGGGGAGGGGTTCCGGCGGGGGCCCCTCCTCCGTTTTTTGCCGGAACGGAAGAAGTTGGCGTGTACGCACTCCGCAGCCCTGCCAATTGATTCGAATCGAAAACCCGGCTAGTGTTCTCCGTTATGCACCTTTGGACCTCGCCTGCTTCCGCATGAATCAGGAACAAGAAGAGATCACACCCGTGTCAGTAGAACCTCACAGATCTGGTGATCCGGAAGTCGGATCTAAGGATCGGTTTTGCCAAATCGATGGTGAGCGTTTTACGAGCGTCGAGAGATGCGAAGATCTGAAGCCGTTTCTGGTCAACGTCGTCAGCGACGATGACTATTGGATGTTCGTCGGTAGCAACGGTTCGATAACCGCCGGCCGCCGAAACCCCGACGATGCGCTGTTCCCCTACGGCAACCAGGACACTCTGCTTGACTCTGCGGGGTCGACCGGCTCACTTACGGTCCTCCGGGTGCGATCCGACGGAGACGCCCCGTTTCAAGTGTGGGAACCATGGTCGGCCAGCTTCGACGGCGGCCCGGGCTCGCAACGCCGGCTCTTCAAGAACATCACCGGTAGTCGCATCGTCTTCGAAGAGACCGAGCCAGAACTAGGACTCCGTTGGCGGCACGACTGGAGTTTTTCGGCCCGACACGGAATCGTCCGGTTCTGCGAGCTTTTGAACACCGGGGATGGGCCGCTTGAAATCCAACTCTTGGATGGGCTGCAGAACATCCTGCCCGACGGTATCGACGAAGCCTTCCAGTCAAGATACAGCGTTCTTGGTGACGCCTACAAATCCAACGAACTGCTTATGCCTGCGGGTCTTGGTGTCTATTCCCTGAGTTCTCTGCCCACCGACCGTGCAGAACCGAATGAGAGTCTTCGTGCGACCGTCGTCTGGTCAACCGGTCTGGAAGCGCAAAAGCGTCTTCTCAGCACGGAACAAGTGAAGGCGTTTCGGGCTGGCCAGGCCGTGACTGGAGAGACCGCCGTCCGAGGAGTACGCGGTGCATACCTCGTCGAGACAAACACGACGCTCTCGCCCGGAGAACGAATGTCGTGGTGGACGGTCGCCGATGTGGGATTGGCTGCAACCGAACTGGTCGATCTCATTGATTGGATGAAAACGACAAGAGACCCAGCGTCCGAACTCCGCTCGGCAGTGCGCACGACACGAGATGGATTGAGGAAACGTGTCGGTACGGTCGACGGTATCCAGTCGACCGGAGATGAACTCCGATGTTGGCGCCATTTTTCCAACGCGATGTTCAACGTGATGCGGGGCGGACTCTTCGAGTACGGCTACTCTTTACCTCGTGATGACTTTCTCTGCCGGTTACAACACTTCAACGCGGACGCCTACCGAAACAATGTGGATCGCCTCCGTGCGCTTCCCAACGAGGTCGATCGCGGGCGCCTGATCGATGAAGCAGTCCACTCCGCCGATCCAGACCTGCGACGTTTGGCTTCCGAGTATCTCCCCTTGAGTTTCAGCCGCCGTCATGGAGACCCCAGCCGCCCGTGGAATCGCTTCTCGATCGATGTTCGAAACGCCGACGGTTCATCGCGACTGGCTTATCAGGGGAACTGGCGGGACATCTTTCAGAATTGGGAAGCCCTGGTTTACTCTTATCCCGAGTTCATCGAAGCGACGATCTTCCGCTTTCTCAACGCCTCGACCGCTGATGGCTACAATCCCTACCGAGTTACCGATCGAGGTATCGAATGGGAGGTGCAGAGCGAGGATGACCCATGGGGAAACATCGGCTATTGGGGCGATCACCAGATTGTTTATCTGCTGAAGCTCCTGGAGGCCTCCCGTCGATTTCAGCCGGACAGATTGCCGTCCCAGCTCGACGGGACTTTCCTGGTCTACACCCGGGTGCCCTATCGCATTCGCCCCTATGAAGAGATCCTGAAGGACCCTCGAGCGACCATCGATTTCGATTGGGAGGCTGCCGCGAAGATCGAGCAGCTGGTCCAAACCTGCGGTGAAGATGGAAAGCTGTTGCGTTTGCCCGACGGGGAGATCTGTCGGGTCAGTTTGATCGAGAAACTTCTGGTTCCTCTTCTGGCCAAGTTGTCGAACTTCGTGCCCGGAGGAGGGATCTGGATGAATACGCAGCGTCCAGAGTGGAACGACGCCAACAACGCACTGGTCGGTTACGGCGTTTCAGTGGTTACTCTTGGGTACCTCTATCGTTACGTGAGCTTCCTCATCGAGTTGTTGGAGGACCCACAGGTCAATCCGGCTCACGCCGTCAGCGTCGAGGTCGCCGCCTGGATGGACGCGCAGTCTGAAGTCTTCGCTTCTACTGGAGGCGAGGAGGATGATCGACCGACCGACCGTCGGAAATGGCTCGACCGAGTTGGTGCGAGAGCGGCCGAGTATCGTGCCGACCTCTATGAAAATGGGCTTTCGGGTGATCGCCGGGCAGTCACTTCGACCGCTGTCATCTCTTTTCTGAAGAGCGTCGCTCCTGTGATTCGAGCCACGCTCATTCGAAACGGCAGAGGTGACGGTCTTTTCCACTCCTACAATCTGCTTTCATTCGAGCCGGACGGTGGGGTCGGTCTCGGCCGTCTCGGACAGATGCTCGAAGGTCAGGTATCGATTCTCAGCTCCGGTGTACTCGAACTGGACGATGCCGCGACCCTGCTCGACGCTTTGCGCCGCAGCCCTTTGTATCGAGACGACCAGGACAGCTATCTGCTCTATCCGGATCGATCCCTGCCCACGTTTCTAGAGAAGAACTGTGTCTCGGCGGAAGCGGTCGAGAGGTCGGAACTCTTGCAGTCTCTGCTCGACGCCGGCGACACAAGTATCGCATCGCGTGATCGAAATGGGGTCGTGCGCTTCAATGCGGAATTCCACAACATCTCGGATCTCCGTCTGGCCCTCGACGAACTGGAGCAGAAAGACCACGGAGCAACTCAAGTCGCGACCGGGCGGCGGACCGTCGAGGTAGTATACGAGGCCACCTTCCGGCACCAGGCCTTCACCGGGCGCTCAGGCACCTTCTTTGCCTACGAGGGACTTGGCAGTGTTTACTGGCACATGGTTTCGAAGCTGCTTCTGGCCATTCAGGAGAATCATCGTCGAGCTCTTGATTCCGGATCGGCTCCGGAGTTGGTGGAACGACTGTCCGCCCAGTATCACGCTTGCCTGAACGGACTTGGGATCCACCGATCCCCCTCTGAGTACGGAGCTTTTCCGACGGACGCCTATTCACACACTCCGGCCCATGCTGGCGCCCAGCAGCCTGGGATGACTGGACAGGTCAAGGAAGACCTACTCACACGTCTCGGGGAACTCGGACTGATCGTGATCGAAGGGTGTGTCATCTTCGCCCCGCGGTTGCTACGCAGGACGGAACTTCACGCAGAGCCGGCCGTACTCGAGGTTCTCGATCTGGACGGGGCGCCCCAGACCTACCAGCTTCCAGCTCAATCTCTCGGATTCACCTTCTGTCAGGTCCCCGTCATCTATGAAACTGGTGATGGACCGGCCTTGGAACTGATCCATGCCGACGGTCGGACGACCGTTCGTGAAACAGCCCGTCTGACCCGGGAAGAGAGCTCCGCGGTATTTGGGCGAAAAGGGAAACTGCGGCAGATCATCGTCCGCCTGTCTTCCAATTCTCTGACCGGCTAGGAGTTTGCTCCGCGGCGAGGGCCCCTTATCTCCGGTTCGCACCGCGTATCTCCGTTTGAGACCAACGCTGTGGTGGTTCGGACCCGATTGTCCGAAGCTCCTCGGACGGTGGAGCTGAGCAGAACTGCCTATTCACCACCGTTGTGTCCAACCCGATGGCAACTCAAAAAGGAGACCACCCATGAGCTTTCGACTGTCGGTCGCTCGCGTTGCCCTGCTGCACGTGATTTTCTGTATCGCCGGGACGGCGACAGCCCAGATCCCCGACGAGTTCACAAACCTGAAGTTGCTCGATCCAGAGATCTCGAAACCTGAGCTGGTCGGGACGATGCGCGGCTGGGCCACCGGCCTCGGAGTCCGCTGCAACCATTGTCACGTCGGTCCCGACAATCTCGAAGGAATGGATTTCGCGAGTGACGAGAAGGACACGAAACGCACCGCCCGACGAATGCTCGAGATGTTGCGCGCGATCAACGGTGAACTGACGGCAGACCTTCCGGTGGTCGAAGCCGGACAAGAGACCCAAACGGTCTCATGCTACACATGCCACCGCGGGCAATCTACGCCCCCTCTGAACATCGGCCTCGAGTTGGGAGATGCCGTCGCCACGAACGGTGTGGACGTTGCCCTGGAACACTACGACGAGCTACGCGTCCAGCACTTTGGCGCGGGCGTCTACGACTTTTCCGAGTCGGCACTGGGTGGCGTGGCCGGGGATCTGGTGCAGGCTGGTCGTGTTGAAGACGCGGTCAAGGTGCTACGCAAGAGCCTGGAGTACTACCCCAATTCCGCCGACGCCTATGCCATGATCGGTATGGTGTACTTACAGGGAGGCAACCCTGCGTCAGCTCTTCCGTCCCTGGAACGAGCACTCGAACTCGATCCCGAAAATCGGATGGCGGGCCGTGCTTTACAGATGTTGAAGTCGATGCCAAAGGAAGATTAGCCGCTACGGTGCCCTCTCCCTGGCTTCGGGCGCTCCCCGATCCCGCAGCTAGGCTGGGCTGAATCAGGCGGACTTCCGAAGGGAGTCTTCGGATTCCCCAGGCAGGTCGTTCGGGGAGCTTCCACACCACTGTGCGAGAGCGTTGCCGAGTGCCTGGATTGTCACGGGCTTGGTCAAGTAGTCATCCATTCCAGCTTCGAGGCACTTTTCGCGGTCCCCGCTCATTGCGTTCGCCGTCAGCGCGATGATCGGAACGGATCCGCCCCCGGCCATCCCGCGGATTCGTTTCGTGGCGCCGTAGCCGTCCAATTTCGGCATCTGACAGTCCATGAAGATGGCTTCGAAGCGATCCGGGCCGAACATGGCCACAGCTTCAGCGCCGTCGTTTGCCACCGTGATCGTGCAGCCAAGCCTTTCCAGAAGTTTCTTGGCCACGAGTTGATTCACTTTGTTGTCCTCGACGATGAGAATCTGAATCGAAGTCGCGACGACGGGATCTGCTTCTCTTGCTTTCGTGCCGTCCACACCCTGTTCGCCCGCCGGGGATGTCACCAGGTCGACGACCGCTCCCCGTGATTCCGGGAGTTCAAGAGCATCGACGCGGTTTGTCGACGTCTCGATGGTTGGGTGGAGCGTTTCACTGCCTTCGCCCCGGAGCAGCTGTTCGAGGTGGCTTCTTTTGACAGGTTTGGAGAGCTGGTGCGATCGAAAGGGGACCCCGCTAGTATCGAGTGCGCAGAAATTGGAGAGAACTACAAGTTGTGTTCCGATCCCTTCGAGATCTTGGGCGAGTTCGGCGGGGAAGTCCGTCTCCGAGTAAGCGGCGCTGTCAAGCAGGACATAGTCGAAGATCTCGTCGACGCGCGCATCTTCCAACAAGCGATCCTGTCCCGAGGCCACGTCGGGGCATTCGACCAGCTCAACGCCCCAGGGACAAACTGTATCTCGGAGCGCGGCGCTGGCTGTCTTGTTAGGAACGATGGCCAGAACGCGCACGCCATCGAGTGTGGTTGCTTCGTTCGATTCGCTTCGAACGGCGCCGGAACCACTCTCTGCGGGAACCGTAAACCAGAACGTCGAGCCTTTCCCCGGCTCGCTCGATAGACCAATCTCTCCGCCCATGAGCCCAGCCAGTTGTTTGCTGATAGACAATCCGAGTCCGGTTCCTCCATGGCGGCGAGTGCTGGAGTTGTCGGCCTGCGTAAACGACTCGAAGATGGCCGCGATTCGTGATTCGGGAATCCCACAACCTGTATCCGTGACCGAGATCTTGAGAGCAGGCGCGTCGTTCTCGCATCTGTCGTTTTCCACGTGAATCAGGACGTGGCCGGCATCGGTGAATTTGAGAGCGTTGCTGACGAGATTGGTTGCGATCTGAACCAGCCGGGCGTGGTCGCCGTCGATTGTCGTAGGGGCGTCCGTATCATAGTGGACGATCAGTTCGATGCCCTGGCTGCTTGCCGTCAGCGCGGATTGCTCGGCGAGGCTCTCGATGGCACCGAGAACATCGACGGGGCTGTGCTCGACCTCGAGTTTACCTGCCTCGATCTTCGAGAAGTCGAGGATGTCGCTGATCACTGCCAGGAGATTCTTGCCGGAATCTCTGGCCGTGCGGGCGTAGTCGAGCTGCTCCTCCTCCAAATCGGTTTGCAAGAGTAGGTCGGTAAACCCGATGACGCCGTTCAAGGGCGTCCGAAGTTCATGGGTCATGTTGGCGAGGAACTCGCTCTTGGCGCTGTTTGCCGCTTCGGCCATTTCCTTGGACCGAGTCAGCGACTCCTGGGCGCGGTGGATTTCCGTCACATCAGCCAGGAAAACCCGAGCGACGTGGGACGAAGGCAGGTAGGTAATCTTACGCTCGAAGACGTCGTTATCGTTCGCGAAGACATCATCGACCGTTTCCTGTCCGCTCAGATGTTCAGGGCCCATCAGTTCGATCGACGTTCGAACAGCGGGATGTCCTGGTCCGGCCTCTTCCAACCCGGGAAATCTCTGGCGAGCCGCAGGATTCATGTACGTTACGTCGCCGTCGAGGCTCACCTCGAAAACGGCGTTCGGATTCGCCTCAGGAAACGAAGCGAGGTGGGTAAGTCGCTGTTGGGCACGGGCTAGTTCTTCGTTGGCCCGACTGAGATGTTCGGTTCGGTCTCGTACGCGGTCTTCGAGTGTAGAGACGAGCTTGCCGAAACTGGCGCTGAGATCCTGCACTTCGCTGGGGCCGACTGTGTCTACCGTAAACTCCCGCCCATCCCTGACACAGACGAGAGCGGATTCCGAGAGGCGCTGAACCGGCTGGCTCAAACGGACGCCCGCCCAACGCCACCAGAAGAAGACGTAAAGGATGTAGGAGATCGAGAGGGTGAGTAGCCAGGAGAGGCGGTCATGTCTGGCCCGCTCATAGGCTGCGCTCGCCTTTCCTTCCATTCGCGCCATGGAGTCCCCGACCGTCTGAAGCGAAAGAATTGCCCGAACGGACTCTTCGTCCATCTCGGCGAGGAGCCGATTCAGGTGTTCATAACGTTGGTCGCCAGACGCGTTCTGCGCATCGGTGAGGCGTCGGTTCTGAGACACCACAAATCTGGAGAGGTCCGCGAGCGGAGCATCAGAGATACCAGCGAGGACCGAGGATTCGAGTGACTGAAGAAGCACGCCAAGGCGAGTAGACTGTTTTTCTGCTCCCGCGACCAGGTATGTCTCACCCGAACCCAGAATGAGATCGGACGTTACCAGCCATTCGGAGAGAGTGTCCTCGAATCGCGAGAAGTCCCCTCGAGCGACAGAGAGTTCATGAATCGTCGAGAGGCGTCGTTCCACCGTCCGGTCGAGCTGAGAGACCCCGAAAAAGAGTATCCCGGCGCCGACGAAGCAACCGAGGACGAGAAAGAGTAGGTAAGAGCTAACGCGCAAGGTGGGTGCCTCTCGAAGAAATTCCTAATCGTGGGCGTTGCTGACGATGAGTATCTCGGCAGCAATGGCCTCTGAAGTCGTCGAGCAGGTGGAGACGTCGTCGTAGGACATTCCCACGAGGAGAGAGAAAGAGAGCTCCACTTCATCCGAGAGCCAGCCTCCGTCGGCCGAAATGCTGCGGATAGTTCGGTCGGGCGTTACCGTCCACCAGAGAGTGTGCTGGTGTTCCATGCTCCGCCAATCGGTGCGAAAGACATGGCCCACTGTCTTTTTGTTCTTGTCGAGAAACTGATAACCGAGGGCAGAATTCCGGACAAGGGTGCCCGTTCCGTGGCCCCCGAAGTGCCTTTCAATCTGGCGGATTGCCTCTTCTGAATACACCTGATCCATCTTTTCGAATGAGCTGGCCGCCGGAAAGGCTGCGTAGCCCTGGCCCATCGACTGAATCACTTCCAGAGGCTCTTCCCATGCGTGCATCGTCACGAGAATCGTCTTGATCGCGGAACGCAGAACAGTAGCGGCGAGTTCCTTGGCCGGGCCATCGACTCCCAGATCGCCGGCGATTACCATGCCTGAGTCATCGAGCATCTCGATCAGTTGCCGATATCCTTTTCCCACCAGCTGATCGACGAACTGGGGAGACTCGATCGCTCCCCGTTGCGGGGACCGGCATCGCTGGAACGTAAATCCTTCGATGCGAAGCTCGGAGTCCAGCGCCCAGGCAATCTCGACGAGCCCCCAGGAGCCGCGTTCGGATCTCACATGGATGATCCCTACGGGGCGGGATTCTTTCGTGGCAACATAGAGGGTATGGCGCCCGAGTTCGTTGAAGTGGATCGGAAACGGTACGCTCTGAGATACGCGGCCCCGAACGGACTCGTCGACGGTTCGGACGACGGATCGAAAAGAATCTGCGCCGGGGTAGGCATCGTAAATCGTAGTTACCGGGTCGCGCAGTGCGCAATAGGCCTGGCCCCGGCTTTGCTCCGGGATCACAGTCAGGCACAAAAGACCGACCAGGATAATGCCAAGTGAAGGGGAAGGCTGGCGGCCAAAGACGGGTCTGGTCAGCATTTTTGGTGTTCCTCTAGGTGCTGGTTAGAAGCGAAGCCTGGTTTGCAGGGTCAGACTTCCCGAATCCACGCCCGGAGGATTCAAAAACGACTGGGACCAGATTGCGCTCAGATGCAGGTTCGCTCCAACGGAAGCTCTCGCACCCAAAGAAGTGCTGAATTCGTCCCGCGGCCCGAGATTCTGATCCATGCGGATGAGTCTGTTCTGCGAGAAGAGCAGGATCGTCTCTGCCGGGTTGTTCCAATCGAACTCGAACATGGTGTAGAAAACTTCGTCGCCCCCCGTACGTCCTGCGCAGACTTCTCCAAGAACGGTGATTTGGCGCCAGTCGTAGATCACGTCGATTCCGAGTCGACTTCTTTCGATGTCCCCCACTTGTCCTTCCGTCTCCCCAAAAAGAGCACTCAGGCCGAAGTTCAGGTTTGGGCGACGATCCGTTCCCACCCGACCGGAGAAGAGAAACGGTGATCCCTCGGCGTGAAGGCTCTGTCCCGTACCGCGGGTTGCCGAACATTCATATTCGAGACCACTGAGATGACCGTTGAGACTTGCGCCCCAGTCCGATTTCAGACCGAAGTTCCGTGCGTGCGAGTAATCCCGAAGCGTGCCGTTCGTGTTTATGACGTGCTCCAGGCCGAACGGGATCTCCAGGTGGCCAACTCGAACGTTCAGTCCTCCTCGCGTCAGTCCGGTGTAGTTGAAGCTGACGATGCGGTAGATCATTTTGCCGGAATGCGGATCCGCGAAGATGTTGGGATGATTCTTGAGGTTGTTCAACTTCGTGACGTAGGGCTGAACGATCAGGGTCCCCCAGTCACCTTTCGAACTCGTAAAGACCTTGAACAGATCGATGCCGAGAAAACCCACCGCAGAGACGTAGTCACCTTGGGGCGCGTTCGAGTAACGAATGGCAGGACGGACTGAGATGTCGGTGCTGATTCGGAGGTTTTCACCGAACGACCCCAACCAGGCGTATGGACCGCTGGGGTCCTTCTCGATTTCGTCCCAATCCGAGGCGATGGATGGAGTCGAACTAAGGAGCAGGCCGTGAAAGAGAACCCATAGAGAGAAGATGCAGAATCCGCAGCGGCGACCGCTCGATGGCAGGTACGGATGTTTCGAGCGCCTTGCGGCGCGGCCGAAGTCGAGCACGCGACAAACCTCATGGACATCGGGCTGCGGGCCATCCTGGCTCGGGCTACGTACGAGATCGCTCGTACGGCGAGACGGGTATCCCTCACTCCGTGGGGGCTCCCCCTACGGTTATCGGTGGTGGGTTTGCCCAGCTCAAGAGAAACCTGGCTTCCGACGACGTTTGGCTACGAATCATTAGTGCTGCAAATTGTTATTAAACAAGCACTTAGCTCTCTCGGACTCTGCTCGGCCTGCGCCTTCCAGCTACGGTCGCCCGAGTTGTCGGGACCGGTTGGTGGCTCGCCAGGAGTATGGAACCGAGATCAGCAGGAGCAGTCTTTACACAGCCTCTGCTCGATTTCCTGGGAGGTCTTCGTGATCGCGAGCCCGCCCAGGCCGGTACAGCGGTGCTCACGTGGCATGTTTTTGCCAACGCGGTCCATCGTTTCGATGACCTCATCCAGGGTGATAACCGGGTCGTACTCGGCGATGGCCATGTTTGCACAGGTAATGGCATTGCTCGCGGCAATCACGTTTCGACCCAGGCACGGAACCTCGACCCGTTTTGCCACTGGATCACAGATCATGCCGAGGCAGTTTTGCAGGGCCATGGATGCGGCTGCGATGCACTGCGGCAAACTTGCTCCGCCCAGGTAGGCCAATGCGGCTGCGGCCATGCCCGAAGCGGAACCGCCCTCGGCCTGGCAGCCAGAGACTTCCGCAGCGAATGAAGAGCGCGTTGCAATGAACAGTCCGATCACTCCTCCCGCCAGCATTGCTTTGGCAGCCTCGTCATCGGACAGTCCCAGCGTGTCGATCGCAGCCAGGGTCGATCCGGGAAAGCCGGCGCAGGCCCCGGCCGTCGGCGCGGCCAGAATCACACCCATCGAACTCTTCACTTCCATCAGGGCGGTCACATAGACGGTCATCAGGTTCAGTATTCCCGCGTCGAGTAGCTGACCGTTTTCCATCTTCGTCTTGTAGGTCGCGCATTGATGTCCGAGAATCCGATCCTCGTATTCAGTGCCATCGATGCCTTTGGCGATCGAGCGTCGAACGGTCTGCACGATCTCCACCATCCGGGCCAGGACTTCGTCCCTGGAGAGGTTCCCACGTTCGCTTTCGTAGTCGATCGCCAGTTCCCAGAGCGGACGGTGTTGCCCAGCATCGTGAGCGAACATCTCCTCACAGGTCGTGAACGGAACCTCGATCCCCTTACGCGAGGCAACCGGCAGGACCGGGGAGAGACGTTTGATCGAGAGGAGATTCAGGTCCGCCAGAGTGGCATCATCGAGGAAGGTCGCCGCTCTCACCTCGACCATCGCGGCCGGCCCAGCTTTGTGGAAGAAAACCTCACTTGCCCGGGTCCGCTCAGAGAGCTTGGCGCCCACCGTCACAGCATCATCGGTATAGAGCAGCGTCGTGTAAGAACCACCGCCCATCTCGACATCGAAGCCATCGATCTTCTGCACCTCGATCATGCCACCTCCGGTGGAGATGGCGATCATGCTGTGCTCCTCAGAATCATTCTGCAACGTGAGGCGATAGGTGTTTGGATGCGGATCGTGAACATCGATGTAGTCGATTCTGATTTCCACCCCCGATTCGCGCAGGAGTCGAGTTGAATCCGGTAGCCGTTCATCCGCCGCGTCCCATCCCAACAGTCCCCCGAACAACCCCATGTCCGAGCCCTGGCTGGCGTGGGTTGTCGGCAGGGAACCATGGATGTCGAATTCCACGAGCACCTCGGTTAGCTGGCCATCCATCAGATCGCGGGCCAGGCGGCCGATCCGGAGCGCAGCCGCACAGTGCGAACTGGAAGCTCCGCGCATGACCGGGCCGACGACGTCATTGAAGATACTCGTGATCATGGTGGCCTTCTCTTTTGGCAGGCTATCGAACCGCATGTAAGCGTCGGGCATGACCCAAATGCCCGCTGCCCCTCAGTCCGGAGGTCGAGAAGGCAGATCGCGAGGCTGGCTCGCTCGCGGTGGGGCGTCGGTACCCGCTAGCTCTTCGTCCGGCCCATCGTAGCGCTCTTCGTCGACCCATGTCCCCCGAAGTCTGGACGCGGACATCTCGGGAATGCTTCGCTGGCCTCTTCTGCGTCGAGATGATGGACCTGAACGCACTCAGCCGGATCGCAGCAAGTCGCGCAGACTCGCTTGAAGGCCCTGAAACTGAGAAGCTCGATCTGTGGAGAGAGGAAGCCCGGTTTCACGGGCTCGTCGCGGAGCAGGTCCGTCGAGAGGTACTTCTTGTTGTCATCACAGAAGACCGTGGCCACGACGGATTCCGGTCCCATCTCGTTCTGAATCTCGAGGGCGCCGAGGAAATTTGCGCCAGACGAGATTCCCACTCCGATACCGAGTTCCGCGGCCAACTTCTGCGCCATGAGGATGGCATCGCCATCGTCCACACTGACGACCCTGTCGAGCCTATCGAGATCGACGATGGCCGGGATGAACTCATCGGAGATCCCCTGGATGCGATGTTTTCCGACTCGGTGACCCGTCGAGAGAGTGGGGGAGTTCGCTGGCTCGAGGGGATGGATACGAACCCCAGCCCGCTTTTCACGCAAGAAGCGATGTGCGCCCATGATCGTCCCACCCGTTCCGACTCCGGCCACGAAGGCGTCGGGCCTCAGTCCATGAAAGCGAAGTTGCCACCAGATTTCCGGTGCAGTGGTCTGAGCATGGGCATCGACGTTGTCCTCGTTCGAGAATTGGTGAGGGAGGAACGCACTTCCGCCGATGGTCCTGGCCATCTCTTCGGCCTGATCGATGCTCCCGAGAAATCCCCCGTCCTCGCGGCTGACCAGGTGAATCTTGGCGCCAAGGCTCCGGATGAGATCGATCCGTTCACGACTCATCCAGTCGGGCATGAAGATGATCACGGGATGACCGAGGGCCCGGCCGATTCCGGAGAACGAGATCCCGGTGTTGCCACTCGTGGCCTCGATGATTGGATCCCCTGGGGCGAGGATGCCGCGGTCATAGGCCCGCTGAATGATATGCAGCGCCATTCGATCCTTGATGCTTCCAGTCATGTTGAGGTTCTCGGCCTTGGCAAAGAGGACACGGTTCTGACCGCGGTAGGTAAAGTCGATCGCGTAGAGAGGCGTGTTGCCGACCAGCCGAGTCAGAGCCTTACATCGGCTTGCTACGAGAGTTGAATCCATGAGCGTCTCCCCGTGATGAACTCACGAAAGTGGCAGGGTTCGCTGTCTCTGCCCGAACGGGCGGCGGACGGCCAGCGTAATCCTCGATTGGTGTCGAGACATCGCCGACGATTCTAACGCATTCTGTCGAGAATCGGCAGGGAATGGAGTGCGTAGTTTCCGAAGTGACTTGCGAGGTCAGTCTCACACCCGAGCATGCGAGGGCCGAGCACTCGGTCGCATTTGATCACTTCTTGTGAGACGGAAAGCCTGCCCATCCAAAAATGTTTGAGAATTCATGTCGGAGAGTTAGTTCCTTTGTCACCGAGTCAGGTAGCCCCGCGCATCGGTTGCCCATCGGCCAGGCCGACCCGGCAGCATAAGGAGTTTCGTGATGAACAGGATCGTGGTGATCTTTTGTGTAGCTATCTCTGTCTGCGTTTCACTGACGACCGGAGTCGCCCTCGCCCAACCCAATCCAGGACCGGGGGACTACGGCGACGCGCCCGAGGGAATGCTCGCCTATCCGAGCACCGGAGTGGACGGCTGGTTTCCGACCTGTGTCGGTGGACCGGCAGGGTTCATTTGGCATGGCGACCCGGGGCGGGGATTTCCCAATCTCTGGTGGGGCTTCACTGTCGATAGTGAAACCGACGGCAACGCCGGATTCTGCCCGCTTCCACCGTATGAACGTGACGAGTGTTGGGGCCCGTTTGACAACGACGGGGGACTCGCGATCCCCGATCCGTTCACCCTCGACCCAGGCAACATGGTCATCCCCTGCGGGAACGTTCCGCCGCGCTCGCTTGGCTTTACCTGCGAAGTGCTGAATCTGGTACCGGGTGGCCCCTTCGAAGCGAACCTGCAGAACACGACCGGCGATCCAGGCTTCGTCAACGTACTCTTCGACTGGAATCAGGATGGTGCCTGGGGAGGGGGATCGCCCTGCCCAGGTGGGCTAACTCCGGAGCACGCGATCGTTAACCTTCCGGTGCCTCCCTTCTACGTCGGTCCGCTCTCGGGCCTGCACCCGGGTCCGATCCAAGTCGGTCCCAATCCCGGTTACGTCTGGGTGAGGATGACGATCAGCCCGGAATTTCCCCAGGTTCCGATGCCCTGGAACGGAGAGGGGATTTTTGATGAAGGAGAGACCGAGGACTATCTCCTGCACGTCGAGGCCGCTCCGAACTCCGCCGAATATGGCGATGCCCCTGAGAATGTTGTCGCGTATCCCAACGGTATCTTGGGTGAGTTTCCGACCTGTCGTGTGAGTGGACCAGCCGGATTCGTCGTTCACAATGCACCGGTTTCGGCGTGGTTTGGAGCTTCTGTGGATACGGAACCCGAAGGAAATCTGGGATTCTGCCCACAGCCTCCATACGACGAAGACGAATGCGAGTCCTCAGATGGGGACGCCGGTCTGATCACCCCCGATCCCTGGTCGATGGACGCCAATGCGGTCGTAGTTGCGTGTCCGACGGGGAGCGGTGCCCGCGGTTGGACTGAGTGCAGCAGGTTGAGCTGGGGCCATGACGTGGACATCGCAGTGACGAACAACTCCTCCGACGATCGCTATGTCAATCTGGTGATTGACTGGGGTCAGGATGGCCGTTGGGACAACTCGATCTTCACCTGCCCGAACGGAACGGTTGGAGAGGAGCACGTTCTGGTCAACTTCCCGGTCCCATCCGGCTTCGTCGGGTCACTCAGTCAGCTCAGCCCGCCAAGCTTCGTCTCCGCTGCCGGCGAAGGCTGGGTTTGGTGTCGCTTCACGATATCCGACCAACCGGTCGCGCCAGGATGGGATGGGAGCGGGAGCTTTGGCGACGGTGAGACTGAGGACTACCTGATCCAACTTCAACCTGAGACGTCGGATGTCGATCAGAGCGACGGCGGATCGCTCTCGGGGTCGGACCTGAACATCGTTTCGGTGCGTCCCAATCCCTTCCGACCCTCCACGCAGTTTGAACTCGATGTGGTCGAATCGGGCCAGGGCACGGCGATCGTCTACGATCACAGAGGTCGTATTGTCACCAAAATGGACCTGGGGAAACTACCAATCGGTCGTCACGTTGCGAGTTGGGACGGGCGGGACGCGGAGGGCGTGGCGATGGCTTCCGGCGTCTACTTCCTGAGAGTCGACGTGGGCGGGAGAGTTGCTCGGGAAAAACTCGTGCTCGCGAGGTAGGCACGGAGACAGGGTTTGGCCTGGGGTTCCTGGCATCTTGGGACTCGAGTAGAAGAAAACAGAGGCGGAATGCACGTTGCGCATTCCACCTCTGTTTCACGAGCTGCAGCCACTTCAGAATGTCAGACGACAGACATCTTCGTGGTGTCTACCAACCGGCCCGTCCGTGGCAGAAGTGGTCGTAGTAACCGGTGAGGATCTGTGTGTCTGGGTCCCATTCGCTCGGTACGTCGAACCAACGTTGCGTCCCTTCGTCGAACCACTGTGCGCGAACGTCACTGTGCTGCGAGGCATCCGTCCCACTAAGATCGAACTTGACGATGACGGGACTGCTGAACTCCACGGAATGCGGTTCGAGAACACACGTCAGATGAGGGTTGTTCGGATCCTGTGTGATCTTGTATTCGGTCGAACCGGGGAAGGCTCCGGCCGGGATCGTCATCGAATAGCGGCCATTGCTCAAGGTCGCACCCTCGGTCGAGTTCACGTTGACCGACTTGACGACGACTGTTTCGACCTCGCCGCCTCGGCCACCCGAGCCGGAGCCTCCGGATCCGAGTGATCCATTCCCGCCGGTCTGGTCGATTGTGATGAATTGACCGTCGTCGAACGTCGGCCCGTTTGGCTCCATGGCGTCATCGGAGCCGCAACCTACGAGAAGTCCACCAGAGGAGAGTATTGCGATGACGGCCACGAGCGCCCAGGACTGGAGGTTGGTGGTCAGGGATCGAACGTAGTTTCTCATATGGCTCTCCGATGCACGTTTGAAGGGTTGTCGTCTCTACGGTCAAGAGTAGAAAGAAACATGCCATGTCCCTTACATCGCAATTTATAAAGAGTTACGGATAGAAGAGCGTTCAGGATCGGGCGAGGAGACCACGACACAAAACGGGTCCAACCCCTCATACATTTGTAAACGTTGTGGTTCAGTTACTTAGCTGGATCTGTGCAAAAGCGCCAATTTGGGGCCTTACCGTGCGGGGTTGGGATGTCCTATCCCCGGAATGGCAGTTTCAACCAAGCGGCGCGTTTCGGCGGTGAGCACGCCGTGTGTTGCTGAGTGGGCACGAGAAGCGTGAGTCAGCCTGCGGTTCGCACGACGTCCTCTCGGAGCAGTTCTTCGACGACTTCGGCGACGTAGCGACAGAAGGCGTCGATCGAATCTGAGGGCGCCTCTGTCTGGATCATTTCCCGACCGACTCGACAAATCGCTCGCAACTCCCGAAGTCGCGAAACAGATTCCCCTTCGGTCACCACTGGACGATTCAGTCCAGGAAGAGACCACTGCTGGAGCGCGATGGTCGATGCCGTACATTCAGCGAGGATGGGAAGAGCCACTTCGAGGGCGGTGCTGACCCGGGCCAACCGTCCAAGCGGGGTCGAGGCCGCTCCAGGGACAGCCGCCTCGAAAACGCCTGCCAGAACGAGAGTTGGCTGGGGAACCGGCGGAGTCTGGACGACCATTACTTCGGTGTTCTGAGCGGACATCGTTCTTCCCTTCTGAGGACCTCAGATTCTCCCTCCTTGGGAGAGATCTCGGATCCGTCGCCTGACTTATCGGGAATTAGGGCGAAAGAGTTGCGTGCGTTGCCGACCCCTTCCCTGGTGTCAGCCGCGAGTAGCGCTTTGTGTCTGATCAAACCTCGTATCTGCTATCTTTTCGGACGTGTCGTTTCAATCTCCAAATTTGCAGCTGCGGACCGGTTGCAGGGGTTGTGTGTCCGGAGTCCGCCCGTGCTGCGGGAGACCCGGCGGTTGCTAGCGAGTGTGTTGACGGGACTCGCACTGGGATTCACGTCGGGAGTCGCCCCGGGGCCGTTTCACGCGTACCTTGTGTCTCAGTCGATTCGTCGGGGCTGGGTCGCGACTCTGCCGGCCGCTTTCGCCCCACTAATCAGCGACGTACTCCTTGTCTCAACGGTCCTCCTCATCCTTGCGACGACGCCGCCTTGGTTTCTGCGCGCGTTGCAGGGGGGAGGTGGCTTGTTCCTACTTGTCCTGGCCTGGCGGGCATTGCGGGCCTTTCGGGCTGGCCCAACCGAGCTGGAAGAATCCGGCGGTGAGGGGGGGAGGCAGAGTATGCTACAGGCAACTCTGGTCAACATCTTCAACCCGAATCCGTGGATATTCTGGACGGTCGTCGCGGGCCCGTTACTTCTGGATTTGTGGAGCAAGGATCCTTCGCACGGGGTCGGTTTTCTCGTGTCCTTCTACACCACTTTAATCGCGGTTTTTGTGCTTTTCGTCGTGCTCTTCTCAACCTTTCGTCGGTTTGGTCCGCGTGCGGTCCACGTTGCAAATGCGGTATCGGCGGCCGTGTTTCTTGGGTTGGCCATGTTTCAGTTCGCCCAGGTCTTTAGATAGGTTCTCCCGCGATGAACGCGAGATGGACACAGCTCGTCTGGTCTAGCGTCCGCCTTTGGATTCGGTCGTCAAGAAAAGGAGTCTCTGCCGTGAAAGTACTGTTATTCGACCACAAGTCTGGTGGCCGCCTCCGGGAGTCCGGGGCCGCTGGTGATTCGCACCACCGTCAGTTTCCCCCCGGTGCAGCGTCCCGCTCGGTTTTCAGGCTCACTCTGTTTGGGCTCCTCTCGATTCTTGTGGCCGGCACCGCCCTGGCCCAAGGTCGCCTCGACGGCGCGAACACTCCCTACGATGACGCCAAACGCGCAGCCGCCGTCGACTCCATCTCGACGGCTCTGCGAGAGGTGTACATCTTTGCCGAAGTGGCGGAGGAGATGGCAGACCTCATGCGGGAGAATCTGGAGAACGGCGAGTACGCGGATTTGATTGATGCCGCATCATTCAGCGCGCGCCTGACCGATGATTTGCGCAGCGTCAGCCACGA
>Ga0315338_1001452_pt1 | contig 29679 bp, 19 predicted proteins | sample ASW8metaG_FD_204518 | JGI IMG/M metagenome (GOLD analysis project Ga0315338, IMG submission 204518) | Ammonia-oxidizing marine archaeal communities from Monterey Bay, California, United States - ASW #8 | ecosystem: Environmental > Aquatic > Marine > Coastal | place: USA: California | collected... | reverse complement strand
CGCGGACGGTGATGTCGGAGCCGATGGTGAGGTCCGTGTTGCTCGTTGTGTTGACGTAACCTAGGTTGGCCGAGTCGAAGACGACGGTTCCGGTCCCTTCGAGTGCGTGGGTGTGGCCGTTGAACACCATCTGTGAGGACACGCCAAGCGTGGCGGTGTCGTTGAGTGTCAGTCCATTGTCGATGCTCACGCGCGCACCGGGCGTCGTCAGGTTCATCGGTGCGTCGAAGGTTACCGCGTCGAGCGTCCCTTGCGATGACGTAAAGATCATCTCGGCGCCATCTGCCGTTGTGACACTGTTGCCGATGATCTTTCCACCGCGCATCTCCCAACTGCCCGTTGTTGCGTCGAGGTGCAGCCCGACGAGGTTGTCGAGGGTACCTGTGAGTTCGACGGTTCCGCCTGAGCGGTTGAAGATTCCGAGTGTTGAGAGCGTGAACTCTCCGTCGAGTTTAACGGTCGAATCGGTTGAGGCGATGGTGCCGTCGTTGTCCCAGATCCCATCCAGGGTCAGTGTGCCGCCACCGGTGATTGATATGAGAGAGTTGTTGACCCAATCGTCGAACAAGAGGAGATCGCCGTCGTTCGACGCCATGAGGGTGCCTTCGTTCGTCCAGCCGCCGCCCGAACGCACTTCGATCCGACCCACTTCGTCCGAGTGGATGGTACCGTCGACCGTTATCGATGAAGCGGCGCTGCCGCTGCCGACGCGCCCGGCCTTGCCGCGGACGGTGATGTCGGAGCCGATGGTGAGGTCCGTGTTGCTCGTTGTGTTGACGTAACCTAGGTTGGCCGAGTCGAAGACGACGGTTCCGGTCCCTTCGAGTGCGTGGGTGTGGCCGTTGAACACAATCTGTGAGGACACGCCGAGCGTGGCGGTGTCGTTGAGTGTCAGTCCATTGTCGATGTACACGCGCGCACCGGTCGCCGTCAGGTCCATCGGTGCGTCCAGGACGCAGTTGTCGAGGGTCCCGGCGCTGCTCGTGAATACGGGTCCTCCGGCGCCCGCAACACCGCTTGCCGTCAGCCCCGCCCGAAAGGCGTTATTTGAGGTCAGGATCGTCGCGTTGGCCAACGTGCCGCCCGTGAATGTCAACGTATTGTTGACTTGCATGGTGTCGCGCAGTGTCAGCGATCCCCTGTCCATATCGAGTGCGAACCCAGAGGTTACGGCCAACGCCGAATTGTCTCCCGAGTCATGTTCGACGGTGACGATTGCGCCGGTGGCAATCGATACAATGTCGCAAATGTTCGGAATACGGGTGTCGATGCTCCAGTTCAGCGGGTCGCTCCATGAGACGCCGTCGCCACCGCCGTCCCAGGTCACGATGGTGCCGTCTTCCTGACAGTTGAGTTCGGCCGACAAACCGACGGCCTTGCGTAGCGCGGTGAGCGCGTCGGTAGCAGTAAAGGAGCCGCCTTGATCCAGATCGCAGACGCAGGGGACGCAGCTTTCGCTGCCCACGGCCGCGCGCAAGATGCCGAGTGCATCGGTTGCGGTGATGGCACCGTCATCGTTGAAGTCGCCGCAGGTGAACAGGTCTACGCCCGGCGATAGGCCGGCTACCTTTTTGGCCGCGCGTTCGGCGGTTTCGCCGTCTCCGCGGCTGATGAACGCGTCGACGTCGCCCAAAGCGGCCGGCAAGCACAGAGCGGTTTTTTCGGTCAGCGTGAATTCATGATCGCCGAAGCGGTCGCTGACTACGGTCGTTTCTGTGCCGTCCGCAGGCGTGCAAGTAACCCTGTAGCAGAGTTGGTCGAACACCAGGCTGCCGTCGCTGTTCTCGCGTGCTGTGTCGGTTCCGCGCTCGGTTGCGCGAACGGGAACACAGGCGCGCACGGCTGGACTCGTGAGTTCACAGTTTTCGGGAATATCGCCCCGGGCGGCGACGAATTCGATCGCCGCATCGGCGAGTCGGGTGTCACGAATCTTGTAGCAATGGAGCTCGTCGAAAGGTGTTGCGAGGGCGGCGGTTGCCCACAGCAGCGTTAAGCAGACGGTGAGGGACAGAGCGGAACGAAAACAGAAGTATATGTTGGCCATCGGGGGTCCCTCCTGGGAGCCCCCGAAGGTCGCCGACGTACCGAGTCGAGTCAATGTAGGCGTTTGAGGCAGGCCGTACGCCTCAACTGCGCGCGCGTTCGATATAGTACCGCGCCAACTCGAAGCGATCGTTGCCCCAGAACATACGATCACCGACGAGCAATGTCGGAACACCGAATACACCGCGCGCGATAGCGTCTTCGGTTGCCTTGTCCAACTGTCCTTGGATTTCGTCGCTGTTTGCGCGGGTGAGTATGGCGTCGGCATCCAGGCCTGAGAGTGTTAACACTTCCGCGAGTACTTCCGGCTCCGACATGTCGCGGCCATCGCACCAACGCGCTTTGTACGCGTTGTGATGGAAGGCGGAAAAACCGCCCATCTCTTTCGCCACGATCGCGGCGCGCAGCGGCGGCTCGGCATCGGTCTTGCGCAGTTCGCGCGCCTTTGGGCTGAGCTCGACGTCGGTGAACTCGGCCCAGGCCAACAGGTCGTTGTAGTAGGCGGTCTTCTTTCGCTCGCCCATCGAATCGGGCCCGCCGGGTTTGGGTGACGGCTCGACGAGTCGTTTTAGATGAACGGGAACGAAATCGATCTCGACGCCCAGATCTTGAAAATAGCTTTCTGCTCGGCAACTGCCGAAGAAGGCCCAGGGTCAAGCGTAGTCGTAGAGAAACGGTACACGCATGGTTCGGCCACTCTAATGAGTGGACCGATACCATGCCAGTAGCGGCAGATACGACTGGAACCGAGTTATTGCTGGACGCAGTAGAGGCGAGCCGTGTCGGCGCAAACGTTGGTGCCGATGCTCGACCACTGGTTCGTCGACGCGTTGATGTCGCCGAAGACACCCTGGGCATCGATATCCTGCGACGTCCATCCGTTGCCTGCTATCAGGGGGGTCGCCGAGCAGTTTGCTAGGCAATTCGTCAGCGGCGGGCAAGGCCCGCTGCCCGGCGAGGGGTAGGTCGTGGTGTCGCACAGGGCATCGGCGTTGGCGAAGGTCCACGCGTTGGTGATCGGGTCTGTGCTGAGGTTGTTGCCGAACTCGTCGTAGTTGATCGGGTTGATCAAGGTTCCGTCGGTAAGGTCGCCGAAGTCGTTGGCGATCAGTGCGCCGTCGGTACGAATGTAGGGACCGGGGAACTGCGCCATCCGGTCTATCGGAGCAGTAATGCCGTCGCACATCCAAGCGATATAGCTGCCCGGCAGCGCGGCCGTGGCTGCCGCCGCGTCGCAGACGTTGTCGGCACCGGAGAGGCCCCCGACGGAGAGGCCGCCGGTGTCGCCTTGAACGGCGATGCTCGTCGCGAAGATGATCCGTTCGGGCAAGGTCGTGGTGGTCGTGCACAGGGTCGTCGTCGTGGTTGTGCTCACGACGGTTGCGCCGCAGGCCTTGAGGCACCAAGGGGAGGGGCCGCAGGGATCGCTAAAGGTAGGTAAACAGTTGGCAAGGCCTGCGACCGACGCTGCGCAGGAATCCAGGCTGGCAAGATCGTTGACGGGTCCGCAGAACCGATCTAGCCTTTCGCTCGCCCGGTCGGCCGCCTTAATGACCTTCGGGTCTGTAACCGTAGCTGAACAGCTCGTCGACGGGTCGACGCATCGGTCGCGGTTCTTGAGAAGTGTCTTCATGTGCTTCGTGTATTCTTTGGCGATCGTCGCGTGGCATTTCTGATCCATACTGTTTGCCATGGGTGTGTTAGGACGCCCGAGGATTTCGTCGTGGCGGTCTTCTACGAACTGCTGTGCGACACAGCCGAGACAGCTAGCGAGATCGTCGCTGTTCGCAAGCTCTGCGCCCGATCCGGTAGCGCCGCTGCAGGGAGACGGGCACTGAACGTTGTTGCCGGTGAGGTTTGTGTTGTCACAGTGCTTGTCCGCCATCGATTGCAATTTGGAAAGGACTCTCGTCAGCTTGCCATTGTCGTCGTAGTCGGCCGCTCGATTGCAGTCCAAACCTTCCAAGCCGGGCTTCCTGTTGCGCCTTTTGTGACACTTGGCGCTGAGCGTGGCAGCCGTGTGGGCCACCTTCGAGAAAGACTTCGCCAGTGACTCGGCACATCTAGAGTCGTCGGGGATGCCGGTTCCACAGTTCATGGTTTCACCGATGCAAGTCGGTGGGATGTCGTATGCGGCGGGATCTTCGCCGATGTCTTTCGAGTCGACGACCGCAGCGATCGTGGTCGTCTGGCAGCTCGTCCCCGCTGGACAGTCGGCGTTGCCGCCGCAGACATTTGTGCGACATGTCCCCGGCGCGCGCAGAGCGCAGACTTCGCAGTCATTGTCTCCGGCACAGGTGATTGCGGGGAAATTGAGGCACGTGCCGGTCGTTGGACAGCATTTGCCTCGATCGCAGTACGCGCCGGTGCCACAGCTTGTGCTGAGAGCGCAGGAGTTGCCTGTTACGCATCGGCCGGCATCGGTAACGATGACGACGCTTTGCCCCTGCTGCGATTTCGGACGCGAGTCGCTGATGCCGCTCACGGTCACGGTGCTTCGCGGCGTGCTCGACGTGCAGGTATCGCCTTGGAACGAAGTCGAGATAGACCTCGTGGATTGCTTCGCATCACGGCAGAAGTCGTAAACCGTGACGACGATATCATCGGTGCTACCATCGTAGTCGAGGTCGAGCCCTTCGTCGGCTTCGTCGGTTAGGTAGGTAACGGTCGAGCCTTCGATGGACCATGCGACGCGCGGATCGCATTCGGCGAACGTGCAAGGAACGGCAGAACGGCCGGTGCTCTTCGTCGTGCCGGTCAGCAGATCGAGAACGTATAGTACGTTGTCGAGCGAGTCGCCGTCGCTGTTCAGGTCGCTCGGGCCGTGCTCGGTCTCGCTGACCGTAAACGCGACCAAATGCAACAGTCCGCACGAGCCTGTGTCGCGCTCGCCGATTTCATACAGGTCGGTTGCGAGAGGGATCGTGTTTACGCGGCACGCGCTGTAGGGGCTGCTGGGGCAATCGGCCTTGTAGGCTTCGAGAATAAAATCGAGTGCGTCGCCGTCACTGTTGAGGTCGGTGCCTCCTTCGCCGGCTTCCGACGTCGTCATGACGACGTAGTCGCCCTTTGCCTGAACCGAACTGGCGGCGCGCGTGATGACGTTGAAGCCAGGGCTCGTAAGGTCGGTGTCGTATACGCGTGCGACCTGATCGGTCATGTCGGCGTCGCCGTTGTCGTCAACAACGGCGACCGATTCAGACACGAGCGCGGCGAGCCAACGTCCCGACATCGATACGGTGCTCGCGTGGCGGCCGAGTGTAGTCGAGGTCAGCGGACCGCTTCTGTACAACGTGATGGGATAGTCCGAACCGATGCCCGGTAGATGCAACATCGCCGCATTACCGTCGCTGACCGACGCCGAGGCGGTGGGCCCCAGGTCGTCGAAAGAGCATGCTATAGGATCCAGCGCCCACATGTTGAGCGAACCCGATCCCGTCATGCCTGAACCGTAGCCGCGGAAGTAAACGAGGCCGCCGGATACCGCGACCGCCTTGCGGTCGATCACTGCTGCGGGCATTGCCGCCATGGCCGCGGTGCCTACGGTGCTGCATTCGCTCGGTATTGTGAGTTCGTTGGCGACCGATCCACCGCTTAACTGATAGACGCGCAGCACATTGTCGGTAGCGCCGGCGTTGCCGTTGATATCGCAGCTCTCGGCCATCTCGGATTCGAGAGACGCGAGTATGTCATCCTCTGCGGCTACTCCGGCAAAGGCGTGTGGTGTGGGAGGTGGATTCAAAATGTCGATGAACGCGGGTTCGTTGACCATCGTGCTTGCGCGCCCTTCGGCGCCCGGTGGAAGCGCGCCGCATTCGACGGCCGTCCCGAGATCTTCAAAGACGCCTGTCGTCCGGTCTTGAAGCAGTATGGTTTCGTCGAGTGCATCGGAATCGGCGTTGCGCAGCTTGCCGTCAACTTCTTCGTCGACCAGGTGGGCGCGCAGTTGGTCGGTCTGGGCGACCGGTCGCAGAGATACCGGGATGCCGCTCTCGAGCAGGCACACACGCGGTGAGGTGCCCGGGCATGACGCTATGCCGTCGTTGGGCAGCGGGACCAACCCCGAAGTCGAGCCGGGAAATGTAACGGCCGGGTCGTAGATCGGTTCCATGCACGCTGCGCTCCCGATGCTTGTAATACCCATCCCGCCGCGTGCTATGCGAAGGATCGTGTAGGGCGCGTCGGCACTGCCGAATAACTGGATCGTGCCGGTCGGGGCCGTCGGGTCGAACTGTGGTTCGAAGATTGGGGCCAGAACGCCGCCTTCAGGAGCGTAGGCCGAGAGGTAGTCGTTGTTCGGAATGGCAAACGGCAGTTTGAGTTCCGCGGTGACGAGCCGCGGAACCGGCCGCCCCTCATGGCGAACGAGGATGTTGGACCAATCCCAGGGAATGAACGCATTGCCCAGGTCGTCGAACGCTAGGTTAATGACCGACGGTATTGCGAGGCACGGCGGCGCTTCGTCGATGCACTCGTTCGCAAATGAATTCGGTGCGGGCAGTGCGACGAACCAGCGGAACGTATCGTCTCCGGTAATCTCATCGACGCATACGTCGAGCCCGACCGCCGCTGCGCAGTCGACCGTTGCGAGGTCGGGTAGAGGCACGCCCGCTTTGGTGACTGCCAGTTGCGCCGGCCCGGCCAGAATCGTTCCAAACAGTCCTAAGTCGGCGACATCGGGGAACATGAAGGACAAAAACATGTCGCCGTTGATCGTGCGCGCGTTGAGCCCCGTCGCGTCCAGTTCCACGCATCGGCTCGCGGCGACTACGGGCGGGACGATCAGATCGATTAGGCACGAATCCGAGAAACCGCTTGAGGCCGGCGGCAAGCTACAGAGTCCGGCGCAGCCGGCGCCTGCAACGTCGGTCAGTACAACGAGGTGCGAGGCGGCGCCCGTGCTTGGTTTGAAATAGACGCTGACGCGGTAGTCGGTCGGTATGTAGGCCGCGGCAGTGATGCCGAGGTCTATGTCGACGTGCTCACCGGGGCCGGCGAACGGACGTGTCGCTGTGCCGTTGACGCCAGAGTCGAAACTCAGACGCGCGCCCGGGATGAGATTGCACGACGCATCGACGCCGTCGGAGGCCGGCCAAATCATTGCCAGTCCGAGAATCGCGATCGCGGCGATACGCGGTTTTGCGAGCCGTCCTATACTCAAGATCGTCACTGAGGCTCCCCCTCCAATAGGAAAACGCTCTGAAACCTAGCGTAGTTACTCTGTCGGAAAGATGTCAAGATGAAAAAATCGCTTAGGCGACCCGGCGGCGCTTCCTGCGCTCGGCTTCCAATTCTTCGAGTTCTGCGTCCAGGCCGATGTCGTCGAAGCCCGCTTTAGCCTGTTCCAACCAGCCTTCGTGGCTGGTGCCCTCAAATTCCCGTGTGGGGGTGTCGGCCAGCGAGAGACCGATGTCGCGGGCCAGTCTGGCGAGCTCCGGCTTCATGTCGGCGCCGCGAGCGGTCTCGGTTGCTTCTTTCCAACGGCCGAGTGCGGCGTCGTGCTGACCGGCCAACCATTCGAGCTTCGCGGCCAACCCCAGCACTTCGGCGCGTTCGCGGAAGACCTTCGTGCTCGTGCGCAGTGCAGGCTTGAGCCGCGATCGTGCCACGTCGATGCCGCCCGTCGCTTCGCCACCGGTGCTCTCGCGGGCGTGTTGCACATTGGCCACTGCAAGACGCAGGGCTGCACTGTCGTGCACTACGCGATAGTAGGGCATCACGTTGGTATCGTCGGCGATGATCTTTGCCGCCGAGCCGAGAGACGTTTCAGCACCGGAAAGATCGCCCTTCAATGTTTCGACCTTGGCGCGTGCCGAGAGTGCGATCAGATGGAGGGTCTCTTCTTGGCGAGAGTCGTACCATTGCTCGAGAGACGTGAGAGCGGTATCGAGATCGCGGCGCTCGACAGCGAGATATGCGGCGTTCGCCAGTTCATTCGATCGCGCGAACGAGTAGCCCCATTCGTCGTTGAGCTCTGCAACTTGGCCGATGATTCGCTCGGCCGATTCGAAACGGCCTTGGCGGATCTCGCGTTCGCACCGCATGCCCAGGTAGACATCGGCATCCCACAGCATTCCGTGGCGTAGCCCTTCGCGAAGCATCTCATCGTCGATGTCGTTCTCGGGGCCCCAGTTTCCGATGTGGAAGTGGTATACGAACGCCATTGCCTGCGAGAGGAACTGATCGACCGGCGGTCGTGTTTGTGCGGCTTCTTCGGCGACATCGAGGAATCGCTTCGCGATCGGGAAGGACAGACCGGCCCACGCGAAAAACGCTCCGCTGGCAGCGAACGAACCGGGTGCGTGGTCGATGAGCTCGGGATCGCCGTGCGTTGCACAGAAATGGAACACCGAGAAGTTGTCGAAGAAATTGCGCCGCGTATCGATGATGTTCTGAGCACGGCAGCGGCCCCACATCAGCGAGTAGACGTCGCGATCGGCTTGGGCAAGATCGCCGCGCGGACGAATGAGGCGGTCGGTGTATAGGCGTGCTAACACGTTCGGAACATCCCACGCGAGTTTAGTGTACAAGCCGGCCTTCGATTCCGGCACCCACTGCCCGTGTAACCGCAATGCCTGGTTGAAATGTTCGATGGACTCTCCGAGTTGTCCGGTGCTGAGAAGAGCGGTCGCCAAGTTGCCTTCCAGTTTGGCTTCGAGTTCCCGCGGACCGCTGCTGCCGTATGCGAGTCGGTAGACGCGATGGGCTTCGCGGAACAACCGCAGCGCTTCGACGGAAGCGGCCGAAGTAGCCGCGTGGGAACCTGCGCGTAGCAAATAGTCGGTGGCGGTCTCGAGATTGTCGGCGCGCGAGTGATGCACTGCCAGGGCGCCGTAGAAGTCGTGCAGCCGGTCGGCGAAGAGTTCTTCGATCGACGCTGCACAGTCGCGATGTAGATCTTTGCGGGTGGTATCGTCGATCGATTCATAGACGGCATCGCGCAGCAGCGCGTGCTTGAATACGTATCCTTCTTCGACGGCCAAAGTGACGACTTTCGTTTGCGATGTGCCGCGCGAGCGTTTGCGCAACAGCAGTGATTTCTCTTCGAGTCCGCGAAGTGCTGTAGCCAGTTCGGTCTCGTCGGGCACGAGCGCATTGAGTACGCGGCGGTGTACGTAGCGTCCTGCTACCGATGCCGCCTCGAGTACCGTTCGTTCGTTGGGGCCGAGTGCGCGCAATCGCCGGGAGATTGCCGCTTGGGCCGTACTTCCTACGCCCTCTGCCGGCAACTCGCCCTTGAGTACATATCGTCCGTCTTCGCGGGTCAGGGTGCCGGTGTCGACCAGCGAATGGATCGCCTGCTCGGTGAAGAAAGGATTGCCTTCGCACTTCGCAACGACGAACTCGTGCACGGCTTCGGGGAACTCGTCGCTGCCGAGGGTATCGGCCACCAGGCGGCGCGTCTCGCTTTCGGAGAGCGCCTTGATGTCCACTCGGTGCGTACGCAGTGCGTGCTCGTTGCGCGCATGAGTGAAAATACGATCGCTCGTTTCAGCGTGACCTGGGCGTGACACGCCGACGACGAGAATCGCGGTCGTGTCGATGAGGTCCGAAATTGCCTCGATCATTTCTATGGTTGACGGATCGGCCCAATGTAGGTCTTCGAAAACCAAAGCGAGTGCGCAACGTGACGCGATGGCGCCCAACAAGTCGCGCACCGAATTCTGGATGACGCGTTCGAGCGCGTCTCCTTCGATACCGGCGATCGGTGTCGAGTCTTCGTCGGCGAGTCTAATCGAGAGCAGCCGCGCGATGGCGGGAACGACTTCTTGTGAAAGATCGGCGCGCAGTTCGTCGACCGCCGCGACGAGCGACGCCGCGGTTGCATACTCATGATCGGCCGTATCGGCGATCCAGGTCTGCAGGCATTCGATGAAAGGCTGGTAGCCGAGGTCTTCGCCGCCGTCGCTCGAGCTTCCCTGCAAGACCAACACGCCGCGGTCCGACGCGAGCGTTTCGAGTTCAGCGACCAGACGTGACTTGCCGATGCCGCCTTCGCCTTCGAGCGCTAGATACGCACCTTCGCCCTTTGCCAGGCGCGTCACTCGCTCGGTGATCGTCGACATCGCAGATTCGCGGCCCACCAAACGGGCGCCGGAGAGCGCGGGGCGCTCGCTCGCGATCGCATTGAGTACTCGTGCGCGTTGGGCGCTGGTCGGATCCATGCGCGGTGCCGCGTATTCGACGTCGGCTGCAACTTCCTCGAACTCGGCCAGTTCGGCTTTGCACTCGTCGCATCCCGTCGCCAGGTGCGCTTCAAACGTGCGCATCTCCGCGTCGTCGGCTTGGCCGAACGCATAGAGCGCGATCAAATCTTTGAATTGCTGGTGCTCCATCACCGGTCCTGTTTGATTTTCGACATCTTTGATTTAAGTTTTTCCAAACCGATTTTGACGCGACTCTTTATTGTACCGAGCGGTTGCCCCAAGTGCTCGGCGGCTTCGCTATGCGAATAGCCTTCAATGATGCAGAGCTGGACCGCTTCACGCTGAGCATCGGGCAGCGATGCCAGCGCGTTACCGAGGTGCCCACGACACTCCTCGGAATAAGCGGCGGTTTCGGGATCGGACGCTCTCGAGTCTGCATACTTGTCTTCGAACTCTTCATTGTACGGTGAGCGCTGGACCTTTCGGGCCGTGTCGATGCAACGGTTGCGCACGATGGTGAAGAGCCAAGTCGTGAACTTGGCGCGGCTGGAATCGAACCGCGACGAGCCGTTCCACAGTTGGGTGAAGATGTCCTGGGTGATCTCGGCCGCAACCTCGGGGTCGCGTAGCCGGCGCAGGCAGATTCCACCTACGTGGCCCGCGTGGCGGTCATAGACGGCTTCGAACGCGCGCTGGTCGCGCAGCTCGATCAGGCGGAGCAGTTCCGCATCGGGAAGCTCCGAGTATGAGGATGGCTTGGTCGGTTCCACGTTGATGGCGAGGGCAACAGTCCGGAGGCAACGGGCCCGATTGCGCGTCCTCTTCTGGGGTCTCGCAATCGGGGGCGCTCCCCGCCTCTGGCCGTCCGACCGCCAATCTAGACCGTTGGCGCGCGGCTGTACAAGGGAAGGCCTGGCGCGGGTAGGGGGGAAATGTTCGGTGCGCAGAAGGCGCAGGCCCGGCGGCGTTAGGGGCAGCTCGAATAAGGCTCGATCGGCCGCGATGTCGCTTGCAGTGAGCATTTCGTTTGGTGATACGACGCTGAGGCCTTTTTGGATGATTTTGGGGCGGTGTCGGCTCATTTCAGCTCTATCGAAACGCGCGAAACGCGGGCGAACAGGGCTAAAGCTGGCGGGCTGTCGCGCCGACAGCCCGCCGAAAGACCAATTGGAGGCTATAAGGACCTTGCATCCTTATGGGGAGGAAAGGCCGGGCCCGTAGGCCCGGCCCCCTGGTGTTGGAGCGCGCGTTTACGGCGAGCGCTCCAAGCTCCCCCTCCAAACCGGCCTTAGTCGTGGTAAGGCCTGCGCTACGATGTGTGATACGCCTGGGGGTCGGCATTGGATGAGAGAAAGATGAAAAAAAAATGCTCTCGCATCGATCCGACGTGGGTGGATCGGGCGCTCGCGGGTCGCCTGGCGGGGAAACTCAGCCAGGCAGGCGTGGCCGTGAGGCTCTGGGACCAGGCTGCGCCCGAGCGCCACGTTAGTGCGCAGCCGGCGCTCGTCGTGCGCAATCGGCGCGCGCTTGGGCGGATCGCGCTGGGCGGTGAGCTCGGTTTGGCCGAGGCCTACGTCGACGGCGACCTTAGCTTCGAAGGTGACCTGCGGCCCATGCTGGAATCGGCCAACAGGGCGGCGGTCGGCGCCGCCCTGCGACTTTCGGCTGGTTCTCGCGCCTTGCGCGGCCTTAGCAAGCTCGGCGAAAGCGTCGGCCATCGCGTGATCGATCGAGCGCGCGCGCGGCGAAACGCAATGGCCCACTACGATCTGGGCGACGATTTCTTTGCGCTCTGGCTCGACCCAACCATGACCTACACCTGCGCGTTCTTCGCCGATGCCTCGATCGGTCTAGCTGACGCGCAGCGCGCCAAGATGGATCTGGTCTGCGCAAAGCTCGGTGTGAGCGAAGGCGATCGTGTCGTGGATGCCGGCTGCGGTTGGGGCGGCCTGGCGCTTCATATGGCCGAGCGTTTTGGCGCCGAGGTGCGCGCGTACAACGTGTCGCCGACCCAGATCGCGTACGCCCGCGCCCAGGCTGAGGCGCGTGGACTCACCGATCGTGTCACGTTCATCGAAGAGGACTATCGTTCGATTGAAGGCACGTTTGATGTCTTCGTCTCGATAGGGATGCTCGAAGCGGTGGGCAAGGCCGAGTATCGAACGCTCGGTTCGGTCATCAAGCGCGTACTCGCGCCGGGCGGGCGAGGGCTGGTTCACAGCATAGGTCGAAACGAGCCGATGGCGACCGATCCGTGGATCGATCGCTACATATTTCCCGGCAGCTACAAGCCCGCTTTGGCCGAGATGCTCGGCGTCTTCGAACCGAACGGACTCGCCGTCGTCGATGTCGAAAACTTGCGCATGCACTACGTGATGACTCTGGAACATTGGTTGGCGCGTTTCGAATCGCATCGCCGTGAGATACGCGCGATGTTTGATGAGCGTTTTTTGCGAATGTGGCGGTTGTACCTGACCGCGGCGGCGGCGGCGTTTGCGAGCGGCTGGCTGCAACTCTATCAGGTCACGTTCTGTCACCAGGGGGAATGCCCGCCGAAGATGCAGCCGCGCCGCACGCTTGGACAGTAATTGAGCAGATGCGAAATGCTTTGATACTATTGCTGTCGGCAGTCGCGTACGCGCTGTGTTTTCCGCCGGCGGCGCTAAGCGCTTTGGCACTGGTGGCAGTGGTACCGCTCATCGCCGTTGCCACTGGCGAGACGCCCGGTCGGGCCGCGCTGTGGGGCTATCTCTGGGCCGTCGCCATGGCGGTGGGCATTACCGACTGGTTACCGCCGGCGATTTCGCTCTACTACGAACAACCGCTGTGGCTCGGCATCGTCATCTTTCTTGGCGCAACGGCGGTGATGGTCGCCGTTCACTACGCCGTCTTCGCGGCCTACTGCTCATATGTGTTTCGTCGCTATCCACGCGCGTGGCCGTTTCTCGCGGCCGCCGCCTGGGTCGTCGCCGAGTTGGCACGGTCTCGCTTGTTGACCGGCAACCCGTGGGGACTGTTCGGCGCTACGCAGATCGCTGTGGGTGTCGACGGCTACGACGGTTACGGCGCTTTCGCGTTGCGCTTGGTGCAGATTGCCGAGGTTGGCGGGATCTACGCGGTGAGTTTCCTCCTCTGTCTGATCAACGCCGTCGTCGTGCAATCTTGGCATGACGGTCGGTTGCGGCGCAGCGGCGAGCGGGGGCAGGGCGGCCCCGCGATGATCGCGACGGTTGCGCTCGTCGCGGCGGCGCTTGGCTACGGGCACCTGCGTGTCGCTACGTACTCTTCTGCGATTGCCAACGCGACGCGTGTTTCCGTCGTGCAGGCGAATCTCGATCTAGGATACCGTTGGGAGCGTGCGCACTACGGCAGAAATCTCGACGCCTACCTCGCGCTGACACGCCAGGCGCTTGATGCGAACGACCCTGCGCTTGTCGTCTGGCCTGAGAACGCGATGACGTTCTTTCTAGACACACGCGGTGACTATCGAATGACGATCGCGCAGGTGACCGAGCCGGCGGGTGTCGAGCTTCTCGCCGGCGGACCGCGCTACGAAGAGGGTGCCGAGCGTACCGACTACTTCAACAGTGCGTTTGTCTTGAGCGCTGAGGGTGAAGTGACGGGCGTCTACGACAAGGAACATCTGCTTCCGTTCGCTGAATACTTTCCGTTCGGCAGTATCGAACTTCTGCGGCGCTCGTTCGTTTCCGACGAAGGGTCCGTCTCGCAGATCACACCGGGCGTTCAGGTCGCCGCGCTCCAGACTGTCGCCGGTAGGGCAGGGGTCGCGATCTGCAACGAGATCATGTTTCCCGATGTCGTCGGCCGCCGTGTGGCCGACGGCGCTGACTTTCTCCTGAACCTTGCAAACGACGGTTGGATGCGAAGCGACGAATTTGCGGAGCATCAGCTGGTCCTCGCCATCGCGCGGGCTATCGAGCAACGGCGTTATCTCGTGCGTGCGTCAACATCGGGGCCGTCCGCATTTGTCGATCCTGCTGGACGCATCGTTTCGCGAACCGGTGCCTATGAGGCGACTGTACTCAATGGTGAGATCTCACCGAGCACCGCGAGAACTGTGTATGCGCGGGTAGGGGATTTGTTCGCGTTGTGTTGTCTTCTCGTCGTTGTTGCGACCGCTCTCCGACGACGCTAGGAGAGTAGGCGATGAAATTTGGAGTCTTCGGTATAAATGTCGGCGTCTGCGCCGATGCGGAAGTTGGCGCGCGCGTGGCGAGGCGCGCCGAAGAACTCGGCTACGAATCGGTTTGGACGGGTGAGCACGTGGTCTTGCCCGCCCCCCAGGCGCCGCCATCACCGGTTCCGCCCGAGACGCCCTTTCTCGATCCCGCGATCTCGCTGGCTTTCATCGCCGCGCGCACCAGTACGATCAAGCTCGGTACCGGCATCATCATCTTGCCGCAGCGCAATCCCTGCGTGCTCGCCAAGGAACTGGCCAGCGTGGACGTGGTCTCGGGCGGTCGGCTCATCTTCGGACTAGGCGTGGGGTACCTGAAGGCGGAGTTCGACGCGCTCGGTATCCCGTTCACGCGCAAGGGGCCGCGCACCGACGACTACTTGCAGGCCATGCTGGCGCTGTGGACCCAGGAGAACCCGCAGCACAGTGGCGAGTTCGCTTCGTTCGAAGGCATTCAAGCGCTGCCGCAGCCACTGCAGAAACCGCACCCGCCGGTCGTCGTCGGTGGACACTCACCACACGGCTTAAGACGGGCGGTTGCGAGCGGCAACGGGTGGTACGGGTTTGCGATGACACCCGAGCAGACGGCCGAGAGCCTGGAAGGGATCGAAGAGGCCAAGCAGCAAGTCGAACGTCCGTCGTCTCTGGGCGATCTGGAGATTACGATCACACCCAGCGGCGCCGTCGATGCCGATGTGGTCAAACGCTACGAAAATCTCGGCGTCGACCGGTTGGTCTTCCTGACGTTCGCCGCCGACGGTGACGGGACCGTCGGCGTGATCGAGGAAACGGCCAAAGCAATCGGGCTGAATTAGAAACCGGGCGGCGCGCCGAAAAGCGCTTCGACAACCTCGTAGCGGTAGGCGAAGATTCGTTTCAGATCGCGCCCGACCGTCGATCCTGCGACCAAGTCGCCCAACGTGCCGAGCGGTAGCCGGTATCGAACGCGATCCACTACGAGAGTACCCCCTTCATGCGGCGTGAACTCGTGGCTGTGGTGCCACAGTGCGTACGGCCCCCTAATCTGACTGTCGACAAAACTGCGTGGCGGGTCCCACGAATCGATACGACTCTTCCAACGCATGCGAAGCCCGCGCAGCCGCAGTCGATATCGGATCGTGGTTCCGTTGCCCATGTGGTCCGGCTCCAGCCCGAGCACACGGAAGCCCATGAAGTCCGGGGTGATTTTCTCTAGGTTGTAGGCGTCGCTGAAAAAGGAAAACACCGTATCAATGTCGGATGCGACCCACTGCGCGCGATAGATTTCCTTCGTCCGGTTGCTACAGGTCTGGGCCAGCGCGCTCGCGAGATCGGGATACTTCCACACGAATCCGGCCTCGCGCGCCCCTCCGGCATCGACACGCTGACCGCCGAGCAACATGCTCGCCATTTCCCCCAAAGCCAGCCGGAGTGCGATCGACGGTACCGGCATGATCGCCGGCCTCCCCAGTGTGCGCGCCAGCACGCGGGTGAATTCTCGGTTGGTGACCGCGCCGGGAGAAACCGCGTTGATCGGGCCCGACACTTCGTCGTGCTCGATCGCGAAACGGATCAGGCTCGTTAGATCGTCGATGTGGATCCAACTCATCCATTGCCGACCGTTTCCCAACCGTCCACCGGCTCCCATTTGGAAGGGCGGCAGCATGCGTTCGAGTGCGCCTCCGCTCGGGGCGAGCACGACACCAATACGAAGATTCACCGTGCGCGCGACGTCGCTGGCGACGGACTGCTCCCAACGCTCGCAAACGTCTGCGAGAAATCCGTCGCCGCGCGTGCTGCTCTCGGTCAGAATTTCGTCGCCGCGATCGCCGTACAGGCCGACCGCCGATCCGCTGATGACGATCTGGGGTCGGCGCGGCGGATCTAGCGACTCGATGGCGCGGGAAATCGCTTCGCCGCCGCCTACGCGCGATTCCAAGATCGAGCGACGACGCTCGGGCGACCAACGTTTGTCGGCCACGCCGGTACCGGCCAGATGAACGACCGCATGCGCATCCGCAAGCACTTCGGGGGAAAGACGGCGTGCCTCGGCATCCCATTCGGCCGTCGTGACGTTCGGCGGGAATGCACCGCGCACGGCGGTTCGGTCACGTGTGAGAACGACGACCTCATGGCCGTCGGCCGCGAGTTCCATCACGAGTTGTTCGCCTACAAGACCGGTACCGCCGCTAACTACTACACGCATGATCTGTCTCCCTGGCAGCCGCCTGACTTGTCGCATGTGTGGATTTTGGAAACCACCGATGTCTCGATGTCTTCTGAACAGCTCGACCGGTTCACCCGCCTGCTTGGCGTGTGGGTGCACAACTGAAGGAACGGCCGAGGAGAATGCTACGACAGTCTTTTGGCTGTTGGACTGAGAAATCGGGTTGACTCGATCTTCGCAGCGAGAGTATCAGGTGTACTGCCGGGGGCGGACCTATCCGCGCTGCCCGTAGGTAGGGCCGTGCTTCGCTTGGAACTCGGCGTGTCTCGCTCCTAGGCACCGGAGCATAGAGTTAAGTTTCATCGGACGCACCCATCCGGGTGGGAATCGCTCAGCCGAGTGGTTTCTGCTGCAGCCAAATCTCGGCGGCCATGCTACACAAGTAGGGATGGGCCGCCGGTGGGCCACAACACACACAGGGGAATTCATGGGTTACTTAGATCGCAATTGGGTCATATCGTCTGGTCTTGCCGCCGCACTATCGATCGTCGCGTCCGTTTCTCCCGCGCACGCCGCCGTCGTCACCGACGTCTTCGGCGGCACGATCACCTGCTCGACCGTGTCGGGCGTACAGTACTGCCAAGGCGACGTGAACACACGCGTCGAGACGTTCGACGGTATTCCGCTCGACGTGAACGTGACGATTCCGCCGTCGGGCATGACGGGTCCGTTCCCGCTTATCTTCGATCTCCATGGTTGGGGTGGTGGCAAAATCAATGGCCCCCAAGTTACGCGCGCGTTGTCCGGATATGTCGTCGTCACGTACACGGCACGCGGCTTCCATGAGTCGTGCGGGTATCCTTCGTCGCGGTTCTCCGACCCGATGCTCAGCGATCCCGATGCCTGCGAGAACTACGGTTGGACGCGTCTTTCGGATACGCGCTACGAAGCGCGCGATTCGCAACACCTCGCGGGCCTGCTCGTCGACGAAGGCTTGGTGATTCCTGACAAGATCGGTGCGACCGGTGGTTCTTACGGCGGCATGCGCTCGATGGTTCTGGCGGTGCTCAAGAATCGCGTGATGCTTCCTGACGGATCGTATATTCCGTGGACGAGCCCGCTTGGCGTGCCGATGGAAATCGCTGCGACGGCGCCGACGATTCCGCCGTCCGACCTTGCGTACTCGCTACAACCGAATGGAAATACTCTCGACTATCTTGTCGATAACGACTATGGCACGCGTGGTGGTGTTACGAAGTCACAGTGGAACGACTTGCTGTACAACACCGGCCTCACGTCGGCCTACTACGCGCCTGCTGGGGTGGATCCGTCGGCCGATCTGATTAGCTGGAAGGTTCGAACAGATGCCGGTGAGCCCTATGACGGCGATCCAGTATCGATCGCCATTATCGACGAGCTCACCGCGTTCCATTCGGCGTACTACCTCGACATGAGCGTCGAGCCGGCGCCGATGTTTATATATAACGCGTGGACCGACGATCTGTTTCCGGCCACCGAAGCGCTACGCATCTACCGCAAGATAAAGGACCTACATCCGAGCGCGGAAGTGAATTTGCACTTCGCCGATGCATTTGGTCACCCGCGCTCAGCCTTGTCGGGCGACGTCACGCGCGTCGCCGATCGCGTCCAAGCACATCTTGATCTTCATCTGTTGGGTGCCGGTGTCGGCGCGCCGGCGCTCGAGGTCTACACGCAGCCATGCGGCGCGTTGACGGAATTAGGGCCGTTCGTCGCCGCCGATTGGGATGCGATCCATCCCGGCGAGATCGTACTTGCCTACGGAGCCGCATCGCAAAGTATCAACCAAGCATCGGGCGATACGGCGGTCGGCGACTTTCTTGCACCGCTCGCCGGCGACTCGTGTCGGCAGCTGCCTTCGGGCGATGATGCGACGGCGGCGAACTTCGTTTTCCCAGCGACGGCCTCCGGGTTTACGCTCATGGGGTCGCCCACAATCATCGCCCAGATGACCGTGGTCGGCATCGAGTTCGCTCAGGTCGTAGGCCGTCTGTGGGACGTGGCGCCCGACGGTACCCAGTACATGATCTCGCGCGGCGTGTATCGTCCGAGCGCGATCGATGGATCGGACGACCCGACCAAGCGGCAGGTGTTCCAACTGCCCCCGAACGGCTGGGAGTTCCTGCCCGGGCATTCGGTGAAGCTCGAATTGACCGGCCAGGATGCGCCGCAAACGGCCGCATCGAATCAGGCCTTTCACATAGACATCGCGAATCTCGAACTGCGCTTGCCGGTCCTGGAATCACCGGGCGGCGAGGTCACGGCGCCGCTGCCGAACGTACTTCCGCCCACCGGTATCGAAGTGCCGGCTTGCCCGTTTGATCCCGAACCTGTGTGCAACACCCCGACGCAGCCGAAGGGTTCGAAGGTCAGCCTCAAGGCGACCAAGCCGGGCAAAGAGAAGCTCGTGTGGTCTTGGAAGAAGGGCCCCGCTGTTACCGGTGGAGAGTTCGGCGCCGGTATCGCGTCGAAGGGCTACTCGCTGTGCATCTGGGACGCCGACGACATTCTAAAGATGAGCGCCAAGGCACCGACCACGGGTTTCTGTGACGGCGATCCATGTTGGGAAACCAAAGGCAATGGCAAGCACCAGTACTCTGACAAGGTCTCCGAGCGTGGCGGAACGTTCAAGGTGATCCTAAAGCCCGGCGATGCCGGCAAGGCGTCGATCAAACTGCTCGGTCGCGGACCGTCGATCGCGATGCCTCCGCTGCCGCTTTCCCCGATGCCGATGACGATTCAGTTCATCGACGGCGACGGGGGCTGCTGGGGTGCGACCTACAGCCTGCCGAAGAAAGCGTCGGCGATGGCTTGGAGTTCGCAGTCCGACTAGTGATCTGAACTCTAGCCGACTTTTTCGGCTGTTCTCTTGGTGTGCAGTAAGCCGCTTTGTGATGCGACGAACTGAGAGATGACGCAGGTTCATCGCGCATCGGAAGCGAGTCGGCGTAGACGAAAATCTGTTTCATTAAGTGAACATTTCGAACTCGCGGGGCCCCTATGAACCGGTTGGGTTCGTCCGTGAGCCGTTCGTTCGGGTCGCGGATCTCGGCACTTCATTCGTCGCAACTCTAGACACAGGTGGTGGCTGGTATGAAAAAGGGAGCATGGCTTTCACCGCGATAGAAACGATCGAACGCCCGCGAGGCGAGGTGTGGGCCGCCGCGACCGATTGGGAGCGGGTACCGCAGTGGATGATGGGCATCGATGCCTTCGAACCGCTTAGTCAGGGTACCGACGGTGTTGGCACGCGCCTTCGTTTTCGCGCTCGCGGTGACGCGCACCATTCGCAAATCGTTGCTTGGGAGCCCGGCGAACGACTCGTGCTGCGTTCGCGCCAGCGCGGCATGACGGCCGACTACGTTTATACGTTTCGCGACTGCCCCGAAGGCACCGAGGTCACGCTGGCCGCGGGATGTCGCGGTGAGACCACCGTCTGGCGCATGCTGGCTCCGATTGTCGGCTTCATGATGAAGCGCGTTGACGGCGGTCAGATCAGCGCGCTGAAGAAAATGATCGAGAGCGAGCCGTTCAACCGATCGCTCGCCGCCTAGTTTTTCTAGAACACCGTGGTCGCTTTGACCGATGGTCGCTCGGTAAGGCGCTTCGCCCACGCGGCTACTTTCGCGCGCGCTGCCAGGTCGTCTTCCAGACCGACGCTTTCCAGAAGCAGGACGAGCGGAGCGTAGCATACGTCGGCCAGCGAGAAATCGTCGACCAGCCAATCACGATCCGCCAACTGTGATTCGAGCACATCCAGCTGCATGCCGATCTCGCGGCGTCCTTCTGCAACCGATTCGGGTGTGGACTCCAGACCGGGCAGGTGGGGCGCCATCCATTTTTTCCACGCCGGTGGCCAGTAGTCGGTGCTCCAACACATGAACTGACGAACCGTTGCACGTGCTGCGATGTCTTCGGGCATCAGAGCAGGCTCGGGGTGCTTTTCTTCCAGGTACTCGAGGATCGCCAGCGACTCGGCAATCACAAGCCCATCGTCTTCGAGCACGGGAATCTGTCCAAACGGGTTGAGCGCGAGGAACTCGGAGCTGCGCTCGGGTGATGAGTAGACGTCGACGGAAACGTCTTCGTATTCGATCGCCTTCTCAGCCAGCGCGATGCGAACGCGCCACGGGATCAACGAGAGCGTGTGCCAGTAGAGCTTCAAGGAGTTACGACAAGAGCCGGTTCGAGGGCTCGAACTGGACCTTCAAGCTATCGGGACCGCGAAACGCGAGACCGACCACCTGCCCAGTTTCGCCGGGCGCCAAACGCAGGCCCCCAAGGCGGTCAAAAAGAGCGTTCAATCCAACGGTGGCCTCGAGGTAGGCAAGCCGCGAGCCCGCGCAGTAGTGACGACCGAGTCCGAAGGCCACGTGGTCGTTCGGCGTGCGGTCGATGTCGAAACGATCGGGATGTTTGAACTGCCGCTCGTCACGATTCGCCGAACCGACGGCTATGAAGAGGCTGGCACCTTTAGGAATGTCCATACCGCCGAGCTTTGTCTCTTCGGTTGTCTCGCGCATCACCATTTGCACCGGCGATTCCCAACGAAGCGTTTCATTGATGGCATCGAGCAATCGCGAACGATCCGAGCGAACGGTTTCGAACTGGTCCGGGTTGTTGAGCAGCGCCGAAACCGTGCTGCCGATTAGATGGTAGGTCGTTTCGGCGCCTGCAACGACGAGCAGTCGCAAGAAGCTGGAAATCTCTTCGCCCTCGAGACTCTTCCCTTCGACCTCGGCGTTCGCCAGCCGGCAGATGAGATCGCCGGTGGGTGTCTTCCTGCGGTCCTCGACCACGGGCATTAGATATTTGCCCATCGCCTGGGCCGCGTCGATCGCACCTTGCGGGTCGGTGCCGACCCGCGTGAATGAAATGCCCCACTGATGCAGTTGCTCGTGATCCGCGCTGGGAATGCCGAGGATCTCGAAGAAGACGCGCAGCGGAAACGTGAAAGTAAACTGGCGTATCAGATCGGCGCTGCCGGCTTCGATGAATTCGTCGATGATCTCGTTGGCGATGCGTTTGGCGCTCGCTTCGATGTCACCGCGCAGAGCGCGCGGAGAGAGCGCCGGGGCAATCAGGTTGCGGTGGCGATCGTGTTCTTTGCCATCCATCTCGATGATCGTCGAGCCCATGATCGCGCCGATACCGTCGGCGTTAACACGGCTCGAAAACAGCGCGTCGTCCTGGAAGACGGCACGCACGTCGTCGTAGCGCGTGATCATGTAGCTCGCGCTCATGAGGGTCTGTATCAGCGCCGGCTCCTTTTCATCGCGAATCGTTCGATAAGCGGGATAAGGGTTCGGCACCGGATCGGTCTCGTTACCGCCGAACAGTTCTATCGAGGTTCGTATGTGCTCAGACATTGATTCCGATGCGCCGCGCAGGCGATCGCCGGGTACGCGAGGGAGATATGAGCAAGTCGGACGAAGTACGTCAATCCGTGAGCGTCGGCTGAGGCGCCCGGCCGGAGCCTATGCGACGTTTGAGGCGTTCACGGCGATCGCCTCGAGCTCGACGCTGACACGGCCCAAATAGTCTCTACGAGCGCGTCCACCCCAAATGATGGGCGCGCGGCTCTGGCGTAGACGCGCTCCACATCGGATAGTAGGCGCGATATGAGCGCCGACAGCAAAACAGATCTAACAGCGAATGACGCCCCGGTGGTTCTCGTCACCGGTGCATCGGCGGGGTTCGGACAAGCGACGGCCAAACTGTTGGCCGCGCGCGGTTTTCGCGTGTTCGGAACGAGTCGCAAGCCGAAATCGGATCAGCCGGATTTCGAATGGATCGTCATGGACGTCGACGACGACGCGAGCGTTGCCGCCGGGATCGCCGCGGTTCTCGATCGAGTGGGTCGCATAGACGTCGTGTTAAACAACGCTGGAATCTCGATCGTCGGTTCGGTCGAAGACATGACGATCGACGAAGCCAAACGGCAGCTCGAAACCAACTTGTTCGGTGTCGCACGAGTTGCGCGCGCGGTGTTACCGAGCATGCGGGGGCGCGGTGGCGGTAAGATTATCAACGTCAGTTCGATCGGTGGACTGATTAGTTTGCCGTTTCAGGCCTACTACTGCGTCAGCAAGTTTGGAGTCGAGGCGCTCACCGAGGCCTTGCGTATGGAATTGCTGCCGTTCGGTATCAAGGTGTGTTGCATCGAGCCGGGCGATTTCAAGACCGATATGACCGACAATCGAATGTTCGCGGCGGCGGCCCACTCGCCCGCGTACGGAACCCAGATGAAAAAAACCGTCGATTCTTACTCGAACGATGAGCGCAACGGTGCCGATCCCGCGTCGTTCGCACAGCTCGTGCTCAAGCTCATTGGCGAGAAGGACCCGAAGCCGCGTTACATGGTCGGAGACGTCGGCCAGAAGGCCGGCGGGCTATTGAAACGTGTGATGAGTGCGCGCTTGTTCGAAAAATTAATGCTGCAGCATTGCCGGATCGAGCGCTGAGCGATCAGAGCATTCCGCCGTTGGGCGAGAGCACCTGGCCGGTCATGTAGGCGGCCCCCGGCGAAAAAAGAAACGAAACGGTCGCGGCGACTTCGTCGGCGGTGCCCAGCCGTTTCATCGGGATTATCTCCAAGATCTTATCGAGGGGCGCGTCGGCGAGCATGCCGGTTTCGATAAATCCGGGTGCGACGCTGTTGGCCGTGATTGCGCGCTTTGCGAGTTCTTGCGCGATCGATTTGGTCGCGGCAATCAATCCGGCTTTTGCCGCCGCGTAATTCGCTTGGCCGCGATTCCCCGCGATACCGGAAATCGATGAAATGGTAACGATGCGTCCGCCACGACGCGCGCGCACCATCGGCATCACCAATGGCCGCACGACGTTGTAGAAGCCGTCGAGATTGCTGGCCAACACGCCGTCCCATGCCTCGGGGGAAATCTTCGGGAACGGTGCGTCCGAGTGTGTGCCGGCGTTCGATACCACGCCCCAGTATGCGCCGTTGGCTTTAACGTCTTCTTCGAGCAGCTGGGTGCAGGTTTCACGGTCGGTGACGTCGAACTGTATGAGGCTCGGGCGTGTGCCGCTCGCTTCTTCGATGGTGTCGGCCGTGTGGTCGGCACCGCCTCGGTTGGAAGAATAATGAACGACCAGTTCGAAGCCATCGCGTGCCAGTGTCAGAGCGATCGCGCTGCCGATTCCGCCGCTGGCCCCGGTTACGAGTACGCGACGTGATTCCTCTTGGTTTGCAGTTGCCACTATCGAATCCCAGTGCGGCCCGCGTCAGTCCCAGAGCGTAACGATCTGGCCCTTATCGGGTCTCACATTGCCTTGGATCAGCGCATCCCAGGCGTTCTGCGTGCCGGCTGTTCCGCTGAGCGTTTGCGGCGTGAGCCATGCGCGGCTGTCGGCGACAAAATCGAACATGGCCTCGGCCAGTCGGTCGCGATAACCGTCGGGACCCCAATCGGCCGCGCGCTTCTCCATTTGAGTCGGCGCGAAGAATAACTCCGGCGCCGGTCCCACCGACGGGGCCGTTGACCGCTCGGAATCGTGATGGCTCATTCCGATCATCATCGAGTACTTGAGTCGGTCGCCGAGTTGCACGTGAACTTTCTCGAGGACGGCAGCGTTTCCCGCCATGTCGACTACGACCGCGTCGCCGTCTGTGGGCAGCTTGTCTATATCATCGTAGCTCAGGATCTGGTCATAGCAGCCGATCGAGCTACAGAAGTCTGCGTTACCGGGCGAGGTCAGACCGATCACGCCTTTCAGTCCGCGTTTCGCGGCACACGTCGCGTACGCGATCCCCGTTTTGCTCGACGCCGAAAGTACAACTGCGTAGGACGCGCCAAAGTAGTTGTCGTTGTCGCCAAAAACATCGTCTGCGAGAAATCCGGTGACGAATATGCCGCGCAACAGGGCATGCCGATCCTCGGCGTCACTGCCCTCTTGGTAGAAGGGATCGACCGTAGATGCCTGGTAGGCGCGGTAGGGCGCGGCATGTGCCGTGCGGTGCTCGCCGTCGTCACGGAGTCCCTGGCCGGTCGCCGTGACCGTCATGTCGATTGTTTGCGCCAGTGGGAACCAGCCGTAGTAGCGTCCGCCGGTAGGCACGTCTGGGTTGGCCGATTCGATGACCTCTCCCCAGCCCATACAAGGGATGCGGCCCCAGCCGGCCTCGGTTGGAAAAAAGTCCCAATATCCAAGCATGTCGCCGAAGACGGCGTAGGTGACGTTGTTGGCGGTGAGCGCGAAGCGATCGATGCGGAACCGAACCTGCCCCGGTGAAAGCGCCGTTCGCTCTTCTTCGAGTAGCCTCGTTCGGCTGTAGTCTTCGCGGCTGATCTCGAGATGGAAATTTGTGTCGCTCACCTGTCTACTCCTCGTCGGCGCTTCGTCGTGATCTATGCCTATCTTTGCCTAGCCGTGCAACAGCGACAAAGTGTGCCTACGAGGCCTCCTGCGGCGGCCCGCAACTGGGCGATATCGTATGACCAACGACCGACTCGCGATCGATCTCTTCTCCAGCAAGGGAAGCTACCGAGTACTTCTCAATCCCGACGAGAAGACGATGATTGGTCAGGACGACCCAGCCCATCAGGACCAACGCAAGCTCATCTCGAACCGCTTTACGTCAAAGCGGTGGTCAGCGTGGGGATCGGTTTCGACCTGCGTTGAGGCGAAGTTTCGAGAGAGAGTCTCATGGATGCAATGAATGAACTCGCCTTCTATGCCTTGGCCGGCTCGCCGAAATCACCGCGCGACCTGATCGATGAGGTCCATATGGGCGAAGAGCTCGGTCTTGGGTCGGTCTTCATCTCGGAACGCTTCAACATAAAAGAAGCCGCCACGCAGTGCGGAGCGGCCGGTGCAGTGTCGCAGAAGATCGGCATCGCCACGGCGGCTACGAACCACAACACGCGCCACCCGATGGTCACGGCAGCGTTTGCGATGACGATGCACAAGCTCACCGGCGGCCGCTTCTCGCTCGGGCTCGGCCGCGGGATTGCCGCGATCTTCGATGCCTTTGGCCTCCCGCGGATCAAAACCGCCGAGATGGAAGATTTCGCCGGCCTGATGCGCAAAGTGTGGAAGGGCGAGGCGGTGTTCGGGCACGACGGACCGGCCGGCAAGTATCCCTTGTTGGCGATGGGCTCCGAGTTTGAGTCAGAGATCCCGCTCACACTGACGGCGTTCGCGGAGAACTCTCTCGCTCTCGGCGGACGCGTGTTCGACGCAGTTGTGTTGCATACCTTTTTCACCGACGAGACCACCGCACGCTGCGTTCAATCGGTGAGACGTGCGGCAGAAGAGGCCGGTCGCGACCCGGCGAGCGTGCGCGTGTGGTCCTGCTTCGCCACCGTCGGCGATCATTTGCCCGAGCCGTTGCGGCTCAAGAAGACGGTGGGCCGCATGGCCACCTATCTGCAGGGCTACGGCGACCTGATGGTGAAAACGAACCATTGGGATGGTGACGTCCTCACGCGTTTTCGCGACGACGAAGTCGTGAAAAGCATGGCAGGTGCGATTGACGCGGTGGCGACCAACGAACAGCTCGAGCACATCGCGGCGCTCATCCCCGACGAATGGCTCGCGCCGGCCGCCACGGGCAACGCCGAGCAATGCGTCGACAAGATCCAGGCGCAGTTCGATTTGGGCTGTGACGGGGTCATCATGCACGGCGCGAGCCCGGCGGAACTCGAGCCGATCGTGATCGCTTACCGAGCGCGCCGACCGTCGGGCCGCTTCGACCACTTGGCTGCGAACCCCGCAGGCTAGCCGGCGCACGCGCCGAACCGAGGCAAAATCTACAATGACCGCTATCCCGACCTCCGAGACCATCACGCCCGAGTGGATTGGTGAACAGATCCGTCTCCACGGTCACGGCGACGACGTCGTCGTGCATGCCTTCGAGGCCGAGCGCATCGGTACCGGTCAGATCGGCAAGTGTATTCGCTATACGCTTGATCTCGAGGGCGGCGGGCGCGAGACGCCGAAGTCGCTCGTTGGCAAGTTCGCGTCCGACGATCCCACCAGCCGTGCGACGGGGATGGCGCTCAACAGCTTCATCAAAGAGGTGTCGTTCTACCAGAAGCTTCAGGGCCGCGTACGCATCGAAACGCCGGACTGCTACTACGCGGCCATCGATGGGAATGGCCCCGACTTCATGTTGCTGCTGCAAGACCTTGCTCCCGCTCGCCAAGGCGACCAACTCGCCGGCTGCGACGCTCGAGTTGCAAGCCGTGCCGTCGGCGAGTTGGTTGGACTGCACGCACCGAGTTGGTGCGATCCCGATATGCGCGCGCACGAATGGTTGGGTGAGCCGACTGCAGACGCGGTCGCATTTGCGCATGAACTCTACACCTTACAGCTGCCCGCGTTCCTCGAACGTTTCCGCGATCGCATCGAACCTGACGAAGCCGACATCATCACGCGCATGGCCGAGTCTGAAAGCGTTTGGCAGCTGTCCGACGGGCTGAAAACACTTATCCACGTCGACTATCGCCTCGATAACCTGCTGATCAACGAGGAGACCGATCCACCCTTTGTGTGTGCAGTGGATTGGCAGAGCATCACGGTGGGCAATCCCTTGTCAGACGTTGCGTACTTCATGGGCGCAGGCATGCTGCCCGAGGACCGGCGGCTTCATGAAGCGCAGATCGTTGAGACCTACTGGAGTGCCATGTGCGATGCCGGCATTGCGGAATACGACTTCAAGCAATGCTGGAAAGACTATCGTCGCGGTACGTTCGCAGGATTCGTGGTGACGGTGGTCGCCGCACCGATGGTCGAGCAGACCGAGCGCGGTGACGAAATGTTCACGGTCATGGCGCGGCGCCACGCGCGCCACGCGCTCGACCTCGACGCGGACGAGTTTCTCTAGTGCATGGAAGGGGGAACCATGAGTGTGATTAACGACCCTGGGACGAGCGAGGGCGTCCTCGCGGGCGTGGGCATCTGATGGCGGCGCTGGTGCGCCGCGAACAACTGCAGGCGCTTTCGCAGGACCATCACAACGCGCTCGTGATCGCTCTTCGCTGTCGTCGGGTGGCCGACGGCCGCATGGAGGTCGATGGCGAGGAGTTCCGGGCGACCGTTCTCGAGTTCTTCCAACTGCAGATCGCACCGCATTTCGACGTCGAGGAACGCTTTGTATTGCCTGCGTTACGTGCGCTGGGCGAACGTGAGATGGCCGAACGAATCGCAGGCGAACATGACCGCCTGCGCGCGATGATCGATGGCCGGATGGTGACCGACTCGGACTTACGCGCGTTCGGTCAGCTGCTCGACGATCACATACGTTACGAAGAGCGTGTGGTCTTCGAGGAGACACAGCATCGCATCTCTGACGATGTTTTGGCCGAAATCCTACGCGCTAGCCTCGAGGTGCCGCAGATCTGCCCGACGACGTTTAAGAAACTGCCTCGTTAGCATGATCTGCAGCGCGCGACTCACCCGGCCTGGCAACGCGCAAACCATATCGGTACAACGTTGCCCACCGATGCGCGCACTACGTTGCAACGAATATGGTCCCCCCGAGTCCCTTTCGGTCGAAGATATTGCCGCGCCCACTCCGGGCGCAGGCGAGGTGACGGTCGACGTGATGGCGGCGGCCGTCAACTGGGCGGACAACCTGATCATCAACAACAAGTATCAACGATCGGCCGAACCACCGTTCACTGTGGGCAATGACTTTGCGGGTGTGGTGGCCGAGGTGGGCGAGGGCGTCACCGATTGGTCACCGGGAGATCGTGTGCGCGGTGCCGCGCTCACCGGCGCGTTCGCCGAGCGCGTGTGCGTGAAGCCTGCCTCTTTGCGTTCGCTCCCAGCGAATGTCGATTGGCAAACCGGGGCCGCGATTTCGATCGCATACGAGACCGCGATTCATTCGCTGTTGAGCGCGGCACGCGTCAAGGAGGGCGACGACGTGGTCGTGTTAGGGGCATCGGGCGGCGTCGGGTCGGCGTGCGTAGAGCTGGCGGTACTTTTGGGCGCGCGCGTGATCGCGTGCGCGTCGTCTCAGGAACGACTCGCTATTGCGCGTGAACTGGGCGCGGTCGAAACGATCAACTACGATACCGAGGACTTGAAGAACCGCATCAAGGCACTGACCGACGGCGGGGCCGATGTCGTTCTCGATCCCGTCGGCGGCGCGTACGCCGAACAGGCGCTGCGGGCGACCAAGTTTCGCGGTCGATACATCGTTCTCGGATTTGCCGCCGGTGAAATCCCGCGCGTGCCACTTAATCTATTCCTGCTGAAGGGCGTCGAGATGACAGGGCTCGATGTCGTAGCATTCCCACGCCAGGCTCCCGCCGAGTGGGCGCGAAACAATACTCGGCTCGAACGTCTGCTGGCTGACGGGAAGCTACGACCGCACGTCTCTCGGTGCTATCCGTTGGAGCGAGCGGCCGAGGCGATTCGCGACGTTGCTGAGCGAAGAACGACCGGAAAGGTCATCATCGACGTCGACATCGCCTGAACCGATATTCCTGGCGCAAAGTCGGCAGCGGAATGGGGCACCCTTATAAGCTGGTAGGGTTACGCATACGCTCATGGAATTGCGCGGTTCGGTTCTATTCGTGTGCAAACCGGACTTTGCAACGCAACGCGCGAACTGCACACCGTGGATTACACCTGAAACCGCCGAGCGTCCGAAGGCGGAAAGGTCGATCGGTTCCTGGAGCATCGCACATGAAACTATCAATAGGCGTAGGTGGGTACGGCAGAAGCGGTGTCGCGGAGGTGGTTGAGTTCGTACAGGCGGCCGATCGTCTCGGTGTCGACTCGGTTTGGTCGGCCGAAGCGTGGGGCCACGATGCGGTGACCTCGTTGGCCTATTTGGCGGGCAAGACCGAGCGCATCAAGATTGCGACCGGGATCATGCAGATCAGCGCACGCGTTCCGGCGATGACTGCCATGACGGCGCTGTCGCTGCACGCGATTTCCCAAGGCCGATTCATTCTCGGACTAGGGGTGAGCGGGCCGCAGGTCGTCGAAGGTTTACACGGATCTGCCTACGACAAGCCGCTCACGCGTCTGAAGGAACACGTTGATATTTGTCGCATGGCTTTCGCCGGCGAGAAGCTTCGCTACGACGGCAAAACGCAGGTTTTGCCGCGACCGGGAGGCGAGGGGAAGGC
>Ga0315338_1001451_pt1 | contig 29685 bp, 35 predicted proteins | sample ASW8metaG_FD_204518 | JGI IMG/M metagenome (GOLD analysis project Ga0315338, IMG submission 204518) | Ammonia-oxidizing marine archaeal communities from Monterey Bay, California, United States - ASW #8 | ecosystem: Environmental > Aquatic > Marine > Coastal | place: USA: California | collected... | reverse complement strand
CACCCAGCTTGCTGAAAAATACAGAGACATTTTTGGTAAGGATAACTTCTTTCTAGAAATACAGTTAATTGACCAAGAGCAGTGTCCCGCACAAAAAATCACAGCGGAAGCCTTAAGATATGTCAGCAAGAAGACCGGTATACCTTGTGTAGCCACAGCCGATTCTCATTACTGCTCTTCAGAAGACGCCCCGGACCAGAGGGTTCTACTTTGTTCCGCCATGAGAACAACCTTGAAGAAGGTTGAAGAAAAGCTTAATAACTCAGAAGATGTAGGTCTGGGTGGGTTCTTTTGCTCTAATAGATATCACATCCCCACAGAAGAAGAAATCCAAGAAATAAATACCGAAGCGGAAATACACAACACAAAATTAATTGCTGATATGTGTGAAGAATACGACGTGTTGGGCAAACCCATGCTCCCCAAGTTTTCTTGCCCGGACAATATGCCTGAAGATGAATATTTACGGCGTTTGTGTCGGGATGGATGGCAAAATAAGCTAGTCAACGCTGGCAAGGTATCAGACGCCACTAATTCGGAATTGTACGCCGAAAAAATCAAAGAGGAACTCTCGGTTATACAAAAGGCAGACCTGTCTGGATATTTTCTTATAGTTCAAGACATAGTGAGTTATGTTAGGGAGCAGGGTTGGTTGCCGGGGCCGGGAAGGGGTTCAGCGGCGGGTTGTCTTATTTCGCACTTGATTGGTATAACAGAAGTAGACCCAATAGAGTATGGGTTAATCTTTGAAAGATTTTATAACGCCGGGCGCAATACCGAAGACCATGTTTCTCTTCCAGACATTGATATTGATGTCCCCACCGAAAAAAGAGAGTGCGTTATTGAGTATATGCGTAAAAAATATGGCAAAGAAAACGTAGGGCAGATGGTTACGCTTGGGCGAATGCAGGGGCGCACGTCTCTGAAAGAAGTCCTGCGTGTCCATGATGCTTGCAGTTTTGAAGAAATGAATTATATTACCAGAAATATTCCGTCTGAAGCAGAAATTTCAGACCAACTACAGGAAATGGAAGACCCCTCTATTATTAGGTGGGCTTTAATAAATCAACCCGAACAACTTAAGGATTGGTGTCGTATGGAGGACGATGGTAGTCTGACTGGGGAATTAGGTAAGTTGTTTGAACAGGCCATTAGGCTTGAAGGAACATATAAATCTCAGGGCAAGCATGCGGCTGGCGTAGTGATTTCTTCTGAAAACTTAAGCGAAGTGTGTCCAATGGTTAGGGAAAAAAGAGGATCTGAGAAGATCGCGGGTTTGGAAATGCAAGATTTAGAGGCGATGGGCCACGTCAAATTTGATATTCTTGGTATCAGTTTTCTGGACAAAATCATGGGAGTATCTAATCAATTATCTACCGGAATAATCAAATGACCAAAAAAGATGTTTATGCAGGGGTGCTAGAAGATGGATCGTCGGTTGAATGCAATAGATTGTCATTGTGTTGCATCAATGACTATTTGCGCAATTCAAGAACTCGGGGTATTCGATATCAAGTAGATTGCGATGATTACAGATTAAAATTTAGCCAATTATACGAAGACCTTGACAAAGCTGTATCGAAGTATGTGGAGATAAAAGGGAAGATATATAAATGAGATTGGATCATATAGCCTATAGAGTTTCTGATAGACACAAAGCGGCAGAATTTCTAAGTGATATATTTGCTTATAAAATTGGCGCTGAATTCGACATTGTTTTCGATGACGGATCCAAAGCTGAATGTATCGCAATGACCCCTAAAGAAAAAATGGACAACGTGCCGTCAATAGAAGCTGGAGGACACAGACACGTTGCTCCAGAAATATTTGTATCAGACGGGGATGAAGACTCGATTGTTGGAAGCTGGGTTGCAGAGAGGAGTGGCGTTGGAGGCGTACACCATTTTGCGTATCAAGTATTTGGAATAGACCGTGTTGTAAAACAATGGAGAGAAATGGGGGTAGAGTTTCTTTCTGAAGAAATCATAGATTGTCCTGAAGATGAACTCAGACAAATATTTACAAAACCTCTACCACATCTGGGTGGGGTAATCATAGAACTAATAGAGCGAGGGCAAAAGGGCTTCTGCCAAAATTCAGTGAAAAGTTTAATGGAATCTACGAAGGAAACAAAATGACAACATATCAAATCACCAAGGGTATGCATTATATTAATGGGCAATTTGCCGATGGAAATGAAGAAAGTTTGTTTGATAGTATCAATCCGGCTACAGGAAATATTGTCGGCGCTTTTCCGCAGGCTTCTGAGGTAGAGGTAAAAGCCGCTTATGATTCCGCTAGAGGAGCTTTAGACGGGTGGAGAAGTCTAAGTAGGTTTCAAAGGGGTGATTATTTTCTAAGGGTTGCCAGTCTAATAGAAAACAATAAAGAAGATATTGCAGAAATTATTAGTATAGAGACTGGAAAAGTATTTAACGAGTCTATTGCAGAGGTTAACGAAGCTTTGCACATGGCTCAATATGCATTTAGCACAGGAAGGATGCCTTATGGTGAAGCAATTGCTTCGGAGTTGCCAGAAAAAGATGCGTTTATGCTTAGGAAGCCAAAAGGGGTCGTTGCGGTCGTTGCGCCTTTTAATTTTCCTTTTGCGATTGGTGGTTTTTGGTGCGCTGCTCCTGCTCTTGTTGAAGGGAATACTGTAATTCTTAAGCCGAGCGAGGATGTACCTTGGGTTGGCCAGATTACTGCGGAGCTTTACAGAGAAGCTGGTTTTCCGCCGGGCGTTTTCAATATGATTCATGGGGATGGACAGGTTGGAGATGATCTCATTCACGAAGACGTGGATCATATTTGCTTCACTGGAAGCGCTGACGTGGGAATGCACGTTCGTAAAGTCTGTGCGGAAAGCTGGCACAAAACCTGTTCTTGCGAGATGGGAAGTAAATCGGCGGTAATTATTCATGAAGATGCGAATTATGACATGGCAATGGCTGCGTGCTTGGCCAGTGCTTACAAACTATCTGGTCAACGTTGTGTGTCTGCTAGCAGGCTAATTGTTCATCGTTCTCTATACAACAAATTTGCAGACGAATTTGCCAATAGAAGCGGTGATCTACAGACTGGAGACCCATTCGACGACAATACCTTCTACGGCCCTCTTATTAATGAAAAGCAACTCGAAAGAGTCATAGAGTTCAACAAGATGGTCGAAGCGGACCCAAAGGCGGATGTTCTGCTCATGGGAGAGAGAGATGGTGATAGCTTGTTCTTAACACCCACGGTATATCAAACGGAGTGGAGAGATGTTCCATATCTTAAGCAAGAAGTATTCGGACCACATGTGTCAATTATTCCTTACGATACAATTGATGATGCTATTAGGATTTACAATGACACTGACTATGGACTTGCTCTTGGGGTAGTAACGGAGAACTTTAAGATTGCTAGAAGAATTCGTAACGAATGTGATTTTGGTCTGGGCTATTGGAATGGTGGTAGCATTGCTGCTGAGAGCCATCTGGGCTTTGGTGGAGTAAAGAAGTCTGGTAACGGACAGCCTAGTGCCGCTCGTACATTCAGATCTGTTACTCATGAAGTGGCTTGGACGGTCAATCATGGAGACTCTCTGAACTTTCCACAAGGTATGAGCACCGGGAGCAAATGACAGATCTTTTACTGTGTAAACCAACACATTTTAATATAGACTACGAAATCAATCCTTGGATGGATATTGATAACGATATCGATCCCGCCCTAGCTCTTTTCCAGTGGGAGAAAATGGTTGAGTGTTTGTCTAAAGCGGGAGCCAGATTGAGCTTTGTTGAACCTGAGCGTGGATACCCCGACATGGTATTTACCGCAAACGCAGGACTAGTATACCGGGACACAGTGATATTATCGAACTTTAGACATCAAGAAAGACGGCACGAGAAGTGGTTCTTTAAAGATTGGTTTCTAAAACATGGCTATAGAGTAATTGAAATCCCAGACCATATTTGCTTTGAGGGGGAGGGAGACGCCCTCTTTTTTGGAAATACCCTGTTCATGGGCTATGGATTTAGAACTGACCCGGAAGCTCACGAAATTATCTCAAAAACCCTCAAAGTTGATGTCGTATCCTGTGAATTAGTTGATCCAAGATTCTATCATTTAGACACATGTTTTCTTCCTTTGAAAAATAGAGTTGTTTATCATCAACAAGCTTTTTCTAGGTTTAGCCAAGAAATAATGTTGGAAAAACTAATGGAGATCGGTCATAGAATAGGAGTTCTTGACGTATTGAATGTTCATGAAGAACAGGCGCAAGATTTTCTTTGTAACAGTATTGAAATAAATAAGACGGTTGTGACCCCATCAGACATGTTTTCCTTATCGTTTTCCGGCAAAAAGACATCTATATGCGATATGTCAGAATTTATGAAATCGGGAGGAGCGGTTAAATGTCTGACATTAAAGCTATAGACACGCTAAAGAACCACATACTTGTTGATGGTTTTCATGTAGTCGTAGACCAACATAAGAGCTTTGGTTCTTATATTATCGATTTAAATACAGGAAAGAAATATTTAGACTGCTATTCACAATTTGCCAGTCAGCCGTTGGGATGGAGACATTCTGCATTAATAAAAGCACAAAATGAAATGGGCGCGGTTGGAAGAGTTAAGCTTGCTAATAGTGATATGTATTCCAGTACTTATGCTGAATTTGTAGAGAAGTTCTCTGAAATTACTCCTGATTTCAAGCACTACTTTTTTATTGATGGCGGTGCTCTTGGGGTAGAAAACGCCCTAAAAGCCGCCTTTGACTGGAAGGCCAAGAAACTAAAATATATTCATACGGTTGATATTAACAATCTAGATGTGTTCCATCTCAAGAATGCTTTTCATGGCAGGACAGGCTACACACTCTCTTTGACCAACACAACCCCAGAAAAGACCGCTCTGTTCCCAAAGTTTAGATGGACTACCGTAGAGCCTGATTGGGAAGACATCGAACGTCGTATCCACGAAGAAGTTGCTGCAATTATCATAGAGCCGATACAGGGTGAGGGTGGAGATAATCATTTTCCGGTAGCGTTTTTCAAAAATCTAAGACGCATAGCTGATGAGCGCGAGTGTCTTCTTATATTTGACGAAGTGCAGACTGGTATGGGGCTAACTGGCAAGATGTGGGCCTACGAACATTTTGGCGTTGTTCCCGACATGTTGTGCTTTGGCAAAAAGACTCAGGTGTGCGGTTTCTGTTCCACTGAGCGAATCGATGAGGTAAAAGACAATGTCTTCAACACTAGCGGTAGGATTAATTCTACATGGGGCGGCAATATTGTTGATATGGTTCGCTTGGTCTATATAGTTGATGCCATTCAAAGGGAGGGGCTGGTTGAAAACGCAGAAAATGTCGGTAGACACCTTTTATGGTGTCTGAGAACCATGAAAGGAATAGATAATGTAAGAGGTAGGGGGCTAATGATAGCATTTGATTTACCGAGTTCAGAGCTTCGTGACAGGATGATGGAGCTATTACAAGAAGATATGATAGCTCTTAAATGCGGGAGTTGTTCGATTAGGCTTAGACCGCCGCTGACCTTTTCCGTCGAAGACGCAGACGTAGCGTGCCAATACATACGAGAGGCTGTGAAAAAACTATGAAAATAAGAACAGTAGGAATAGTAGGGCAGGGGTTTGTTGGCACGGCCTTAAGAGAAGTGTTCTCGTGTTATAACAAAATATACACTTATGACAAGGCTCACGAGCATCTGTCTACACATAAATCTGTAACAGCCTTAGCCTATGATTGCGATGTAGTCTTTGTGTGTGTACCCACCCCTATGAAGAAAGACGGCTCTTGTGATACATCAATAGTAGAGAAAGTGTGTAAAGAAGCTTGTGCGACTGGTAGAAGAAATATTATAGTGATCAAATCCACTATTCCTCCCGGCACAACCAAGTATCTAAACGAGGTGTGTATAGACTCTCAAGTAGTGTTCAATCCAGAGTTCTTACTTGAAAGAAATGCGACAGAAGATTTTCGTAATACCGAACGAGTTATTTTAGGTGGGCCTAGACCGGCAACAACAAGACTCAAACAATTCTACGCAAACGTTTTTCCGAAAGCCTCTATTATTAAAACGGATGAAACAATAGCAGAATTTGTAAAATATCTTACCAACTGTTTCTTAGCTGTTAAAGTTTCATTAGCAAATGAATTTGCAGGTATGTGCGAAGCGAACGGGGTTGACTATGACAAGGTTGTGGAGTATGCTGTACACGACGAGAGGCTTGGAGACTCTCACTGGTCGGTCCCCGGACCAGACGGGCGTTTCGGATTTGGCGGAAGCTGTTTTCCAAAAGATCTAAATGCTCTGATACACCACGCCATAGACTTTGGGATATCTCCTAATACTCTAGTCGGCGCTTGGAATACCAACTTGATGGTTAGGCCAGAAAAAGACTGGGAAGAACTTAAAGGAAGAGCAGTGCAATGAGAGCTATGATTTTCGGGGCCGGGAAAATGGGTGAATCCACAGCTTGGGCTATGGAAAGGCTAGAGTACGATCTAGAACTAGTAGACCTGTCTCAAGAAGCATTGGATAAATGCAACTCCTTCTTAGACCAAACGGCAAAAACACACTGTATTCCAAAATTAGAAGGGCACATCGAAAAAGTCCTCTCTCGGCCATGGCCGGATATTGTAATATGCGCATTGCCATACTACCACAACACAATTGTTGCCGAATACTGTATCAAGAATGGAATCAGATATTGTGATCTTGGAGGAAATGAAGAAGTAAGCGAACATATAAACAACTTCGCCTCTGAATTTGCGACCAAGCCCGTGATGACAGATTTGGGTTTAGCCCCCGGATTAGTAAATATACTTGCAGAAAATTTGTATAAGAAACTCTCTGAAGAAGACGGGAGCACCCCAAAGAAAGTAAGCATGATGGTTGGAGGACTTCCTAGGCATCCTTCTCCGCAAGACAACTTTAACTACTTTTGTAGCTGGTCTATTGATGGTCTAATTAATGAATACACAGAAAATGCTTCAATCTTAAATAATGGAGAGATTACCTCTGTCCAAGCTCTAGAGGGCTTTCAAACTGTCACTACTCAAAGCCTAGGGACTTTAGAAGCTTTTTATACAAGCGGTGGATCATCCCACAGTCTTCGTAGTCTGAAAAATTTAGGGGCCTCTAATGTCTCATATAAAACTCTGAGGTGGCCGGGACATCTTAGAATTATCAAGTTGCTAATAGAAGAATGCGAATTAGATCGACCAACTCTCAAGAAGATCTTCGCAAAAAATTGTGGAAGATTTGGCGTGGAAGATTGCGTTATGATATATATATCTATCGACGATAAGATTCAAGAAATGCTTGTTCCTCCAGATAAAAACTTTTCAGCAATGCAGCGTTGTACGGGGTATGGCGTTGCCTGTGCCGCTGCCCTTATTGGAGAGGGCGGCTATGACGATGAGTTTTCACGCAAGCCATTAGAACATGGGGACATATCGTTTGAGGGCTTTAATACCAAGATGGAATTTTTAGTTGACGAAGAAGAGGAGAAAACTAGCGATGAATTACAATGACATCTGCGTGTTTGATTTTGAAACAGGTAGCAGGAATCCCCTGACAACCCAGCCGGTACAAATTGCCGCCGTTATGATACACGGTCGAAAACTGTCTGTACAGCCCAATGGGTATTTTGAATCTCTGATCAAGCCCTTGGGCGATGAAAAAGCGATAGCCGCCGGATTAGACCCATTAGAAGAAGAGGCTCTGGCTGTGAACGGAAAAACCAGAGCAGAACTAGCGAAAGCTCCGCATTTAAAAACGGTGTGGGATAGATTTACTAAATTTGTAGATAGGTTTAATTATAAAGGGGGGAACTGGACGGCTCCAATACCCGCTGGACACAACATAAATAATTTCGATATGATTATCACAAATCGTTTATGTAAAGAGTATGGCCCTATGAACAAAAAAAGGAATCAACAGGGGCTGTTTCACGCCATCCACAGCATGGACTTAATGAATAATGTATTCATGTGGACCGAAAACAACCCCGATATAAGAAGCGTCAGTATGGATTCTATTAGGGACTGGATGGGAATGCCAAAAGACAACGCACACGACGCTCTGCAAGATGTGAAAGACACCGCGTCTGTCCTGATAAAATTTCTCAAGCTGTATAGACATTTTGCTCCCAAGGTAAAATTTGAAAAGGCTCTGGCCGATGAAAAACTACGAATTTGATTGCGGGTGTTCTTTTGGTGTACTGGATGAAAATTCTACCGCTACCAAACTACAAACTGGATTGCCATCGATTGAGTTTGACATCAGGCAAGCCACGTATGGGTGTGATAAAACTTGGGGTCTTATTTGCTCTGGACAAACTAAAGGGGTTTTCCAGCTAGAAAGCAATTTGGGAAAATCTTGGGCAAAAAGAATCCGCCCTAAAAATATTGAGGAGCTAGCAGCCCTCATAGCGTTGATCAGGCCGGGCTGTCTCAAAGCCATCATTGATGGTAAGTCCATGACGCAGCACTATGTAGACAGAAAAAACGGAACAGAAGAGGTCTCATATTTACACGACTCCTTGGAGCCTATCCTACAATCCACGCAGGGAGTTCTAGTGTATCAAGAGCAGAGCATGCAAATAGCTCAGGTCATAGCTGGTTTTGGCCTACAGCAGGGCGACGATCTCAGAAAAGCAATTGGAAAAAAACAAGCAGGTTTAATGGCGACGGTTAAGGACTCTTTCCTAAACGGAGCCGACAGTAAAGGAATTGTTTCTAGAGAGATTGCAGAGGAAATTTTTGGGTGGATTGAAAAATCTAACAGATATGCTTTCAATAAAAGCCATGCGGTTTCCTACGCTGTTTGCGCCTATTGGTCTGCTTACGCCAAAGCTCATTTTCCCATAAACTTCTATTGCAACTATTTATTCTATGCTAATGGCAAGCAAGACCCACAATCTGAAATCAGGGACTTGGTGAGAGACGCCAAAATCTCAGGGATACAAGTTTCTCCCCCTTCTATCATTAATATGGACTCCAAGTTTAGTATTAGAAATAAGGTAATAAACTTTGGGTTCAACGATATAAAATCTGTTGGAGAAAAGCATGTGGAAAAATTGGTACAAGTAATCAATTCTATAGAAAGCGATTTATCAAAACCGATAGCAGATTGGTCATGGTATCAATTTTTAGTTAATGCGTCTCATAAAATCAACAAAAGGGTAGTGGTTTCTCTTGTGTCTGTGGGAGCTATGTCCCATTTTGGAATGAGTAGAGGCAAGATGTTATACGAATTTGAAACATGGCAAAAACTAACAGACAAGGAAAAGGAGTGGGTGGCCGAAAGACAGGAGGAGTGGGACTGTTTAGCCGACGCTTTATCTCAACTGTCTCCCACCAAAAAGAATGGCGGCGGGACATTCAACGCCACAAGAAACTCTATTGTTGAAAGTCTAACCTTGTTGTTGGAAGACCCCCCTTATTCCGTGGAAGATAGTCCGGGGTGGGTGTCTAACACAGAAAAAGAAACTTTGGGAATCGCGCTAAGTTACAGCGAAGTAGACTCTTGCGATGTAAGCGGGTCAAATTCCACATGTAAAGAGTTTTTTGATGGCAAGCGTGGTAATATAATTTTAGCAGTGCAAATTTCTAATGTCAATGAATATATTGTAAAAAATGGGCGATCAAAAGGCAGCCCCATGGGGTTCCTAGTCGTGGAAGACAATACTGGATGCCTAGAAACGGTCACTGTGTTTTGCGACGAATGGAAAAAACACAGAGGCATTTTGTACGAAGGCAATACAGTTTTGCTCTATGGAAAATCTTCTGGAGAGGCGTCTCGCGCCAAGGGGCGATATCAGATCGATGACGGCTTTATTGTGCAAAAAGTTTCCCAAATATAGTGCAAAAAACGCCCCTTGTGCGTTTTATAGGTTACAGGATGGATAATCAGGCCCTCATAGATTTCTTCAAAGAGCACGACTATGTTGTCAAAGTCGTCGCCTCTGATTTTGATGGTGTTGGATGCGCTGTTACCTTTCCCCCTAAAAAAACTATTGATTATAATGAACAAGAAACTATTTGTATATATCAGATTCAAGAAGACCCACTGCCTTCCGGCGTACACTACTATTCTTCAGAAAGCAACAAGCCGGTATTCATCGATTGCCCAGCTTATGCCGCTAGAATAATTATTTTTCAAGACATTCTGATGAAAACAGAGAGATTAAAACTCTCGACGAAGTTTATTATCTACTATAACGCAGAAGGAGAAGAACTTGATTCTGATTCGACTTTTATCGACTTAGTCAAACCGCCGGACGACGAAAAACAAATGTTGTTGGAGGACAAACTGGCAGACATATTTTATGCTGCGTATCCAGAGTTTACGAAAGAGTTTTTAGAGCTAGCTGAAAAAGAGAATGTGTCTAAGGGTTACGAGTTAATACACTTGGCTTTTTTAATGGAAGGACTTTAGAGAATGAACAATTGTCACTTTATAGGTCGCTTGGTTCAAGACCCAGAGCTTACCGATGTTAATGAAACTTCGGTAGTTAGGTTTACCCTCGCTGTTAATGAGTACCGTAAATCAAAAGACGGAGAAAAGAGCAAGAAAGTCGATTATCTTGATTTTGAGGCTTGGGACAGCGGAGCAACTACAATTGATAGATACTGCTCAAAGGGAGACGAAATAGCTGTAATGGCTTGTGCTCGCCAAGACAAGTGGACAGACAAGGATGGAAATCGTAGATCTAAAATTAAGTTTCGAGTAAATAAATTCAAGCTTTTTAATAATAGATCTCAAAACGATAATGAAGAGCGAGAACCAGTAGCTTCACAAACACACTCTGACGCCGCTCCTTTTTAAATTATGTCTGAAAACCAACCCGAAGACCCTGAGACTCAGCTAGTCAATAAGCACTATGGGCTAGTTGTTTCTCAGGCTGTTCGGCTGTCTTCCCAAAGAAACGATCTGGAAGACTATATGCAAGTAGGCTTTATAGGCCTTCTTAAAGCTATCAGAAATTATGATTCTGATAAGAGCCAATTTTCTACTTTTGCAACTGTTTGTATAAGGAATGAAATTTTTAGATACATGAGGAAAAATAAAAAGAAGCCTATAAATTCCTCATTCAAAAAAGATAACTGGTATACAACAAAAGAAGAAATGTGGGAGTTTATACCAGATTGCCTAAGCGAAAAAGAAAAATTGGTTCTCAAAATGAAGTCTGAAAACTATACGCACAAAGAGATAGCCGAAAAACTGTCTTGTCCAAAAGGACAAATTAAACACATCGTTCGAAAAATCATAGAAACTACGAGAAAATATTATCGTGAGGAAAAAGAGGATACTTCTATGTAACGAAGCCTCGTTTTTAAACACAGGCTACGCTACATATGGCCGAGAGGTCATGAAAAGACTTCATAGCTCCGCTAAGTACGAGCTTGCGGAGCTATCTATATACGCACACCCAAAAGAACCTCGCCTACAAGAGATTCCTTGGACAACATACCCCAACTCCCCGCTTCCCGACAATCGTGAGGCTGTGGACAAGTATAACTCCAATGGGGTGTATCAATTTGGTGAATGGCGATTTGAAGAAGTTCTTTTAGACTTTAAGCCGGATATTGTTTTTGACATAAGAGACTTCTGGATGTTGGAATTTCAGGAGAGATCTCCTTTTCGTGATCTGTTTCACTGGGCCATAATGCCAACTGTAGACGCAGAAGGCCAAAATGAACAGTGGCTATCTACTTACGCCAACGCCGATGCGGTGTTCACATACTCTGATTGGGCGGTGAACACTTTAGCCAAAGAAGGAGGGGATTCGATCAGTTGCCTAGGAAGCTCTCCTCCTTCTGCCGACGAAGTGTATAAACCCATCGAGGATAAGGATAGAAATAGACAGTCTCTGGATTTAAGTCTAGACGCAAAAATAATAGGCACTATCATGAGGAATCAGCGACGGAAGCTGTTTCCAGATTTGTTTGATGCCTTTAGAAAGTTTCTAGACTCCTACGGTGGAAAGAATGTTTTTCTATACTGTCACACCAGCTATCCTGATGTTGGATGGGACATTCCCAAGCTATTAAAACAATACGGTCTTTGCAGCAAAGTGATCTTCACTTACGTCTGCGAAGCTTGCGAAAATATTTTCCCGTCGTTTTTTCACGACGCGGTTTCTAGATGTTCACGATGCGGACAATTCAAATCTGGATTGGCAAATGTGCAAAGGGGAGCATCTCCAGAGTTTTTGGCAAAGATAATCAATACGTTTGATCTATACGTACAATATGCAAATAGCGAGGGATTCGGTCTTCCTCAAGTAGAAGCCGCCGCTTGCGGAGTCCCAGTGATGTCCGTGGACTATTCTGCCATGCACAGTGTTATTAGAAAGCTGGGGGGAACGCCGCTTAAGCTGAAAACAAAATATCTGGAATTAGAAACAGGCTGTATGAGGGCTGTCCCAGACAATGACTATGCTGCTAAAAAATTCCAAGAGTTTTTTGAGCTATCGGATGAAAAGCAATCCTCGCTTGGGGAAAAAACTAGAAAAAGGTTCCTAACACACTACCAATACGATGACACCGCAAAAAAATGGGCAGACCATTTTGACTCAGTACCAATTAAAGAAGGGGTTTGGGAATCTCCACCTAGATTGCACTCTCCGTCTAACTCGGTTCCCAGCGATCTAAATAATAGAGATTTGGCTAAATGGCTCATTGTCAATGTTTTAGGAGAGCCAGAACAACTTGATACTTATCTTGAAGCAAGATTGATTAGAGATCTGAATTATGGAGTATTTATAGAAGGAACTAGTAGTTTGTACTTTAACGAAGATTCTTATGCATACGGACGACCGGCGTTCAGGGAGTTCAACTTGCAAGAAGCCTACAATCAGCTATCAGAAATCCGTGATCGCAAAAATTATTGGGAACAAAGACGAACGGGAATGATTCAAGAACCAAGACCGCCATGGATGCCCAACAATGTTTCAAGTGTTTAAAAACAAGACCGGATTTGAAATAACGTTTGACAATGAAGTGACAGTTTCTGTAGAATGGGATTCTTCCAGCGGAGACCTTGCTTCTGCAAGATCTTCTCACTCCAAAACTGGAGATTTACACGTCACAAGTTTTGAGAAAAAGTATACTGAAGGTAGCTACATCATTAAAGGTCTATCGCCCGAAGAACTTCTTAAATTTATGAACAAGTCTTGCAGTATGCGATTTACAGAAGAAGGCGAACAGTGCGTAGCTTTTTTTGACTTTTAGATAGATAGAAGAAATGAAAGTATTATTTATAGGTTGTTATAGAGATGGGACAGGATGGGGTCAAGCTGCAATTGACTACATACTGTCAATGGATCACGTGGGTCTAGATGTGGTGTGTCGCCCCATAAAACTTAACGATAACAATTATGAAATCCCCCAAAGGATAATTGAGCTTGAGCAAAAACCACTCAAGGGGGCTAATATTTGCATACAAAATGTTCTTCCTCACTACCTTGACTATAACGGTCATTTTGATAAAAATATAGCTCTGTATTTTACTGAAACAGACTCATTCACCAACTCTGTTTGGCCACAGAGAATTAATATGATGGATGAGGCGTGGGTGGCCTGTGACCAAATGGCTCAGGCTTCACAAAATAGCGGGATCACAATACCCATCAAAACCATTCCGTGTGCATCAGACACTAGCAAATTTGATCAACCCCGTCCAGTTTTCGCAATTCCAGATTTAAAGGACACGTTTTCATTTTACTTTATTGGAGACATGGTCAGAAGAAAAAATCTGGTGGCACTCATTAAAGCCTTCCACCTAGAATTTGACATATCAGAAGAAGTTTCCTTGATGATCAAGGCTACAAAATACAACACTAGTCCAGAAGAAACCATGGAACATGTTAAGGGCATGTGCAATCAGATAAAAGAAAATCTCAAGTTGTATCCTTCGATTGACAAATACAAGTATGAATTAATAGTCACAGAGCATATAACAGAAGAAGAAATGCTCAGCTTGCATACCACATGTGACTGCTTTGTGATGCCCAGTTATGGAGAGGCTTGGTGTATACCAGCCTTTGACGCCATGGGTTTTGGGAACACTCCTATATGCTCAGATGTCGGAGGTCCGTTAGAGTTTCTAAAGGACGGCGGCGGTTTCTTGGTTCCGACTAAAAAAGAACCTGTGTTTGGCATGTTGGAAACTTTTACAGATATCTATACAGGGCATGAAAACTGGTGGGGGGTTGACATTAGGGCTTTACAAAAGCAAATGAGGCATGTGTTTGAGATGTGGAAGAATGACCAAGTTGCTTATTTGGAGACTAAGAAACAGGGAAGATTGTCGGCAGAACAGTACTCTTACAAAAACGTAGGTCTTCTTATCAAAAAAGAATTAGAAAATGCCGGTTAGCCCCTTATCTACTATTACAAGAGCCGCCACCAGACAGGATGGCGAGCCTCTAAACATACTAACTTTTGTTACGCACGAAAGATATGAACCAAATTTGTGCAAAACTGGGCATGAGTTCTATTCCTTGTCGGGGGAGGGAATCAGGAGTTGGAAGACACAATACGCTAAAATACCAGACAACTATCACATTTTAAGTGCGGACTCCGACGAAAACCCAATTCCGCTTCATGTGGATATTGATCTGGTGCTTTGTCAAAATGTAATGGCTCAATACTCCCTAGCCAGCCAATTGGCCGGGTTTTTCCGAGTGCCGTTGGTTAATTTATGGCACACTCTGCCGCCCACCATCTGGGAGCCGGAAGAACTCCAGTTTTATAGCAACCTGCCCTGTGACCTAAGTGTTTTTATATCTGATTACAATCAAGAGGCTTGGGGCGACAGTATAAACAATGCAGCAACAATATACCATGGCGTGGATGTTGATTTTTGGAAGCCGGTAGGTTCTGAACGCCGACAAAGAATGATGTCCGTTGTCAACGACTGGGTGAACAGAGATTGGTGCTGCGGGTATCAAATTTGGGAAAGAACCGCGAAGGGGCTTCCGTGTCATGTGGTTGGAGACACCCCCGGATTGTCTGTACCGGCTGAATCATTAGAGGCTCTTAGAAAGGATTATTCTGAATCCCAAATATTTGTTAACACGTCTACCCACTCTCCAGTCCCTTGCTCCCTGCTAGAAGCCATGGCTTGCGAGTGCGCCGTGGTATCTACCGCCACCTGTCTTATACCAGAAATTATCGAAAATGGCGTGAATGGTTTTTGCACAAACGATGAAGATGAAATGCGCGAATACATGGTTTTATTGCTCAATGACCCCGATCTTTGTAGAAAGTTAGGACAAGCCGCAAGACAAACCATTAAAGATAAATTCAGTATGAATAGATTCGTTTCTGAATGGAACAATGTATTTTGGAACATAGTAGATGCATGAAGATAAAATCTTTACTCTGATATATCAGTTCAAGAGATTTGGAATACTTTCTCATTGGATGCCTAATGCTATTGGCCTGTGGCCTAACGAACAGGAATGTCTTTTATGGTTGGCTTTAAACTCCAACCCACAAGCCGAATGGATGGAAATTGGATCGTTTTGCGGAGGATCAGCGGTCTTGATGTGTCTAGCAAGAAGAATGATTGCTGACAATCGCCCAGCCGTATATTCGGTAGATTGTGATTTTGATAAATATGGGATGTTTGATAGGAATGTATATCAGATGGGCGGGTTTTCTGCGATTTCCACAAAAATAGAATGTGATAGTAATAAGCTAGATCAGTATTATAATGGAGATCCTCTCAGTTTTGTTTTTATAGACGGATTTCATTCTTTCAAACAGGTCGTAAATGATTTTAATAAAGTGCTTCCTTGGTTAACAGGAGACGCCATAGTTGCGTTCCATGATGTTTCACCTCGCTTAATAGACAGCATAAGTGAAGAACACGATTATGACGAATTATTTCAAAACGACCACGAAGACTTCAGATTAGACGAAGCGGTATCTTACATATTAGAAAACAATAAAGATTTTAGTCTGGTTGATATACCAGTCAAGAAAGATATTTCGCATTTTAAAGAAACAAATTTGAAGACGTGGGTTAGAGGCAAAACGAGTCCATTTAACGCTCTGGCTGCGATAAGGAGAAATCAATGAGGATAAATTTGATGTGGGGCAACGGAAGTCCTATTTCTGGTTATACCAATGTGGATCCACACAGCTATGATAAAGAGGGTGTTATTAATAGCGACATCACCGATTTAAATGACATAGTTGGCGATTCAGAGGCTACCGAAATTTTAGTAGCCGATGTTATCGATTATCTTCCTAAAGAAATAGTTGCTAAAGCTATCGGCCATTGGGTTACAAAATTGAGACACAAGGGAAGAATAGTTATAGGCGGTCATGATATTTATGAGATAACTAAAATCGTATCTCAGCAAGGAATCAGTGCAGAAGAAATCTCTAGTGTCATACACGGAGAGCAAAACAACCCTTGGGAATTTAAGGCTAGCCACACCACCGCCACCGATTTAGCAAAAACTTTAGAAGAACATGGCTTAAAGATACTAAAAAAGAGAGTCAGCGGATTCAAAATGATAGTGGAGGCAGTTAGGCCATGACAGATATTAGTGACAAGAAAATGATAACGTCCTGTAAAGGATGTTGTTTTTCTAACAAAATTGGCATCACGCAAGTTGGTTGTGAATTGAATAAGCTTGAGGTTTTTAAGAACGCGGGAGCAATCGTAAAAGAAGCAGAAGACGAATCTGAAGAATTCTACATCATAGATAGATTTTGTAGCTCTTATAGGGATTCCGAATGGGCCAATAGCTTTGATAACACAGAACAACAAATCTTGTTAGAAACCTCCATTCCGGTAAATCTCGTTATTTTACACACGGCGGGGGCAACTATTGAAGAGCTAGAAGACACGCTGCATGATGCGGCAAGCCAATCCAATAAGCCGACTTCTGTTGTCGTAGTAGTGCAAGACCCAGAGATTGAAGACGGCTTTGGTCTTAGACATAGAACACATGAATATCTTGACAGGGCTGATATTCCGTTTAATATTGTGTCAATGATTGACAACAAGAGTACCGAATTAAACATGATAGATGAAGCTTTTATGAAGTGCGTAAATGGATATTACTCAGTCTTCAGGTCTGGGGCAAGCATTCCCCATAATTTTATACTCAAGCTAAACGAAGCCGTAAATTTCAATCTTGAAGCAATTAGTATGATTCAACCTAAAGATGATTTAAATGGCTTGACGGTGCAGTGCGTAGTTCATAAATTCTTGCGTGGCAGCGCTGATAAAATGTCTCTACAAGAGAAGATAGAGATGTTCGCCAAAGACACAGATCGCGAATCGTTCATAAAGCCTTGGAATGAATACTATGACTGAGCCAATAGAACTTCCCTTGGTCACAGTAGTAATTGCTAATTACAACTATGGACAATATATAGAAACGGCCATAGGCAGCGCGCTAAATCAAAATTATCCGGGTCCGCTGCAAATTTGTGTTGTCGATGATGGCTCGACTGACGATTCTTGGGAAAAGATTCAAAATATCGTAGACACAGACACGACAAAAAAGGACGATCTAGAGATAGCAGAAAAGGTTATAGTCCGTCCCGATGACTATGAGGTTCGCGTTATAGCCATCAAAAGGCCGAACGGTGGAGCTAGTGCCGCTAGAAACACCGCAATTAATTACACATGGGAAGAAACACACGCATTTGCAATACTTGATGCCGACGACGAATATTATACAAACAAAGTCAGTCGCATGGTTCAAAAGTTGTTAGAAGATCCCGCAAAAATTGGAGTGGTCTATGCGGACTACGATATACACGATTTAAACACTGGAAAAGTTGTAAGGGAATATAAACAGCCCTACAGCAAAGATGTCCTTATGGGTGAATGTATTGTTCATAGCAATGCCCTCATAAACAAGTTGGCTTTTGCTGCAACCAATGAAGAGACGGGATTTTACGATGTTAATCTTCACGGACCAGCCACGGGAGAGTTCATAGGCTGTTCGGAAGACTATGATTTATGGCTTAGGATAAGCGAACAGTTTATGATTGTTCATATACCAGAATCTTTAGCTAAAGCAAATATCACAGGGCATAATCAAACCACGAACGTCACGTCTGAGATTTTCTACAATAATTTTGAGTACATGATGTCTAAAATGCACAAGAGAATGAATGGTTAAAAAAAACTCTCGATTCATAGCTCCTGCTAAAGCGCTAGACGCTGGAAAATCGGAGCACAAATTTGTTAGCGTGATAGTGCCTGCTGCTGGACTGGGCAGCAGAATGAAATCTTATGGACCAAAGTGTTTATTCCCTACTTCAAATGGGTCTACTATTCTAAACAAGATAATTACTAACGTCAAAAAGGTATATCCTCACTGCGAAATAATTGTAGCGACTGGTTTTGAAGCCGACAAGGTAATCGCAACCACCCCCGCAGAGGTTAGAATTGTTGAAAACCAGCTTTATGATAAAACAAATATGGTAGAAAGTATAAGGCTGTCATTAAATAATGCCGTTCATAATGATGTTATAATTATCAACGGAGATTTGATATTCAATGTTTTTACTCTGCAAAATCTCACACGAGACGGCTCTTGCGCTTTAATAGACACACAGAATAGATTTCAGAAAAATGAAATAGGCGTTACGACTGTTGAGGGTAACGCCGTACATTTTTCATATGGCCTTCCTACTAAATGGGCACAAATAGTCTACCTAACGGGCAAAGAACTAAACCTTTTTAAAACGTTTTGTAACGATAGGGAAAATAATAAGCGATACACGTTTGAAATATTGAACATGGTAATTGAACATGGTGGGTGTATACTAGCGGATGAACCAAAGGGAATGCAAATAACAGAAGTGGATTCTATAAAAGATATTCCGCGCTGGGATAAGTAAAATGAAAGTAATGATTTCAAGTGACGGCCCTCACGCACACTACCATATTAGAATGGGGTGGGGGAGAGTGTTTGATGCCATGGGTTATGAGGCAACTCTATGGGACATACATAAAAAAAATGCTTTTGACGCTTTTGATGAATTCGAACCAGACATGTTCTTTGGTCAGACATACAATTTAGATGACGCCTTGTATAAATGCATAAAAGAAAGGCCGCACCTAAAAGTTATGATGAAGGGCGCCGACTGGGGCGATATGCAAAATGAAATAAATCCTGATCAATATGGCGTTCTGTTTGCTAACGAAGAAGAGAAAAAGCTTGTAGAAAAACTGAAAGCAGAAACGGGGAAGCCTGACTTTTTACACATCTACTATCACGACAACTGGGTGGGAAAAACACACAACGGATGGGAGGAAACTGGCTGTAGGACAGTCTCCATAATGAATGGCGCCGATATATTTATGTATACCGGAGGCACGCCCCAACCAGAATATGAGTGCGATGTGTCGTTTGTAGGCGGGTACTGGCCCTACAAAGCGCAGAACATGGATAGATATCTGATGCCATTAGCCCATCCTGTTGGCAAATACAATGTTAAGTTTTTCGGCAATCAGGGGTGGCCCGGCGCTCATTATATGGGCTGGATTAATGATGATCAAGTCAAACATCTTTTAGCCTCTTCTAAAATCTGCCCAAACATCAGCGAGCCACACGCCACAGACTTTGGTTTTGACGTAAATGAAAGAACCTTTAAGATCTTATCCAACAAGTCTTTTTGTATATCCGACCATGTTCAGTCAATGAAGGAAGATATTTATACCAACGACGAAGTTGTTTTTGCAAACACCCCCGAAGAATTTCATGAGCTTGTTAACCATTTCGTAAAGTATCCCAACGAAAGACTTCCCTATATCAGGAGGGGGTATAAAACCGTCATGGATAATCATACATATTTTCACAGGGTGTCCAAGATGCTTCACGAGCTTGGTCTCGAAGACGAATCAGAGAGGTGTCTTCTGGTGTACGAGAAAGTAAAACAAATGTTAGGCATAGAAGTATGAAATTTACATTTGGTATTGTTACATACAGTGGTCATGATGGAACAGATAACCTACTAAAAGTTAATCAGATTATTGATGCCATTGAGCAGGAAGAGATTCCTGAATATGAGATTATTATTGTCGGAGACTACGCGGCCAGAGCGAATAATACACGAGTGATCAAATTTGATGAAACGGTGAAAAAAGGATGGATCACTCGAAAGAAAAATATTATCACGGAAGAAGCGCGGCACGACATTATCGTATACACCCACGACTACATCAGGCCAGTCAAGGGCTTCTACAAAGGCTGGCTTAAGTTTGGAGACGATTGGGATATCGCAATGAATGTGGTAAGAAATTATGACGGCACTAGATTCAGGGATTGGATAGTACTAGACGATCCTAGAGTCAAGCCTTCTTGGACACAAAAAGAACCATGGTGTCCAGCAACAGGAAAGTTCCGAGCGGGCAAATCCTATTTCCCCTCATATGCATACAAAGACACGCAGTATATGTATGTGTCCGGTGGATATTGGGTTGCTAAGAAAGAAGTTATGCAAGAGACACCACTCAATGAGGATGTGGTATGGGGAGAGGGAGAAGATGTAGAATGGTCGGACAGGATTCGTAATAAGTACAAGTATGCGATGAACACCCTTTCTGCGGTGGAACTGACGCATCAGAAAGATCCGATTCTCCCCTGCTTTGATGAGGGATTGATGAGCCGCAACTATATTAATAAAGACCTCGTAACATGATCAAACTGGTTATTTTTGACTTAGATGGCGTTTTGGTAGAAGCTAGGGATATACACTACCATGCTTTCAACAGGGCGCTAGCTTCCATTGATAGTCAATACACCATTAGTAGAGAAGAGCATCTCTCCACTTATGATGGTCTGCCCACAAGAAAAAAACTGGAGATACTGACTAAAGAAAAGGGTCTGCCAAAAGAGAGTTATAAAGAGATATGGCAAAGAAAACAAGAATGCACCGCTGATGTTATCAAGGAAAAGGTTGAAATAGACGACCACAAAGGTATTGCTAAAATATTAGAGGCTTTAAAGAGAAGGGGTTATAAAGTATACTGTGCTTCTAATTCTATCAGACACAGTGTAAAACTTATGCTTCTATGTGCTGGATACATGGAGCATATCGACGAGTATTTCTCAAACGAAGATGTTCAGTCTCCTAAGCCTCACGCAGAGATCTACTTGCGCTGCATGGTCAAGGCGGGAGTAAACCCAAAAGAATGCTTGATTGTAGAAGACTCGCATGTTGGAAGAAAAGCAGCTAGTGAGTCTGGCGCTCATGTAATGGGGGTAAAGGGTTTAGAAGATATAACCCAAGACAACATTAACGCTAGCATAGATAGAGCAACCAAAACAAACAAATATAGATTCCTAAAACCTAAGTGGCAGGGCGGAAATATGAAAGTTCTAATCCCAATGGCCGGGGCTGGTTCGAGATTTGAACAGGCAGGATACACCTTTCCAAAGCCGCTCATAGAGGTGGGCGGAAAGCCAATGATCCAGCTTGTTGTAGAGAACATTAATGTCGATGCTGAACATATTTTTATAGTACAGAAAGATCACTACGAGAAATATAATCTGCAATATCTACTACATTTGATATCTCCAAATTGCAAAATTGTGCAGGTGGACGGTATAACAGAGGGGGCAGCGTGTACTACGTTGCTCGCAAAAGAGTTTATTGACAATGATGAGCCTCTCTTGACAGCCAATTCAGACCAATTCGTAGACTGGGACAGCAATGAGTTTTTGTATGCCATGCAAGCAGATGGCGTGGATGGCGGGATACTTACGTTTGACTCCGTGCATCCCAAGTGGAGCTTTGCCAAGGTTGACGACAGCGGATTCGTGACGGAAGTGGCAGAGAAGAAGCCCATCAGTAATAACGCTACTGTTGGTATCTATTACTGGGCCAAGGGTAGCGACTATGTAAAGTATGCTGAGCAAATGATAGCTGCTGATAGACGTGTGAATGACGAATTCTATGTCTGTCCAGTTTTTAACGAGGCTATAGAGGATGACAAGAAGGTAAGAATATTCCCAATAGAAAATATGTGGGGTTTGGGAACCCCGGAAGATCTGGAAATTTTTCTAAAGAAGTAGCATGAAGTTTATATCACACAGGGGAAATGTCAACGGGCCAGACCCCGGAAAAGAGAACAGTCCATCTTACATTAAGAGCGCGCTTAGTGCGGGGTACAATGTCGAAATTGATGTATGGAACTTAAACGGAACTTGGTTCTTAGGCCATGACGATCCAAGCTACGAGATTGATATCAGGTTTTTGATGAACGATAAGCTTCTCTGTCATGCTAAAAATTTAGCCGCCCTAGATAAAATGTTGGTACACACAAATATTCACTGCTTTTGGCATCAGGAAGATCACTATACTGTTACTAGTCGAGGATATATCGTGAGCTACCCCGGATATGAAACAACGCCGAGAACGATCTGCATGAAGCCAGAGCTTGCCGATCCCGACTCTATACCTGACTGCCATGGAATTTGTTCTGATTATATTCAAAGGTGGGGCGCCCATGTCTGAAATCAGCATAACCTTTTTACAACATAGACGCGATTATATAGACCTGTTTATACACTTCATCAATAAGATTAAGCCAGAGAACAGAAAACTTCTCAGTATAAACTTTATGATGACAGACAATCTAGATCTTAGCTATCTAGAAACAGACGTTCCATATAAGCTAATGTATTTTAGTGGGAGAAAGCCTACAAATAACTATAAGTCTAAAATGTGGGGAATGCTTGAAGAAAATTCTAAGTATACGGTCAAGTTTGATGAAGACATCATCATGAGCAATCATGTGTGGGATTATATGATTGAAAATAGAGAATTGCTATATGAAGATCCCAACACATTGTTGCTTACTCCCGTGGTAAATATTGGCGTGCCCACCTGCGATATGTTTATAGATGATTTTTGCTCCGAAGAAGACAAGAACACTCTCCACAAAATGTTTCTATCACAGGACATGGAGAAAACAGCCGGTAGGAGATGGGGGGTAGGCGAATATCAGTCTTTGAATAAACACACTCTAGAAGCAGACGTTTGGAATCCAGACGCATACTGGAAAACAGTAGGCGAAATAGAGTCTGAACTAAAAGGCATACATCCGGTTAGAGTTGATTTTGAGGCGCAGAAGATGTTAGCCGACATTGTAACAGATAATACGTCGTCCTTTCTTGAGGAGAGAGAGTATAGTGTAGACACCACATGGAGGCCGTATTTGTGCAACGACACTTGTATGATGAGGACTGATAGATACAGACACATTGAAGATGTGCGTCCATTTGAGCCATACGACGAAATTCCTATGAATCTTTACACGCAAGAAAACGATCTTCGTTTTGGGTTTATTAGAAATGGCTTAGCCCTACACACCTTATACGGATATGTTTCAACTGGTTATAACGACAGGCTGGAAATGGAGGATGAAATTTATCGGTCCATAAAGAGCGCTGTGCAATGAACCCAGAAGACGTAGAAAAGTATATGGATACCCGTCATCCATTGCCACATATCAAATATGACAAAAAAAACAAACGAATTTCCATACAAAAGGAAGAAACAGATGAAGAGCCTGAAGGAGATAGCTCTGGACACCCCAGAGCAGACGATGCTTGAAGCCCCCGTATTGCACTATACGGAAGTTTATGACAAGTTCTTTGCGGAAGTCAGACAAGAGAAAATCAGATTCTTATTGATAGGAATCGGCAGGGGCGGTTGTCTCAAAATGTGGAAAGAGTACTTTCCCAATGCTGAAATCTTTGCTATGGATATTAGACCAGAGTGCAAAGAGTTTGAAGAAGAGGGGGTTGAGATCCATATCGGGGATCAAGGTGATCCAGATTTTATCACTTCCTTTTTAGAAGAAACTGGTGGTGGATTTGACATCATTATTGATGACGGCGGCCATCAGATGTATCAACAGATTAACTCAATCCTCTTGCTCTGGAACGCTGTTAATCCAGAAGGCCAATATATCATTGAAGACACCCACACGTCCTATTGGGCGCATTTTGGCGGGAGTATCCATGGTCCCAACATGAAGGTTCAATCGCCCGGTCAGATTCAGATTACCACCGTGGATCTGCTAAAATCGTTTATTGATAACCTACACGCAATGCACACAGGCAGGGACACAATGTGGGATGCTGACTATGCGGAATATATGGAACTTAAGAATTCCGACAATCCCTATATTCATTCTAGGGTAATTGAGCCTATTGATGGGATTAACGCAACGTTAGAATCAATGCATTTCTATGATTCTCTAGTTGTGATGATTAAGGCATGATACTGGTATCTAACAATCTTAGAAACTACATGGGGATACCTGATCACTATGTGATACGGGTTAATCTTGCGTGGACATTTTCTCTTGATGATCTAATAGAAAATCTTAACAGCCACGCTAATGACTTTTTTATTGATATCCCATCCGGCAGAACAAAGCCCCCTAGTAATAAATACAGCTTAGAGAAACTATACCCTATTTTTACTGCGTGGCCCAATGTGAGATACTTGGGAATCTCTAACGTAGAGAAATCTTCCCAGTTAGAAAACTACCAGATATTTGGCGTTAGGCCAATCCTTGTTCCCAAAATTGAAAGTATCGCCGGGGTAGAAAACATTGATGAAATAATGTCTGGTATAAAGACAGAAAAAATTATCATGATAGATCACGACGATTTGCACACATCGCTGATAAACAACGGAGTGTCTCCTTCTAAATTGTATTCAGACTATGTAGATCCGCTACTGGAATACTGCGATAACAACAATATAAAAGCTCTAAGAACCAGAGGGATAGTCTTTAGCGATGAGTGAATTACCCAAAATTTTAGTATCCTCGGTGATAAGGTCTACCAACAGGGGGGATAGTCACGGGGGTTTGTATGTCGTAGACCTAGAACAAGGCTCGCACGAACAAGTCCTTGATTGGAAGTACGACCACATCAACTGGGACAGCGGCGGCGGCGACCGTGGGCTGAGAGGACTAGCCTTTTATGAGGGCGAACTTTACGCCGCTGGGGCAAGGGCTATATTTGTCTTCAACAAAGATTACGAGCTTGTTAGACAATATAGACACAACTTGCTTGCGGGAACACATGAAATATGCATATACCAAGATGTGCTCTTTAGCATATCAAATGAATATGACGTAATTATGACGTTTGATTTGAGAGATAGACAGTGGAAATATGGTTTCAAAACCACCTTCAACGAACCGGTGGGAATTTTCGACACAGAATCGCCAATGGTCCCTCAGTTTGATGAAAATCAAAATATGATTATGGATAAAAACGATCCAACTCAACCAGAGTGGGAAATGGTTCCTAAAGAAGACACGATGCATCTAGACAGCGTATCCCTACATGACGGCTGGATGTTCTATTCTGGATCTCAAGTAGAACATTTATACGCTTTAAATATAGGCAGCATGCAACTGCTCCAGCAAAAATTACATTTCCCCCTGACCCATAATGCACAACCTTGGAAAGACGGCGTTGTATTTAATAGGTCTGTTGAAAGTGACACTTGCTATCAAGTAAATAATGATCTAGTAAGGCACTGGAGGACTCCAGCCTTCCCAACTCCCATCGAAAACTTCTCTCTTGATGATCACGCTAGAGTTGGGTATACCAGAGGTATGGTGCTAACTAAGGATCATGTGATTGTAGGAACGTCACCGGCTTCTGTCCATGTTTATTCTTTGGATAGCGACCTACCGATACGATCAGTTTATCTCAGCAACGACGTAAGAAATAGTGTGTGTGGAATGTGCGCTATTGAAGAACCAAAAGAAAGTTATGTTAACTGGACTATGGGGGATAAAGTATGAAAAAATTCCTAAGCCTTGGCAAACAGCCGATAGCAAACGCATTTATCACCCCCGGCGAAGACCAAGATGAATTCTTCTACAATCTAAATGTTGGTTTCGATAAAGAAACTAAGCTTGTTTCTCACATGGATTTTGTTGATCCACCATTGATGTTTAATGATAGCTATGTATATCATACGTCTAGTTCTAAGACTATGATTAAACATTTTGAAGAAACGGCTAAGATGATTCAGACCAGATTTGGTCCTAATAGGGTTTTAGAAATTGGAAGCAATGACGGCACATTTCTAAAACACTTTGGTATAGCCCATGGAATGGGCATTGAGCCTTGTGAAAACTTTGCTGAATTTACTAGACGAATGGGATTTATGACCTATAGTGATTTTTGGAACAACAAGCTTTCTGTGGAGATAGTGGGTAGACACAGAAGGTTCTATACAATATATTCTGCAAACTGTATCTGCCATATCCCAGATATCAAAGAAACTCTTGAAGCTATATATTTTGCCCTAGAAGACAATGGCGTCTTTATCTTTGAAGATCCTTCTCTATTAGAAATGCTTGAGAGAAATTCATACGATCAAATTTATGACGAACACGCTCACATATTTTCTGTTACGGCCCTAAACAATCTGCTAAAAGAAGCCGGAATGGAAATTTTTAGTGTAGACAAAACTCAGGTACACGGTGGGTCTAATAGAATCTACGCGCAAAAGGATGGAGGTCCACACCCACACGATGGAACCTTAGAGTTAGAGCTAGAACAGGAAAGCTTGGCCGGTCTAAACGAGGTGAAAACTTACACAGACTTTGCCAAGAGAGTAAAAAACTCCAAAACAAAGCTTCTAGAGCTTCTCCGCGAGATTAAGGATGGCGGAAACAAGATCGTCAGTTATGGCGCTACCTCCAAATCTACTTCTGTGTTTAATTACTGTAAAATTGGAACAGGCCTCATAGACTATATCGTAGATACTACGCCGGATAAGCAGGGCAAGTTGTCCCCCGGCGTTCATATCCCAGTGGTATCTCCAGAGGAGGGGTTTGACGACTCCGTCGATTATGCTTTCTTGGGAGCTTGGAACTATCTTGATGAGATCACCAAGAAGGAAAGCGAGTTCCTCAGACGTGGTGGGCAATTTATTACTCACGTCCCAGAGGCTAGAATCTTGAGAGGAGAGCCAGCCAACGCATGAGTAACATACTTGTCACTGGCGGATTGGGCCACATAGGCTCTGCCCTCGTAAGAAAACTTGCCCCCCACCACAATGTCACCGTGGTGGACAATTTCCTCACGCAAAGATATTGTTCTCTCTTTAACCTTAATGATGTTAGGTTTATAGAGGACTCCTTTGAGTATGTAAGTCTAGATGGTGTAGACACCGTCATTCACTTAGCGGCCATCACAGACGCTGCCAGCAGCTTTGGAAACAAGGAGGAGATAGAAAAGGTCAACGTCAGGGATACTCAGGGCTTCCTCAAGCGGTGCAGAGACTATGGTGTGGGCCTGTTCGTGTTCCCATCCTCGACGAGCGTATACGGCGTAGCAGCGGACGAGGTGTTCGAGGATGACGCGAAGTACCTGAACCCTCAAAGTCCATATGCAGAATCTAAATTAGCCATTGAAGAATCTATCGAACAAGAGCTAGGCGACTCATGCAAGTATTTAATTCTAAGGCTAGGAACTATATTTGGACCTAGCCCCGGCATGAGGTTCCATACGGCAGTTAACAAGTTTTGCTATCAGGCGGCTTTAGGTCATCCACTTACAGTATGGTCAGACAATTACGAGAAGATGAGACCATACCTAGGAATTAACGACGCTTGCTTTGCCATTCAACATCTAATAAAAAACGATAAATATAGAAATGAGACCTACAACACTCTTACGATGAACGTAAGAACTAAAGACGTAGTAGAGTTTCTTGACAGGCTGGTTGGAGTGGAGGTAGAGATGGTTGACATCCCCCTGCTTAATCAATACTCATATACTGTTAACAGCATGAAGATTAGATCGACGGGTTATTACACGCAAGATAACATACTTGACGAAATCTTTAAGACCCTAAAACTTCTGAGTGGGTTGAACAAATGACAAAAAAGAAATCAAGAAAAAGAAAACCAGCATGGATGCGTGTGACTAGAGGGGGTAGGAAGAGAAAAAAACAAAACTGGACCACAGCCCGCAAAGGAAGAAGGACGATATCTAGGAAGTTCTAATGAAAAGAGTATTAGTGTCGGGTGGCGACGGTAGGTTTGCCAGCAAGCTGAAAGAGTCAAAAGACTTTGATGTTCTCGCACCTCCCAAAAGCGTTATGAACGTGGAGGACTTTGAGCAGGTAGACTATATGATCGATATGGTCAAGCCAGACTATTTCATTCATGCTGCGGCTCTAACCAGACCAATGTCTCTCCACGAAGAAGATCCGCACACTAGCGTGGCTACCAATATCGTTGGAACTAGCAACGTCGTATTGGCTTGCATGAAACACGAAGTGAAGTTGATCTACATTTCCACCGATTATGTCTACCCCGGAGACAAGGGTAATTACTCCGAGGATGACCCTCTACTTCCTTTCACAAAATACGGATGGTCTAAACTGGGAGGAGAGTGCGCTGTACACATCTACGACAACAGCCTAATATTGAGGATGTGCATGGCCAATAAGCCATTTCCTCATGAAAAAGCGCTAGCGGATGTAACTAAAAGTTTTATGTATGATGACGAAGCGGCAAAAATTACGTTGCAACTTTTGGACGAGACGGGTATAATAAACGTAGGAGGAAGGGCTGAGACAGTATACGAATTCGCGCGACGGGAGAATCCTGATGTTGGAAAAGCATTCCTCAAAGATGTCGAGGATGTTGCCATGGGTGTGGATTCTTCTATGGATATTAGTAAGCTAAAGGGAATAGTTGGATGAGTAGTGAAAGCAAGGAAGCTCGACGAGAAAGAAAAAGCCGGGAAAAGAGAATAAGAGGGCGAAAGTACAAAAAGCTACTGCTTGAACAATTTGGGGGAGAATGCCTCATTTGCGGATACGATAGATGTCCAGCCAGTTTTGACTTTCATCATCCAGTTCCAGAAGAAAAAGGATTCAATATTGCTTCAGAAATGGGAAGTATGACGTACCAAGCACTGTTGGAAGAAACCGAAAAGTGCGTGTTGCTTTGTTCTAATTGTCATAGAGAATTACACTATCTAGAAAGCCTAAAAAAAGATGATTAGTTTTGACGACATTCAGTTTCATGAGGACGACCGCGCTCAACGGGCGATGAATGTCTTTAAATATCTCAATGGTGGACAGATCAACATATCTTATGTCAACTCAACCCAACACGTTGTAGCGTGGCATAAGCATAATATCCAGACAGACTATTGGTTCTGCATTAAGGGGTCATTTAAGGTTGGTCTGGCAGAAGAAATACCGGGAGTACCGGGAGAGGGTGGACAATACTTCGACACAAAGTTTGAATATCTATCTGACAAAAACCCCAGAGTCTTGGTAATTCCGCCGGGAGTCTATCATGGGTACAAAGCCTTGGAACCCGGCTCTATTATGTTGTACTACTTATCAGAACAGTACGACCCAAACGACGAGCTAAGAGCAGAGGTTGGCGCGTTTGGAGAGGACTGGGGGACAGAGAACAAATGATCAGCCTGTTCAACGTCGAAGACCACCAAATAGACACAAGAGATTTCACACACCTCTTGCACGATAAGGTAGTCACCGAGTTTGAAGAGGAGTTTGCGAAGTATGTTGGCGCTGGATACGCCTGTTCAGCCAACTGCGCGACCAGCCTGATTACCCTTGCTTTGTGGAATAAAAGAGAGACCGTTA
>Ga0315338_1001450_pt1 | contig 29701 bp, 27 predicted proteins | sample ASW8metaG_FD_204518 | JGI IMG/M metagenome (GOLD analysis project Ga0315338, IMG submission 204518) | Ammonia-oxidizing marine archaeal communities from Monterey Bay, California, United States - ASW #8 | ecosystem: Environmental > Aquatic > Marine > Coastal | place: USA: California | collected... | reverse complement strand
TTGTCGTCGGCGGCTGAAATCTTCACCTCACCGCCCTTCGACAACTTACCGAAGAGCAATTCGTCGGCGATCGGCCTCGCAATCTCCGCCTCGATCAACCGGCGCAACGGCCGCGCACCAAACTGCTCGTCATAGCCCTTGCGCGCCAGATAGCTTCTTGCCGACGCCTCGAGCACCAAGGTCACGTTCTTCGCGTGCAAGCGCTCTTCGAGTTCGGTGATCATCTTGTCGACAATCTGCTCGGCAATATCAGTACCGAGCGACTGGAACTGCACCGTCGCCGACAAGCGGTTTCGGAACTCCGGTGAGAACGCTTTCTCGATGGCCTTGACGCTGCGGTCTTCGAACTTCGCGACCTGTTCGAAGCCGATCGCACGGGCATTGCCCTCGCGCGCGCCGGTATTGGTCGTCATGATGACAATGACTTGCCGGAAGTCGGTCTTGCGCCCGTTGTTGTCCGTGAGGGTCGCGTAGTCCATTACCTGCAAGAGGATGTTGAAGATGTCTTCGTGGGCCTTCTCGAGTTCGTCGAGCAGAAGCACCGCATGCGGATGTCGATGGATCGCCTCGGTGAGCTGACCACCCTGATCGAAACCGACGTAGCCCGGCGGTGAACCGATCAGACGCGACACGGCGTGCTTCTCCATGTACTCGCTCATGTCGAAGCGGATGAACTCAATGCCCAGTACGCTCGCGAGTTGGCGGGCGAGTTCAGTCTTGCCCACGCCGGTCGGGCCTGCGAACAGGAACGATCCGATCGGCTTCTCGGACTCACCCAAGCCTGCACGCGACAAGCGGATGGTCTGCGTGACTTCCGCAACAGCCGAGTCCTGACCGTAGATCAGTAGCTTCAAGTCGCGGTCAAGCGTTTCAAGCTTCTTGCGATCGTCAGACTGGACGGTCTTCGGCGGGATCTTCGCGATGCGCGAGACCATCGTCTCGACATCTTTCGTTGTAACCCGAGGCGGCTTGTCACTTTCGACGCGCCGCTTGCGCAGTTTCACCTCCGCGCCGACTTCGTCGAGCACGTCGATGGCCTTGTCGGGGAGAAAGCGATCGTTGATGAAGCGCGCAGAAAGATCGACGGCTGCGCGTACCGCCGCAGGGGCGTAAACCACCGCGTGGAACTTCTCGTAGCTCGGCTGCAGGCCTCTCAGAATATCGAGTGACTCAGAGATCGTCGGCTCGGCGACTTCGATCTTTTGGAAACGACGCGAGAGCGCGTGGTCTTTCTCGAAAACGTTGCGGTATTCCTTGTAAGTCGTGGTGCCGACGCAACTGAGATCGCCCGTGGCCAACGGCGGCTTGAGCATGTTCGAGGCGTCCATCGCCCCGCCCGATGCACCGCCGGCACCGATCACGTTGTGAATCTCGTCAATAAACAGAATCCGGTCGCCGCCATCTGCCATGATCGCGTCGAGTACGGCGGTCATGCGCTCTTCGAAATCACCACGGTACTTCGTTCCCGCCAGAAGACTGCCCATGTCTAGCGCGTAGATATTCGTCGCCGCCAAACACCCGGGCACTTCACCCTGATGAATGCGCAGGGCAAGCCCTTCGACGATGGCGGTCTTACCGACGCCGGCATCGCCAACGAAGATGGGATTGTTCTTTCGACGCCGAGCGAGAATGTGAATGGCACGATCGACTTCCGCGCGACGGCCGATCAGTGGGTCGATACGTCCTGCCGCAGCCTTCGCGTTCAGATCGACACAAAATTGCGCTAGCGGATCTTTAGGTGAACCGATGGCCTCTTCGAAATCTTCGATGTCGCCGTCACCGTTCACAAACCTATCGCCGACCGGTGCACTGCCGCCACCGTGCGCAATATAACGGACTACATCGAGTCGACTGATGTCTCGTTTGAGCAAAAAATACACCGCGTGTGAATCCTGGTCCCGGAAAAGCGCCGCGAGCACGTTGCCGCCGTCGACCTGATCCTTACCCGCCGACTGCACGTGCGAGGCGGCGATGTGGATGACCGTTTGCATCCCGATGCTGTACTGAGGATCAGACACCGCGGCGTATTCGCCATCCCCGTCATCTTCGGGCAACGCTTCCATCGCTTGGTCGAGGAATTCGTCGAGTTCCTCGCGAAGCTCGAGCGGATCGGCCCCGCAGTTGACCAAGATGGCGGCCGCCACACTATCGAATGTAAGCGCAAACAAGAGATGCTCGGGCGAGACGAACTCGTGCCGTCCCTCACGGGCACGGTCATAAGCACGCTTGAAAGTAAGTTCTAGTTCATCAGAGATCAGAGGCATGTCAGTCAGACTCCACGACTTCTAGCTGTGCCTGCAAAGGATGCTCGTGCTTCTCGGCGAGCTTCTCGACCTGATAGGCTTTCGTACGCGCAACGTCGAAAGTGAAAACGCCGCATACGCCCTTCCCGGTGGTATGTACGTCGAGCATCAAGCGCGTCGATTCCTCTTGGCCTTTGTGAAACACCACCTGCAGCACCCAGATGACGAACTCCATGGGCGTGTAGTCGTCATTGAGCAAGACGACACGGTACATCGGCGGGCGCTTGGCCTTGACCTTGCGCTCGGCGACGACCGGCCCCTCAGCGGGGCCCTGATCCCAATTCCCGGCCGACATCTTCTCCATATTGTACTACTAGTTTGCGTTCATGAAAAAAGGAGCTCTAAGGAATCGCTGGATCACTGCCCGAACGCAGGTATTTCAAGGGCGAGAGCCCGTTGTAGTGCTCGATGGTCTCTAGGGTGTGGCCGCGCTCCTCACCGAGAAACCGGCTGATGGCCTCGCGACCACCCTCATGCGCCAGCCAGTGGGCGCTGTAGGTGGGCCGAGTGACGAAGCCCCGGAGGAATTTGTGCTCCCCTTGGGCGCCGGCCTCGAAAACCTCAATACCGTTCTCGATCGCGTAGTCGATCAACCGATAGTAGCAGCACTCGAAGTGCAGCCCCGGGACTTCGGCCGAGCAGCCCCAGTAACGGCCGTAGAGGTTCGTGCCCTTGCGCACATTGAGCGTGCCGGCGACGACCTCTCCGTCTCGGCTGGCGAGGACCAGCACAAGGCGGTTTCGATAATCGACGCTGAGCCGCTCGAAAAACTCCTCGGTCAGATATGCGTACCCCCACTTACGGCCGGTCGTGTCCATATAGAACCGCCACAACATGCGTAGATGCTCGGTGGTTATGTCGTCGCCCTCTACCACCTGAACCTCGACATTGGCCTCGGCCACGCGCCGGCGCTCCTTGAGAATGTTCTTGCGCTTTGACGAACGCAGTTCGCCGGCAAAATCGGCGAAGCTTTCGTAGCCACGGTTCATCCAATGAAATTGGTAGGTGAGCCGGGGCAGAAATCCGCGCCGAGCGAGCAGCTGCATTTCTTCTTCGGTGGAGAACAGAAAATGCACACCCGAAAGTTGGGCCTTCTTCGCCAGCTCGAGGGCAGCGTTCACCAACAGGTCTGCGGCGGGCTCGTAGGGCATGCTTGGAGCAACGAGAATTCGCCGACCGGTGACGGGAGTAAACGGCACGGCCGTGACGGCTTTCGGATAATACGCAACATTAGCGCGTCGATAAGCGTCGGCCCATGCCCAATCGAAAATGTACTCACCGTAGGAATCCAATTTTATGTACAACGGCAATGCGCCGACCAATTCTCCGTCGCGCTCGAGCGTCACATAGCTAGTAAGCCAGCCTGTGCCTTCACCGACCGACCCACTGCTCTCCAATGCGCGAAGAAACTCGAACTCTTGAAACGGTTCATCTACCTGCACGCAGGTATTCCATTGGTCAAGTGAAACCTCTTCGAGGCTGTCGCGAACACGTACGACGAGATTATGCTGCGCTGCACTATTACCCATGGTTTTGCTGGACGTTCTAGACATCCTCACGTGTCGGCGCAAGAACGCGTTCACGAACGTTCGGACAAATCCCTACTTAACGTTTCATTAACTATGAACCAGACTCAAAGAACGTAACTTCGCATTGCGGACTTTAAACGCGCAGTCATAAGAATCTTTTCTTTGCGGTGCACTCGTCATTTTCTTCGTCGACAACGCCGACATCTCGGCACTACTGTTGCGGCGTGACGAGTCGAGTACCTATGTTGCTCCGTTACGCCGGCCGTCACCGCCGGGCAGAAGGCACGATGCTAACGTCTGTGATCGTGCTGAACGGGCTGCCGCGGTCAACAGAAAACGTTACCGCGTCGCGTCTTCTCCCGGCGCTCCAAACCGATTCGGGACCCCCCCGCAACTCGTCTCGAACGGCCCCACCATCCGCCACCCCGGCGGGGTCATGAAAGGCTCACGCCGGCCATGGCCTCGTCGGGCCCGCCCGTCGAGGAAATAACACTAGACTGAAAATAGGCGGCCGTCGCCAACGACCGCGACAGCTACATCCTCGGACGTTCGATCGGTTTACCGAGACGGAAGGCCTCGGGTACTTGGCCGGTCTCTGCGTAGACCTGGTGCATACGGATCACCGATAACACGAGTCCCATGAGAATATAGAACATCACGTGGTGCCACATGTCTGCAAAGAACGAGAAGAACATAAACCCGATGAGCCCGGTTCGCATGGCGCTTACCATCCAACCGAGTCCAACCGGGCCGAAGCGTGCTTCGTACTCCCATTCGATATCGCGAATCTGCCGGAAGGCCCATATGAAGAACGTCATGTAGAGACTAAATGTGATCAGCCCCCCTTCGGCCAACGCCCATAAATAGGAATTATGCGGAGGACCAACCGTGCCGAACGGATCGGTCACTGAACGCTCTAAATTGAAATTGCCGATTCCGACGCCCGCGACCGGGTGCAGCGCAAAAATGCGGATCGCTGATTGCATGGTTCGAATACGACCCTCAGCCGAGCCTCGGGCCTCCATACCTAAGCTCAGTGCTTCTTGACGAACGTCGAACCTAGTCAACCGGGTCGCGGTGTCCTCGGGAAACACCAGATCGACAACGCTGACATCAAAACCCAACTGTAGCGTAACCAATATCGTGACCATCGCCAGTCCGGCCACCTTTCGGTAGTTGAACTTGCCTTCCATCAACAGGACGGAGAGGAATACGAGGAAGTTGAGCAGTCCGCTACGAGACCCGGTCATCGGAATCATCGCCGCGGTCAATGCGGTTGTGACGAACCAGAACGGGTACAGCATGGGATTTTTTATCCCTCTTCGTGCGTACCACAGGATCGTCAGGCACAGCAATGCGAAGTACGCGAGCTTGTTGGGGTTACGTCCAGCGTACACACCGAGCCCACCTTGCCCAATTACCCTCAGACGGCCGGTGCCCCAACCGAGTTCCCCCTCTGCCGTACTGACACTGAAATACGTCATGAGCAGACACGCAATGATAGTGCCGGCTGCAAGTTTTGCGTCGCGCGGAGTCCGCACGAAGAATACGAAGAACGTTAGGAATACGAAACGCGTGAGAAACTTGGCTGATGCATCACGCGTTGAGATCAGCGCAGGTCCTTGCGCCCGGCGGCTTGTTTGAATCCTCTGAGCTTCGGGCGTGACACCTGCGTCGCCCGAAGGCGTATAGAACCAACCGGACACAATCATCGTGCCCACAATCGCGGCGAGCAGCACCATGGGGCGCCACTTTATCAACCACGCGCTGCCTTCGCGTAACATACCGTAGCCCATGAGCGGCAACAGCATGAGGCCAAGCATGTTGTTGATCGTGAAGTTGCCGATACCGCGCAGCCACGAAGGATACGTGAACAGAAAGGTCGTCAGGTAGATCATGATCCCGAAAACGGGACGGCGCACCACCATAACACCACCGATCAGGCCGAAGATGGCACCGATGGTTTGAGTACCGCCGCCGGAGGTCGCCAACCTGAAAGAGGCCAAGACAACCAAAACGCAGGCAACCACCAGTGCGAGTCGTTGTACGGGTTGGGGGCCCGTAAGAGGCTTTGGTGGAGATACGGTCGCCATAGAGTCAATCCATCGAGGATCGAGCGAATCTTACATTCTACCACGCGGCCCGGGCCAGCCCTCGCTGGAAGCCTCGGGACGAGGTCCTAGCGGTCACTTTAGCCTCCCTTAGGGGGGGCGAGGAAGTAGTCCGCCCAAGAAGATGAGGCGTCGCCCTCGACCGGGCCGCGCCGGTGGGCATAATGGGCGGCCAATGTCGCGCAGAACCGCACTTCACGACCGCCTGATAACCGGTGGGATTTTCCTCGCCTGCTTCGTTGTCTACGGCCTCGGGGCAAGCACCACCATATATGTAGGCGATAGCGGCGAACTCACCGCCGCCGTCGGTTCGCTGGGGATCCCCCACCCGACTGGGTATCCGCTATATGTTCTGCTTGGGCACCTCTGGTGCCGACTATGGTTCTTCACATCCACCGCCACCGCGATGAGTTTCTTCAGTGCGGCGTGCGTTCGACCGCGTTGGCATTCTTCAATCAATCGCCGGTGCGCGCCTTTCGGCCTCGAGTGCGCGGCCGCCCTCCCTTGAGCTGATCGGCAAACTTACCGGCCGCACGCATGTAGCGTTCAATCTCGCTATCAGAAAGTCCGGGGCTCTCGTTCTCGAGCGCGCGACGAAACTCGTCGAGTTCCTTGTGCAGTAATTCCTCGAGCAAGGCACGGCTCAGATCAAGTCGTTCAGCCATGATCTCTTATAGGCCGCCGACCACGCCATCGCCATGGCCGACTGCAGCGGCTTTGCAGCGCGGCCATTCCTCTCTATGCTTGGGCAATCGATGATCGAGGACTCTCAAGAGGCATTTGAACGGCTACGCGAATCGATGGCCGCCCCGCGGCTCGAACACCGCGCACTTACGCGCGATTGCACGGCCGTGCGCATTCCCGCAGGCGATGAGGTCATGCTCGAACGCGACGAAGAGGTCACCATTATCCGCCAAACGGAGGCCGCCTACATCGTTCAGGTGCCGCTGCTCGGCGGCGACTATCGAATCGAACTGGACGACGCCGACGCGCTCGGCAAGTCGCGTCGGATAGAGAAAAGCGAACCCGGACCGGCCCACGCCGAGGTCGGCGAAGACGACCTCGAGGCACGCATAACGGCCCGACTATCCGAAGTTTACGATCCGGAGCTACCGATTAACATCGTCGATCTGGGCTTGGTCTACGCCACTGAGGCAATCGAGATCGACCCGTCGCGCTACCGAGTCCAAGTGGAAATTACGCTCACGACGCCACAGTGCGGTATGGGGCGAATGATCGTACGCGACATCGAGCGCTCGGTCTCGGAACTGCCGGAGGTAGCCGAGGTCGAAACGCAGATCGTGTGGGAACCCGAGTGGACGCCCCACAGGATCACCCCGCAGGGACGCGCCAAACTCGGAATAGAGTAAGACCGGCGACCGGGCACCGCCCGGCCCTAGAACATATTGGTCTTCTTCTTGTCTTCGCTACCGCTCGATACGGTACGCGAAGGAATGTCTCTTCCGGTGATCATCTCTTTGTAGCCCGCACCCGGCCCGATCATCGGGTAGACGTGTGCCCTCTGGTCGACCATCACCTCGAGGAACGCCGGCCCTTGGAAAGAAAGGAATTCCTCGAGCGCCGCGCGCACGTCTTCGTTTTTCGAGACGCGTTTCGCGAAACCGAAACCGTCGGACTTAGCCGACAGAATGAAGTCCTTCTTGTGCAACGCCTTGTCGGTTCCCGAGTAGCGATTCGCGTAGAAGAGATCCTGCCACTGGCGCACCATGCCATCGCCCAGATTGTTAAGCAGCAACACTTTCACGGGGATGTCGTAGGTCGTAAGCGTTTCGAGCTCGCCAAGGTTCATGCGAATGCTGCCGTCGCCGTCGACATCGATTACGAGCTTACCGGGATTGGCCAGTTGCGCGCCGATCGCCGCAGGAAGACCGAAACCCATGGTTCCCATGCTGCCCGAGGTGAGCCACTTGCGCGGCTCGACAAAGTCGATGTACTGCGCGGCCCACATCTGGTGCTGGCCGACACCGGTGGTCACGATCGCATCGCCCTTGGTGATCTCGTTCATCTGCTCGAGAACGAACTCGCAACGCACTGCCTCGATGTCACGCGGGTAACTCATCGCGTAGTCCTGGCGAAGCTCGGTAATGTGGTCTCGCCAGGACTTAAAGTTTTTCTTGAACTTAGCGCCGGCCTTCATTAGCTGCCCCAGCCCACGAGAAGCGTCGGCAACGTGCGACCAGTCGACCTGTTTCACTTTCTCGATCTCGGAGCCGTCGCAATCCAAATGGGCGATGCTTGCGCCGGGCGCGAACTCTTTGACCTGCCCAGCGACGCGGTCGTCGAAACGCGAGCCAACGGCGAACAAGAAATCGCAGTCTTCAACCGCATAGTTCGCAAACGCCGTACCGTGCATGCCGAGCATGCGAAGCGAAAGGTCGTCGGTGGTGTCGAACGATCCGATACCCATCAGCGTGGTTACGACGGGGATCTGATATTGATGCGCAAACTTCGTCAACGCCTCGGACCCCTCGATCGTATTGACGCCGCCGCCGGCGTAGATGAGCGGTCGTTCGGATTTCGAGAGCATGTCAAAGAACTTTTTGCCGTGCTCGGGGGCAAGTTCGACCGTTTCAAGCGCGTTCTGCCGTTCGTCCCAACCACGGAAGTGCAAAACGCCTTCGCCCTTGAACACGCCTTCGTGGTTCTGGACGTCTTTGGGCAGATCGACGACGACGGGTCCGGGCCGGCCCGAACGCGCGATGTCGAAGGCACTGCGGATCGTCTCTTCGATCTTCGTTTCATCGGTCAGAAGAAATACGTGCTTCGCGCACGACGACATGATGTTGAAGACCGGCGCTTCCTGGAACGCGTCGGTGCCCATCGCGGCGCGAGGGACCTGACCGCATAGGAGCACGACCGGTACAGAATCAGCCTGGCAGTCTCGGATGGGTGTGACCGCGTTGGTCGCACCCGGGCCCGAGGTAACCATGAACACGCCGACCCTACCGGTCGATCGTGCGTAGCCGGCAGCCATGAAGCCCGCACCCTGCTCGTTGGCCGGAACGACCAAGTTGATGGGCTGGTCTTTGTGCGCTTCGTTGTAGCGAAAAACCGCGTCGTAAGTCGGGAGGATCGCACCGCCGCTGTAGCCGAACATCGTATCCACGCCTTCGTCGGCCAGTACCTGCACCACCATGTCGGCACCACTCATGGTCGTGCCGGCAAGCTCGTGCCTGGGCTGGGGCGAATCCTCGACGGCGTCGAGGTGCGGGGCGTGTGCTACTTTGCGGATGCTCATCTCGTCTCCCGGCCGGTCTCTCTCAGAATTTAGCGGCCCGCGACGCAGCTACGCGTGCCACGGTGACCACAGTGGGGAACCAGCCTAACTACGGTATCACAGTACTATTGCCGATCCCTACAGCATTTCCTACTGCAGAACCAAGTTCCGGTTATGTATTACGGGGTTAGCCGCCCACCTTCCGGCGCGGCACGCACTGCCGACGCCCCAGATTCCTCCGGATAGGCGCACGGGGCGCATGGAGCGGCGTTATACTTGATTCGATGGGCGGGGTCCTGCCCGTCTGCGCCGCAAGCGATGATTCACCATCATGACCACCCGCGAGACCGATACCTGCTGCACGCGGAAGAAGGATTCGAAAAGTTCACCGACGATCCCGTCGAAGAAGAAACCGTAGAATCGGATCCCGACGCGATCGATCTCGCCGGAATCAGTCATCTCGATATCGTCCTGCTCGGCCCTCCCGGTGTCGGCAAAGGGACCCAAGCCGATGAACTGAGCCGACGCCTCGCGCTCGCCCACATCGATGAACTCGATGTGCTGCGCCAGAACGTCGAACTCGGCACGGCGCTCGGCCAACTGGCACGCAACTACGTACGCCAAGGCCGCGGTGTCCCCGACGACGTGACCGAAGCCATGGTCGAAGAGCGGCTCGGCGCCCCCGATACCGTAAACGGATTCGTACTCGACGGCTTCCCGCACGGGCTACATCAGGCGGAAGTACTCAACCAGGTCGTACGGTCGATGAACCGCCGCATTGCCGGAGTGCTCCTGATCGACGTGCCCGTAGACGAGCTGCAAGCGCGCCTGGCGGGCCGATTGGTCTGCACGGTTTGCAACCGCCCTTACCACCTACAGTTTCGCAAACCGGCCTGTAAACGCATCTGCGACGCCTGTGGCGGCGATCTAGCCCAAGCCAACCACGACAATCCCGCCGCCATCGCCGAACGCATCGACGATTACACGCGTACGACGCTTCCGGTGATCGAATTCTATCGGCGTACGGGGCTCTTGATCGAAATCGACGGTACCGGCGAACCTGAGAAGGTTGCGGTGCGCACGTTAGCAGCGGCGACCAGCCTGATAGGGCCGACACCGCTTCACTAGCAAAGTGGCGCGCCAGGCAGGACTCGAACCTGCTACCGTCGGCTTAGAAGGCCGATGCTCTATCCTGATGAGCTACTGGCGCTTGAGGTGAGCTGCGAGCTAGCGAGCAGCGAGAGTCTTGGACGCTCGTACCGCGACACCGCTATATCTTGTTGGCCGTTTGGCGGGCAAGCCACATCCTCTAGGGAGTCCTTCAAGCCGCTTCCTGAACTGTCTCGCCCAGTTCCCGACGGACCCCTCTGAAAAGTCGGCTGGCAAGACCGTAACATCATTCTCTCTCCAGCGGGTAGAACTGCTTGATATCCTTTCGCCGGCTCGAGGATATCGGGGTGAGAGGATTTGAACCTCCGACATCCTGCTCCCAAAGCAGGCGCGCTACCAGGCTGCGCTACACCCCGTCGTGTCCTCGATTGTCGCGCGGCGACCTGATCGATTCAACACGCGGGCGGGCGGGACCGCAAGCGCGGAGCACCGCCGGGCGGGTAATCGCCGCTATACCACTAGTTCCAAGGCCCGTAGCTGGGCGAGGAGGTCGGCCACGGCCGCCGCGCGGTGACTGCGGGCATTTTTTTGTTCGTCCGTCGCCTGCCCGAAGGTACAGCCCAGGTCGTCGCGGAAGAAGATTGCATCGTATCCAAAACCGTTTGTTCCACGTTCATCGTCCACGATGCGGCCTTCGCAACGGCCCTCGGCGACGATCTCACGGCCGCCGGGCAGCACGAGCGCCAACACCGCAACGAACGCGGCAGACCGGTCGGCCAGGCCCTGGACCTCGTCGATCACCTTGAGATTGTTCGCTTGGTCGTCGCAAGGTTCGCCCGCGTAGCGTGCCGAATAGACCCCCGGTCTCCCGTCGAGCGCGCTCACGACCAGACCCGAATCGTCAGCGAGAATCGGCAGATCGATCAGCTCGGCGTGCGCCCGCGCCTTGAGCAGCGCGTTGGCCTGAAACGTCGTACCGGTCTCCTCCACGTCCAGATCGACACCGTGATCGATCGGTAGCGACAACTCGATCCCCGTATCGCGAAGAAGAAACCTGAAATCACGTAGTTTTCCATGGTTTCCGGTCGCGAGCACGATACGCGAGATTTCAGCCACCGAGTACTTCTCGCTGCACCGTGGCGAGATCCCGGTTGCCGGCCTCAGCAAGGTCGGTGAGACGAGTAAGCACGTCGCGATCGAACGGCTCGCCCTCGGCGGTGCCCTGCACTTCAATGTAACGACCGTCGCCCGTCATCACGACGTTCATATCGACGTCGGCGCGGGAATCTTCCTCGTAGCAGAGATCCAGCATCGGCACGCCACCCACCACGCCCACGCTGACGGCGGCAACGTGGTCGGTCAGCGGGTTCTTGGCGATCGCGCCGTCGGCCATCAGGCGTTTACAAGCCAGCGCAAAGGCAACCCAGGCGCCGGTGATCGAAGCAGTACGCGTTCCGCCGTCGGCTTGGATCACGTCGCAATCCAGCTTGATCGTACGCTCACCGAGCGCTTCGAAGTCAACAACGGCGCGCAGGCTGCGTCCGATGAGACGTTGGATCTCCATGGTACGCCCGCCAACCTTGCCACGGGCCGCCTCGCGGTCGACGCGCGTGTTGGTGGAGCCCGGCAGCATGCCGTACTCCGCGGTCACCCACCCCCGCCCCTGGTCCTTCAAGAAGCGCGGTACCCCCTCCTCGAGAGACGCGGTGCAAATGACCTTGGTGCGGCCAACGGCGATCAAAACAGAGCCCGCCGGGTGCTCGATATAATCCGGCGTGATCGTAACTGCCCGCATTTCAGTGGTCTCGCGACCGTCTATCCTCGTCCCCATAGTTATTCCTCCCGATGTCAGCGCTGTTCTACATGCGTCGGGCGTCGGTGAAAATCCCCGCCGACAGCCCCAGCGTTTGGACGAAACTGTGCGCTCGCTTCCAAGCATGTGCCATAGCGCGCCGAGTTGCAGCGGCGACGGCCCAAGCGCACGCCGCTGCGTCTGCCAAGTAGTGAAAACTGCGGCGCGGCGTGGGCTTGCTAGCGTATGATCAGTATTGGCAGGCAATGCGCATTGTGCGTGTGGCGATGCTTTTTTGAGTAGCAGCGGCAATTTGCGCGGTGTTACTTTTGTACCACAGGCACAACTTCTTCGGTGCCGTACGCGAACATCGATTCATAGGAAAAACAACAAACCGTGACTGAAATCATAGGCACCCACCCCCTGATGCAGAAGCTCGGGCACATCACGAGCAAGGTAGCGAAAACTCCCGCTACGGTCTTGGTGTCGGGAGAGAGCGGAACGGGCAAAGAACTCGTCGCGCGTCGACTCCACGAGCTAAGCCCCCGCGCGGATAAACCTTTCATCGCGGTAAACTGCGGAACCATCCCTGGCGATCTGCTCGAGTCGGAAATGTTCGGTCACACGAAGGGTTCGTTTACCGGCGCGCACGACAACCGGCCCGGCATGTTCCAGTTGGCGCATACCGGCACGATCTTCCTCGACGAGATTGGCGAAATGTCCGGCCTGCTGCAGGTGAAACTGCTGCGCGTGCTCCAGGATCGCGAGATTCGCCCGGTCGGCGCCGACAAGCCGTTCCACGTCGATGTCCGCGTCATCGCGGCAACAAACAAAGACTTACAGGCCGAGGTCAAAGCCGGCCGATTCCGCGACGATCTCTACTACCGGCTGCAGGTCATCCCGATGGTCATTGCGCCGCTACGAGAACGTCGCTCGGATATCCCTCTTCTGATCGAGCACTTCCTACGCAAGCACAACGAGGCACGTCCCTACCCGATATCGATTTCTGAAGAAGCCATGGTACTTCTGTGGGAATACGACTGGCCGGGCAATATTCGCGAGTTGGAAAACGTGATCGAGCGTACCGTGATTCTCTCGGACGCTCCCGTCATCCGCCCCGATGCCCTGCCGGCCAACATTCGATCGTTCTTGTCGGAAAAGAAGATTCCGGCACCGGCGCTCGGCGAAGAGGGCATGGATCTCAACGCTGCGGTCGAAGAGTTCGAGAACCGAATGATCGACGAGGCACTACGCCGGACCAACGGTAACAAGCAAGCGGCCGCACGGCTGCTCGGTCTCAAGCGAACGACCTTGGTTGCTAAGCTTCGTCGCAAGCGCGGCAACGACTACCAAGTTCCGCAGAGTTATGCCTTTTAGGGGCGCATCACGATGGATAAAGAAAACAGCAAATCCCCGGTTGTTCTCGTCGTCGACGACGACGCACTGGCAATCAAAGCGGTCGTTCAGCTTCTGACCCGTCGCGGCTACGACATGCTGAGCGCCACATCCGGCCGTGAAGGACTCGTTGTTCTCGAGAACAACGAGGTCGACGTACTGGTGCTTGACGTGCTGATGCCCGAAATGAGCGGACTCGAAGTCTGCCACACGCTTCGAGCCGACGGTCGTTTCAACGATCTGCCGGTTATTCTTCTAACCGGCTGCGATGACGTCGAGACGCGCGCGGCAGGCATGAAGCTCGGCGTGAGCGACTTCCTCTGCAAGCCGTTCGCACATCATGAGCTGATTGAGAAGATCAACAACCAGCTCAACGTCCGACGCATGAGCGCCGACCTCGATTCGCTGGCCGATCAACTCTAGAAACCCGGCCGACGGCGCACTTCCCGACGATACACTGCCCGTAAAGATGTCTCGCTCTCGAGCGAGTTGTCCGCCGATGTCACCGGTCGGTAGCTCGAGTACGAAAGCACTCCCGCCGCCCACCTCGCTCGACGCCGTAAGTTCCCCGCCGAGCATGCGGGCAAGTCGTCGAGAGATGGGAAGCCCGAGCCCCGTACCTCCGTACTGACGCGTGGTTGTTGAGTCGGACTGCACGAACGCTTCAAACACGCGTTCGTTCATGATGGTGCAAGGCGAAGGCCAACGGGCGCGGCCAAGATAGAAATTTCGCGATGGAGAGCGCCTTGGCCCGCCGCGGTCAAGTCACTCCCCATCGCACCGATTCCGAGGCTGGCTGCCAACGAGCGTAGGGAGATGAGAGGTACAGCCTCCCAAACCGACCTCGGAGCGGAATTGGTTGCCAGATGGACAAGCAATCACGGTGCCAGCGCGTCCCACCGCGATTTTCCCCTTCTTGCCGCGACGCGGCCGTACATCGTGTGTCCGGGTGTCTTATTTTGAGAAGAACAGCGTTTCAGAATGAGCGTCGATGGCCTCGACGAGCGTGCGTCTGTCCACAGGCTTGGTCACGAAGTCATCTGCTCCCGAGGCCAAACACTCGGTGCGCTCTTCGCTGTCGTCGCCGGCGGTGAGCATGATGATAGTCACATCGTTGCCCTGCGAACGCAGAATCCGAATCGCGTCGCTCCCATTCATCCCAGGAAGGAACATATCCATCAGCACGACATCGTACGCAGCGCCGGCTTCGGCCGAGCGCGCAATCTCGCGCAGGCCGTCCTCCGCGGTGTCGGCAGTGTCGTTAGACCAACGGTCCGCGTCCGGACAACGCGGGGTTGAGGCGTGGGTCGTTGTACGCCTTGTGCTGGCGATAGAGTTTGAAGAAGCGCTCGCCAGATGCGCACTGCTCTATCAGGCGGCTGAGACACGCCGCAAGGTCGTCACGCTGCTCTTCGAGCGTAGCAAGCTTGCCGACGCACTCGGCGGCAAGCTCGGGATCGTCATCGCGGCCGGCGTTGATCCGCATGTGATGGATCTTTAGCGACAGGATCGAAAGTCGATCGATCATCATGCCGGCGGTTTCCGAATGCTGCTGCGCACGATCGGGACTCGGTTCGGGGAGTGCAGCCAGGATCAAAGAATCGAGAACCTCTACCAGATCGTTGCGGCGCTGATTCCATCCATCGATGCCCTGTTTTACCCTCACTATGCGATCGGCCGAGACATCGGTACGCCGCGCTTGGTCTTCGAGATTCCAAAGACGAAAATTACAATAGTGCTGCGCCAGAACGGCTTCGGAGAGGCTCTGATAAACGGGAATCTCATCGGGCGCTGCCACGTACCACTCGGCCAGCGCATGCGCCTGGAAATCGGGAATGGTCGCGACCTCTATGGGCACGGCCTCAGGCACCACGCACCTCCGGATCGAGCGTCGCGGGCGTTGAACTCGCGAGCAATTCCATGACTCCCTCCATCGCTTCGCCGACAGGGACCGCAGTCACGAGCTCATCGGCCTGCCGACTGGCTCGACGTCCCTCGACGTAATACTCGTCGGCGCGCAGAATACGCGAAGGAACCGGTGCCAACGGGGTCGCCGTGCGCGGCGGCTTCGGGCCTGAGAACGTTGCGGTGGGCACTCCTTGCATCCAGGCCATATGCATCGCAGCCGTGTCGGAGCCGACAAAAGTTTGAAAACACGCTATCGCGGCCATCATCTCGGGCAACGTGGTCGCGGGTGCGAGCGTACAACAGCTGCCCGCGGCCGTGGCGACGCGCGCCGCCAACTGCGCTTCAGCAGGCCCCCACAAGACCGCCGAGCGGATCCCTTGCTTGCCCAGCCTCTTGATGAGGTCGACCCACTTTCGCTCAGGCCAACGCTCGCCTACGCGCGCGGCGCTCGTGCCCGGGTAGCAGGCGACCTCGGGTGACCCCGCCGCTTCGTACCAAGCTAGAGTCGCGCGACGTGTCTCTGGGTCCAGATAGATTCCGTTGTCAGACGATTCGTAGTGCGTATCAACGCCCAGCGCACCGAGTAGATGCAGGAAGCGCAGCACCCGGTTCTCCCATCGATCGGCCAAGCGCACGTGTACGTTGGTAAAGCGGTGGTTCCCTTCGGTCGAATCACCGCGCGCGAACCCGACGCGCGTTGGGCAACCGATCAGACGCCCGATGACCCCGCTCTTCAGGCGACCGTGAAAGTCGAGAGAGACCTCATAGTTCGGTGCGCGCGCATCGGAGACGAGCCTACGAACCTCAGTCATCGCGGGGCGTAGGCCTTTGCGTAACACGTCTCGGTCCAAGATGTGGAATCGATCGACTGCCGGATGCCCTGCCACGACCGGATAAGCCCAGTTTTCTATCACCCAGCCGATCTCGGCATTGGGTCGGGCCATGCGTAATCTCCTGAGCGCCGGCAGCACGCGCAGCACATCACCGATTGCCCCGAGTCGCACGATAAGAATCCGATTGGCGTCGCCTACACTCATGGCTCTGACCGGCCCACTGTACGTGCTCCACCGGGCCAACGCACTCTCAGCGCCAGCGGCGCCGCCCAAGTGCAACACTGTTGCAAAGGCGCCGCGCCGTGATTTAACAGGCGGGCTTCACGGCAGAACCGCCGCGCAAGCAAATTTACGAACGGAGATTTATCGCGATGGCTTCTGTTACCCTCAAGGGAAACCCGTGTAGTCTTATCGGCACGATGCCGCAGGCCGGCGACAGCGCGCCGGACTTTCAACTCACCAAGAGCGACCTGAGCCAGGTCGATCTTGCCGCGCTCGGATCCAAGACCAAGATAGTCGTCACCTTGCCCAGCCTCGACACACCGGTGTGCCAAACGGAAACCCGCACTTTCAACGAGAAAGCCGCGGCGCTAGGCAACGTCGAGGTTCTTGTCGTAAGCTCGGACCTGCCGTTCGCGCAGAAGCGCTTCTGCGAAACGGAAGGAATCGAATCGGTTACCGCCTGTTCCGATGTCCGAGACCGTGATTTCGGCGCACGCTATGGTGTCACTATCGGCGACGGCCCCCTCCAGGGAGTCATGGCCCGCGCCGTGTTCGTCATCGACGCAGAGAATAAAATTCGCTACGTCGAACTTGTCGAGGAAATCGCTAGCGAGCCCGACTACGAGAAGGTTCTAGCCGCCGCCGGCTGAGCTTCTTCTCAATCGATGTCGGATCAGTCTTCCCCAACCGGTGCCGGCGGATCCGATATCTCGACGCGTTCGTAAACGCCGACGGTGCCCGTTGGTACGGCGAGCACGGTTCCGAACGTAACGCATACGACACGCCCGTCCGGGAGCAGCCGATAAACCGGCACTCGGACGGGCGTTTCCGCTTCCAGCAGCGACTCGCCCCCATGGGACACGTCGACACGTCCAAACGCGTTCGCCTCGGGCTGCGAGAAGCACACGCTGGGGGCGTTTGCGTCGTCGCCACGCAGCTCGACGACGCGAGCGGGCTCGTCGGCTTCGCCGGTCAGGAAGACGTCCAACTTATCGCCGGGCATCGAGGCGCGGCGTCCCCCGCGTTGGCAGATCGCCAAAACGTCGATTTCACGGTCGAACGAGCCTACGCGCGCATGACCGACCAGCCTGCCATAGGTCTCCCCCTGAGCTTCGTATCGCAACTCGATATCGGCCTCGGCCAAGTCGGCGCCCGAGAGCCCCTTCTCTAGATCCACAAAGGCTTCGTGCGTGTGGTAGTGCACCAACGGGCCGTTGAGCATCATCGAGACTTGGGTTGGCGGACGATCCGCCTCACCCGAAGCCAACCATCGGTAGCCAGCAACTTCGTAGCGGCCCGCGTGCCCGTCCCATGGTCCTTCGCCAACGAACAGAAGCATTGAGCCATCGGCAAGTGCGATGCAGACACGCGTGGCCATCGTCGACGGGCCGGTCGGCTCGGCTCCCATGAACACACCGGCGCCGTCGTCGAGCGCCGCCTGGAGCGAACAGCCTGCATCCGGCTCGATCTCGGGGCGTGGAGGTTTCGGCTCCAGTGCCCAAGTATCGGCGCGAGACATCGTAGTCGTCGGGGCTGCGTGGGCGAGCTGTTCCTTCTCAACCGAAGCGACCAGTGCGTCCACAAAGGCATCGCGCCGCCAGCCCGGCCAGCGAAGCGGTATGCCTAGCTCGAGTTGGACCGCATCGACTCTCTCGTCGGCGCCGTACGTACCGAGCGCTGACACGTCTTCATGTTTGTGTTCGGCATGTCGGCCGCTGAACAGCTGCGTGGCGTTGTCGCGACCCGCGGCTGGATAGCGCAACCCGATCGATGCGCCCAACCCTACGTCGAAGAGACGCCGCGCCAACGGTCGAACGAAACTGTCGTACCGATCCCGTCCCAACGTCGGATAGCGACCGTACAAGCCGTCACCTCGTGCACGAATACCAACGCCGACGTCACACCACGGCACGGCCATGTTCCAACCGTGCACAAGAAGAACGAGCGGTCGCTGGCCTCGAGCTACAATTTCGTCGACGCAGCCTCGAAGCGCAGCAAGAAAGAACGGCGCTTTCGCCACCAGTTGCCGTATGCGGTTGAGGTCGATGTCATTGCGGTCACACCCGTGATTCACCAGAGCGTGTACGTCTAGACGATTGGCGATCTGCATCGCCACCTCGGCGGTATGCAGGTCGTTAATGCCATCGGAACGACGAATCGGCCGAGCACGGAGACCACCGTGCGGCGCCACGACGATGACCGGCGAGTCCGCCGAGCGTAGCTCGAGCCAATCGGGTACTGCGGGCACGGCACCCCCTGCATCGGATACGGTTCGTGACACGAATCGAGTCCCTCAGCGCCAGAACCGCTTTTTATCGGGCGCTTCCTTTTCGCGAAACGCCCGGCCAAGCTCCTTCGATTCTTCGGTTCGGTAGTACTGCTGCGACAACAGGTCCACCGCGATACGGCTCAGCCCAGGCACGCCGGCATGGCGCGCGTGAAACGACGCTTTGAGCGTCGCGAGAGCGATCGGGCCACGATCGGAAAGATCGGCACATATTGCGCGCACGCGCTCCTCGAGTTTGTCGGGTTCCACAATTTCGTTCACGAGCCCCAACTGCTTCGCTTCTTCGGCCGAGTAGCGCCGGTTCAGATACCAAACCTCTTTCGCCCGCTTGCGGCCGACCGCTTCTTCGAGATAGGCCGTGCCAAAGCCGGCGTCGAAGCTACCCATCATCGGTCCGACCTGACGGAACACCGCCGTCGACGATGCGATGGTCAGATCGCAGACCGTCGCAAGCACGTTGCCGCCGCCAACCGCAAAGCCATTGACCATCGCAATCACAGGCTTCGAGTGTTTGTCGATCAGGTCGTACAGGTCGACAACGGGAAACGTGGTGCCGTAGTGGAAGAGTTCCTCGTCTTCATCTGCATGAGCGCCCGCGTGGTCGCCGCCCAGACAAAAGAAACGCTCACCTGCGCCACGTATGACCACCGTACGACAGACCGGGTCGCGCCGCACGATCTCCAGCGCATCGATCATCTCGCGCACGGTGCGAAACGTGAAGGTGTTTCCGTGCTCCTCTCGATTGATGATCAGCCAGGCGATATCGCCGTCGCGCTCAAAGAGAATGTCCTCGTAGTCTGATTCGCCTGTCATCCGAGCCTTCTAGCGGGCCCGACTCGCTACCGCCACACCATTGGCGTCCGTTCGTTTGGGCTGGAATCCAGCCGAGACCACCACCCCCCTGGCGAGACATGAATAATTTTGCCGGAGATCGCGACTTACCGACGCGCCTCCGCTAAAATCTACGGGCTGCCGACCGGAGGACGTTTTCGGAACGCGCAATGGCTCTCGAAAACGAGGTCCGGCAGCACAGGCTTAGCGCTTCATGATCTCATTCTCGCACCGAATTGTGGCGGCGACGGCCCTTTTGCCGGCCATAGCATTGGCGCTGTCGGCGGCCGGTTGTGGCGACTTAACCACCGTCGCCCCCCTATCAACCGGCGTCTCTCCGCAAGCCGGCGTCATCGCACCGTGCAGCCCCACGATCGCAGACACATGGACCTTCTCCGTAGAACAAGGAGATCAGGTCATGATCACCGTCGACACGGTCGACGCACTAAACGCGGCCGACTTCGAACTGCGCGGTATCTGCGGTCCGACCGATTTCATCTTCGCAGACGACAATTTTCTCTGTACGTTTCCGCCGCCATCGTTCAGCTGTCCGGCAACAACGTTTACAGCAAATACCGACGCGGACTGCGTGATCGACGTCTCCCCCGCGCTCACTGGAAATAACCCGCCTACGGCATCCTGCGCCGACCCGACGCGTGCGCAGTACGATCTGTTCGTCGATGTTGCGGGCGAGCCGGCGTTCATTACGCAGATACGCGCGAACTCGAACCGCGTTTGTGTGGGAGGTTCCAACAACGCACGCAGCTGCAGCGACGACATCGATTGCCCGAGCGGTAGCTGCCAACTCGCGGTGAGTCTACGCGCCGAAGTAAAAGACGTCGACGCTATGCAGCCGATCCGCGATTGAGCGTCTCGACCAACTCGATCAAGTCCGCTGGAATCTCTATCTCTGGATCCTGCGTCGAATCCTTCATCGATTCGTATTTCAGTATCCCCAACTTATCGTAAGCTTCTCGAACGCGAGGAGTGAGTAGGCCGAGACGTTTCAAGTTCGGAACGATCTTGGAGAACAACATCTTGCGGAACGCCAGCATAAATGGCGTGCGTGACGCCCAATCCACCCAGACATCCACATCCCAGTCCATGCGCTCGTATACCTGCTCCATCAGTAATCGGTCGCGCATGAGATGCGTTGCTTCGATGACGAAATCTTCTCGCTCGCGAAGCTCACTGCTGGTCAGCTGGTTGCGATAGAGATCCTCGAGAGAGAGTACTCCGAATGCGACGTGTCGCGATTCGTCGTGCATGATTCGCGTAGTAATGTCTTGGATCAGCGGCTCGTCGGGCAGTTCCACACGCATCATCCCAAACGCCGCCAGCGCCAGACCTTCGACCATGATTTGCATGCCGAGATACGTCATATCCCAACGCGAATCGGACAGGATGTCGTCGAGCAGCGTCTGTAACTGAGGGTTGACCTCAAACGATCGCCCAAGTTTCTCAGTAAGGTATCGGTGGTACACCTCAACGTGCCGCGCTTCGTCGGCCACCTGATTCGCACCGTACCATTTGGCCTCTTCGAACGGTGCGGCCATCACGATTTTCGCCGTAGCGAGCAGGGCTCCCTGCTCTCCGTGCAGAAACTGAGAGATCATCCAAGAGGTCATGTTGAGGTTCATTTCAACCGACTCTCGGGGCTCGAGCGGTCTCGGCGGATCGAGCAGCTGATTCATCGTGATGTAGGAGCCGCTATCGATGCGTTCCTGGGCCATCTTCTCGAGGTCAACCTCGATGCTCCAATCGAGCTCACTCGCGTTCCAGGTCTGGTCCTTTCCTTTTTCGTACAGCGCGAGCAGCGCATCTCGGTCGAGCGCGTACTCCCAATCGAAAACGGAATCGAATGCTGACGAAACGCTCTCCGTAGGCCCGGACGCCGGTAGCGGTAGCGGATTCTTCTGCTCGTAGTTCAACTGATTCTCGCCTCTAGATGCACGCGGGTCGCGTCGCTAGGAATATATGTACCCAACTACTTGGTGCAACGAGTTCGGGCGTAGCGGTACACCCCTTCGTACGCACCTCACTGCACCGCTAATCGGGCCTCGGATAGTTGCCCCCGGTCGAGCCTCGCGCAGCTGCCTGCGATTCGTCCTCGGACCGATAGGGCATGATGACCCAGAGAACGACGTAGATGAGCAGGCCCCACCCGAAACCGATCAGCGCAAGGAGAACCAGAGCCAATCGCAATGCCGTGACCGAAATACCGAACTGCTGGGCGAGGCCGGAACACACGCCCGCCAGCATCTTGCCCTCGCGCGAGCGACACCATTCCGTAGTGACGGTCGTCGACAGAATGCTTGCGCAGTAGCGACACTTGATTGCAGCATCTTGAATTTCTTCAGCGCAGTATGGACATCGTTTCATCGAATCAATCCCTCACTATTCGTCGCTTACGCGGTACTGGTCACGGCGCCGTCGTAGGCTCTACGCGCAAGCATCATAGGAATCACGGCGTACGTGGCACCGAACAATAACGTGAGCAACATAATGTGAACGGCCGCCACGTACCCCGCGACATCGGGAGAAAGCATCACCGCCACCGGCGCGTATAGCGCGCGAAGAACGTATCCGGCGTAGGCGATGACGAAAGGAAGCGGCACTGCCGCGACCACCACTCTTACCAACACTTGGCGGCGCAGATCCACCGCCGCGCGTCGCGCAAGCTCGGGTCGTAGTGCCGCGACAACTCGTCTCGCCATCGTGACGTCATCGACGGCCAGCGTCGTCGGCGCCAACATGCGTGCAAGCCGCTCGGCGCCCGGCTGCGTCGCTTCCTCGAGGTCGCGGGTGAGGCGCCGTCGGAGCTCTCGCTCGGTAGGCTCACGATAGGTCATGAGTTCTCACCGCCCTCGCGCGTGTACGTCTGAAGCTTGACCAACGCCGCGTGTAAACGGCTCTTGATCGTGCCTTGTGCCACACCCATCACCTCAGCCATCTCGGCCTCGGAAAGATCGTGGTAGTAGCGCAGCACGACGGCCTCGCGCTGTTCGACCGGCAGTCGGTCGAGTAGTGAGCGCGCATCGAGAGAGGCGCTTCGGTCGTGCCCGGTCGCAACAAGTTCGGAGTCTTCAGTGGATTGCGGACGTACTTGGCGGCGTCGATACCAATCTCGACACAGATTGACCGCAATGCGGAAGATCCAGCTGGAAAATTTTCGCTGCTTGTCGAAGGAATCGATCGCTCCGAGGGCGCGGATCCAGGTTTCTTGATAGAGGTCCTCGACGTCATTCCCGCCGGTATGGCGATCGATGAGATGCGCGAGCGAAAGGCTATATCGGCCGACGAGTTCTTCGACCGCGCTCTCGTCGCCGCGGGCAACTCTGCCGGCCAGTTCCTCATCGCTCTCCATCGCCTCCGTCTATCACGCCCGCACCGCCGTTTCCCGCCTGTGTGGGCGTAGAGGCTGCAGGCTCCTTTTGACCGGACCGTACGCGTTCGAAGGCATCGCGGACTTCGGTGAGCAGGCCTTCTAGAAGCGAGCGCTTCCTGGGCGCCGGCGGCATCGCCAACCACAAGCCGGCGTAGACGATCGGCCCGATGAAATTGATCACCGTGGCCACGACGAAGCCCAGACGCACATATCCGACCGGGACCGAGAAGGCGCGGGCCAGTCCGGACGCCACGCCCGCTAGACGCCGATCTCCGGCATCTCGGTGCCATTTACGGTCCTCGAAGACCGTCAGACGGCTACGGCAGTACCGGCATCGAACCGCCTCGGCTTTAATCATCTCTGCGCAGTAGGGACATGCTTTGCTATCGGACATCAAGGCTCACCTCCGTGTGCTTCACTCCTTCATACGCACGCGGGCCCCGGAAAGTTCGATCGAGGCAAAAAAAAGCGCGGGCCCTTTCGGAGCCCGCGCTTTGTCGTGATTCTCGGCTACCGACGCGTCTTACTGTGGATTTTTGTCCTTGAAACGGTCCACCTCGTTCTTCAGTGCCGGCACGGGCAGGTCAGCCGACCAGCAAATGCCTATGCCATTGAGCAGCTGGACGGTCACTTGGCCGTCCTGATCGTAGAAATCGGCCCCGTCGAACGGCGTCAGCGCCGGATTGATGCCGGCTCCCTTGGCCATAAAGCTTATTTTCGCCTTACCCGCGCTTCCCGATTTGAGTTGGATTTTGAAGACACCGTCAAACGCCGTGGTCTTGTCTACGTACTTGAACCCCTTGTTGTTGGGCATCCAAGTACCATTCGCCGGCAGGTTGAGCGACGTCGTGAGCGTCGGAGACGAAGCCGTCTCATCGTACACACAGAGCGCGTAGTCGGTCGACACGACCGGATCGCCGAAATCAGCGATAAACGTCTCTTCGCCCTTGATCCACTTCCACTTAATCTTGTCTTTGCTGTTGTCGACCTTGTCCGTCACGTCGAACGACGTCTTGCCCGGGAGCAGACAGGTTGCAGACGGGCCCGATGTGGACTGACAGCCCAGAATCGGATCGCATGTGTCTTGCGTGCAAGGCTGGCTGTCATCGCAATCGAGCGTCGTTCCCGATCCACAATTGCCCGCACCATCACACTCCTCCATGCCGTTGCAGACCGTCGCGTCGTCGCAGGGCGTCGACACGGGATCGAACACGCACGAGTCATCGCAGCAGTCGCCGTTGTCGACGTTTCCATCGTCACAATCTTCGCCAGGATCGAGCACCGTGTCGCCGCAGAATGCACCAGGCGTGCCATCCAAGATAATCACGTAGACGGCACCGCGTTGACCGCCGCCGTCGTCATCGCTCCGTGCGCCGATCACGATGTCGGCAACACCGTCGGCATCGATGTCCTTCGGCGATACGACTGCGCTGCCGAACTGGTCGAGATTCGTCAGCGGTCCTGCGAGGCCGCCGGTCGTCGAGCTGATCTTGCGCCGCAGAAATACGGTGCCGTTGGTGTTCATGAGCAGCACCCACACCGCGCCACGGTCTGCGCCACCATCGTCATCGCCCACCGCACCGACCATGAGATCGCTAACGCCGTCGGCGTTGAGATCGGCCGTAACAGCGAGCGACGTTCCGAACAGGTCGAAATCGCCGAGTGTTCCGGTAAAGCCACCGGCCAGGTCGCTGATCTTCTGCGAGCCCAAAACGCCGCCGGCCGCGCTCAGGAAGATGTTCCAAACGGCGCCGCGTGCCACTCCTCCGTCAATATCGCCCACCGCTCCCACAGCGAGGTCTTCGATGCCGTCACCGTCGAGATCCTCGTAGGCGCTGAGCGCGCTTCCGAAAAGATTGTTGTCTGCCAGCGAACCAGCAAAACCGACGGTCAGGTCGCTGATCTTCGCCTGGTTCTTAACCGTACCGTCGGCGTTGAGAAAGAGAATCCAGGCAGCGCCGCGGTCGGTACCGCCGTCGTCGTCAAACGGTGCGCCGACCGCCAGGTCGTTCACCAGATCGCCGTCGAGATCGCCGAGCCCTGTGACCGCGAAACCGAATTCGTCGTCGTTGGTCAGAACGCCACCGAAGTTGCCGTCGGTATCACTGATCTTTTGATGGCCCTTCACGGTGCCGTTGGCATTGAGGAAGAGGATCCAGACCGCACCACGATCGGTACCGCCGTCGTCATCCTGTGGGGCGCCGACGGCGATGTCGGGTACGGTATCGCCATCAATATCACCGAGCGACGTCACCGACATACCGAATTCGTCGCCGTCATCGAGCGCGCCGAGAAAATCGCCCGAGATATTCGAAATCTTCTGATGGGACACGACCATGCCGGCGGAATCGAGGAACTGGACCCATACCGCACCACGATCGGTACCGCCGTCGTCATCCATAGGCGCGCCGACGACGATGTCGGGCACGAGGTTTCCGTCGAGGTCGGTCAAGCCGGCGATGCCCTGCCCGAACTCGTCACCGTCGCCCAAAGCACCGGTGAAACCGCCGGCCGTATCGCTGATCTTCTGCTCTGCGGCCACGTTACCGGCGGCAGCGTGCGCGAGACCGGTGGTAAGTAGCCAGGCGCCAAGTACCAGCGCCCCAAACGTCATTGCGATCCGAATGGGGACCGTCAATCCGGAGGCGACGGCGGCATTCGACGTGCTAGAGCGGTGTATTGTGCGTGCTGGGTACGAGGAAGCCGTCATTCTCCCCACGTTAAGACCGGTCATGGAAACCCTCCGTAAGGCTGTAATTGCTTCTGTCGTCACCGCAGCGGTGAACTCAGGCCCCCTTCGGATACCACTGGAGGCGCTACAGCGTCAACGCTAAAACTTCCGAAAGCGTATGCAGTCGTGCTTTTGTGCCAGTTCGAAGTCGGTCGATGGGGCAGATAGCACCTGCCCCCGCCAATGGACCTACCCCGGTTGGTGGACAGCCCGACAATGCCGACCAACGTCCAGGCCACGCGCCACGCACACGCGGTCGCGCCGTTAGTGCTCTGAATCTAGGAAATGCGCGTGACGAGCGAGGCTGCGGCCCTCTCGGCGAACCATGATGTGCGACTTGCCACCTCATTTTCCCCTTCGACGTCGTTGGGCTGTCGTGCGGAAACCGCGACGCGATTTACACCACGCTGGCTTGCACTTCGATCACGACCGCCGAACGTGACACTCGGACGGCGAGACAGTACCGGCAACGGCCGCCCACGGCTCCATTGCATCAGCCAAACGCCTTCGCGATGCTCCTGAACCGGCCACATCGATATGAAATCTCTCACATCCGCCAAACCCAGGAGATCACTCGCCGCCACCGTCTCGGCACTCGACGGACGGCTGCTGGTGGTCGTCGGAGTCGCCAACGGAGCCGAGGCGCGCGCCCTGAGCGCCCATCTCACGGCGCTCGAAGACTCGGGCTCGGTGCCCGATTTCGTCGGCGGATTCGTTTTCTTCGTATCGGGCTACCTGACGGCGGCCGAACGCGGTCTGCCCGACCTCGGGATGATTCTGCGCGAAGAGATCGTCCGCCAAACCGACATTGTTGAGCAAGCGACCTGGCTCGCCGCCGCTGAGACCGAAACGGCGCCCTACCCGATCGGAGTCGATATCGATACCGGCTATGGCAACGAGGCCTCGGCCGTCATTCTGACCTGCCGACAGGTACACAAGCAGGGCGCACAGTACGTTCAGATCGAGGATCAGTTTTCCATCAACAAGAGCTGCGGGCACCTCGACGGCGCCTCGGGAGACGGTAAGGACGTCATCGACGCCGGTGAGATGATCTCCACCCGCATCGAGCCGGCGCTCTCATACGCCCAGTCGGTTGACGGTTTGGCGGTGATGGCACGCACCGATGCGCTCTCGACGAAAGGCGCGGACGAGGCCCTGCGTCGCGCGCACCTGTACAGCGAGGCCGGAGCCGATTTCGTGTTCGTCGAAGCACCCGAGAACGAAGCCCAGCTGGCGACAGTCGCCAAAGAGCTGACGTCAGCCGCAGCGCTCTCGGTTGCGAACGTCGTCGAGGGCAGTCGCAAAACACCATACAAAACGCCTCGCGAACTACACGAGCTGGGTTTCGACGTCGCGCTCTATCCGGTTGGACCGCTGCTGGCGGGCCACACGGCACGCAACGACTACTACGACCGCCTCACGCGCTCGGTCGGAACAGAAGAATTGGCGGGCGGGAACACGGACGGGTTCGAAGCGTTCTCGCGCACCGTCGGTCGCGATCAATTCACGGCGTGGAACCGCCGCTTTCGCTTCGACTAGCTTCCGGGTCAGGATTTCTTCGGCTTGCCTTTGGCCTTGTTCGCAGAGCCGGTCTTTACAGCCCGGGCCTTCTTGCCGGCCTCTTTTTTGGACTTCGACAGATGTACGACGTGCGCTTGGGCGTCGGAGGCATCTGCGGTCTTCTTGGCAGCGGCCTTCTTGCTCGTCGACGAAGCCTTCGGCTTGGCAACAGCCTTGGGCTTGGCGGCGGCCTTCGGCTTGGCAACGGTCTTGGGCTTGGCGGCGGCCTTCGGCTTGGCAACGGTCTTGGGTTTAGCGGCGGCCTTCGGCTTGGCCGCGGCCCGCGGCTTTACGGCGGCTTTCGGTGCCGCTGTCTTCTTCGCGACGGTCTTCACGGCCGACGCACCTTTTTCGAGGTAGGCCGTGTAGAGGTGCTCGACAAAGCGTTCTACGGCATCGATGGTCGCCTGTGAACGCAGCGAGTGGAATATATCGAATGCATGCTGCGCCCCCGGTATCTCAGCGTAAAGCACCGCCTGCTTACTCTTGCGACGCAGTAATTCGCTAAACACACGAGCATCGTCGACCGGTGCTAGCGTGTCTGTGTCGCCGTGAATGATGAAAAACGGCGGTGCATCTTCATGCACACGGTCGACTGGAGAAGATGCGTGATAGAGCTCCGGGACCTCATCGTAGGTACCCTTCATCACGTTCTGCGCGAGGAATCCGGGAAGCCCTGTCGGGTCATGGAAGCCGTGCCGGTTGGCGAGGTCGTATATACCGTAGAAAGGCACGCAACCTTGAACGCGGGTGTCGACGTCTTCAAATCCGGGCTGATACTCCGCCGCGTTGCCGGTAACACCAACCAGGGCCGACAGATGGCCGCCCGCGCTACCGCCGGTAGCGACGATGAAGTTCGCGTCGCCCCCGTAGCGGTCGATATTTTCCTTGATCCACTTGATCGCGCTCTTGCAGTCGATCAGATGGTCGGGGAACGTCGCGTGAGGACTGAGCCGATAGTCAACATTCACGCATACCCAACCGCGGGCAGCGAGACGGTTCATTAGCGGCAGAGCCTGGTTTTCTTTGTAGCCGAGCGTCCAACCGCCGCCGTGGATCTGGAGCAGTACGGGCGCATTTTGCGGTGCGGAACGATGCCGGAGAATGTCGAGCTTCAGATCGATGCCTTTCTCGCGGCCGAACTGGATGTCCTTGATGCACTCGACATCCGGATGTTTTGTCTTGAACGGCAGCGCGATCTCTTCCCAACGCACGCCGGTCATGAACTTGCTACGCGCTTCAGTGCGAATCGCAGTTTCGAAATCGTCGCCCAGTCCGTCTTTCAATGCTCGGTCGACGATCACCGCGGCTCGCCCCGAATCGAGATAGGTGTTTGCGAGGATCGCGCATGAAGCGGCCATGATCATGAGCCCGAAGACGCCCAAGCTGCCGCTAATGGCGCCGCCGAGTCCGAAGGCCACGACGGCGACGATGTGCGCACCGATCACCCATGGAGCGGCTTCGCCCCAGAGCCAACCGACGAAGAAACCAAGGACCCGCGCAATTGGAGGCCGCGCGATCGGCTGACGAACGTTATAGGTCAGACCCGCACTGGCGAGACTCATTAGGAAAAAGACCGACGTCATGGGGAACTCCTTGGGGTACGTGGAGTCCGGTCACCTCGAGGGCTCTCCGGACAAGCCGTTGCGCTCCGTAACATGCCAGCACGGAGCCTCCACGCAAGCCATGATGCCCCGGCGATCACGCGCGTGACGCTCGGTTCGTGGAAAATCGCTTACGAGTCGGGCCGACGCGGTGTTCCACCGCAGATAGGCCAACTCCTGGAACGTCGAGTAGCCCGGGACCCCGCTGTTGATAACCTCATAGCTGATACCACGCCCCTGCCCATTGAGTTCGACCTCCAGACGCGACGCATACAGCGCATCGCTATCGTTGATCCCGTTGCCCCAGGACACCGAGTCACCCAGAAGAAGAATCTTGAAGTCGGCATCGGCTCGATACGGCCCGTCGCGCAGGCCGAGTTCGTTGGTCGCGAGCGGCCCCGACGGCGACGGCCGCAACCGCCAGATCAGCTCCGGCTCAGCCGCTTCGACGATCCCCGTATGCGTCGGGTACGCGTCTTCGTGCGGCGCAATCCGAAACCACCCCTCCGCCACAGCCGCCAGAAGGACCACCGGCGCCACCGCGAACAGCGCCTTCTTTCCCACCCCAGCGCGCACAGCCCTAGGTTTGCCGAAACGCGGCGCTCCGGGCAACCAGAGGCTGGTCATGGGCACTTCCACCGAGCTCGAACAGACGCGCCTGGACAAATGGTTGTGGGCCGCACGCTTCTTCAAGACGCGCTCGCTGGCCACTGCCGCCGTCGTCGGCGGCTTGGTCCATCTCAACGGGGCGCGCTCCAAGCCGAGCCATCCGGTAAAAATCGGAGACGAGCTCGCGATCACCCGCCGGCACACCACGTGGACCGTGTCGGTCGTCGCAATCAGTGAAAAACGGCAATCG
>Ga0315338_1001448_pt1 | contig 29795 bp, 30 predicted proteins | sample ASW8metaG_FD_204518 | JGI IMG/M metagenome (GOLD analysis project Ga0315338, IMG submission 204518) | Ammonia-oxidizing marine archaeal communities from Monterey Bay, California, United States - ASW #8 | ecosystem: Environmental > Aquatic > Marine > Coastal | place: USA: California | collected... | reverse complement strand
TTACCTGAAGAAGCATCGATTGCCTTTTCTGATCCTGAATGGGAGGGAGTCAATATTGTAAAAAAAACTTATGATAAATTTATTGGTAAAATAAATTATCTGGAAAGGAAAGGGGTTGCATTTGTAAATTTAGTCCCCGCATTCGATGGTACAACAGAGCGGTTATACTTTGATACTTGCTGTCATTTCATAAGGAAAGGATATGAGATAATAATGCAAGATTACTTATCTGATGAAATAAAAAATATTTTACTTGAAAAGTAAACCTTAACAGCTGTTCATTGAGTTATAAATAGTCAGTTAGTCCTAGTGCTGTCGGGATTTTTTTGTTCGTGTCTACCATGCGTGCTTCGATGCTCGTTCTTGGATGTATTGCATTTTCTGGGATGCCTGTACGATGAATTGTCCAGTTTGTTAAAACCATGACATCCCCTGGTTTGAGGCTCGGCTGGATCATTTTTTCTGCGGGAAAATTAGATTCTATCTCTGCTGATTCGAATTTTTTGTCGAGAAATCTGGGGAAGTGGTCTTTTACATTATAACCATAATAGTCCCGGCTCTCTTTGATGCCCATTGCTACCACATCGAGCGTTGTTGCTTGATACTCAGGACCTGCTACGGTCAAAGGTATCCATACATTTATTATAAATAAAGCTGAAGGCCCGTGGTGATAAACCATATCGCAATGATAATCGAGATAGCCAGCATATCTTTCTTTGCCTTTTTTTATTCGACCCACTGTATCCTTATTAGACCAAAGACGCTCTGGATGCATTGAGCGCGAGTGTGCAAGCGTATGTGGTTTGAAATTCGAATATGGAAATGCATGTTTTACAACGACCTGCATTTTTGTATTAGATAGCAAATCAAAAAAAGAATGTTTATTATTGTGCGCAGTCTCGAACATCCGATTATTTACGGAACCTTGTATTAACCAGGTTTCGAAGAAGTTTTCACCCGGATCAATTCTTTCTTCACTTAAATTAATTCTAAATTGCGGGTCATCGAATTTTTGTGGGTCGATGCTTTGCCAGTAATCTTGTGCCTGCGGCAATAACACGTCTCGATAATTGGTAACTTTTGATTCTGGGATGAGGTTTCTGACAATCAGATAACCATTATTTATTACTACTGAATCAAAAAGATGCTCAGGTGTTAATTGTTCTACCGGAATATCAGCTGCTATATGTTTATGAGCATCTGTTCCAGATAATAGTGTGAGGTTTTTGTATTTTATCCTGTTCTTTGAGCCTATGAATTGGACAATAAAGCTATAGACAAGTCTGCAATAAAATGCAGGCAGGAAAGGCAAAATCTTCTTGAGTTTTGATATTAAATGTAACATCGCGATTAGAAAGAAGATTTAAGATTTCTTCATCATAATATATACGCCGTTTGAAAGTGGAAGTGCGAGGCGCACATAATCATCTCGTTTTGCAGCAGCATCAAGGAAATCTTTTGTGCCTTGGCCTTTTTCAGTTTGTGGTTTGTCGTTGTAGACATCACCGTGAAAAAAACAATCATCAACAATGATGACGCCATTCGGGCTTAATAAAGGTTCAAGTGACTCAAAATAGTCTTTATAACGCTCTTTATTGCCGTCAATAAAAATAAGATCAAAGTTTATATCTTTGGGTAGTAGATCCATGTTTTCAAATGCATCCCCTTCGATCAGTTCAATTTTCTTGTCATAGCCGTTTGCTGTGAAATTTTTTCTGGCGATGTCGGCAAAATGATCAAACTTTTCACAAGTATAAACTTTACCTCCGTCAGCAATGCCGTCAGCAAAAGCCATCGTTGATACTCCTACAAATGTGCCAATTTCCAGCACATACTTTGCATTAATTAAGCGTGTAATGAGTTCGTAGAATCTCAGCATAATTGGATTGGATGCCATCTCGGGCAATGTAAATTTTTCTGTTACAGTGAGTTTGAGTTTTTTTAGCGGGTCTTCGATAGCACTGCTGTCTACGATTGATTGATAGAGCGCTGCAATTAAATCTGCCTCATTACCTTTATAATGATAAGTGTGTTCGGATTGATCAGGTAGAAACTTATCAAAATAGTCTAACTTTTTATCAGTCACTTATAACACTCCTTCTGGCGCACCATCGTCTTGATATGCAATATAAGTTCTTCCCCACCAGCCTACATCCATGTGGCGTAAAAATTTGAATTTACTATATTGTTGGAACTCTAGAAATGCTCTTCCAATGCCTTTGGTTGGAATGTTGTTATAGCCACAAAACAAATCATCTAGATAAATTACTGTGCCTTCTTGTATGAGAGGTTCTAAAAACTTAAAGACTGGCACTGCTGACTCATACAGATCGCAATCTACTGTTGCCAGCGCAACTACTTCTCCAGCATCAAGCAATGATGTTTGCAAATCATCAGTTAAGCTGTCGTCATAAAACCCTTTGATGGTTCTTACCCGATCTGTATATATCCCATGTTTTTGAATATGTGCTAGAAAATCTTCTTCAGTGGTAGTCAACACACCTGGTGTATGCCAGAGGGATTTGGTTGGCGTTGATGTCTCAGGTAAGCCCTCAAAACTATCATAAGCAAAAAAATTCATCTCTTGCATATTGTGCCGATGAGCTTCAGTGAGAGCCATTCTAAAAGTGCGTGCTCTATGACAGCCAAATTCGTGATAGCCACCCTTAATTTCATTGTCATTCAACATATCAAAGGTTTTTACAAAAAATTTGTATTTCTCGATCTGCCGGTTGTTCTGGTTGTATTCGACTTCATCAGCATGTTCCCAGCTTTTCATATCGTCCGCATTATCAAGAGTAACCCATGGTTCCTCACCTAGTGGATGTATGATGCTTGGCGTCCGTTTTTTTTCTTTATTTGACATATGTTTTAGCTCTTTAGCGCGTCCCTGACTTTCATGGCATGGGCAATTGTGTCATCAATGTCGACATTATAGTGATAACTGCCGGCACGACCAATGGAAAATACACCGTCTGGCATCTCATCGAAATATTTTTTTGCTTTTGCTTTTTCAGACTCAAAGGGAAGGGGGTAATGTTTGTTGCGATCTGACGGTGTCTCAATACTAATTAGGGTTGTTGGGGACTCGTGTTGTGTAAATTTTTTGTATTCTACGACTCTTGTGTGTGTTTCTTTCCCTGAGTAATAAATAAAGTAGATATGTTCTGGTAATGCGAACTCTACGGGCAACACAATAAGTTGCAAATCTCTGCCTACATAAGGAAGCTCTCCATGGCATGACTCAAACAATTTATCTGGTGAAATAGTGCTGACAATAGCATCAAATTTCAAACTTTCACCGTTTATAGTTACTGTTTTATTGGGTATATCAAATTTCTCAATAAATGTGCTTACAAGGACTGTAACGTCTTGCGTTGAAATATCAAAATAATCATCATAGCCGTTCTTCGCGTGTGGGTAAGCAGAAATAGCTGAGTCCCAAGCTTGCCTGCCACCTTCTTTGATTGTATAGCCCTTCGGCGACCATGCGAAATCATCAATTAGTTTATTGTCATCTATAAGCCACATTTTTTCTGAATAATCTTTCACAAACTTTTTATATAGTGTTTCACCTATAGAGTATGTCCAGAACTCTTCAAAATTTTTTGCTTTATGTGCAGAATTTAACTGGCGTACTTCTTTGTCAGTTAATTTACTAGCCTCATCTTTATCAAGCAGTTGTAATTCTGCTTGGTTAATGTCTGTTAACTCTTTTTCGATTTGCTTCTTTTCTGGCATTAATTGAATGTCATCTCTATGTATTGGGTAACTGTAAAAACATTCATCATCTTTAACATAGCTTAAAAACTCATGATCTTCACAAGATCTCAACGGCACAATCGCATTTAAATATTCGTAGATGTCTTCTCTTGGTGTCAAGAAGTGTCGTGGCCCGAAAGTGTGTGGGTGGCCGCCATAATTTTGCGTCCTATTGCCAGCACCCAAGAATGGCGCAGCTTCAACTAAAGTAACATCCCAACCAGATTCCATTGACATTAAGTGTGCTGTGGCACAACCTGCAAATCCGCCACCAATTACTAGTATTTTTTTCATATTAGTTCTCTATCTTATCTGCAACCAAGCATTCTATACTTCTTTTTACTGATTGTGGTTTATATCCTAGGCTCTGAACTTTATCTAGTGATATTAAAAAAGGCTTTCTGTTTGTGTCTTGATATTGGATATGAGCGTTTTTACCACTAAGCTTTATTATCATATCCAATATTTTTCCCAAAGGCATGGGATTTGTTGCAGCAATATTAGTGATTTCATGAGTGCCAGTCTTTTTCTCTAATAGTAATTTTATAAATTCATATAAATCTTTAACGTGCACAATGTTGTTAAATTCTGAATCTGGGCTATGTGCCACTATGTCTTTTCCTTGTTTAATTGATTCGACAGCAGACGATAAAAAATTCCCGTGCGAGTTTTTCCCCACTACACCTGGGAGACGAATTGAAGTTGCGCTTCTGTCGTTTCCAGATTTCACCCACTCATCAATATGTTTTTCTGCATATAATTTTGATAATCCATATTGCCCAGGAGAAACAGATTCTGTTTCCTCATTGACAGAGTTTGTCATTACTTGCCCATAAACGGACATGCTTGAGCAGTGAATAATGTTATATACACCTGAGCTATTTGCATGTTGGCATAAATGTTGAATGCTTAGCGCATTATTATCAAATAGCTGTTGATTCTCTTCCATAGTTGAGGGGTGGTCAGCTGCACAGTGGACTATTGCATCAAGTGGTGCTGGTAGAGGTTCGTTGCCACAAAGGTCAGCTTTCACTAAATTTATTTCGCTGTCTGCAGAAATTCCTTCAGGCAGGGTATTTCTATAAGTCGCAAAAACAGTATGGCCATCAAGAGGTAGGTGGTGTGCAAAATAATTACCAATAAATCCACCAGCGCCTGTTACTAATATCTGCATCTATATTTTTAGAAAGTTGTGTTGTATTTAACAGAGGGCAGTGTTTCTTGCGGAAGTGATTTTGGGCAATCAGCTAATGTTTGACTAATCAATAATAATTCTTCAACAAAATTCTCATCACCTGGTTTTGTTATAGCCAGGTCTTCTAACGCAAAATACATTTTTGCTTTTTTTTCATGTAGTTTTTTATAAACTTCATTTCTTTTTTCTTTATCTTCTGGAAGCATAAATAAACTACACATCAGTATTCCTTCGATTGTTGAAAGTTCTTCTAGTACAGCCTCAAGCTGGATATAGCAGTTTTCAAACATGAATTCATTTACAGGCAGCATATATTCTAGGCTATTTTTCTCAGCATAAGTGCGTAAAAGTATATTTTGTGCTGGCGCTGGAATAGTCATGCCGCCAAAAGATCGTGATGTAATATAAGTTCTATAGCCTGAGCGTTTCATCATTTTTATGACTTGTCTTTTTTCCAATTTGGAAATTTACAATCCATCCCAATGCGACTTATTATCTTAGTAGTTATTGGCAAATAAAAAGATCCGATTTTTTTCTCAAAGTTTCCGTAGGGAGTAAATAGCCCAGTAATGCGACAATTGAGCGACCATCTGGTTTCTTTTTCTTCGTTGACAATATTGCCGTGAAATAAATTGGTTGAAAAGAGTAGAACCTTCCCATAGGGGACATCTAGCCAAACTAGATCATCTTTAACTTCTTTGAATATCTTGCTCATCCCACCTTGATCATATTCTGGTAACTTAGGCACGATTTCCCGATTTTTTTCAGGGGGCAAGATAAACATTGATTTTGTCTTGTAGGTATCAACCAGCGGGAGCCATTCTACAACTTGAAATGGCGTTTCACCGCCATGTAAATCTGTGTGCATGGACAAAATTGAACTTTCATCATGAGGCAGCTGTATAGACAGATTTACACGATTTTGCATAGCCAGCTCATTTCCAACTAACTGGTCGATATATGGTTTTGCTAGGCTGTAGTAAGTCGGTCTCAACCATGTTTCTTTGTTTAATGTTTGATAGATATGCAACCTAAAATCGTTTACTTGTTCTTTGTCTACTTCTTTTTGTATGTTATTTAGAAAGTCTGCATTATCTTTAGGAGTAGGGATACCCAGAAAAGTGCAAGCAATTTCGGCGATCTTAGACCGCATCTCACCTAGCAGCGAAGTGTCTGCAACATCCCTTATAACATAGCCATATTTCAGAAAGCTTTCTGAAATTTCTATTTCTTCTTTACTGTAGAAATTTTCTCTTGGGGACATTAATTTATACTCATTTTTTGTTTTAGGTTAAAAGTTCTTTTTCCATTTCGTGAAATACTTTTTTTATTATATTCAAATCGTCTTTCCCCCAAACCCATTTTTGATAAGCTGCAGCAAATATTGGTTGCTCATTTAACACTAAGCCATTTCTTTTAAGAGCGCGAGCTTGCATTTGCGGTGAGGAACTTGGTTTTACAAACAGCGCATACTTACACTTTTTATTATACCAACATAATTCCATAGGACCATGCGCAATAGCCATGTTTAACCATGCTTCTTGGTAAAGGGCCATTCTTGTTTCAATCTTATAACTCGCTTCCAGGCAAATTGGAAACTGTTTCATCTTTTCTGGTATACCTTTTTTAGCCAAGTCTATGTCGGGAACAAAGATAGGGCTATAGTTATTTTTTTGTAGATAACTTGCGAATGCTATCCAAGACTCTAAATTACTATTACGTTCTTTCATATAATCATATTGTCTTAAACTAATAATAATAGTTTTTCTTTTACCAGATGTGTTGTTTATATATTTTTTTATTTGTTGTATTTCTTCTGCACGCGCCCTAAAACAATCAGCAACAGTTTGAGATGTCTTCTTTAAATTTTGAGTCACATTGTTGGACAGTGCGCAAGGAAAAGTTAAAGAGTAAATAGATGGCAATACCGATGCTTTATCTTTGAGGAAATGTTTAATATCTGACCTGTTTTCCAACTTTGTATATGATTTGCAACTTGGTAAAAGATGAAATATCGGCACTATCATATTTTCAATTCTCCATATACGTTCACTTACGCTTACTACTGATTGGTATTCAGGCATTTCTTCTCTCACCCCATCTAACTTTCCAGGAACTATTATGGGATGTATATGTGTGTAGCCTAACCTGTGTCGATGTAAATCACATGCAGCAAGCCTAGAAACTGTATCAAAGGTAACAGAGCAATATTCTAGATCAAGCACACAATATAAAGTTTTTTCTATCTGTGAATTCTTGTTGCTGCCATACTGTTCATATATGTATGCGGCTGCGCTCCTGAGCAGCCCAGGACTTACAAGATAGAAGTACAGGCGTGAAACTAGCCACCCCAACCCTTTTGTAAAAATTTTTTTAGGCACCAGTAGGGCGCGTGTTGCAAGTTCTTTTAAAAATGTTTTATGCATGGAGTTAGTTCAGAATAAAATATGCTGTATACTCTAATAGTAATAGGCTTGTGTGAACCATTTCGTTTCTGCAAGATCGTATTTTCTAGTATAATACCATCATATTCATTGTTAATTAGATTCCTAAAAAAGAGAGCCAATAAAATATGACAGACCAAGGAAAGAGCTTTGTATCAACTTATTTTTCACAGTCAGCCGCTATATGTGACCAAATTGATCATGAAAAAATAGACCAGCTTGCAAATTCGCTCAAGGAGCTCAGGGAAAGAGGGGGGCGCTTGTTTATATTAGGCGTCGGAGGTAGCGCAGGGAATGCAACACATGCAGTAAATGACTTCCGCAAACTTTGCGATATTGAATCGTATGCCCCAACCGATAATGTTTCTGAATTAACAGCACGCACAAATGACGAAGGTTGGGATACGGTTTTTGCAGCATGGCTAAGAACTAGTAAAGCATCTGAAAAAGATGCGATTCTAATTTTTTCTGTCGGTGGAGGCAACATTGAACATAATGTTAGTATGAACTTGGTAGAAGCACTCAAAGAAGGCAAGCAACGAGGCTTGAGTATATTCGGTGTAGTAGGGCGTGATGATGGTTATACAGTTAAAGTTGCAGATGTGGCGATTGTCATACCAACACTAGATCCTAATTTAATAACTCCTCATACCGAAGCATTTCATGCTGTAGTTTGGCACTGTCTTGTTTCTCATCCAGCGCTGCAAACTCACAAAACAAAATGGTAGACTTGTAACTAAGAATGACTACTCTAAAAATAAAAATATTTGCAGATGGGGCTAATAAGGAAGATATGCTGAGCTTGCACAAGAATGATCAGATACAAGGTTTTACTACTAACCCAACATTGATGAAGCAAGCTGGCATAACAGATTACGAAGATTTTGCAAAAGATATACTGACACATATTAATGATAGGCCAATATCGTTTGAAGTTTTTGCTGATGACTTTGACGAAATGAAAAAGCAAGCGGGCATTATAAACTCGTGGGCTGAGAATGTTTATGTCAAGATTCCCGTGACAAACACAAAATCTGAATCATCTTGTCCTTTAATAAAAGAATTGAGTTCGCAAGGTATCAAACTGAACGTAACGGCAATCATGACAGAAGATCAGGTGAGTGCTGTTTCAGATGCACTGGATGTTGTGACACCAGCAGTTGTATCTGTCTTTGCTGGCAGAATAGCTGATACAGGAGTTGACCCAATTCCTGTAATGTCAAATTGTCTAGAGATTTTAAAGGAGAGACCAAAGGCGGAATTGTTGTGGGCAAGTCCTAGAGAGTTACTGAATGTATTCCAAGCCGACCAGATCGGCTGTCACATTATAACAGCTACCCCTGATGTTTTAAAAAAACTCACACTTGTTTCTAAAGATTTGACACAATATTCTCTTGAAACAGTGAAGATGTTTTTTGATGACGCATCAGCAGCCGGATACTCAATAAAATAGATATATTGGAAGGCTATTCAAGACTATTCAGTTAAGGAAAAATGTTAAATAAGGTTCTCATCACAGGTGGAGCAGGTTACTGCGGTAGTTTGCTCACACCTCAGCTATTAAAGGCGGGTTATCAAGTCACTGTCTACGACATTATGTATTTTAGTGACAATTTTCTCCCCAAGGATGATCCAAATCTTACCGTTGTGCACGGCGATATAAGAGATATAGATAAGTTATCTGAGGCGTTACAGGGCATGGATGCAGTTATACATTTGGGCTGCATTTCAAATGACGCCAGCTTCGAATTAGACGAACAACTAAGCACCTCTGTGAATTTAGATGCCTTTGAACCATTAGTTGTAGCGGCAAAAACGGCAGGAGTGCAAAGGTTTGTGTATGCATCATCAAGCTCTGTTTATGGAGTTTCTGATAAGCCAGATGTTACTGAAGATCATCCGCTTGTTCCTTTAACTTTATACAATAAATTTAAAGGTCTCTGTGAACCCATATTGCAAGATCATACGGATGAAGATTTTGTCGGTGTTATTTTTCGGCCAGCAACTGTTTGCGGATATGGCCCTCGCCAGCGCTTGGATGTATCTGTAAATATACTTACTAATCACGCTGTAAATAATAATAAGATCACAGTATTTGGTGGTGAACAATTACGTCCTAATCTTCATATTCAGGATTATTGTGATCTTTGTCAGCTTTTACTCGAATCACCTAGCGAGAAAGTTTCTCGTGAGGTATTTAATTGTGGTTTTCAAAATATGAGTATTATGGATATTGCAAAATTGGTAAAAAAAGTTGTTGAGCAAGAATACCCTGAAAAAGATAATTTAGAGATTGTTACAACACCGACGGATGATATCAGGTCATACCATATCAATTCTGATAAAATAAATAATGTTTTAGGCTGGGCACCAAAACACTCTGTCGAAGATGCAATTAAAGATCTATGTTTAGCATTTCGAAAAGGTCAATTGCCAGATAGTCTTGATGATGATATATATTTTAACGTTCGACGCTTAAAAAGAATCAATGCCGCCTAAAAGAAATATTGCTGTAGTTACAGGAGGAGCAGGATTTATAGGTAGTCATATGGTTGATGTGTTGCTTGAAAATGATTACCAAGTGAGAGTTATAGATAATTTAGTAGGCGGGCGTGAAGATAACCTCATTCACCATAGTAATAACAAAAACATGTCAGCAGAATGGGCGGACATAAGAAACTTATCCCCTGAGTCTAATATTTTTAGTGACGCAAAATATGTTTTTCATTTTGCAGGGATAGGAGATATTGTTCCATCAATAGTTTCGCCAGTTGAATATATGTCTACAAATATACAAGGCACTGTGAAAGTACTTGAATGTGCAAGACATGCCGGCGTAAGCAAATTTATTTATGCAGCATCTTCTTCTTGTTATGGCATTGCTGATGTGCCGACCACGGAAGACCATCCAATTTCTCCTTTGTATCCATACGCTATGTCAAAATACCAGGGTGAGCAAGCTTCTTTCCATTGGCATAGTGTTTATCAATTACCTGTGAATTCAATTCGTATTTTTAATGCGTATGGAACGAGAGTTAGAACTACCGGAGTATATGGCGCAGTGTTCGGTGTTTTCTTTAAACAAAAATTAGCGGGCAAGCCTTATACAGTTGTTGGAGATGGTTCTCAATCTAGAGATTTTATATATGCATCTGACGTAGCAAGGGCTTTTTTAGCTGCTGCTGAAACAGAAAGACAAGGAGAGATTTATAATTTAGGCGCTGGCGATCCACAAACAATAAATTATTTAGTTGAATTGCTCGGCGGTGACAAAGTTTATATTCCTAAGAGACCTGGTGAGCCTGATTGTACTTGGGCAGATATATCAAAAATAAAGAAACAACTTCAGTGGGAACCCAATGTATCCTTTGATGATGGAGTTCACATGATGTTAGAAACAATCAATGCATGGGAGGACGCGCCTTTATGGGATGCAGAGTCTATAAAAGAAGCAACCGTAGACTGGTTTAAATATATGGGCGATAAGTAGTTTATCCAGTACTTTAATTGCATGATTTGACCTAGAACTACTACACCATTAGACTTCTTTTCTCTTCATTATATTTATAGCGCATTGATGAACAACAGCCTTAAAAAGCTCTCCGAGCAATATAAACATAAATTAGTTGATGCAAGTCAGCTAAAGAAAAATATTGGTGAGCGACCAAGAAAGAAAACAGTCATTATGTGTCACGGAGTCTTTGATGTCGTGCATCCTGGTCACCTACGGCATCTTTTATATGCAAAAAGCAAAGCAGATATTTTAGTAGCTAGTCTGACAGCCGATGCACACATAAAGAAGGGGATATATCGCCCACATGTCCCAGAAGAAATGAGAGCATTAAATTTAGCAGCATTTGAAATTGTTGATTATGTACTGATTGATCAAGAACCCACTCCCTTAAAAAATATTTCTGAGTTACAACCAGATTTTTATGCAAAGGGTTATGAGTACGTTGAAGAAGGAATGCCAGAAAAAACAGAAGAAGAAGCAGAAATTATTGAAAAATATGGAGGAAAAATAATTTTTACTCCAGGAGATATAGTTTATTCATCATCGGCTTTAATTGAGCTTGAAACGCCTGCTATAAATGTAGAAAAACTGCTTGCTTTAATGGAGCAAGAAAGTGTGAGTTTTAATGATCTCCGAGCAACACTTAAAAAGTTTGATAACTTCACCATACATATTGTCGGGGATACAATTGTTGATAGCTACACACAAACTGCAATGATAGGTGGGCAGACAAAAACCCCAACAATGAGCGTTTTATATGAAGGAAAAAAAGATTATGTCGGAGGAGCAGGCATAGTTGCAAAACATCTTGTAGCAGCTGGTGCAAAAGTTGTTTTTTCTACAGTCCTTGGTGATGATGATTTAAAGGATTTTGTTTTAAATGATTTAAGAGAAAACGAAATAGATTGCCACGCAATGATAGATCCAACAAGACCTACTACTAATAAAAATGCAATCGTCTCATCTGGTTATAGATTATTAAAGATTGATACATTAGATAATAACTCCATAGATGATAGTGTTTTGAAAGGTTTGACCGATAAGATAAAAAACACGAAGAGTGATGCGGTTATTTTTAGTGATTTTAGACATGGAATATTCAATCGTAGAACAATCGAGCCCCTAGTTGATTCAATTGATAAAAAGTGTTTTAAAGCTGCTGACAGCCAGGTTGCAAGTCGTTGGGGGAATATTACTGAATTTAAAGACTTTAACTTAATCACCCCAAACGAAAGAGAGGCGAGGTTTGCATTAGCTGATCAAGATTCAGGAGTTAAACCATTGGCACAGGATTTATATGACGCTGCTGGTTGTAAACTTTTGATTCTGAAATTAGGTGTACGCGGAGTGCTGACATGCCGAAGCAAGGAGCATGGCCTTGATGATGTTTTTGTGGTTGATAGTTTTGTAGAGAATCTTGTCGATGCTGTAGGAGCAGGCGACGCATTGCTAGCATATTCAACGCTTACGATGTTGGCGAGTGATTCAGCAGCCATGTCAACTATTATAGGTTCAATTGCAGCTGCCTGCTTATGTGAGAAAGACGGGAATATACCAATTACGCCTGCACAAGTTTTAGACAAGATTGATAAGATTGAAAAACATGCGAATTTCGGTTAAGCGATAATTATGCGAATACTGATTGTAGGTTTAGGTGTGCAAGGGTATAAAAGAAGAGACTTTGCCAACACTGATTATGTTGCATCAATTGACCCAGTGAATAAAGAGGCTGATTACAAGAACATTCAAGATGTATCTTTAGATGACTTTGATGGAGCATTATGTTGTGTCCCAGATGCGCCAAAAGTCCAATTAGCTAGATATTTTTTAAGTCATGGTAAGCATGTGCTTATAGAGAAACCTTTGTGGACAGAAAGTGACAAAGACTTAAAGGAACTACAAAGTATGGCAAATCAGAATAATGCTGTGTGCTACACCGCATATAACCATAGGTTTGAGCCTCATTTTATAACTATGCGTGATTTAATAAAGTCAGGTGAGCTTGGACAGATTTATTCATGCCGCATGTTCTACGGTAACGGAACGGCTTCGTTAGTAAAAGAATCGCGCTGGCGAGACAAGGGCGCAGGAGTCTTGCCTGACTTAGGTTCTCATTTACTTGACACAGCAAACTTCTGGTTTGATATAGATCGAGAGGATTTCCTTTTACATTCTTGCAATAATTTTGAAAACGAAAGCCCAGATCATGTAATTATTGCCTCAGAATTAACACTACCAAGATTAGAATTTGAGATGACTTTGCTTTCCTGGAGGAATCATTTTACATGTGACGTATATGCTGAAAAAGGTAGTGCGCATATAAGCTCTCTTTGTAAGTGGGGACCATCAACATTCACTCATAGAAAACGCGTTTATCCTAGCGGTGTACCAGAAGAAGATGTGGTTACTTTAGAGCAGTCTGACCCGACTTGGGAAGAAGAATATATTCATTTTAAGAAATTATGCACAACAAATGCAGATACTGATTTAACAAATGATATTTGGATAAATCGCACTATTAGAAATTTGAGTGATATTGCAGTAGGAAAAAAATAGATGAGTTCATTAACAGTTGGTTATGCAGGAATGACCCATCTCGGCATTGTATCAGGGACAGTTACAGCACTGAAAGGATTAAAGACAATTTGTTTTGATGACAATGTAGAACTTATAGCAGACATTAAAAATGGGAAATTACCTATAGCGGAACCACAGCTCCAAGAGACAATTGCTTTGAATAGTTCTTCCCAGGTTTTTACAAGCGATCCCTCAGATTTGAAATCATGCGATATAATTTTTGTATCGCCAGATGTCTCAACGGATGACCAAGGTAACAGCAGTTTAGATAATGTTAATTCTTTAGCTAATATTGCAATATCACATATAAAAAAAGATGCAATCTTAGTTATTTTATGTCAAGTACCACCTGGTTTCACACGCCAAATATCATTTAAGAAAGCACAACTATACTATCAAGTTGAGACATTGATTTTTGGCAACGCGATAGAACGTGCAACATCACCAGAAAGAATAATAATTGGTTGCGATGAGCCAACTGTTGATCTTCCGAAAAGTTATAACAGTTTCCTTGAATGTTTTAAATGCCCAATATTAAAAATAAAATATGAGAGCGCAGAACTTTCTAAAATTGCTATCAATTTGTGTTTGACGTCTAGCATCACTGTAACCAATGTCTTGTCAGAAATTTGTGAAAAGATTGGTGCTGATTGGGGTGAGATCATGCCAGCACTACAATTGGATAAACGTATTGGAAAGTTTTCATATTTATCGCCTGGGCTGGGTTTATCTGGCGGGAATTTAGAGAGAGATTTGGTTACAGTAATAAAATTAGCAAAAGAACATCAAACAAATGTAGATGTTATAAAGTCGTTTATTGACGATAGCGATTATCGAAAGCAATGGGCTTCTAAGATTGTACACAGCTTAACTTCTAACACTAGCCCAAAACTCTCGATATGTATTTGGGGTCTTGCTTATAAAAAAAATACACACTCAATTAAAAATTCAGCTTCAATTGCAACGATAAGCGCACTTAAAGAGTGTTCGTTTAGAGTGTATGACCCTGCTGTAAAATCTTTAGATCAAGAATTTCAGAATCTTGTTTTTAGTGAAACTGCATTCGAAGCTCTAGATAATGCTGACATTTTAATGGTTCTAACCCCATGGGATGAGTTTGCAAGCTTCGATATTAAGGAAATTCATGAAAGAATGAACAGTGGTGTCATAATTGACCCATATAAAATGCTAAATCATAATACTGATTCGTCACCGGATATAGATTATTACACTATCGGTGTTTGTAAATATAAAAAAGAATAAAATCATGTTGCGACATTTAAATACTACACAAACAAAACCCAATAGGGTTGTCATTATTGGCGCAAGTGGATTTGTAGGTCAGGCAATACAAGAGAAGCTGAAGGCGTCAGATGTAGAAGTGCTGCCTGTTTCTAGTTCTGATGTCAATCTTCTCGAGCAAAACAGCGACAAGCAGCTATCAAAACTATTGCAACGAAAAGATTCGATTGTTGCCGCCTCAGCTATTGCCCCATGCAAAGACCTTTCAATGCTAAAAGACAATATTATTTTAATGGGAAATTTATTTTCAGCAGCGCAGTTAGCAAATGTTAATCATATTTTAAATATAAGCTCAGACGCTATCTACACAGATAGTACTGAACCGTTAACAGAAGATTCGGCAGCATCTCCTAACTCAATACATGGGATCATGCATTTTACTCGAGAAAGAGCTTTGCAGGATATGCTTGCGGATATCCCTTGTGCAACAATAAGGCCAACATTGATATATGGGGTGAATGATCCGCACAATGGTTATGGACCAAACCAATTCAGAAGATTAGCTGCTTCAAAAAAGCCTATTATTTTGTTTGGCAAGGGTGAAGAAAGGAGAGATCATGTTTTAATCGATGATGTTGCAGAATTAGCGTTTAGAATTTTAATGCATAAAAGTACAGGTTCACTGAACGCCGCTACAGGTAAGGTTGTATCATTTTATGAAGTGGCAGAGTTAGTTACTGCATGTTTTGATTATTCTGTTGCTATTCAAACCTCACCTAGAAATGGACCAATGCCACACAACGGTTACCGCCCATTTAGTGCAGAACAAACGCAACACGCATTTTCAGATTTTGCATATACTCATGTAGAGGATGGAATTAAAAAAGTACATACTGAAATGATGGAGAACATAAATGGCTGAAGTAGATTTACTAAGAGCTTTACCGAAAACTAAAAGAAACATTGAGATGCGCTCTGATGCAAAAGACCCAGAGGTTATAAGGATTTCTAAGGAGTATGGCGAACTTTATTTTGACGGACCTCGTGATTATGGTTATGGAGGTTACAAGTATGATGGACGTTGGATTCCTGTTGCCAAAGATATTGTTGAACATTTTAATTTAAAACCTGGCATGCGGGTTTTAGATGTTGGCTGCGCGAAGGGCTTTTTAGTAAAAGATTTAATGATTGCTTGCCCGGGGCTAGAAGTATTTGGTATTGATGTGTCTGAGTATGCGCTTATGAATTGCGAAAGCGAAGCAGTTGGACGGCTCCAAATTGGAAGTGCAGATAGGCTGCCATTTCCTGATAAGAGTTTTGATTGCGTGCTTTCACTTAATACTATCCATAATTTACCAAGAGAGCGTTTGATTATTGCTTTGAAAGAAATACAGAGATTGTCAAGCGGCAAAGCATTTGTGCAGGTTGATTCCTATAGAACACCTGAAGAAAAAGAAATTTTTGAAAGTTGGGTCTTAACAGCAGAATTTCATGATTATCCAGACGAGTGGATCAAGGTTTTCAGTGAAGCTAGTTATACTGGAGATTATTTCTGGACAATAATTAATAGCTAATTACTTTATAATGGCATGAAAAGAGAACCTGAATGAGCGCTAAAAATAATAATAACTTTGATTTTAAAGCAGCAAGACAACGCTGCATGAAATTCAGACGCCGTATACTTGATATTTCGCAAACTGTTGTCGCTCTACATATTGCTCCTGCTTTTTCATGCTTGGAAGTTGTAGATTTAATCTATCATGGTCTTATGCGTGAAAACTCCTCTGCCCACAAAGATGCTTTTTTAATGTCCAAAGGTCATGGTTGTATGGCACAGTATGTTGTATTAGAAGAGCTTGGTGTGCTAAGTAATGATGATCTTAGTAAATATTGCACACCTGAGGGAATTTTAGGAGCACACCCCGATTATGAGACGCCGGGGATAGAAGCCGCGACAGGTTCTTTAGGTCATGGTCTTTCTATGGCAGTTGGCATGTCTTATGCGGAAAAAATCAAAGGGGCAGACAGCGCTATTTATACAGTATTAAGTGATGGCGAAGTACAAGAGGGCTCAACTTGGGAAGCCGTTCTTATGGCAGCCACTTTTAGTACCACAAATCTTGTTGCATTTGTAGATTATAACGATTTTCAAAGTTTGGGCAGAACAAGCGAAACACATCCAACTTTTTACCCATTAACAGATAAATTTATAGCATTTGGCTGGGAGTCTGTTGAAGTTAATGGACATAACGCCGAGGAAGTTTTTGCAGCAGTTCAGCAAAGAAAAGGAGATAGGCCTTTAATGGTTATCTGCAAAACAATAAAAGGACGAGGAGTAAGCTATATGGAAAGTGTTCCTATATGGCACTATCGTGCTCCGAATCAAGAGGAGTATGAGCAGGCTATAAATGAATTAAAAGAGATTTCATCATGAGAAATAAGTTCGCTGATACTCTTTATAAGTGTGCTGTTGAGGATTCCAACATAGCGATCGTTGTGGCAGATATTTCTCCAGCAGGCAGTATGGAAAATTTTAGACAAGAGTTCCCACATCGTTTTTTAAATGTAGGTGTTGCTGAGCAGTCTATGATTGGAATCTGCGCTGGCATGTCTTTAAGAGGGCTGCAACCTTTCGCTTACACTATTGCGACCTTTACATTGTACCGTCCATTTGAATTTGTGCGTGATGACCTGTGCTACCAAAACTTACCTGTTACGATTGTTGGGGTGGGCGGAGGTGTTGTTTATTCAACTCTTGGAGGAACGCATCATTGTCAGGAAGACGTCGCAATAGCTAGCGCAATCCCTAATATGTCTGTAATTGCTCCATGTGATCCAGAGGAAGCTGAGGCTGCAACTAAATATTGTGCTGTTCAGAAAAATGGCCCTATCTACTTACGTTTAGGTAAAGCTGGAGAACCTTCTCTTACAGCCAATGCTGATACTCCGTGGGAGTTTGGAAAAATACGCTACCTTCAGAAGGGCAACGATGTTTGTATTTTGAGTTATGGCATTATTATGAAGAAATCTCTCGAAGTAGCACAAGCGCTTGAAAAGCTTGGCAAGTCAGTTTCTCTTGTTTCAGTGCATACTGTTAAACCTTTAGATATATCAGGTATAGAGGTAGCCTTGTCATCGCATTCAGAAGTTGTTGTTATCGAGGAACATGCACCATCAGGAGGTTTGAGTCATAGAGTGAAAGAAGTTGCGTGGGATATGCAAGCTTCATGTAAGCTGCATACCTTTACCTTGCAAGATCGTTTTCTGCATAATTATGGAAATCATGATGATTTATTAGCAGCACATGGGCTTTCTGTAGATAAGATAGTTGATGGAATTAAATAACCTATCTCTTTAATTTTATAATCTCATCAGATATATGATGGCTCATCGGGAATGCGCATGTGAAGGCTGGGGAAACAGCGTTCAGTAAATGGAAAGATTTATCATCTCCTTCATATACAAAATCCATTTCTAAACTATTCTTAGTTGTATTTAGCAGTTGCGCACGTATAGCAGGTTTTCCCCATTTTAAGAAGTCCAAACGATCAACATCTTCTACCATTTTTGACGCAAGTTTTATGAGATGCTCTTTTGAATACTTTTTCATTTCTTCTAATGCAAGATCACGAAATTGACTTTTATTTGCTACAAACATCTCACTTTGTTTTTTTATAATAGTGAAAAATTCTTTAGCGTTGAAGTTTTCTATGCCTTCGTAATGTTCTTTCCAAAACGCTGGAATAGCTGTCGGACCAATTTTCGCATTCCCTTCTAAAGTTACTGTAAAATGTACCCCAAGAAAAGGTTGGTCAATATTTGGGACAGGATAAATGTTAGTTTTTAGCCATCCAGGTTTTTTACTAAGGTGTAGGTATAGGCCCTTAAAAGGCATTATCATGTAGTTCTCTGAAAAACCGTAATCTTTTGCAATTGTGTCTGCATATAATCCTGCGCAATTTACAAGATAGTCGTATTCAATTGAACCTTTCGAAGTATCAATTTTATTTTTTTTCCTTCCAATATATTTTGTTTCTAGAATTAAAGAAATATCAGCATCTAAGATGTCTTTTTTTAGTGATTGCATAACGGAGACAGGATTAACAGTAGATGTGTTGGGAGAGTACAGTGCTCGTGAAAATGTTTTTACTTTTGGCTCAACTTTCTTTGCTTCATCTTTAGAGATTATCTCTACACTGACACCATTTTTTTGTGCTCTTTCTTTTAGTGTATCAAGAACGAGTTCTTCTTTTTCATTACTCGTAACAACAAGTTTACCGCATTTGTTAATTCCAATATTTTTCTTTTCGCAATATTTGCGCAAGGCCTCGTTTCCGTCACGAGTGAATTGAGCTTTTAGTGAATCTTTTGTATAGTAAAAACCAGCGTGCAGAACACCACTATTTAAACCACTAGCATGTCGACAAACATCATTTTCTTTTTCAATAATGAGAATCCTAGCTGTGGGTAATTTTCTTTTTAGCGCATAGGCTATACTCATGCCCATTACACCAGCGCCAATAATTATAAAATCAACATGCTTAGGTGGGTGATCCAATTGCGGCATAGTTTTTATTAGAGGCGTATAAGCTCTATTTTTTCTGGTTTATATTTTCGCGGTAATTTCGACATGACATCAAATACAATACCGTTTTTGTTGCTCACAAGAATTTCTATCGCTTTCCAACCTGCATCTATATACTCTCGATGCGCGACAGCAAGTAGAACCACATCTGATGGGGTTAGAGCATCATAGGCAGTCATATCAATTTTATATAACCGCTTTACCTCGTCTTTATCAGCTAGAGGGTCATGTATTTGAATATTGCACTTTCTTTTATCTAAGAATTGATAAACATCTAACACTTTGCTGTTTCTCAGGTCTGGTACATTTTGTTTGAAAGTGAGCCCAAGTATTGTGATTTGGCTATTTTTTGCAGTTTTACCCTTGTTTTCTAAATGGTCAATGATTTGTTGGCCAACAAGCTCCCCCATTTCGTCATTAATGCTTCTTCCTGAAAGAATAACTTTTGGATTGTGTCCTATTTTATTTGCTTTGTACGTTAAATAATAAGGGTCTACTCCAATACAGTGTCCCCCTACCAAGCCTGGTTTAAAAGGAGAAAAATTCCATTTTGTTGCTGCTGCTTCAATTACATCAGTAGTATCTAAACCCAATTTTTTACAAATTATTGAGAGCTCATTCATTAGTGCAATATTCAGATCTCTTTGTGTGTTTTCAATTACTTTTGCGGTTTCGGCAATTTTTATATTGCTAACCATATGAGTGCCAACAGGTATAATAGATTGGTATAAACGATCAACATATTCAGCAGCTTGATCATTAGAACCAGAGGTGACTTTTACTATATCAACTATTCTATGGTTTTTATCTCCAGGATTTATCCTCTCAGGACTATAACCTACAAGAAAATCTTCATTTATTTTAAGATTTGAAGAAGCTTCTAGTATCGGTATGCATATTTCTTCAGTTGCACCTGGGTAGACGGTAGATTCATAAATGACAAGACTCCCTTTTTTTATGATACTTCCTACTATTTTGCTGGCGGATTTAACTAAACTTAAGTCAGGATGTTTGTTTTCATTTATTGGGGTTGGAACAGTTATTATATAGATATCCGAATCATATATGTCTTGGGTATTGTTAGAAAAAATCAAGTTTTTTGCAGACTTAATATCAGAAGAGTCTACTTCATTTGTGACATCCTGATTTAATTTTAGTTCATTTATACGTTTTTGATTAATATCGTACCCAATCGTTTCTGTTTTTTTTCCAAATTCTACAGCGAGAGGGAGGCCTACATAGCCAAGGCCGATAATTGATATTTTTTTTTCTGTTATTTCCACTATCTAATTATTGTAATATTCAAGATACCAATCAACGAATTTCTTTATTCCCTCATTAATTGTAGTTTTTGGTTCATATCCGTGGTCATTTACTAAGTCGCTTACATCTGCAAAAGTGTCTGGCACGTCTCCTAGCTGAAGTGGTAAAAATTTCTTATTAGCTTCTTTTCCTAAAAATTTTTCTATTGATTGAATATATTCCATCAAGTTTACAGGGTTGTTATTTCCAATATTATAAATTCTCCATGGCGCACTACTGCTTGCTGGATCTGGATTATTGCTATCCCAATTGGAATTTTTTGTTGCTGGCGCATCAATTACATTGGTTATGCCTGAGATAATATCGTCGATATAAGTAAAATCTCTTGTGTGCTCGCCGTTATTAAAGACGTCTATTGTTTCACCATTTAATATTGCTTTTGTAAACTTAAATAATGCCATATCAGGTCTTCCCCATGGACCATATACTGTAAAAAAGCGTAACCCTGTAGTTGGCATACCATATAGGTGACTGTATGCATGCGCTATCATCTCATTAGCTTTTTTCGTTGCTGCGTAGAGCGAAAGAGGATGGTTAATATTATCGTGCTCAGAGAAAGGTAGTTTTGTATTGCCTCCGTAAACAGAGCTGCTAGAAGCGTAAACCAAGTGTTTAATTCCATCTTTTTTACATTGCTCAAGTATATTTGCAAAACCCACAATATTAGAATTTATATATGCTTTTGGATTTTCAAGAGAATACCTAACACCTGCTTGTGCTGCTAAATGCACAACGTATTCTGGTTTGAATTCTGAAAATATTTCGTCTAATTTTTGAGTATCACAGATATTTGCACGTATGTGAGCATATTTTTTGTATATGAAGCACCTAGAAACCCTATCTTCTTTTAATTTTAGGTCATAATAATCATCATGATTATCAACACCAATTACAGTGTGGTCTTGCTCAAGCAGAGAAAGAGCAAGAGCCGACCCAATAAAACCAGCTGCACCTGTTACTAGAATCTTCATTATGGAATTTCTGTTATATTTTTCTGAAAATATGAACGATTACTGAACATTACTATTATAACTATATATGAATTATGAAATTAAGCGAGTTTCAATATCATTTACCCAAAATACTGATTGCTCAGAAACCATTAAAAACGCGTAGTTCAAGCAAGCTTCTGGTATACCAACGCGCAAGCAATACAGTTGAGGAATCTAAGGTTGCTAGCCTTCCTGATTTTTTAGATCCTGGAGACCTTCTTGTGTTTAATGATACAAAAGTAATACCGGCGCGTTTGATCGGAAAAAAAGAAACAGGTGGAAAAATAGAAGTTTTAATCGAAAAAATCATCGATAAAAATACTGTAATTGCACAACTTGGAAATAAAAAGAATGTAAAAGTAGGTTCAAATATAATTTTTTCAAATGGTGCTTATGCAAATATTAGAACGAAACAAAATATTTTTTATGAGCTAGCTTTCAAGAACCACAATAACATACAAAATTTTATAAAAACATATGGACTTATACCACTCCCTCCTTATATTAAACGTCAAGCAACAAAAGAAGATAGAGATCGTTATCAAACAATTTATGCTAACGAAAGTGGTGCAGTTGCAGCACCGACAGCAGGGTTACATTTTGATAAAGCACTTTTCCTCAAGTTAGCACGCAAAAACATTCGTAAAGCATATATAACACTCCATGTTGGCGCGGGAACATTCCTCCCAATTTCTACAGAAAATTTAGAACAACATGCGATGCATGAGGAATCTTTTAAAGTGACACAAGAAACTTGTGATGCAATAATTCAGTGCAAAAAACGAGGTAATAAGATTATAGCTGTAGGTACAACAACAGCAAGAGCATTAGAAACTATTGGTAAAAATAAATCACTCAAAGAGTTTTATGGAAAAACTAACTTATTCATTTATCCAGGTTTTGAGTTTAATATTATTGATGGCTTGATGACAAATTTCCATTTACCAGGTTCTACATTGCTGGCAATGGTTTGTGCGTTTTCAGAAACAAAAAAAATTTTATCTATTTATGAATATGCAGTTAAACAGAAATATAGGTTTTATAGTTATGGCGATACAATGTTAATACTTTAGTAATCATGCTATTTGAAATTAATTCTTTTGATGGTAGTGCAAGGTGTGGGCATATTAATTTCCCCGGTCATATTGTTGAAACTCCAGCATTTATGCCTGTGGGTACATATGGTTCTGTAAAAGCAATTACTACAGATGAGCTTAAGAACCTTGGTTATAAGATGATTTTAAGTAATACATTCCATTTAATGTTACGCCCAGGGATTGAAGTAATAAAACAACATGGAGGACTACACGAATTCATGAACTGGGATGGCCCTATACTTACAGATTCAGGTGGTTTCCAGGTATTTAGTTTGTCTTCAATGCGTGAGATTACTGAAAAAGGAGTTAACTTTAAGTCGCCACTTGATGGAGACAAATGTTTTTTAAGCCCAGAGATAGCGATACAAGTACAGTCAGAATTAGGTGCAGATATCACTATGGTTTTTGACGATTGCACCCCATACCCATCAACTTACGAGGAGACAAAAAAATCTATGGAATTATCTATGCGTTGGGCAGAAAGGAGTAAGACTGCATTTGCTCAAAACAGTGGTGCTCTTATTGGTATTGTGCAGGGTGGTATGCACAAAGATTTGAGGCATATATCAATAGAGGAATTAACTAAATTAGGTTTTGATGGGTATGCAATTGGCGGACTTTCTGTTGGCGAACCAAAAGCAATTAGGAAAGAGATCCTTTCTAGCCTCATGCCTGCAATACCAAATAACAAATTGTGTTACTTAATGGGAATTGGAAAACCCGAAGATATTGTAGAATCTGTAAGACTAGGTGTTGATTTATTTGATTGCGTTATACCTACTCGTCATGCTCGCACAGGTTTTTTGTATACAAAAGCAGGGGTAATAAAAATTCGCAATAGTGCTTACAAAAACGATACTAAACCCATTGATGAAACGTGCTCGTGTTATACATGTAAGAATTATACAAGGGCGTACCTGCATCATCTTGACCGTTGTGGAGAGATTAACGCGTGCAGATTACAAACTACACATAATTTGCACTATTATCAGACTCTCATGTCGGAATTAAGGCAGGCAATCAAGAGTGAAAGACTTAGCCAATATATAGACGACTTTTATAAATTACGTATGACCGAAAGCTCTGCTATGGCATAATAGAAGGTTCTACCATTTTCAGTTTTGAGTAAAGAACATGAACCTAATTATAAGTAATGCGTATGCGCAGAGTGCACCAGCAGGCGGCGGAACAAGCATGTTACTCATGTTACTTATATTTTTTGCCATTATGTATTTTATGATCATAAGGCCGCAAACAAAACGAGCGCGCGAACATAAACAATTAGTAACGTCATTAAGTAAAGGAAACGAAATAACAATTAATGGCGGGTTAATGGGTAAAATCTCCCAAGTTAATGAGACTTCAGTAGTTTTAGAAATTGCATCTGGAGTAGAAGTGAAAGTACAAAAGAATTCTGTGACAAATGTCCTGCCAAAAGGAACGCTAAAGAGCACAGCATAAAATAACAGCACGTTTTTACTTTATATAGCAAATGAATAGATACCCTCTTTGGAAAAATATTTTTATACTTATAGTATTGTCACTTTGCGTCATATATGCCACTCCAAATATATATCCCAGCCAACCAGCTTTACAAATTTCATCAACTCGTACTGCAGTTACAAAAAATTTAGCCAATGAAATAAAAAATGATTTAGAGAAGTCGGGTATTAATTTTCATCAGGTCAGGTATTCTGAAGATGGCATATTGGTGCGTTTCACAGACACAAAGAATCAATTAAAAGCGGCACAAAGACTTAGACAACAATACTTAGGTAAATACACAGTTGCATTAAACCTTGCCTCAACAACACCCAATTGGTTGAGAGCGTTAGAAGCTACGCCCATGAACCTGGGCCTTGATCTCAGAGGGGGAGTGCACTTTCTGATGGAAGTGGACACTGCGGCAGCTTTAGATAATGCCTATGAGAGAAGCGTTACTGACATGCGGGAGCAGCTGCGCCAAGAGAAAATACGTTATTCAGGTATTAAGAAAACAGACGATGCAATAAAAATAAGCGCGAGATCTGAAGAAATTCAAGAACAAATAGAAGAAGTAATCAAAGACCAATATTTTGATAGCATGGATATCACCACTTCGCCAACCAGCGCAGAGTATTTTGTTATAGCGAAGCTTAAACCAGATGCACTAAAAGAAGTCAGGCGGTTAGCAATAGCCCAGAATACAACAACACTTAGAAAAAGAGTCAATGAGCTTGGCGTTGCAGAACCAGTAATACAACAGCAAGGAAAAGATAGAGTTGTAGTGCAACTACCTGGTGTCCAAGATACTGCCAGAGCAAAAGAAATACTTGGTGCTACTGCTACTTTAGAGTTTAGGTTAGTTGACGAGCAAGGCGATCCTTTCGAAGCAAGAGAGACTGGCAGAGTGCCCATCGGGGATAAACTATATTACGAGCGAAATAAGAACCCAGTACTTTTGAAAAAAAGAGTAATGTTGACGGGCGACTATATTATCGATGCAAGTTCAGGGATTGATAACAATGCTAGACCCGCTGTTAACATCACACTTGATGGAAAGGGAGCAAGAATTTTCAGCAAGGTAACGGGCGATAACGTTGATAGATTGATGGGCGTTGTATTTATTGAGACGAAATCTCAAGCTGTCTATAAAGATGGAAAAAATAAACGTATAACAAAAAAAGTAGAAGAGGTTATAAATGTTGCTCGTATAAAAGAGCAACTAGCTAAGCGCTTTCAAATAACTGGACTTTCTTCTACCGTAGAAGCGCGCAATCTCGCATTACTGCTGAGAGCAGGCTCACTAGCAGCACCAATGTATATAGTAGAGGAAAGAACTGTTGGACCAAGTCTTGGCCAGCAAAATATTGATCTGGGAACAAAGTCTGTACTCATAGGTTTTCTTTTAGTCATAATATTCATGGCAATTTATTACCGTGTTTTTGGTTTAGTGGCAAATATTGCTTTGGGTGCAAATTTAGTAATGATTGTTGCAATCATGTCAATGATACCGGGAGCAACTTTAACATTGCCGGGAATCGCAGGTATTGTTTTAACTGTTGGCATGGCTGTTGACGCAAATGTATTAATTTTTGAACGTATAAAAGAAGAGTTACAAAATAATAACTCCCCTCAGTCCAGCATTAACCTAGGTTATTCAAAAGCTTTATCAACAATAGCAGACGCTAATATAACAACTTTAATAGCTGCTCTTGTTCTTTTTGTATTTGGCACAGGCCCAATAAAAGGTTTTGCTGTTACTCTTTCAATTGGGATAATTTGTTCAATGTTTACCGCGATCATGGGCACACGAAGTTTAATTAATATTATTTATGGAAGAAAACACTCACCAGTTTTATATATATAATGAGAATAATACCAGAGAAAACTAGCATAGATTTTGTCGGCAAGAGAGGAATAGCTCTTGTTTTTTCAATCACTATGATTGTTTTTTCTATTTTTTCTTTATTTTTCCAAGGATTAAATTTAGGTATAGATTTTTCTGGCGGGACATTGGTTGAAGTGGGTTATCAAAAACCCATTGAACTGCAGAAAGTAAGAGAACAGCTAAAAAAAGCGGGGTTTCAAAAGACCGTTGTACAGCACTTTGGTACTACAAATGATGTGCTAATAAGAGTCGCGCCGACAGCAACTCAAAGCAGTGAAAATATAAGTAACAAAATTCTAGAGACAATAAGCACTACTGATGAGGTTACCCTCAGAAGGGCCGAGTTTGTTGGACCACAAGTCGGAGAAGAGTTACGTGATGACGGTGGTCTTGCCATGATTTATGCGTTAGCACTTATTTTAATTTACCTAGCATTACGTTTTGAATATAGGTTTTCTTTCGGCGCTATTCTTGCGCTTGTTCATGATGTGCTTATTACGATAGGTTTCTTCTCAATCACACAAATAGAATTTGATCTAACTGTATTGGCAGCTATTCTTGCTGTGATCGGGTACTCACTTAACGACACAATAGTGGTATATGACCGCATTCGAGAAAACTTTAGAAAAATGCGGACAGAAGATACCCCAACCGTAATAAATACTTCAATAAATCATACGCTTGCTAGAACTCTAATGACGTCGATGACGACACTTATTGTCTTACTGGCTCTTTATTTTTTAGGAGGGGAGGTTATTAATTCGTTTTCGTTAGCTTTAATTTTTGGTGTTCTTATCGGGACTTACTCATCGATTTATATAGCTAGCAGCGCAATAATATTTTTGAAGGTCAGTCAAGCTGATTTGATTCTTGTTGAGAAAGAAGATGCTGACCTGTAGCCTTCTTTTGCTAGGTGATTTTTTTCCGCAAGTGTTTCAACATTGACTTTAAAATCTTAACATTTGCAGTGACTATATTCCCTGTATCAAAATAGTTTTCTCCCCCTTCTAAGTCTGTTATTAGCCCGCCTGCCTCTCTTACAATGACAATGCCTGCAGCAATGTCCCATGGTTGAAGTTTTGTTTCCCAAAAACCATCAAGTCTGGCAGAAGCAACATACGCTAGGTCTAATGCAGCAGCTCCCGCTCTTCTTATGCCTGCAGATTCTTTAATAAAGGATCTTAATGTTTCAATGTATTGTTCAACATCTTGGCCCTCACGAAAAGGTATTCCCGTTCCAAGCAGCGCCCCTTCTATATTTGTTCTTTGACTAACACGAATTTTATGATTATTGAGTAGCGCCCCTTGACCTTTTTCGGCAGTGAATAATTCTTGTTTAAAGGGGTCATACACAACACCCAGCACAAGTTCTTTATCTTTTTGTAATGCAATCGAAACAGCATAGTGCGGGAAGCTATGTATGTAATTAGTAGTGCCGTCTAATGGGTCAATCAACCATTGATTGTCTGAGCTTGCTTTCGACAAACCACTTTCTTCAGCCAAGACACTATCATTCGGGTATTTTTTTGAGATTATGCTTAAAATTTTTTCTTCAGCTTTCTGATCAACCTCTGAAACAAATTCGTTCTTGCCTTTCTCAGATATTTTTATACTATCCAATCTTTGTATATTACGCAGTATAATTTCACCTGCCGCGTAAGCTGCAGAGACAGCAGTATTTAATAAAGCACTCATATTAGATTAAGTTTTAAGTAGTTTGAGATAATGACCCAATATATCAGACCTAGAAAAAAAATGACCATGACAGCGTTGAAAAACATAAGAATCGTATTAATTGAACCCTCTCACCCAGGGAATATTGGTGCAACAGCAAGATCTATGAAAACGATGGGTCTTGAAAATCTTTATCTAGTGCGCCCTAAACGCTTTCCAAATAAAGAAGCCAACACTCTAGCTGCAGCAGCAGAAGATGTTCTTACGCGAGCCCATGTTCTTGAAGATGCATCAGAAGCAATCCAAGATTGCCAATATATTTTTGGCACAACTTCACGAAGACGTTCTGATAATTGGAAAATTGTTACCCCAAGAGAGTGTGCTCAAAAATTATTTACATCAAAATATACAGCAAAATCTGCTATTTTATTCGGGCGAGAAAGTAGTGGTTTGACTAACCAAGAGTTAGATCTGTGTAGCTACTTAATTCATATCCCTGCTAATCCAGAGTATATGTCGCTTAACCTAGCATCAGCTGTCCAGGTGGTATCTTATGAACTGTATTTAGCATCTTTACAATTGAAAGCAAAGCATACAATGCCAAAGCAAGATATTGCAGATTCATCAGAAACTGAGTTTTTGTATGAGCATTTTGAGCAAGTTTTAAGCAATATTGGGTTTCTTAATACAAAAAACCCTGCAAAACTGATGCGTAAGCTTAGAAAAATGCTAAATCGGCGTTCACTAACTAAGGAGGAGGTGCAAATCTTGCGAGGGATCCTGGCTTCGATACAAAAAAAACGTTAAATAATGACTGTTTATTGAGAATAATTCTTATTTTCAATAACTTATACCCCATCTTGAATAGTTGACTAAAATGGTAGGTTAATCATAATTACACTATTATTTAAGGACTAAAGCATGAAACTTACAACAAAAGGGCGTTATGCAGTTACTGCAATGCTAGATTTAGCACTGCATCTTGCTAATGCACCAGTAAAACTTACAGAAATTTCTCAAAGGCAGAATATATCACTGTCGTATTTGGAGCAGTTGTTTGCTCGGCTTAGAAAGGCAAATCTAGTTAAGAGTACTAGAGGTCCGGGCGGTGGATACGCACTTGCACGCGAGGCGGCTGATATTTCAATTGCTGATATTATACTTTCAGTTGATGAGGATGTTGACACAACTCTTTGCAAGGGGTCTTCAAATTGCCTTAATCAACAACAATGTTTAACGCATGAGCTTTGGGAAAGTTTAAGCTCAGAAATATACGGGTTTCTGTCCGGCATTAGTCTATCAAGCATAGCCCAAACTGAGACAACACGAAGTGTGGCTAGCAGGCAAGACAATGAACAATTATCTAGCATAGAGATACAGCAAGTATCACAAATAAACTAATACAAAAAATCACTTATATGACTAATCCGCAACTGCCAATTTATCTAGATTATTTAGCAACTACACCTGTCGATGACCGTGTACTTCAAAAAATGATAGAACACATGACACTTGATGGACATTTCGGCAATCCTGCATCTCGTTCTCATAGTTTTGGATGGAGTGCAGAGAAAGCAGTAGATGCAGCACGTAATAATGTTGCTGCATTAATTAACGCTGACCCTAGGGAAATAGTTTGGACAAGTGGCGCAACAGAATCAGACAATCTTGGCATAAAGGGAGCCGCGCATTTTTACCAAAAGAAAGGCAAACACATAGTAACTTTAAAAACAGAACATAAGGCTGTATTAGACACATGCAGACAACTTCAGAGGGAAGGTTTCGAGGTTGATTATTTAGAACCCATGGAAAATGGTTTGTTAGACATGAAAGAATTTAAAAAAACATTGCGCGAAGATACTGTTCTTGTGTCTATAATGCATGTTAATAATGAAATAGGGGTTATCCAAGATATAGGTGCTATCGGAGAGATAACTCGCGAAAAAGGTATTATATTCCATGTTGATGCAGCACAAAGTGCAGGAAAAATACCTATAGATTTACAGGCATTAAAAGTTGA
>Ga0315338_1001447_pt1 | contig 29816 bp, 28 predicted proteins | sample ASW8metaG_FD_204518 | JGI IMG/M metagenome (GOLD analysis project Ga0315338, IMG submission 204518) | Ammonia-oxidizing marine archaeal communities from Monterey Bay, California, United States - ASW #8 | ecosystem: Environmental > Aquatic > Marine > Coastal | place: USA: California | collected... | reverse complement strand
GAAGGGTAAGTTTGCTATGAACGCCACAAATTTTATCGCCGCGATTATTGGGCCGTTGTATATTGTTATAGGGATTGGAGTTTTTCTAAACCCAAATCATTACAGTAAAATGATTGAGGAGTTTTGTCGCAGCCCAACACTTCAATATCTAGGAGGGGGCATAGCTCTCGCTGCCGGTTTATCGATTCTCTATTTCCATAATACCTGGAGCAGCGAATGGCCGGTCATCATTACAATTTTTGGCTGGTTGGCCTGTCTTAAGGGCGTACATCTGCTTATTTTTCCATTACATTTCACCCAGGTCTGGGTACCAATGTTTTCGCGCCCGAATTTTTTGCGCACGGGCGCTACCACAGCGTTTGCGCTCGGAATATTTTTGTCTCTGGCTGCTTATGGCGTGTTTTAACGCATAAAAAAAATAGGCGCGCCCATCAGCGCCGCGAGACCGGTCGCTATGAAGGTAAATCTGTTTCAATCAGGCATTTGGCTGATGGAGATAGTCTCTCGTTATAATTTACGCGCTTGTCCAGGGAGCCTAGGGCAGGCTCATGGAAAGCCTTAATTCAAGACGGTCTAAGAGTTCTTTTTCCTCAAAGCCCAAGGCCTTCAGGCGTCCCGAGCGCAACAAGACGGCAAGGCCCGTAATCAGTGCTGCGGTAAGCACAACATCAGCCTGTTCGCCACGGGTCTCGCTGGAGCGCCCCGTAGCATCGGCGAGTGATGTCAGCGCAGCGATTAATCTGCCGTTAAAAACGCGCTCGGCATCCGGCGGGATTTTACTTGCTTCAAGCGACGCCGCGGCAGCGCCCAACGCACCACTTTCTTGCAGGCTCGAAAGCGCAATATAAGCAGCATCAGAAAGGCTGTTACCTTCGTTAGGTTGCTCACGTAATAGCCTCGCCAATTGTCCGAGATCCTCGGCGCCCAGTGCGAGCACCAGTTCGGCACGGTTACGGAAATATTCGTAAACCGAGGCCGGCGCATAGCCTGCTTCCGCAGCAACAGCGCGCAGCGCAAGACCACTTGTCCCCTCGCGTGCGGCAACCCGCCGTGCAGCATCTATAATCGCAGATCGATTAGCAGCGCGCTGGCGTCGCCTGCGCTCGACTTTACGATTTGGTATTTCATCCATAGCGGCATGATAGGTGATTCTCCGCTCGAAAGTGGCAAAGGGTGCTATACGTGGACGCTCAGGCCAGCGTTTGTTGTGGTCAACTCTCCGGCGGAGCTGATGCCGCAGGGTCTGCCTGATTTTCATCAGGAGATTGGGCGTCATTATAGGCGCGCGCAGCGGCATTAAATTCCTCGCTGACGCGTATTTTGTGGTTCTGATTGGCATTTACGCGCGCTTCAATCCTGCGGCGAATCGCCGGATCAAACTCCTCATCCTCGTCACTCGCCGCCGCGGCCTGGAGTTGCCTCAAGGACGCGACAAGGCATCTTTGATAGCCATCAGAATCCCTCATAAAGGCCTCAACCTGCCCGCGAATAGTGATGAGCTCTTCTTCGGTAGTGGTGGCGCCGTCCGGTACCACCGGCAAAAATGGACCTGTGCATTGCACTTGCGCGTAAGCCGGACTTGCAAAAACGACTATAAAAAGAATTGAACCAATGCATTCACGTATCATGAAGTGCTATTCCGATATTTTCTGATTGATCATTCAGCAGTCGAATTGAACCATATTCCACTTGAAGCTTCAAAGTAAGACTTTCCCTACCCTTTAAGAGGGCCTAATTTGCCCTGCCCCCATAAGAGTACCAAGGCACTTTAAAAGAGCTATGTCACAAGAACATTCCTTAATTTGGAAAGATCTACAGTCCTGCTTCAGCGCGCTTACCCGTGCACCCTTAATAATTTTAGTTCTGGCTACGCTCACAGCCTGCGCTACACCGCCGGATCAGTCTACTCCGCCAGACATGAAAATACTCCTCGATTCGCTTAAGGAGCATATGTACACCTACATCTCCGAAGAGCGCGAAAAGCTCAATGCGCAAGCACTGCCATTACGCCGCGATCCACTGTTGGGCGAGGCAGCGCAAGCACATAGTGAGGCGATGGCAGATCGTGGCAGTTTCGACGAAGGAGGGGCCAGTGAGAACGTCGCGTTACAGCGGCTTGCGGCGGATTTAGCGTTCCAAGGATTCGTCGGTGAGAACAGTGCAATGCAATATTATTATCCGGAAATTGGTTTTGATCCAGAAATTTTTGCGCGCGGCTTTGTAGACCAATGGCTAGAAAGTGATAGCCATCGTGCAAATATCGAATATCCGAATTTTGTACTAACCGGCATTGGAGTAGCGTCAAATAGCAATGAAATCTATGCTTCTGGCCTGTTTGCAACAAAGATACAGAGCACACGCGCTTCTGATTAGAGCCTGGGCAAGGACGTGGGTGTGGGACAAATGAAGCTGGGTAGATGAAAAATACTGGCAACATTTCGACTTACTACCAATTCTGGCCCTACTATTTGCGTGAGCATAGCAAACCGCTTACGCGATCGATTCACTATTTCGGAACAGCATTGGCCATTGCCATGCTCGGTGCCGGCACAATTTTAGCGAATGGCTGGGTCCTCTTGGTCGCACCCGTGCTTGGCTACGGACCGGCTTGGTGTGCCCATTTTTTTATCGAGCGGAACCGTCCAGCGACCTTTCGATTCCCATTTTGGTCGCTTATTTCTGACTTCAGAATGGCCGGTCTATGGCTCACGGGACGGCTCCCAAAAGAGCTTGAAATGGCGGGCGTGAAACCTCCAAAGAGCGGGTAAAAGCTAACCGCCCGTTAACCTTCTCCTGAGACAGTAGCAAATCATATGAGAACCTCTTTTCGATTCGCACTGAGAGGGCAGACGCGCCCTATGCCCTGCAACAACTTGACCAAGCCGTCAGCAAGCCTTCGATGCTCGCCCAAATTCAGCAACAAAATTCGGGAATATTCTTTCAGAATCCGGACAAATAGGCGTAGTCTGATTGAAGCTCGTCATATTTCGGTTTGTGATTCCTAAGTCATGGAAATTTATCTTCCCATCGCGGAGATCTCGGTCAATTGGATCATGATCTTAGGTATGGGCGCGGCAGTTGGATTCATATCCGGCATGTTTGGACTCGGTGGCGGATTTCTTATGACGCCGATGCTTGTTTTTTATGGCGTGCCGCCGGCAATTGCCGTCGGGACCGAAGCCCCGGTCATCGCCGCAGCTTCTATTTCAGGTGCGCTCTCTCGATGGCGTGTGGGCGCCATAGATATAAAAATGGGCGCGGTGATGCTCAGCGGAGGTTTGCTTGGCTCGCTCGCAGGCGTCCAGATTTTTGCGCTCCTCCAAAGCCTCGGACAAATCGAATTTGTTGTTACGGCCGGTTATGTGCTCCTCTTAGGATCCATTGGTACTCTGATGCTCAATGAAAGCATCCGCGTAATTTTAGCGGCACGCCGGGGCACACCCCAGGCAATTGGCAAACGTGCCCAACATAATTGGGTTCACGGTTTGCCATTGAGGGCCCGCTTTCGGCGTTCAAAACTCTATATTAGCGTCATACCTCCGGCGTTTTTGGGACTGACCGTCGGTATATTGGCCGCGATTCTTGGTGTCGGCGGTGGGTTTATTATGATCCCTGCAATGATTTATCTCTTGCGCATGCCAACAAATGTTGTTGTTGGAACATCACAATTCCAAATTTTGTTTGTCACTGCGGCGACCACGGTTCTTCATGCTATCACGAATCAGACGGTGGACCTGACGCTAGCAATGCTTCTCATCATCGGTGGTGTTGCAGGTGTTCAATGGGGCGTACGGGTTGGCTCACGGCTACCAGGTGAGCAGCTCCGGGCATTATTGGGGATTCTTGTAGTTCTAGTCGCAGGCCGGTTACTTATTGAACTCGTTACGTCTCCCGCCGACATATATTCTATCGTGGTGGGTGCCCAATGAGAACTTATTTCCCTGCCCCACTTTTTGTTTCATTACTTTTCGGAATTTTAATAAATTCTGCGCATGCAGCAGAGGATATTGTCTCAGGCGTGTCAACTGATCTCATCCAAATTCGCTCTGACTTTACCGGAACAGAAGTTGTCGTTTTTGGCGCACTCGAAGGCACTGATCCAGCCACAGCCATACAAGACTATGATGTTGTCGTCGTGCTGCGTGGCCCTGAGGTCGAGCTAACAGTCCGGCGCAAAGAACGCGTATTGGGAATATGGATCAATCGGGCGCAAATAGATTTTGGTAAGATGCCCGGCTATTACTATTTGGGAAGCACTAGCCCTATCGAAGACATTGCGCCACCGCAACTATTAAGCCGTTTTCAGCTAGGTGCGGAGATTTTGGGTGAGACTTTAGATGACAGTATTGGCGACGAAGAGGAGATGATTTTCCGTGCTGCGGCTATCCGCAATCTCGCGAGAGAACAGCTTTTTATTGAAACACCTGAGGGCATCGAGTTCTTGAGCCAAACGCTGTTTCGCTCACGCATTCCAGTTCCAGCTACCGTTCCACCGGGGGAGTATCACGCTGAGGTCTATCTGTTTCGTGCTGGCACGCTTCTTACGCTGCAGTCTTCGCCTGTCTTTGTCGACAAGACCGGTTTAGAAAGACGGATCTATGAATTCGCCTATTCGGCATCACTGAGCTATGGCTTGTTTACCGTGCTGATTTCCTGCGCATTTGGATTACTTGGGTTTGCCCTCTTCCGTCAGCGTTAGAACCGCGCTTCAACAAAAAGCCGAAATGCCGGTTTGCGCGCGTCCCAAAATCAATGCATGGATATCGTCAGTCCCTTCATAAGTACCGACCGCCTCAAGATTCAACATGTGGCGTACGACGCCATAGGCATCCGATACACCATTGGCGCCATGCATCTCACGGGCAACGCGAGCAATCTCCAAAGCCTTTCGGCAATTGTTGCGTTTCATCAGTGAGATTGCCTCAAACGCAGCCAGCCCCTGATCGGCAAGCCGCCCCAGCGCAAGTGCGCCGTTAAGCCCTAATGCAATTTCAGTCTGCATGTCGGCGAGTTTCTTTTGAATAAGCTGGTTGGCAGCGAGCGGGCGACCAAACTGCGTCCGCGCCATCGTGTAATCAAGCGCCGCATGCCAACAAAATTCGGCTGCACCCATCGCGCCCCAGACAATTCCATAACGCGCTTTACTGAGGCAGCCGAACAGAGCGGAAAGCCCAGTGGCATCTGGGAGGAGATTGACCTCGGGTACTAAACAATCTTGAAGAACAATCTCACCGGTTGGCGATGCACGTAGCGAAAATTTTCCCTCGATTGTCGGCGTTGAAAACCCTTTTGTTTCGCGCTCGACGATAAAACCACGAATGATCTTCTCGTCGTCTTTGGCCCAAATGATTGCAAGATCAGCAAAGGGCGCATTAGATATCCAGCTCTTGGCGCCATTCAGCAGATACCCATCCGCCACCTTACTTGCCCGTGTCACCATGGAACCCGGGTCGGAACCATGATCAGGCTCAGTCAATCCAAAACAACCGATAAGCGCACCTGAAATAAGACCCGGCAGATATTTTCTGCGCTGAGCATCACTCCCATATTCATGAATGGGCTGAATGACCAATGAGTTTTGAACGCTGAATATCGAGCGATAGCCCGAATCGACGCGCTCCAACTCGCGTGCAATCAGCCCATATCCAACATAGTTGGTGCCCACTCCTCCATCAGCCTCGCTTAGGCTCGCGCCAAGTAAACCATGAGCGCCCATGTCTTCGAAAAGGCTTCGCTCGAAGCGCTCATGGCGAAAATCTTCGCCTATGCGAGGAGCCAATTTTTCTTCTGCGAAACTCCGTGCGCTATCGCGTAGCAATTTTTCATCATCGTTCAGCTGATCTTCCAGAAGAAGAGGGTCGGACCAATTGAACGAGGCGCCTGATTCACTACTCATTTTTGACTGCCCACATATATGCTCAAAAAAATTGATACACCACAAAGCCTATAGGCTCTGATTTAAAAAATCGCGCATTATCTATCGACTTCCTTTAGCTTGGACGCAGGAGAGGAGCCGCTAGCCAAGGGCTGCAACCAGCTCTACCAAGCTACGAATCTAGACCAATGCAAATCAATGCCCTTGAACCAGATCATTTTTCCTATGCCGCGCCAGACGATCCGCGCCTGAAAAGAATAGTGATACGCGCCATCGAGCGTATGAGCGGGCAGCCATACCTCAAGCATCTTTATGAGACCAACAAAAAATCACCGATTCCTGGCGAAAATTTTTGGGATGCTGCGATTCGGCTCCTAGAATTGAATATTGATTACAATGAGGAGGCCCTTTTTCCCGTTCCGCGCAAAGGCCCGCTTGTTATCGTCGCCAACCACCCATTTGGCGTCTTGGATGGCATTGTCATGTGTCATCTGGCAGCAAAAATGCGGGATGATTTCCGTGTCCTAACCAATAGTGTTCTCTATCGAGCTGAAGAAGTCCGCCCATATTTAATTCCTGTAAATTTTGCCGAAACTAAAGAGGCACTGGCAGCTAATCTCAAGTCACGAGCTGAAGCCCGATACTATCTTAAGAATGGCGGCTGTATTGTTATTTTTCCGGCGGGTGCCGCCTCAACAACACCCAGGCCGTGGGATAGTAAGGCAGTGGACCTTGAATGGGGAACCTTTAGTGCGGGGCTTATTGCACAAACAAGATCTACGGTGCTTCCAATTTATTTTGCCGGGCAAAATAGCTGTCTATTTCAGCTTGCTAGCCATGTCAGCATGACTTTGCGCCTGTCTTTGTTCTTTAAAGAGGTCTACGACAATATTGGGGCTGAAATCCGCATTCGCATCGGCAAACTCATCCCCTTCAGCGAATCGGAAATGCTTGACCGCAAGGAGTTAATGAAGCATTTGCGCAATGTGACTTACGCTATGGCGCCTCTTACGCCTGATCCGCCGAGACCACAAAAGCCGCGGCACCAAAAATGCGTGCGCAAGATATTATGAACCGTCCTAAAACCGCCCTCTTCGTGACCTGTCTCATTGACAGTTTTCGTCCACAAATTGGGTTTGCTACCGCACGCCTTTTAGAAAAAGCTGATTGCGAGGTTTTTGTGCCACCTCAAACGTGCTGCGGCCAACCAGCTTACAATGAGGGCAGCGAAAAAATTTCCATTGCGCTAGCGCGTAATGTCATCCGTGCATTCTCTGATTTTGATTATGTGGTTACGCCGTCCGCCTCCTGTGCTGGCATGATTAAGAACCATTATACAAAACTTTTTGCAAAGGACACCGAGTGGTCCCTAAGGGCACAGGCCCTAAGTGAGAAGACGCATGAGCTGTTCTCTTTTCTCGTGAATGTGCGTGGGCAAACCAGCATCGCCGCAAAATGTGAACGAAAGGCAGTCTGTCATGTTTCCTGTTCGTCATTGCGTGAAGTAAAATGCGCACGCGAAGTCCGTACGTTGCTTGGCGGCGTTGAAGGCCTCGATATTGTTGATGTACCCGACACGGAAGTATGTTGTGGATTTGGTGGACTTTTCTCCGTCAAATATCATGAAATCTCAGCGCGCATGGCTGATGATAAAATCACAAACGCTGTCAATATCGGCGCCGACCTTTTGATTGGGCAGGATCTGGGCTGTCTACTCCACCTTGCCGGGCGCATTTCACGCAAAGGTACGACCATAGAGTTGTGTCATGCCGCTGAAGTACTTGCGGGGATGGTGGACGAAGCAGCTCTTGGTGGGGATCGCTCATGAACAGTGATCCAAGCTTATTTCTTCAAAACGCCCGCGAGGCACTGAGTGATTCAAATCTGCAATCTGCGCTAGCCAATCTCAAAAAAGGATTTCAGGTCAAGCGTAAGAATGCGTTTGATACTCTCTACGACGCAAAAGGGCTGCGTGATGCTGGTGCTACGATCCGCAGCAACGCGCTGGCACAACTCCCCGAACTGCTGGAACTCTTCGAGCACAATGTGGTGGCGGCTGGCGGTCATGTTCACTGGGCCCAGGATGCGCGTGAGGCACGTGAGATCATTGGAGCCTTATTGAAAACACGTAATGCGAAAACCGTGACCAAAGGAAAATCAATGGTTACGGAGGAAATCGAGCTCAATCCCTATCTTGAGGCGGAAAGAATTACCCCGATTGAGACTGATCTCGGCGAGTATATCATTCAACTAAGGAATGAACCGCCGAGCCATATCGTGGCGCCTGCCTTCCACCTGCAAAAAGAAGATGTGGAGCAAAGCTTTCGAGCCGCGCATACCGATTTGCAGGCCACACGCTCGCTGCAAGATTCTAACGCCCTAGTGGGCGAGGCGCGGGCTATTTTGCGGCAAAAATTTCTTGCAGCTGACGCAGGCATTACCGGCGCAAATTTTCTAATAGCCGAAAGCGGCACGGCGGTCATTGTTACAAACGAAGGCAATGGCGATCTCACACGGCTTTTGCCTCCGGCACATATTGTGGTCACCGGGATCGAGAAAGTGGTTGCAAGTGCGAAAGATGCTGCGCTGCTTTTACGTCTGCTCACCCGCTCAGCTACCGGACAGAACATTACGTCTTATGTGACCTTTGCCAACGGCCCGCGCCAGGCTGAGGATGCCGACGGTCCGAAGGAGTTTCATGTCGTTCTGGTCGACAATGGGCGCTCGGAAATTTTGGGTGGACCGGCACATGATGTTTTGAAATGCATTCGCTGCGGCGCCTGCCTCAATCATTGTCCAGTTTATGGCGCAGTCGGAGGGCATGCCTATGGCACGGTCTATCCCGGTCCGATTGGTGCAGCACTTGATCCAGCTCTTGATGGCATTCGTGACACGTATCATTTGCCTAGTGCGTCGAGCTTTTGCGGGCGCTGCGAAGATGTGTGTCCGGTCAAAATTCCTCTCACGCAAATCATGCGTCATTGGCGCACTAAGGCTTTTAAAAGCAGCTTAAATCCAGTGGGTCTGAGGTGGAGCTTGAAGATTTGGGGGCTTTTGGCACGTCGACCAAGCGTTTACGGCTTTGCCGCAGGCTTGACAGCGCGAACAATAAACTTACTAGCAGGCGGCCGAAAAAATCTTCGCTTTCTTCCCTTGGCGCGGGGCTGGTTCGCATCTCGTGATTTGTCTGTTCCGCCGGGCAAGAGCTTTCAGACGCAATGGCGCGCAGGCAAAAGATGACCACGCGGACAAAAATATTGGCGAAACTAAAAGCCGCGAAAGCTCAGGGGGAGCAGAGTACCAAGCCCTATTGCCCAGAATTTTCGGGTAGTCTCTGGGAAGAATTTATAACCCACGCCAAGGCCTCAGATTCCAAAATTCATGAAATCGCCAACGCCTCAGACATCCCTGCAAAACTGCAATCACTTTTTGCCGGCAATGATGGTATTACACCACTTCATATTGCCCAAGGCTCACATTTGCGCGACCTGCCATGGAACCAGGCGCCTCAATTAGCAATGCATGATACTCCGCCTGGTGGAGAGGCCATCGTGCTTTCAGCTGCTAATTTTGCAATCGCTGAAACTGGCACACTGGTGTTTTTCTCTGGTACGACACGACCCTCTTCATGGCATTTTTTACCTGGAATCGAATGCGTCCTGCTTCGTCGCTTGCTTATATTGCCGACATTAGAAGATGTGTTCGCACAAATGGCGGACGCAACCATGCCGGCAACGCTGAATCTGGTGACGGGCCCGTCACGTACCGCAGACATTGAACAAACCATCGAGCGTGGCGCACATGGGCCGCGCGCGCTTCACATATTCCTCACCACTGATTGAGGCTTGCTGTGCCTATCTTTCGATATCGACGAATCCGACATCAACATTTTGTCCAAAAACCATGCGAATACCGTGCAGGGTGCAACGGTCGTCCAACGAACCGTCACCACCACCACCGCCGCCGCCTGCCGCACCGATCACCAGCCCATCGACGGTAATAGGAAAACCACCCCCTTGCGGAAACCCGCCCATCCATTCAGGCGCTCGGTTCACGTGATTGTTCACGCGCTCGAATATGTCATCAGTGGATCTGCGCCAGCGTGCCGCCGTTTTCGCTTTGAGTTGCGCTGTTGTACTTGCAGTTTCATTTGCCCCATCCATGGCCTGAAATGCCAACAGGGTTCCATGCGGATCGACGACTGCAATGGCAACGGACATGTTTTCTTCTTCTGCTAGTGCCGCGCAAGCAGCCACGATTTCTCTAGCAGCGTAAGGGCTGATCTCTGTCCTCTGAATAGTGAGCGATTGTGCCGAAACGTCGGTGGCACCTGCTATGGCCAAAAAGCATGAGGCAAACGCCAAATTCTGAACCTGCATAGTCTTTACTCCCCTTGTTATTTGCCGATGAGCCTATCGCTTGCAGATACGCATATCGAACATTGCTGCGTAGAGCACCCAAACCATGTTGATTTGATCGGATTTGGGCTTTTCATGAAAGCTACAATTTATCATAAGGGGCACGACGAACGCGTGGGCAGGCCCTTTCCACGCCTATCTCATCGAGCGCATATGATTAATAACCCGTTGGCCACGGCATTCGCTAGAGCCAAATGTACCATATTCAATCCAACGACATGGAGCGCTTTCCACTATGCAATTTAGCGCACCACGCGCCTTTCGGCACCGCAATTACAGAATTTACTTTGCGGGTCAGTTTATATCACTGACAGGAACCTGGATTCGTGCCGTCGCAATCGGCTGGCTCGCTTATCGCTTGAGCGCTTCACCCTTCCTGCTTGGTGTGGTGAGCTTTGCGCTCTACGCCCCAATATTCTTTGTCTCGCCAATCGCCGGTGCAATTGCTGATCGGCTGAACCGGCGACACGTTTTTACCGCGACACAGGCGCTGATCATGCTGCAAACAGGCGTGCTTGCTGTCCTGACGCTTACCGGCCTAATCACCATACCATGGCTCATCGCGCTGTCACTTTTTGGTGGCATCGTTACCGCCGTGGAAGTTCCCGTGCGCCAGTCCTTCACGATTGAAATGGTTGGGCGTGACGATCTACGCCAAGCCATCGCGTTGAACGCAACCATGTTCAATATCGCGCGGACGTTGGGACCTGCTATCGGCGGTGTGATTGTGGCGATGATCGGTGAAGGCTGGTGTTTCGCGCTCACGACTCTTACCTATGGCGCGGTTATTACCAGCCTTCTTATGATGCGATTTGAGCCCAATCCGCCGCCTGCGAAAAGTGACCCCTGGGAAGATCTCAAAGGAGGATTTTCCTATGTCTCGAAACATTTGGAGATCCGCACGGCGATCCTCCTTTCCGCCGCAACCGGTTTTTTTGGCATGTCGTTTTTCTTCATTTTGCCTGCCCACACCGAAGAAGTTCTTCATCTCGGCTCGGAAGCGTTGGGCTTTACCATGGCTGGATTTGGCATTGGGGCGGCGCTTGGCGCGATAAGTTCGTCACGAATGTCTGAACACTGGCAAAGACGGGTACCCCTTCTCGCCACCGCCAGCCTCGGCATTGGTTTAATTGCCTTCGCCAACGTGACAACGCTGCCTTTGGCAGTCGCTTTGATTATCCCGACGGGCTTTGCCTATTTGATGCTCGCTTGTACAAATAATTGCCAAATTCAACTTCTGTCCGACGATTCCATGCGTGGAAGAGTAATGTCATTTTATGCCATGGGCGCATTGGGCAGTCAGCCCTTAGGATCGCTTCTTCTGGGCTACCTGGCGGATCATTATGGTGTGCCGAATGCCTTTATGTTCGGGGGTGCCGCCTGCATTATTATTGCACTTCTCTGCTACTGGTATTTACGCCGTCTTGGAATCCTAGGCGCGCATCAAGGATTGGCAGAGAATTCACGCTAGCGCAGAATGGGCCAACGATCGATCAATGTTTTCAGTGCGGAGTATATTAATGAATAGAAAACTATTTGGTGTGGCATTTGTATGCTTTGCCCTGACATTCAGCACGACCACATACGCACAATTGCCCGTGGATTTTTCTCAAACGGTGATTACGACGACTCCTGTTCGCGACAATATTTACATGCTGCAAGGCGAGGGCGGAAATATTGTCGTTGCCGTCTCCAAGGACTGCCTTGTCGTAGTCGATAGCCAATTTGCACCGCTCTATGACCGTATCAAGGCGGCCATTGGTACGGTCTCTGATCTTCCAGTCTGCTATCTCCTAAATACCCATCACCATGGTGATCATACAGGCGGTAATGCGCTGTTTGCCGAAGACGGAGCAATTATTGTCTCCCACCAAAACATGAGAGAATTGATGGCACTAGGAAGTCCAAATGCATTGCGCGGCACACGTAATCCACCCGCGCCCCCCGCAGCTATCCCTACGCTTACCTATGAAAATGCAATGTCTATAGAGCTTAGTGGTTTGCGTGTCGCTTTGGGCCACCCAGGGGATTCGCATACTAATGCCGACACCTACATCAACTTTCCAGATGCCAATATTTTTGTGACCGGCGATATCGTAACTTTCGGCCGTTACCCAAATATCGATTTCGCGCTTGGCGGCCATATCGACCGCATGATCTCGGTATGTGATAATTTTATCGCCATGATCAACGACGATACCATCGTCGTTCCAGGACATGGTCTGATTGGTGACAAACAAAACCTGATCGACTATCGCCAAATGCTAGCAGTTTCACGCGATCGGGTGAAAGCCTTGATGGATCAAGGACGATTGCTCGACGAGATTATCGCCGCACGACCTAATGCCGATTACGACGAGGCGATGAATGTCGAGACCCGCCGAATCGAGAATTGGATTCGAGTCATCTATTACTCTTATAGGCCGATGTGAACGCTTTTTACGGATCAACGATAATTGTAATCTGCTCAGACATCACTGGTGGATTGTGTGGGATATGCGCAGCATCGCCAAGTACCAACTGCAGCGTATGTTCACCCGGCACCAATTCAAGCGTCGTTTCGGTCTGACCGCGCCCAAAATGGACATATTTTCCAGCTTCGGCAGGGATCGGAACGCCTGTCGCCGGTGTCGGCGAGTCAATCACAATATGATGATGGCCGGTATTCTCTTGACCGGTGACACCGGCGGGCGAGATGCCCATGCCGGACAAACCAAATTGAACATGAACTGGGCTCGAAACATGCTGCCCGTCTTCAAGATTGATGACATAAGCGCGTGCACCTTCAGCCGATGGGGTGTTCTGGGCAAACGCAACCGATGACGCTAACGCCAAAGCAGTAGCCGCGGTAAGAATCTCTAATCTCATGAATTTTCTCCTGAAGTCTTTAGGGAAGCTTGCAAGGAGCAGGGGGCGAAATGCAAGACCCCACAGCCCAGTTGATGTTCTCGGTCGCTATTGTGCGTTGTAAACAGCACTATTACAGGCCACCTTCTTCCTTGGTCATCGGCTTCACATGAACGCCCATATAGTCACATTCGGGACCATAGAGTAGCTCTTTAACGTCTTTTGGCTTCAAAACCTTGATCATCTGATCTGTCAGGCCAGCCATCGGAAGCATTACTCCAACTTCCTGCGCCAATTCCATAGTCACATCCATGTCTTTCTCTTGCCAGGTGAACTTAGTCGTATCCCAGCGGTCAAGTGTGCCGTTATAGGCAGGACATTTGAGCAGCACCTCCCGCATGCGCTGTGCATCGACGCCAAAACGTTTCGCCAGAACCAGCGTCTCAAAGTTTGAGATGCAATGCACCCAATGAAGGAGATTGTTACAGGCCTTTGCAAGCTGTCCCGAACCGATCGGGCCGACATGCTCAACGCCTCGGCTGCTGAAGCACGTCAGTGCTGGTCGTGCCCATTCGACATCTTCTTCACTGCCACCACACAAGCATAGCAGGCTGCCCGCTTCGGCCCCAGATCCGCCATAGACGAATGGCGATTCAACAAACCGCTTGCCTCGCTCGGCGCAAAGCTTCGCTAGCTCCTGCATAGTGCGTGGATGGTTTGTTGCCATCGCCACAATCATCGCGCCTTCTTCGGCGTGCCGGGATAATGCCTCGGTTACCTCGCGCGTCTGATCGTCTGTATTGACGACAGCAAGGAAAAGATCCGCCTGTTTCGCAATCTCCTCGATCTTATTAGTCGGATTGAGACCCGCCTCCTCGGCACGCGCCAATTTGTCCGCGGACCTAGCGCAAGTGCTGACTTCATGCCCATTATCTTTCAAGTGCTTTGCCATAGCGAAGCCCATTGCGCCGATTCCTACCACTCCAATTCTCATCTCTATGCTTCCTTTTGATTAGGTCTTGTTGATCAAAACTTGGGATAAAATCACCGTCCTAATGTAACCCACCTTCTTCTGGGGGCATCGGCTTCACGGGCACGCCCATATATTCACATTCGGGGCCATAGAGCAGTTCTTTAACGTCTTTTGGCTTTAGTGCTTTAATCATCTGGTCGGTAAGCCCAGCCATAGGGAGCATTACCCCAACGGTCTGCGCTAAATCCATGGTCACATCCATGTCTTTTTCCTGCCAGGTGAATTTGGTCGCATCCCAATGCTCGAGTGTACCATTGTAAGCAGGACATTTAAGTAAAACTTCGCGCATACGCTGCGCATCTACGCCAAAACGCTTTGCAATCACCAATGTCTCAAAATTAGAAACACAATGCACCCAGTGAAGTAAATTATTGCAGGCCTTAGCAAGCTGACCTGCGCCTATCGGACCAACATGCAGAACATCGCGACTATAGGACATAAGGACCGGACGGACGCGCTCAATATCTTCATCCGCGCCACCGCATAGGCAGAGCAGCGTGCCGGCTTTTGCTCCACTGGCACCAAATACGATTGGGGAATCAATAAAACGAATGCCTCGCGACGTACAAAGCTCACCCAAATCTCGCATGGTGAGAGGGCTATTCGTCGCAGAAATAACAATGGTAGAATGCTTTGCCGCGTTTTTGGAAATTTCTTCGGTGACTTCACGTGACTGCTCGTCAGTGTTTACGACGGCAATAAATATCTCAGCCTTTGTTGCCAATTCAGCAAGACTAGAAGCGGTATCAAAGCCGTTATCTTTTGCAGCGTTGAGGCGGGCCTCATCGACATCATAGACGGTTAGTGCAAACCCCTTGTCGCGGACGTGACCCGCCATCGGAAATCCCATTTCACCAATTCCAATGATACCAACCTTCATTTACGTACCTCACTGATTTTAGATGGCCTAAGATCGAGACAAAAAAAATAGGGACCGCGTAGGTATGTGCCTACGCGATCCCTAGTTTAAACAAAATCAACCAACGTGTTGGGTAACCGTGTCAACCAAGGCCGGAGTACCTTGCTTGACTTTCTCCATAGCACGTTGCACCGCACCTGCGATTTCATTTGGATCTTCAATTGGGCCCTCAGCATACCAGCCAAAGCCACGTGCAATGGTGGCAAAATCAGGCTCTGGGCCAAAAATATCCATACCAATATGGGCACGCTCGACTGGTGTGCCACGCTGCTCTGCCACCGTGATCTGATGTTCCCAGTCATTATAGTAAGCCCGATTGTTATGCATGACGGCGAGCATCGGTACCTTATGTTTTGTGGCCCACCACAGTGCGCCGACATCGAACATCAGATCGCCATCGGTCTGGCAATCGACAACGAGGCGACCCTTGCCACGATGCGCCAATGCAATACCTAATCCCATACCAATTTGCGTACCAGTGCCTAGTGGCTTACCCGGCCAACGATAGCCCTTGTCGAAATCCCAAAGCTTAAGCGCCCAATTCTCAAAAGCATTGGTGGTAAGCACCCAGTCTTCATCTTTGATAACGCCATAAACTTCGGTAGCAAGACGAGCCAGCGTGATTGGCTGAGCGTCCCAATTTTCTTTAGACTGCTCGAGCCATTTGGAGCGCTGCTTATCGTGTAATTCTTTTACAGCTGCAGAGCGTTCTCGTATTTTGTTTTGGAGTTTAGAATCGCTCTTGATCCGCCCGGCGCAGATTTCAGTCAGTGCGGGAATGGCAAGATCAGTGTCCCCGAGGACGCGCTGCGAGCACTCAGGGTATTTTTGATAACCCATCGCCCACTTTGAAATTTCGATATCAGCGAAGCCAATATCTACGTAGTCGCAATTCTCGGGGTAATGCGACTTCATTGTACGGTTAATTCGATCATTGAAATGCGTAGGGCGTTCCCAGTCGCGGCAATCAAGACCGACAATAAGGTCAGCTTCATTGAAAATTTTGGGCATCATCCGACAGTCAAGCGGATGTTCCGTCGGGAAGTTGAGGCGTGAGTGAACATCGCAAACTGGCGCACCAACCGTCTCGGCAAAGGCCACCATATTGTCAAAGCCAACCGCAGAACGGCCAACATACTGTGGCATCAGAACCGGCCAATCAGCACCAAGAAGTTTATCAGCGATTTGTTCGAGCGCTTGAGAATCCGGTGCAAGTTTACTTGCAACGCGCGGCGTTGTTTTTTCAGGAAGCTTAATGTCTTCGGTTAGCGGCGCCTCTTGTAGCCAAGCGTCATAACACATGTAGATCGGACCCTGCGGCTCAGTCATCATGACGGAGTATGCTCGTGCAAAGCTGTCAGGAACGCCATGTATGCTGCCGGGCTGATAGTCCCACTTCACATATTCGCGGCAGGCTTCACCCTGTACGTTTGCGGTATGATCCCAGTCCACGCGCGGACGGCGCTTGGACTCATCCATCGGGCCTGTCGCGCCGACAATAAACACCGGCGCACGGTCAACATAAGCATAATAAATACCCATTACCGCATGCAGCAGACCAACCACGTTATGGACGATGACGCAAAGTGGTTCGCCGCACGCCTTGGCATAACCATGGCCGATCTGAACCGCGATCTTCTCATGCTGACACAAGAGCATCTCTGGTTCATTATTATTGCGATTGACAAGGGAGTCATGGAGGGCGCGATAGCTGGCGCCAGGATTGAGCGGAATATAGGGAAAATCGTATTGGCGGATTAAGTCCGCTATTACATCGGACTGCCAGCCACCCGCCGGCGTTACGTTTTTCTTGCTTTCCACCATTTTTTACTCCCTGTCGAATAATTCCCGGAATCGCGAGCGAATTCTCCACCGGGAGTGTTTTTACTGTCATGAATGCTGGGACAACCTAGATCTTACGGTCTGCGACACCAATCACCCGCGAAGGGCTATAAGCGGGCGCTAAAGCGCTGTCTACCCCTTTTAGGGCGACATTTTTCTGGTTTTCAGCTTCTTGATTCTATCGACTGTCCATCTGCCCAGATTAGTGCGTATGGCCAAAACTCGGTGAGTGGCTGTGGCCGTGCTCATGGTCGTGCTCATGGTCAGATATCTCGATTTCGCCTTCCGCATAGCCCGTCATCAGCGCTTCCATCACGCGCTTGAGAGGGTCCTCATGAAGCGGTAAATGGGCCGCCATAAAGCCCGCAAGACGAGCAAATACAAGAGGCTCCATAGCCAGGCGATCATACCCGCCCACCGTATCCGAATCCGATGCGCTTTCACTATCTGCCGAACGCGTAAGCGACTCACGAAAAAGTGCGTTGAGATGAACATGCAAAGGCGAATCCGAGCCCTGCGACTTCATATCAGTTAGAAAGGCATGAACATGGGCTGCGAAGCGAGCATATAGCACTTCTTCAATTTCAGAACCGTCTTCCTCGAGTTCACCGCACATATTATTCTCCAATCAACTAATGAATACCTAATCAAACTAAGTGAAAACACGCTTTGCCAAATCAGCGCAACACAAGTGCTACCATAGCACCAGTGATCGCTTATCGTAGGCCGCTAATACACGATAAACATCGGGGGAATGATGCCCTCATACAAGACGATGCCAATCCCTTGCGTAAATACATATTCCAGAATGACCCAAACAAGGGCGGCTCCGATAAGTACCGTGTACCATTTTTCTTTGGCCCTAATAGATAGATAGGCCGCGATCATAACCGGGCTCCCATAGGTAAAGCCAAGAAAAATAATAACGCAAGCAAACGAAGCAAACCAAGCTATCATCCTGATTTCGCCGGCGCGCACCTCAGGTGAAGCTTGCTCTGAATCCGATTTGCGAAGCTCGCTCACTAATTGAATTGCAGATAAAATAACTCCCGGTATTCCAATGACGAGTGGAAGCATCCGTGCTCCCGCAGGAAAATAAAGCAGTGCAATTGTGACTGCGGTGGTAAATATTGCGAGCATTAGGCCCGCAGTGATGATACGGCCCTCAAGCATTTCCGGGTACCTCCACCGATTCGCGGCGCGTGCGCCAAATATAGAACGCTATTGAACCAATAATCATCGCAATAAGAATGAGTGAAATCGGCCGCAGGAAGAAGCTTGGGCCCCACAATGCCAGCGCTTTATGCAAGGAATCTTCTGCGACCGGCCCCAGAACGACACCAATCACAAAGGGTGGCCGCGGCCAGCTGTGACGACGGCACATATAACCCAAGCAGCCCAGGAAGAAGATTAAAATGAGATTTTCCCAAGCGGCTGAACTCAAATAGCTACCCAGCAGCGCAAAAACTAGAACGAAGGGAATCAGCAAAGGTGGCCTGACATTGGCGAGACTGCCCAACCAAGGCGTCAGCCCAAGTAGAATGACGACGCAAAGCACATTCGACACGGCCAACGCCCAGATCAACATCCAAACCAAATCGATATTTTCGGTCACAATGGTGGGACCAGGCTGAATGCCGAGCATGAGGAAGGCGCCCAAGAGTAGCGCCATGCCGGAGGAGCCGGGTACCGCAAAAAAGAGCGTCGGTAGAAGTGCTCCGCCTTCTTTAGAATTATTGGCAGTTTCTGGTGCAATAACTCCTTCGACCGCCCCCTTGCCGAAACGTTCCGGTGTTTTGGACGATTGCACAGCATGGCCATAGCAAATCCATGAGGCCGCATCTCCGCCGAGGCCCGGAATAAGACCGATAACGGCTCCAACCAGGGAGGTGCGCAAAGACAAGCCCCAATGGCGGAATACATCGATGATCCCGTCCCATACTTCGCTTATTTTGTATTTCTTGTTGGCGCTATCACTGTAATCAACCACGCCCTGCCCAGAACCCAGCGCTATCATCTCAGGGATGGCATACATCGCCAGAACAGCAGTGATGATGTCGATGCCGTCCCACAAAAATAAATGGCCAAACGTATAACGCGGCCCCCCCGTCGAGGGATCAAGGCCAACAAAGGCCACCATCAAACCGAGAAGTCCCAAAACTAAGCCCTTGACGACATTCTTGCCGCTCAAAGTTGCAATAAATGTGATGCCCAGAATTGCCAGAAGGAAAAACTCTGCAGGACTGAAAGCAAGGACGATCGGTCTTAAAACCGGCAATAAGAGCCCAAGAAAAACAGCACCCAGAACACCGCCGATGCCTGAGGCTCCAAAGCTTGCACCAAGCGCGCGCCCTCCTTCACCATTGCGCGTCATTTCGTAACCGTCGAGTACAACAGCCGTGGAGGTTCCATCGCCTGGAATCCCAAAAAGAATACTTGGTATAGAACCCCCGGTGTGTACCACTGCATGCATCGACAGAAGTAAGACAGCTCCGGCGATCGGCTCCATCCCAAACACAAAGGGTATAAGCAATACCACGCCAAGCTTGCCTCCAAGGCCCGGCATTGCGCCAAAAAATGCACCTAGTGGAACTGCAATCAACATCAAAAAGATGAGATACGGATCAGTTAGGAGAGTGAATAAAGTCCCAAAGGCAATATCTATATTCATAAACGCTTCCCCAATGACATATAAATTCAGTTACTGCCCACTTTATATGTGATGTATATATCTTCTATTCACTAATTCTAATGGCTGGTCGCGGCCTGCTCAAGAAGAGAGATGATTTCCGGTGGCTGGTCCAAGGCCTCTATTATACGTTGTTCGACATATTCTCCCGAACCTTCAGTGATTGGAACATGTATTTGCATGGCTTCCGCAAGAAGGTCCGGATCATTCAGGGCGTTCGAGTGGGCTTCGCGCAATACCGCAAGGATATCGGTTGGAATATCGGGCGGGCCTGCGGTCAGCCGCCCGAGATCCGAAAGGGCTTCGAGAATAGAAAGAAGCTCCCGGCCATCTTCCGTTGTTGCGTAATCTTGGGCTACAGGCACGTCCGGATATAGCTCGGCGGCAAGCTGGCTCATCGTCAGTGCAAAATAGCCGTTTCCATTGGCAACAAACTGATGATAGGAGCTGTCTATGCCGACTTGGGCAACCAATTCACCACGCATCATGGACAATTCGCCTTCGGCACCTGCAAAGCCGGAAATGGTTTCGATATCAAACTCAGGATAGACAGTATCAAGGATACGGGTATCGAGATAAGCAGCCGAGCCGACCCCGGAAGCCGCGAACTTCACCGGCTCATCGGCGGCCAGCATGTCCTCAAAACTTTTATAGGGCGAGTTCGTTGCAACCAACATGACACGAATCTCATTCGACGCCTTTCCGACCCAGCTCATGCGGGTCAAGTCAAACTGAACGCCATCAAGACCAAGCAATTGATTGTAAATGAGACCAGTATTGAACATGCCGATAGTCAAACCATCGGGGCGTGAAGCATAGATTGTATTGGCGCCCACGATATGCCCAGCGCCCGGCACATTTCTGATAATGATGCGCGCACCCGGAAGATGTTCTTGCATGTAGCGGGCAATCATTCGCCCGTAAGCATCGTACCCGCCACCCGGATCGGTTGCGATGATATAGGTGATAGTCCTGCCAGAGAAGTAATTCTCGTCGGCTGCGGAACCTGCCCCGCCGGCTACACCAGAATTGTCCTGGCATCCTGCCAAAAAAAGAACGCCGACGGCTACCGCCAACATGCGTTTTAACATCTAACTTCCTCCAAAGCGGATCATGGTCCAACTTCTAACTAGACTGATACCACAGGACCATAACCTAGCGATAAACTTCCCGACATAACCTCAGCCCAGGCCTGGACGCTCACCGGCATATCATATCTTAATGACCTACTGGTCAGAAACGTTAGTCGCCTCTCTCAAGAGCTCTATGGATTCGGGAGTTTGGTCAAGCGCTGTGAGCACAAGATCGCGTACGTCTTCGCCAAATGCCGGTTCTATAGGAAGGTTTAGCTGCTCTGCCTCGCGGTGCAGCTCCGGATCGCTAAGAGCAAGCCGATAGGCTTCCCGCATTGCAGCAAGGCGGTCGGGAGGGATTCCCGGGGGGGCCGCCGTCAGCCGCCCAAGCTCGGAAAGCGCCTCAATAAGCCCGAGGAGTCTGCGGCCACGGTCATCGGAGACAAAATCGCGGGCCTGGGGTACATCAGGCAGTGACTGCGAGCTCCCACTGACCGCGAGCGCGTAATAACCACCGCCATTGTCTACAAATTGTGTAAACGTACCAGCTGCACCAAGTAGCCCGGTCACTTCGCCACGAAACATGCTGAGTTGCCCCTCATTTCCTTCAAAACCGGGAATGATCTCGACATTAAGATGAAGCGCCTCAGCCACTATTCGGGCGTCGTTATACGCGGCCGAGCCAACACCAGCAGCAGCAACACGTAGAGTATCGCCTGAGTTTATAAACTCCTCGAAGCTTCCATAAGGCGAATTCGTGGGCAGGATAATGACTCGAATGTCGTGCGCAGCGCTTCCAATCCAGTCCACTTGAGCAAGATCAAACTGTGCGCCTTCGCGTTCCAGCAATTGCGTATATATGAGCCCGGTGTTGAAGGTCCCAATCGTTAACCCATCGGGGCGCGACGCATAGAGTGTATTGGCACCGACAATATGCCCAGCTCCTGGAACATTGCGAACAATAACCCGTGAGCCGGTCAAGTATTTTTGTAAATAACGTCCGATTAAGCGCCCATAAGCGTCATAATTCCCACCCGGTCCAGTCGCGACCATATAAGTAAGCGTCTGTCCATCATAAAGGGACAAGTCCGCAACCACGGGAGCAGACTCGTCGATGCCAACTTCCGAAGGTGTCTCGGTGGGTGAGCCACAAGCAGCTATTGCACATGCATACAAGATCAGTAAGAGATTTCGCATCCGCTACCCTCTGTATAGGCGTTACCGTCTTCCCGAATTTGTTCTCACGCGCGCCGCGCAACAGGTCAACGTGACCATCTAACGCACGCTTCGGGACCCCGTCAGAACCCTTCAGCGTTTTCCAGCTGCTCGAACCAGTCAAAGCCCATGGGCTTTAAAATGCGGCTGTTTACTACCACGCAGCGCGCGGTTTCCGTACCGGTATTAAAACGCTGATGCGTGCAGTATGGCGGGATATAAATGAAATCACCCTGGCCCCATTCGAACGTTTTGGGCTCTTCATCCCAGGTGAACTCCATTTCATGGTCGCAATCGAAGCGGACATCCCAATGATGATCATAGCCCTGACCTTCGATCACATACATAACTTCTTCCGAAAGATGACGGCTTTTACCGGTTGCCTTCCCTGCCTCAATAATCTGCATGTACATATCGAGACAGCACTCCTTGGTATTCATCCGCTGGTTGATAATGTGCTTGATAAGCCCATCCGGAGAGCGCTCCAGTGGCATCTGATGCTTCTTCACAACATTCAAACGCGTGTCATAGTCTTTGCGAAACTCCGAAGAAGCTTTCAACGCTTCTTTGTAAAAGTCGACATAGCCAACACTTTCGTCGAACGCACTTTGCTTTTCCCGAGGGTCAATTGAACTGCTCATACGAGAATTATTCCTTAATTAAATATCGGTTGGCGGGATGTAGAGGCGCTGAGCTTCAGTTTCAGCTTCCTTCGGTGGCCACAACGAGACTTTCTGAAAGATAAGATGCATAAAAAGGAAAAGCGGCTTTGCCTTTGCCACGAGCACAATCGCTTCTTCTTCAGGATCATCGTTTAAGTGCTGATGTACACATCCATTTTCAACGATGAGCGCATCACCCGCTTCCCAGTCGAGCCGACGCCGGTCGTGAACGTCATGCCCCTTGCCTTTCAGGACATAAAAAACAGCACTGTTCATATGACCATGACGCTGGCCGTAGCCACCTGGCGCAAAACAGTCGATATGCATTTCGATGGATTGGGTTACACGTGCTGACCCTGGGTTAATAATCTTCTTACCAAAATTCTGTGGGCCACCTTTCCACTTTAAATCCTGCGACCGATAGCGGCGCGGTTGCGTGAAAAGTTCGTTGTAAAGTTCGCCATAAGTTCCTTCAAGGGCGCGAACAAAGGTACGCTTTTTAGTCCAGCGTTCCCAAACGACCTCCTCACCTGCACTGTTATGGCCTGGGCCGGCGTCAGCCTGCCCTGTGCCCCCATTGGAGCTTTCTCTATCACTACTAGCCAATAGCGTTCTCCTGAATTTCTATTTTTGGTGCCTGCAAAGAAGCTTTTTCGAGCATCATTCGCAGGATGAAAGTCACCCGTCCCATATCAATTCATTGTATGTCAAGACGGCCTAACTCCAGGAATTCCAGCCATACATTGCCGGCACCGTGCCAAAGCAAGAGGCCAGTACATAAATAGAACGGAATCTCTATCTAAGCCTTGACCACCGGCTATCGACATTGGTCCGTAGACAGGCAAGGAAGTCGAGTATGAGCAAGAAAAAATGGCACTTTTTTGTTGACCGGGGAGGTACCTTCACAGATGTGGTGGCGCAAGGCCCGGATGGCGTATTTTCGACGCTGAAGCTCCTTTCAGACAGCACTGCCTATAATGATGCCGCACTTGAGGCAATTCGACGTGTCCTCAAAGTGCCGCCAAACACCACACTTCCCGCGCATAAGATCGCTGAGATTCGGATGGGCACGACGGTGGCAACAAATGCCCTCCTCGAGCGCAAAGGTGAACCCACTGTTTTAGTAACCACAAAGGGGTTTGGTGATCAACTTCGCATCGGCTATCAGAACCGCCCAAAGCTTTTCGCGCTGCATATTGTGCTGCCAAACATACTTTACGAAGCAAGCATCGAGGCCGTTGAGCGCGTAGACGCCAACGGTAAGGTTCTCGTGCCACTCGACGAAAACGCGCTTAAAGAAAAACTGGTGGCGGCCCGTGCAGCGGGTTTCAAAGCTTGCGCAATCGTCTTTATGCATGGCTATCGCGCGCCTGCACATGAAGCACGTGTGGCAGCAATTGCGAAGGATCTGGGATTCACCCAGATCTCGACAAGCCATCAAACGGTCCCGCTACCGAAATTCGTCAGCCGCGGAGATACAACCGTCGCGGATGCCTATCTCTCGCCACCTTTAGACAATTATGTTTCGCGCATCACCGATGCGTTGGACGAAAAAACACGACTTCTTTTTATGACTTCAAATGGGGGCTTGGCGGCGCCAGGTTTTTTCCATGGACGCGATGCGATCCTTTCCGGCCCGGCAGGCGGTGTCGTTGCCATGGCGGAAACCGGCTTGGAAGCTGGGTTTAAACAGACCATCGGCTTTGACATGGGTGGAACGTCCACCGACGTATCTCGCTTTGATGGAAAATATGAACGCGTTTTTGAGAATGAGATCGCCGGTGTCCGCCTGCGGGTACCAATGATGGCCGTGCACAGCGTGGCTGCGGGCGGAGGATCTATTCTGCACTTTGATGGCGCGCGCTTTCGTGTGGGCCCTGGTTCTGCAGGGGCAAATCCCGGCCCCAAATGCTATCGCCGAGCAGGGCCATTAAGTGTCACCGATGCCAATGTGATGGCTGGTAAGCTCAACCCGATGCTCTTTCCAAAAATCTTCGGACCTACTGGAGACCAGCCCCTAGACATGGAAAGCGTTCGCACAGGCTTCCTCGCCCTTGCCCAGAAGATCGGAGGTGGACGAACACCTGAAGATATCGCCGATGGTTTTTTACGCATCGCAGTAGAAAATATGGCCTCTGCTATCAAGCGCATTTCAGTTGCCCGTGGATATGACGTGCGTCGCTATACGTTGAACTGTTTTGGCGGCGCCGCTGGCCAGCACGCTTGCCTGGTCGCGGATGCACTAGGCATCACTAAGATCTTCTTCCACCCGTTTTCTGGCGTCCTATCCGCCTATGGAATGAAACTAGCTGGGCTTCGGACGATTTCACGACGCGCGATTGGGAAAGAGCTTAATAAAGCGGTGGTAGAGGAAATTACAGATATCGCACATGCAGTCTCCGAAGATACCAAGCAAACGCTTCACGACCAGGGCGCTGAGGACATTCAAATATCCGTTCAACTACATCTCCGCTATGCAGGCAGTGACAGCACGATCAGCGTACCACTTGGTACGGTGGATGATATGGCAAAAAAATTTGAAAACGCTCACACCAAGCGGTTTGGTTTTGGATTTGGTAATCAGTCCTTAATCGCTGAATCAATTGAAGTGGAGGCTGCAGAACGCAGAGCACAGACAGATTGGGCACATAGAAACGCTAAGCCCGGCGAAACAAGCTTACAAATTGACAAGACACGGTTTTTTTCGGGCGGTACATGGCACGAGGCACCGGTGCGGCGCACCGCTGACCTCTCAGCAGGAGAAATGATAAAAGGACCAGCCCTTCTGATTGAACTGCAGCAAACCATTGCGGTTGAACCGGGATGGCGCGCGGTACGGACTGATAATTCTGCGCTCATTCTAAGTCGTGACGCCTCAGTTTCACGGCACATCTCGACTACAACTAAGATCGATCCGGTACTTCTCGAAGTGTTTGCTAATCTCTTTATGTCAATCGCAGAGGAAATGGGCGCAACTTTGCAAAACACCGCATCGTCCGTGAACATCAAAGAGCGATTGGATTTTTCTTGCGCGGTCTTTGACAGCGTTGGTGCGCTTATCGCTAACGCTCCCCACATGCCGGTTCACCTCGGCTCAATGGGCGAATGCGTAAGTGCTATTCTTGCCAAGCATGATGCGATAATGGAGCCAGGCGATGTTTATGTCATTAATGCCCCTTATGGCGGCGGGACGCATCTACCCGATGTAACCGTGGTGGCACCCATTTTCATCGAAGGTTCGCGACGTTTTTTTGTCGCTGCTCGCGGTCATCACGCCGATATTGGCGGGATCGCACCAGGATCTATGCCTCCCCTTTCATGCAATATCAATGAGGAAGGGGTAATGTTCGACGGCTTGAGGATGGTGCATCGCGGCCAGTTCGATATTGAGGCGATCCGTGCGGTACTTGAGGGTAGCGCCTTTCCTGCCCGCCATCCCGAACAAAATATCTTGGACTTAAAGGCCCAAGCTGCCGCTTGCGCGCGCGGCGAGGCCGAGTTGAAACGCGCGGTTGAACTCTACGGTCTTCAAAGCGTGATCGCATACATGGGGCATGTTCAAGATAACGCCGAAGAAGCGGTGCGGTGCGCGATCAGTGCCTTAAAGGACGGTTCATTCGAAACGCCAATGGATGGTGGCATTTTTGTTCGTGTCCGAGTCAAAGTTGACCATAGAAAGCGCAGTGCGCGCGTTGATTTCTCAGGCACAAGTAGCCAAGCAAGCAATAATCTCAATGCACCGGCCTCGGTGACCAAAGCGGCGGTACTCTATGTGTTTCGCTGTCTGGTCGACAGTGACATCCCGATGAATGACGGCTGTTTAGAGCCTATCGAAATAGTGCTACCCGAAGGCTCAATCCTCAACCCCAAACCTCCTGCTGCGGTCGCAGGCGGAAATGTCGAAACCAGTCAGGCTATAGTTGACACGCTGTTTGGTGCACTTGGCGTTATGGCCGCATCCCAAGGAACGATGAATAATCTCACCTTTGGCAATACCAAGCATCAATATTACGAAACCATTGGCGGAGGTAGCGGTGCGGGATCAAATTTCGATGGCGTGGCCGCAATCCAATCGCATATGACAAATTCCAGGCTCACCGATCCAGAAATATTGGAGGCGCGCTATCCAGTCATTGTCGAGGAATTTTCGATCCGCAACGGCTCTGGCGGCAAAGGCGCACATCAAGGAGGCAACGGTGTCAAGCGCCGCATCCGTTTTCGTCAAGACATGCAGGTCGGCATCCTCTCGACAAGACGTGAAACTGATCCCTTTGGCTTGAACGGCGGTAAAGCTGGTGCGCGCGGTATGAATAGTCTGATCCGGAGCGATGGAGAGAGAACAAGATTGCAGGGCCGCGATGAGGCTGAAGTCAAGGCCGGCGATGCCATTGAAATAGAAACGCCAGGCGGCGGCGGTTACGGTAAGGCCTAGGGCAAATTATCTCCGCGACATAGTATTGAGAACATTTGAAGGCGAGTATTGGTCAGTCAGGATAGGAATAGATGTATCCCAATCGACACGTGTCGACATAATGGGTAGCACGAAGTCTGGATTGGCGTCGCGGCTGCGCAGCTCAACGTCCCAAATTCGCGCATTTTCCCGCACGACATCCATCGGGGGAAGACCCCCACGCTTTGCGAGAACGATCCGGTTAGCATATTTCACATTGTAAAACTCACCAAACACGGCTTGGTAAGTCGCAGATTCATAGTCGTACAAAGCACTACGTGAAAATGTGTTCGCAGCAAGAACGCCGTCCGGCGTCATAACTTGAGTGACTTCCTCCAAAAAATCCCTGGTCAACATGTGCTCGGGGATATAGTCGGCTTCAAAAGCATCCAGCATCACGAGATCGTATTTTTCAGGCGCATTCATTGCGCGTTTCACGAACACACGACCATCGCTTATGAAATTTTGTGTATTGGGCCCCGGTACATAATCAAAATAATCATAGGCAATCTGTTCGACCGCCGGATCAATTTCGACAGTATGAATGGTAGTATCGGGGAGCATCTCCTGCAACGCTTCCGGCAGGGTCCCACCGCCAAGACCAATAATAAGAATGCGTTCGGGTGATGGATTCAGGAAAAGACTCCCTAGCATCATAGACGCGTATCTGAATACGAATTCCTTTGGATTCGCCATGTCCTTACAGGACTCACGGCCCATCCCGCGGCGCGCCCTAAACAACATGCAGCGCTCGGATCCGTTCTGGGCAACCACTATATTGCGATAGAGTGACTGTTTCTCGTGAATAATGTTCTGCTGCGCAGAGGCAGCCGGCGTTAAAAACGTAAGTCCAGAAAATAGAGCCAGGATCAAAACAAAACGCGACACGATTTAGCCTTTCTTTTGATTTGCAATCATTCCCAAACCACCAACCAAAGCGGACGTTCCAATGGCTGTCATGAGGATTGTATTCACCTCAAACCAAAGCACAAAGTAAAACGCAGTTAAAAGAGTACCTGCGGCGCTGCCAATGGTGGAAACAAAATAGAGATAACCAGCGTCATATCCGCTGGATTCGCGGTTACTAATAATAATTCGGATCGCATAAGGCGAGATCATACCGGCAAAAATAGTCGGTACGAAATAGAGTAGAACGCAGGCAAGCAAGGAACCTCCACGTGGATCTTCAATGTTGAGAAACACAACATTCAACAATGATTCACCGGAAAGAAGCATGGGAAGCGTGGTCACCGCAGACATCATTAATATACCGCATAACCGGACAACGCTGGGGTTATGACGCGAGTAAATTCCACCAAGGAGGTAGCCGATGGCCAGCCCAACCATGAAGACAAAAATCACTGAGCCCCAAACATAGACGCTGCTACCAAAATAGGGCGCGATAAACCGCCCGCCCAATAGCTCAACGAGCATCACATAGAAGCCAGACCACCCTGCAATTAATAATGGCCAAAATACTTTGCGCTCTTGCATAGGATTTGTTCTCTGCCAGATAGGTGAACTTTGTTGAATTGGGCCGAACTACACGAATTTGAATGCCGCGTCATACACGAGGCAGAGCGTGGCGGCTATGTCCTACCTCTGAAAACCAAGTTCAAACGACAAAAAAGCCTCGAATGCCTAAGCAAGCACCCAGCATCAGTACGCGGCCGCCTGCGCTCGTATGCCCCGCAAAGCCGAACCTGGCAAAGAGTCGGTACATTCTCTACGCTTCAAAAGTTTCGTATGCCTTTGAAGGGTCTGGAGTATGGGGCAGAAAATATCGGTGTATTACCCGGCAGCGTTTGGCTGCTTGATAGCAATTCTAATTTTTGGATTAACTCCAACATCTTTGGCATTGGCGGCAGACGCGCGTGCCATCCACGAACGCTTGCTTACTCTCGATACCCATCTCGACACGCCGTCAAACTTTCAACGCCCGGGTTGGGATATAATGGATCGCCATGAGGTCTTCGATAATTTTTCCTTTGTCGACTATCCGCGCATGATCGAAGGCGGCCTCGATGGTGGCTTTTTTGTCATCTATACGCAGCAAGGTCCGCGCGATACGCCTGGATTCGTAGCAGCACGTAACGCAGCTCTGATCCGAGCCATGGAAATTCGTGAAATGGTGGCCCGCAATCACGCCTATTTTGAACTTGCTCTGCACGCCAATGACGCTGCGCGAATTAATGCAGCAGGCAGGCGCGTTGTTTTTCAAAGCATAGAAAATGCTTATCCGCTTGGAAATGACCTTACCCTGCTTCAGGCCTTTTATGATCTTGGTGTGCGTATGGTTGGACCGGTTCACTTTAGTAACAATGATTTTGGTGATTCGAGCACCGACCCCAGCGGCCCAGAATGGCATGGACTAAGCTCTTTAGGACGTGAATTGGTGGCAGAAGCAAACCGCCTTGGAATTCTGTTAGATGCCTCTCATGCCTCTGACGCCGTATTGGACCAAATGATCGATCTTTCTGCGACCCCGATTATACTTTCCCATACGGGCTGTAAGGCGGTCTGGGACCACCCACGTAATGTTGGTGATGCGCTATTACATAAACTCGCGCAATCAGGCGGTGTTATTCAAATGAATGCTTATAGCGACTATATGATTGCAGTTCCGGAAAACGCTGAATTTGAAACCCAGATGGATGTGCTTCAGGAGAGATATAGTCCAATGCGCAGTCTCGCCGGCGCGGAACTCGCATCCTACGCAGCAGACAGACGCGCTTTGGAAGCTAAATACCCCATGCCGCGGGCCTCTTTCGATGACTTCATGGAACATCTTTT
>Ga0315338_1001446_pt1 | contig 29817 bp, 20 predicted proteins | sample ASW8metaG_FD_204518 | JGI IMG/M metagenome (GOLD analysis project Ga0315338, IMG submission 204518) | Ammonia-oxidizing marine archaeal communities from Monterey Bay, California, United States - ASW #8 | ecosystem: Environmental > Aquatic > Marine > Coastal | place: USA: California | collected... | reverse complement strand
CCACCCAGCGACATGATATTGAGCGACACGTTCATCCGGAACATGAGAATAAAGGTCGCAACGATAGAGAGGGGAATCGATGTCGCAATGATGAGAGTCGACCGAAAGTCACGAAGGAAAAGGAAGAGAACGAGAACAGCCAACGCGCCACCGATCAGCGCCGTAAGCCGGACTTCGCGAATCGCTTGCTCTATGAAGCGACTCTGATCGAAGAGAACGGAAAGTTTGTGCCCCTCGGGAAGAGCCTCCCCGAGATCGATCATGGCAGTCCGGACCGCCTGGGCCGTCGCCACGGTGTTGGCTCCACCCTCTTTGTAGATCGAAATCTCGACACACTCGTCGCCGCCGAAGCGTGTGATTTCCTCCCGCTCCTTGGTACCACGGACAACTTCGGCGACATCGCGGAGACGGACGGTGCCGGCGGAGCCAGCCACGTTGTTTTCGCCTCTCGGTGCCGAGACGATGAGATCCCCGATCTCTTCCACGGTCTTAAATTCGTTGACGAGCCGCAAGAGGAGTTGGTTATCCCGTGTTTCGAGGAGTCCGCCGGGAAGGTTCAAGTTCGATGCGCCGACGATTTGCCGAATGCGGCTCATTTCGATTCCGAGCGCGGCTAGCCGTTCCTGGTCGACGTTGACCTGGATCTCCTCTTCGAGCCCTCCCTTGATGCGGGCCGAGGCCACACCGTCGACGACTTCGAGCTCCTGCTTGATCTTCTTTTCAGCCAGCCGACGAAGGACCTCGAGTCCATCTGGACCTGTGTAAGCAACTCGGAGGATCGGATCGAAGGAAGGGTCGAACCGAAGAACGATCGGGTCCTCGGCTTCGGTCGGGAGGTTGAGCCGGTCGAGCTTCTCCCGAACATCGAGAGACAGGTCATCGAGATCGGCATCCCAGGCGAACTGAAGCGTGACTTCGGAGAGCCCAGCGCGTGAGACGGAGTGAATGGCCTGGAGCCCCTGGAGTACGCCGACCGTTTCTTCGACCGGCCGGGTCAGGATCGTTTCGATCTCCTGGGGTGCTGTGTCCTCCATCTCTGTCTGGATCGTAAAGGACGGATAGCTGATGTCCGGAAGCAGATCGATGGAAAGCCCGCCGTAGCCGACGACACCAAAAGCGACTACGGCAAGGGCGGTCATGAAGATCGTGACCCGACGACGTACTGAGAGCGAGATGATTGCACGCATAGTCTGTCAGTCTACGACGAGGGGCAGCTCTTTGTCAGCGGAGAACCCCTACTCGAGTGCTCTGGCGATCTGCCGAGCGAGTTCCGTCAGGGAGGGATCGCGGGCGCCGAGTACGAGAACCTGGTCCCGGGGTTTGGCCTCGCGGACAATGGCCTCGATCAGAGCTGTGCGGCTCTCCGCGTACGAGACGGGAGAACCGCGCTCCTCCAGGTCGGCAACGATGTCGCTGGCGGCGATGGATCGGTCGACCGTGCCGCCCGCATAAAAGATGTCGAGAAACCAGAAGTGGTCGCCGGAGCGAAGTTCACGCGCCAGGGTCTCGACGAGTTCGTCTCGAATGAAGGCGGTCGGTCGAAAGCCGTGTGGCTGGAAGACGGCGAGAATCCGGCCGGCGGGTTCTCCACCTGCCGACGGCTCAGACGCTGCGATCCGAATTCGAGCGGTCCGAAGGGTCGCCTCGATTTTCTTGGGGTTGTGTCCGAAGTCGTCGATTACCTCGATTCCCCGGGGCGAGGCGATCTTCTGGAATCTCCGCGAGACGCCGGCGAACTTGTTCAGAGCGTCCCTCATTTGATTCGGGGAGAGACCCAGTCCGTATCCGACCGCCAGGGCTGCCGTTGCGTTGCTGACGTTATGCAACCCGGGAACGGGGAGGTGAAACTCTGGGGCATCCTGGCTGTTCTTCGAAGACTCAGGCCAGGTCATCCGGAAACGGGAAGACTCTGGTCCAAGCGCGATGTCTCTCGCCCCGAAGTCGAGTCCGGAGTCACGCTCAGAATCCGATGTCGGATCAGGGGCGCCGAATCGGTACGAGGGTGCCGAGGCAAAGGGGTCGAGATTCTGGTCGCTGCCGACGAAGAACGGCCCACTCGTTCGCTCGCGAAACGTGTGAAACATCGCCTCGAGCTCATGAGTTTCCTTGTGGTCCCTTTGCAGGTTGAGCAAAACGCCCGCCCAGGGCCGATAGCGCACGAGTGAACCGTCACTCTCGTCCGCTTCGATGACGAGGAGATCACTCTCTCCGACCCAGGCGTTTCCGATTCGTCCTTCTTCCTGAAGCATCCGCAGGTCTCCGCCCGTCAGAATCGAAGGGCTTTGTCCGCAGTGGTGGAGAAGTTCGAAGAGCATGGCTGTTACGGTGGACTTCCCGCTCGTTCCGCTGATTGCGATGGTCCGGGAGGCGGCGACGTAGTCGGCCAGGAGCTCCGAGCGGTGTCGAATCGCAAGACCGAGATCTGTCGCTACGATCAGATCGGGGATCGAAGCCTCCACAGCCGTCGAGGCGATGACCGCATCCATCTGGGGATCGATCGCGCTTCCGTCCTGGGGAACGATCTGGACTCCGACCGCCTCGAGGCGACGTCGAATCGAAGAATGCAGGCCCTGGTCGAACGCCCGATCACTGCCGGTCGCTCGTCCCCCGCGAATGGAATGATACTGAGCCAGGCCGCTCATTCCGCTGCCGGCGACTCCGACAAAGTGTAGCCACTCCGTAGTCATCTTGGCAGAATAGGCGAGGGGGCGGACAACCGCTACCCACAGAGCGTAGGAATGAGGTTCGTAAAAGGCGGTAGCTTTGACAATCAAACTAAACGCGGATCAACGAAAGGGACTCATCGCGGAAGTCAAAAAGTACTTCCTCGACGAACACGACGAGGACTACGGAGATCTCCGAGCGGGTTTCGTTCTGGATTTCTTTGTCGAGCACCTCGGTCCGGTGGTCTACAACCAGGCGATCACGGATGCTGTTACGTCCCTGCAGAGCAAGATCGTTGACTTGGAGGGCGAACTCTTCGAACAACCGCCGCGGGACCGGACCCCAAAAAAGAGATAAGCCCCAGACCTTACGGTCTGAGGCTTGGCTCGGACGATTCCCCCGTCAGATCAGGCCGAGCGGCGGCGCCGCGCAGCCAGGGCGACAATGCCCATACCGAGAAGAATAAGGCTGGCCGGTTCCGGCACCGGATCGGCCGCTGTAGTCGACTTGATGTTGGCGAGTACCGCCGTGTCCGACCCCTTGACCTTGCGCCAGTAGCCATCGCCGGAGATGTCGTCGTAATCAAAGCTATCGATCGGCCGGCTCGGATCCACGGAGTCTTCGAGGCTGTTCTTCTGATTCAGTCCCCAAAACGCGTAGGTGTAGTCGTCACCGAGATACGAGAAGTCGAAAGACGATTCGCCGAGCTGGACCGAAACTGTGGAATGGTCCTGGGCGGTTGGGCCGGGCGAGAGCTCGACGGTCCACCCGAATGTGTGAGTCGCCACAATCTCGCTGTCGTCTTTTACAGTTACTTCGTAGTCGAAGGTAAATGTGTCAGAGACCTCGACAGGGTTGTAATCGGGGCTCCACCAGGTGCGGTAGAGAGAGGAGTGTGCCATGTTTCCGTAGGCACCGTCGGCTTCCAGAGCAGCGTTCGTGTTCGCGTGCATAGCGAACATCCCCGTGAGAGCTGACTCATAAGCCTGGCCCCCGTAGAGGCCCGCCGATAGCTCGGTGGTGTCTTGGCTCAGCCCGAAATCAAATCGGCTGTCGATCATGAAGGTTGCGGCCTTCGAAGTGACGACCGTTCCGCTGAGGAGCAAGGTCGTCATCGAAGCAACTGTCACTACTTTGCGTCCGAGCATGGAGATCTCCGACCGAAGGGCCAAATCAATCGGGGCAGCAGACCGCCCCGTATACGCAAACCGGAAACGAACTATACGGTATTTGGGAAGGAAATGTCAACTTCGGTAGACCTTGCCGGTACTGCGCCGTTTACATTGAAATCTAGATTTTGAGTACTTGTATACGCAACACATCAGGAATGACGTATTTATCCATTTTCGGAAGTCGGCCGACTGAGCGACGGGATCGTGGGAACCCAGGATCGTCCGTTCCACAATCGAGACCTGGACCTTCAAGTTGAACCAGGGTATCTGAACACTGTTAAATGCTGCTATTGAATTGGTTACGCCAACTGTCCTCGTTCCTGAGATTCGTTCGAAACGATCGGTTCGTATTCGCTGCGCCCGGAGTCGAGGGTATGCCTGCGGGTACGCTCGAGAAGATTCCTGAGGTCTTCCATTGTAGATTTGTCGCTGAAGACTGATCCTCCTGTCCACAGGTAGGTTCAGCATTCTCGACGGGGGACGTTTCTCTCAACGAGGCAGAGTCAACGCTGATATACCTGTCACAACAAGTAATACAGCTGGAGAGAATAGATCGTCATGGAACTGACCCTCACATCCCTCTTAAAAGATCTCTGTCCCAAACTCGAGACTCCCGCCTGGACCATCGTTCCGAGTGATAGAGCACCTCGAGCCTTCCGAGCCCGTGCTGAACTCTTCGAATCGAACAATCTGTTTTATTGGGAAGCCGACCTCGTTTCCGGGAACGTCTTCGTGAGTAAGCGGTCCGAGTGTGTGTTAGCCGAAAACCGGTTTCAATTCGAAGAGGCTGAACGGTCCCGAGTCGTCGCGGCCTTCAACAAGCTCTATTCCGGGTCGATGGATACGGTGGAGATCGAATTGACTGTATTGATAGATGGTGAAGCTCAATCAGCGCGGATGCGGGCAGCTCAGGCGGTGGACTCATCGCCATCTCAGCCTCGCATGTTTGGCACATTGCGACTGGGGGACGTGGTCCCGGCGGCAGCCGTCGCGGGCATGGCCTACATCGGTCATGAGATACGTACGCCACTTGCTGCGATTTCCGGTTACGCCGAGTTCCTCCAGGGAAGTCTCGACGAAACGGGTACTGGTGAAGGGGCCCGGAGACAATCCGATGCCGTTCGCGTCATTCAGACGAACGTCGACTATCTTCTCGAGCTCCTCGGAAACATGATCGATTCGAGTCGCTTCACCGATAGCATCGAGCCGATCGAACGACAATCAGTTCGGCTGGAGAGTTTCCTACGCGAAGTCATCGACCTCATGAAGGTCAGTGTTGCTTCCGGAGTCGAACTTATCTTCGAGTATGACGGCGCGCTCCCAGAGTGGATCAGCACGGATCCGATCCGCCTCAAGCAGATTCTCCTCAATCTAATCGGCAACGCGATCAAGTTTACGGCAAAGGGATCGATTACCCTGGCCGTTTCACGAGATGACGAAACCGCAGAGCAGATGCGCATCGAAGTCTGCGACACCGGAATGGGAATGACCCCCGGCCAACTCGAACGGATCTTCCAGCCTTATCAACAAGCTGATGTCTCGATTGCGCGTCGTTTCGGAGGTAGTGGTCTTGGGCTCGTCATAACCCGCGAACTACTTCGGAGTCTCGGCGGAAACATCGAGGTCGAGAGCGAGGCTGGCCTGGGCACGACCTTCCGGATTCTTCTGCCGCTTCGCCCGGCTGATCCTGTCGAGAGGGAGTCGATTGTCACCGATTCTGTTTCCGGCGTCGGTCTCGATGGAAGCACTCGACCACTCGCCGGGACGCAGGTTCTTCTTGCCGAAGACAATGCGACGAGCGCCCGACTGATGGAGCGCATTCTGGAGGATGGGGGGGGGATCGTGACGGTCTGTTCTTCTGGCCTCGAGGTCCTGGAAACGATCGAGGCCGCGAGCGACACCTTCGATGTGATCCTGATGGATATGCGAATGCCAGGAATGGACGGGTATGAGACGACGAGACGCCTTCGGGGACGTGGGTTTCAGGGGCGAATTCTTGCCCTCACCGCGATGACCGCGCCGGGCCAGGAAGAGCGTTGTCGGGCTGCCGGATGCGACAGATATATCGCTAAACCTGTCTCCCGACGCAGTTTATTGGCAGCCATATCCGATCGGTTCAAAGCCGAAAAACGCTAGACCTCGAGTTTCCGCCATCGTCCCTAGGTCTGCTCCCGCTTGAGTCGCGAACAGCCGTTCGATAAGCTGTGGTGTCGCCCCGAGGTGTCCGACCTTATGGGTGTAGACCCGCGGCGGATCTCCTCGCTCTGCCTCAACGTCCCCAGAACGGAGTCCCTCCGGGAGGAAGCATGGCCCCTCGATCGAGTTGGAAAGGTTTCATCAAGCTCAGCCTGATCTCAGTACCGGTGAAGGCGTATACCGCGACGCAGACAGGCGCGGATGTTCGCCTTAATCAGTTGCACGAAGAGTGTCACTCCCGGATCAAGTATCAGAAGACCTGTCCGCAACACGGCGTGGTCAGCAATGATGGAATCGTCAGCGGCTACGAGTTTGCCAAGGGGCAGTACGTTGTCATCGATTCTGATGAGGTGCAGAAACTCCGCAAGCAAAGTGATCGTTCCATCGAGGTCGATGGGTTTATCGCGGACGACGAGATCGATCCGATCTATCACGCCGGTCGAACCTACTACCTGGTTCCAGACGGCCCTGTCGGCCAGAAGCCGTACGCACTTTTCCGACATGGGATGACCGATGGAGCTGTCAATGCGATTGGCACGATCATCATTTCCGGCCGCGAACAAAAGGTTCTTCTCCGGGCGATGGACGACATGATTGCCATGACTGTTCTGCAGTACGCCGAGAAGGTCAAGAAGCCCTCGACCTTCCACGACGAAGTCGGGGAACCGACCCTGACCGAAGAAGAGGTTGCCCTGACCCGGACGCTGATCGGCGCTTCGAAGATCAATGACCACGACTTCGCGGCGTACAAGGACAACTACACCTCCCAGATGACCGAATTGATCCAGCTCAAGGTCGAAGGTAAGGAGATCGTCGAAGTAACCGACGCGGAAGAGCCCCAGATCATCAATTTGATGGATGCCCTCAAGGCCAGTATCGCCAACGCGACCGGATCGGGAGATACCGCCGAAGCGGGAGCGGTCGGGGAAGTACTCGCCATGCCAAAAAAGGCCGCGAAGAAGGCGAAGAAGAAGACGACGAAGAAAGCCGCCGCGAAGAAGATGGCTCCGAGTGCGGCGAAGTCGAGCGGACGTAAGGTCAAGGAAGGCTCCTGATCACGGGCTCGCTTCCGGTTTCGATTGCGCCGATGCTCGCCCAACTCGGCAAACCGTTCGATTCTCCGGACCATATCTTCGAGTGGAAGTGGGACGGCTTTCGGGCGCTAGCCTTTCGCGATGCCGATGGCTATCGGCTCCGCAGTCGCAACGATCACGATCTCAAGAAGCGTTTTCCTGAGCTGAAGTTCCTCCAGGAGCTGCCCCCGGGAACGGTCGTGGACGGCGAGATCGTCGTTCTTGTCGACGGACAACCCAATTTCGAAATCCTCCTCGGACGGGAGCGGAGTCGGAGCGGTGATGCGGCTCGTCTCGCCAAAGTTACCCCCGCCATTTTCGTGGCCTTCGATTTGCTCTTTCAGGACTACACGTCGATCTGCCAACGCCCTCTTCGGGAGCGGCGAGAACGACTGGAAGCTCTCCTCGCGACGCAGTCGGCAGATCGGTTCGTTTTCTCCGAAGGCCTGGTTGGAAATGGCCTCGCTCTTTTCGAACAGGCTGTGGCCCGTGATTTCGAAGGAGTTGTCGGTAAGCGCCTCGATAGTCTCTATCTGTTGGGGAAACGGAGCGACGCCTGGATCAAGTTCAAGAAGAGTTCGACGATCTACTGCGTGATCATCGGCTATCTGGAGCGGGATGATGGTGATCTGAGGAGCGTGATCGTCGCGACTGACGTGGAGGGGACGTTGACCTGTGTCGGTCGCGTCGGGAGCGGTATCGACGCGTCCACGCGTCGAGTGCTACTCGAGGAGTTTCGAGGCATTGCCCAGACTGACCCTGCTGTCCCGACGGATTTAGAGGGTAAGTGGGTGCAGCCGAGCGTGTTTTGTCTTGTTAGCTTCGTGGAGAAGACGCGCGCTGGAATGCTGCGAGCTCCGGTTTGGAAGGAACGTGTCCGAAGCTGACCGCTAATCGGTCGATTCTGAGAAGAGAGTTGTTCGCGGTAGGGAGCCATGGGTACTCTAATCGCCAACTCACGTAGGAGAACTCATCATGAGGATGTCCAGAACGCCGGCCAAGGAAGGCTCGTTGCGCGGACGTCATGTCGCGATTAGCGGTCGATTGTCTTCGATGACCCGAGAAGAGGCTCTGACCTTTCTCGAGATGGTCGGTGCTACTTTCGATCGGTCGCCCCAGAAGACGACCCACTATCTGGTCGTCGGAGAGGTTGGGGCGAGCCTGGCCGACGATGGGTCACCTCCAGCGAGCCTACTGGCGGCCGAAGAGCACAATGCCGATGGCGGGCACATCGAGATCATCAGTGAGACGGAGTTTCTCGCCTTTCTCGGCTTGGACGAGTTTCTCAAGCTCTACACGGCCCAACAGCTCAGTCGGATTCTCAAAGTCGACAAGTCGGAGATCAACTCGTGGGTCCGGCGCGGTCTCATCCGGCCCGTCAAGATCGTCAACCGACTCTTCTATTTCGACTTCTCTCAGGTCGCCGGCGCGAAACGGCTGCTCGAGCTGATTCGGGCCGGAGTCTCCCCGGGGAAGATTCGCGGGAGCCTCAAGGCTTTGGAGAGCTGGTTGCCCGGAGCGGGCGGGTCGCTTTCTCAGCTCGCTGTCTTGGAGCAGGATGGTCGCCTCCTCGTTCGGCTCGAGGATGGAGCGTTGGCCGATCCCAGCGGTCAGTTGCATCTCGATTTCTCCGGAGTGGAACACTCGAAGCGCCCGCGCCCGATCATCGCTTCCTTTGAGCGGGTCACCCCGAGTCCCGATTGCGAAGAAGAATCCTGGTTCGACATCGCGGTGCGTCTCGAAGAAGTCGGACAGGACGAAGAGGCCGCTGCCGCCTATCAAAAAGCTCTCGCGGTGGACGGTCCGGCCGCCGAAACGGCCTTCAATCTAGGGAATGTCCTGTACCGGCTCGGTCGACGCGAGGAGGCAGTGACCCGTTTCCTCCAGGCCGTGGAAATCGAGCCAGGATACATCGAGTCTTGGAACAATCTGGCCAACGCACAGTTCGAATTAGGCCGGCCCGAGGATGCGATTCGGTCGCTGCGCAAGGCTTTGGCGGCAGACCCGAACTACGCCGACGCTCACTACAATCTGGCGGAAATCCTTCATCAGCAGAGGCGCGAAGAAGAGGCCTGCCGTCATTGGGAAGCGTATCTGAAGCAGGACCCGAACAGTACCTGGGCAGATCAGGTTCGTGAACGCCTCAAAGCAGCAAAACAGTCAAGGAGACATGGATGAAACGGAGTTTGCTAACGTGCCTTTGCCTCGGAGTTCTGATCGCCGGATCATGGGGCTGCAGCTCAGATGACAACAGCGCGGAGAACGGGTCGGAAGCTGGCGTTGCCGCAGACACGGAGCAGGATCTTGCTCCAGCCAAGGTCGGGGATGCACCCAAGCAGGCCTCCACGAGTAAGAAGAGTTCGACAAGATCCGCGTCCTTGCCAAAGCTGAATATCAACACGGCGACGAGCGAGAAGCTGGGAACAATTCCCGATGTTGGGAAGCGGATGATCCACGAATTCGAAGAGTACCGCCCCTATGTCAGCATCCGGCAATTCCGACAGGAGATGGGCAAATACGTCGATGCTGAGAAAATCGCGGCCTATGAAGAGTACATCTTCGTACCGGTCGACCCCAATGAGAGTGACGCGGAAACCCTCGGCCAGCTTCCGGGCGTGACGGCCGCGTTGGCCAAGACTCTGGCGGAAAAGCGACCGTTCTCGACTCGGGCTGCCTTTCTCATGGAGTTGTCCAAGCACGTTTCGGATCCAGAAGCGCGTGCGGCCGCTGCTTACCTGAAACGTCGATGAAAGATTCGCATCACGACGTTGCTCTCACGTTTCGTCGGATGTTCTTTGGATTCGCCGCTGCCACTTGTTTGGCTATCTCGGTCGAGTTGGTACTCCTCGAGCACGTCAAGGGTTGGGAGCAGCGGATTCCTTTCGCTCTTTCGATCCTCATTTGGGTTGCTGCCGCCTTGGGTTTGCGCCCGAGGTCGGCGGTCTCGATCCACGGCGTCCGTGTTCTTGCGATCGTGGTCCTGATCGGGGTGCTCTTTGGAACCTACCAACACTTCACCGGCAATTTCGAGTTCGTCACGGAGATCTATCCCGAGTTAACCCGCACGGAAGCTCTGTTGAAGGCGATGAAGGGTGCCAGCCCTCTCCTTGCCCCGGGAGCACTGGCTCTGGCTTCGTTCCTCTGCCTCGCTGCCACACACCGGCATCCACTGATTGCTGAGTAGCTTGGGATCGCCTCCGTTCGCGCATGTATTTGGAGCTCGCGCGTTTTGAGCGCTATGTTACTCTGGCGAGTCTGCAACGCGGTGTTGCTGTGGGCCGACCCGGCCAGACCACTCGTTTTTTTGAGCAGTGGGTCTGGCTCAGGCCCTCCCCGGCGGCGAAGTCCAATTTTCAATCCAAGTGGAGAGAGTTACTATGCATTACCGGATATCCGCACTCATCGCCATTCCGTGTCTGTTGACCTTGGTCGCGTGCGGTCCGTCATCCAAAGGATTGGGCAACTACGACGTCCGCTCCAACCTTCATGGTCTCGAGCTCGACGAAAGTGCGAAGCCCACCCTGGTCTACAAGAAACCGGGTGCGGCACCGCTGGGTGATTACAGCCGGTTCATTGTCGATCCGGTTGAGGTCTCCTACGACGATCCAAAGATGAAAGAGCTGAAGCCGGAGGATGTAGGTAGGATGCAGCAGTCCTTTCGGGATGCCATGATCAAGGAATTGCGCGATGGTGGCTATGTCGTCGGCACTCGTTCTGAGGCCAACACCCTGCGAATCGGACTCACCTTGACGGGACTGAGCGCCCCTTCCGCAGCGGCAAACGTTTCCCAATTGGCCGCGCCCCTCGCCCTGAGTGTTGGTCAGTCGACCGTTGAGGCCGAGTTTCGCGATGCTGTCACCGGTGAGGTTCAGGCTGTCGTCGTGACCCGCATGGAAGGGAGTCGCGTGTTCAACCCCACTCCATGGTCGTCTTGGGCCGATGTGGAATCTGGTTTCGGCAAGTGGGCAAGCGGATTCAGAAAAGCCGTCGACGACGCGCAGAAGAAGTAACCCGCGCGTTGCTGCCGGGCCGTGATCGCGCTCTCCGAGTGGGAGCGTGTTCAGCTGGCGCTACCCATGTTCGAAGACGGATCCAGATGAGAGTGGAACAGTGCTATGGGGATCGAATCCATTAGTTTGCGTCGATCGATCGGGTATCCAGGGATGCTCGTGCTCCTGTGTTCTTGGCTACTTGCGGTTTCTTTCGTGAAAGAAGGAACCTCACTAGCGTCCGGAGTCTCTGCAGCGTACTTCTTGATTTTGGGAACTGGCCTGTTCGTCGCAACGTCTCGAAGTCAGTTCCGTAGCTGGGCGGTAGCCGGAGCCGTCGCGTTCGCCGTGGTGAACCTGATTCTGTCTTTCTACGGGAGAGGCGCCGGGAGCATCGTCGCAATGCTCAATATGCTTTACGTGGGTGCGGTTCCAGTTATCGTGCTTCGGGATGTCTTGACGGCTCCGAGGGTTACGGGCAGCACAATCGTCGGCGCCGTCAACGCCTACTTGCTGATGGGAATCGGTTGGGGCCTTCTCTTTACGGTTATCGAGACACTCGCGCCCGGAAGTTTCAGGTTTGCCGGTGACGCCACCGGGAAGATCACGGATCTCTATTACTTTTCTTTCACGACACTGACAACTCTCGGCTACGGCGACATGACGCCCGTCTCGGTGCCGGCCCGAAGTATGGCGATCGCTGAGGCCCTCGCTGGGCAACTGTACCTAGTGGTCCTCGTCGCACGTTTGGTCAGTGTTCATGCAAGTGGCGAGAGTTCAGAGTAGATTGCAGTCGTCTTGGTTCGATACAATTCTGAGTCGACTTGCCCCGGTCGCGAGGCGACTCGATTCCATCCACTTAAAAGAGCCGCATTCGATGTCGGCTGAGCAGGGATTGCAGCGAATGGTTCTTATGAAGATGTTGGGATCTTGGCGAATCGCCAGTTTCCTTCTCGCCCTTTCGTTTGCTGCAGCCACTCCCTGCAGCGGAAAGACATTTGACATCGGAATTCTTCGCGACGGGGCAACTCCCGAATTCGATGTTCTTCTCGGGCGCCTCGAGAGGGAAGTCAAGGCGGTGGTGGGCCAGGACGCTGAAGTCCGCTTTCAACGCGGAGACATTCTCGCTGACGAACTCGATCTCGAGAAGGCCCTGGCAAACTACAACGCTCTCGTGCAAGGCGACACGGACATCATTCTGGTAGTCGGGCAGCTCAACAGCGAAGTCGTCACTCGCCAGACGGAATATCCGAAACCTACTATCCTTTTTGGAACGGTCAATCAGTCTCTGCTCACAACTGTGGAGTCCGGGCAAGGAACACAGATTCGGAACTTTACGTATCTCGTGGCCCCGCAGTCCTATTCGGCCGACTTGGACGCTCTCAGGTCTCTTTTCGACTTCGAGAGGGTTGGGGTTCTGGTCGATTCTTCTGTTCCCGATCTCGGTCCAATCACGGCGTACCTGGATTCATATTTTCAGGACGGGACCGCGACCTACGAACTCATTCGCTATTCGGGTCTCGAAGATCTCGGGGCGCAGCTCGCCGATGTCGACGCCGTTTATCTTGCCGAAGGATTCTTGATACCCCCGAGTGAACGTGCCGCGATCGCCGAAATCCTCATCGACCGTCGCTTGCCAAACTTCACCGGAGCTCGCCGAGAAGATGTTGAGAACGGATGGATGGCCACCAATCGATCCGATGCGAACTTCGAGCAATTCTTCCGCCGGATTGCCCTCACCATCGAAGCTGTGGTCAATGGCAAGAACCTCGGGAGCCTCCCCGTTTATCTCGAGTTCGCCGACGCTCTGACGGTGAATTACCCGACGACGGTGCGGGTCGGCGTTCCCGTGCGCTACGCCACTATTGCGAATACAGAGTTTGTCGGAGACTCACAGGATCGACCGGCCGAGCGCCAATACAACTTGCCGGAAGCCGTCCGGGCCGCTCTCGAGGGCAACCTGAGTTTCCGATCCTCCCAGATGGACGTCGCCTTGAGCGAGCAAGATCTGAGTGCCGCCTGGAGCGAATACCTCCCTAGCGTGACCGCGACGGGGACGGGTTCCCATGTCGATCCCAACTTGGCGCGGGCGTCGGGTGGCCAGAACGCCGAGTATTCGACGGTCGGTGCCCTCAGCCTCACCCAAGTCTTGTTCTCTTCCGCTGCCAACTCCAACATCGAGATCCAACGAGATCTTCTCGAGAGTCAGAGAGCGACTCTGAGCGCCTCGGAGATGGATCTAGTGCTCGACACAGCGACCGGATACTTCGATGCACTCAAGTCCGTTGCGAACATCAAAGTCCAGTATCAAAACCTGGCCCTCACCCGTCAGAACCTCGCTTTGGCCCAGAACAATCTAGATGCCGGTTCCGCCGGGCAAGCAGACGTTCTTCGTTTTCGAAGTGAGCTTGCTCAAAACCAGCAATCGTTCATCGAAGCGATTCATACACACGACGCTGCCATCCATAATCTGAACTTGCTTCTGAGCAATCCAATCGAAATGGAGATCGGAATTGACGATGTCGTCCTAGAGGGGAATGGGCTGGAAGGAACCTACGGCCTCCTGGCCGAGAACCTTGATAGCCCCACGGTCAGGGGACGCTTTGTCGATTTTCTCGTCGACGAAGCTCACCGCTTCTCTCCTGAGCTTCACTCGGTGGACTATGCAATGCAAGCTCGAGACGCGGGAGTGGCCCGCTTTGGAGCGCGCTGGTACCTTCCGACTGTCGCTTTGCAAGGGGCCTACAATCGCCGGTTCGATCAGTGGGGGGCGGGAGAACCACTTCCTGGCACCCTGCTCGAGGATGACTACAGTCTACGCCTCAACCTGAGTGTTCCCCTTTTCGACAGCAATGCTCGCCACATCGGTCGCCAAACGTCGTTGATCGAGCAATCTCAACTTCGCACCGACCGTGAGCTGCTCGCGGAGCAAATCGATCTACGTGTCCGGTCGGCCGTTCTCACCCTCCACAATGAGGTCTCGAACATTGAACTCTCCAAGGTTTCGGAGGAGGCAGCCCAGCAGAGCTTGGCCCTGACCCAAGCCGCCTATTCGACTGGAGCGTCGACCGTCCTCGAACTGCTGGACGCGCAGACGAACCTGCTCCAGGCCCAGCTTGCTAGCACGACGGCGGCCTACGATTTCCTTCTCGCCGGAGTGGCGCTCGAGCGAGCGATCGGTTACTTCCCACTGCTACGTTCGGAGGCCGAGAACAATGGTTTCTTCAATCGTTTTCAAGAATTTGAGTCGAGGTAACTCCATGAATTGGCGAATAGAATTTTGCCTCGTCGCGCTTCTCGTCGGGTTGCTCTCGGGCTGCCAATCCGACGAAGTCGTCGAAAAGAAAGTCATCCGTCCCGTTCGCTATCAAGAGGTCGGTTCCGTCGCGACGGGCACGGAGCGGAGTTTCAGTGGCACGGCTGCGACCGAAAAGATCATCAATTTGAGCTTCCGGAGCGGGGGAATCATCACGAAATTCGACATCAAACTCGGTGTCGAGGTAAAGACGGGGCAGCTACTTGCTCAGCTCGACAATGTTCAGGCTCGTTTAGCCTACGAGCAGGAAACTTCTGCCCTCAGCAGTGCCGCGTCCGAAATGAACACGGCCAAACTCAATTTGGAACGCTCTCGCTCCCTTTATGAGAAGGGAAGCGACTCACTCAGTGACTACGAAGCCGCCAAAAATTCGTTTCGCACCGCGGAGGCCCGGCACAAGTCCGCGGAAAGGAGCGTGGAGATCCAGGCGGAACAGATTCGCTACGGCTACTTGTACGCACCCGCTGATGGCGTGATTTCGTCGGTCACCGCCGAAATCAACGAGAATGTGCAAGCGGGCACGAATGTCGCCGTTCTCAATGCAGGGAGCGAGATGCAGATTTCGGTCGGTCTCCCTGAGAGCGTGATCAACAATGTCGCGGTCGGAATGGCGGCGGAGATCACCTTCGGTTCGCTGCCTGGGGAAACGTTTTCCGGCACGGTGACCGAAGTATCCCCAGCTACGAGCGGGAACTCGGGGACCTATCCCATCCTTGTTCGCGTCGACAATCCGACGCGAGCGATCCGGGCGGGAATGGCGGCCGATGTGAGCTTCCGGTTTCGGGGAGCAAACGCCGGCGCCGACCAGCTCGTCGTTCCTGCCCATGCCGTCGGTGAAGATGGCGAAGGGCGGTTCGTTTTCGTCCTGACCCGCAAAGACGGTGCGCTGGCCATCGCGTCGAAGAAATACATTCGTGTGGGAACACTCAGCTCGATCGGCTTCGAGGTTCTGGAAGGGCTGGAGGCCGGTGAGCTCATTGCGACGGCGGGTTTGCATACTCTCCTCAATGGGCAAGACGTCAGGTTGGGCAGTTAAACGATGCTGGGATACCAAGAGGCGGGTCGATGAATCTCGCACGTTTTTCCATCGAGTCCAATCGGATTTCGATCACGATAATGGTGACGGTGCTCCTACTCGGTGCCGTCCTCTATCAGTCGTTAGCCCGAGACAGCATGCCGCCGTATACCATTCGGGTGGCGTCGATCGTGACCTCGTTTCCTGGCGCGAGCCCCGAACGCGTGGAAGAACTCGTCACCGACAAGCTCGAGAAGGTCGCGCAAGAGCTTCCCGAACTCAAGGAAGTGAGCAGTACTTCGCGCACCGGCTTGTCCGTCGTCCAGGTGACGCTGAAGGATGAGGTGGGCCCGGGTGACCTTCAGCCAGTTTGGGATCGTCTGCGTCGCAAAATGGACACGCTGAGCGGTTTACCACAAGGTGTCCACCCTCAGCTGAAGGATGATGACGTCGGTGTGGTCTACGCGATCGCGATCGGCATGACCGGAGATGGATACGACTACGCCGAGCTCAAGGAGTTTGCCGACGACCTCAGAGATGAGCTCATTCGCTTGCCGTCTGCTGCCAAGGTTGAGATTGGCGGAGCTCAGGATGAGCGTGTCTTCATTGAATTCGATGACGGAAGACTGAAGGAATACGGCCTCACCGCGAATCGCCTTCAGAACATTCTCTCGAGTACCAACATTCTCAGTTCTGGTGGCGAAATCAATCTCGGCAACGAACGAACGATTCTCGAGCCGACAGGGAGCTTCGCCGACATTCGTGACCTGGAGCGGACCCTGATCCCGGTTGGAGACAACGGAGATGTGGTGTATCTCTCCGATATCGCCAAGGTCAGCATGAGTTATGTGGACCCACCCTCGCAACTCGTTCAGGTTACGGGGCAGAGGGCGCTCTCGATCCACGTGAACCTGAAGAGTGGGGAGAACATCATTACGCTCGGTCAGGGCGTCGATCGCGTGCTGGCAGAATGGGCGGAGAAGGCGCCTATCGGAATCGAACTCACTCGGATTTCCTCGCTCGACTCCTACATCGACGAGAAGATAAGTGACTTCATGTCGAATCTGGTTCAGGCAATCGCGATCGTGCTGGCCGTCATGCTCATCTTTCTTGGCTTTCGGACCGGTTTTGTCATTGCGAGTTTGATTCCAATGGTCACCGTCATGACCCTCATGCTGATGGGGCTTTTCAAGGTAGGGCTCAACCAGGTCAGCTTGGCGGCGTTGATCATGGCACTGGGGATGATGGTCGACAACGCCATCGTGGTCGCTGAGTCGATCATGGTGAAGATGAGTCGCGGAGACGATCCGAAAGACGCTGCCATTTCTTCTTGTACGGAGCTGTCCACACCACTTTTGATTTCGACGCTGACTACTTCCGCGGCTTTTCTGGCCTTCTTCCTCGCTGAATCTGTGATGGGAGACATCGTCGGCCCGATCTTCGTCGTCATCTCCTTTGCTTTGCTCTCCTCCTGGCTGATCGCGTTGTCGATCGTTTCCATGATGTGCTACGTCTTCTTGAAGAGACCTGGCGCAGACGAAAAAGTGTCCCTGGTCGACCGGGCCATTGCGAGATTGAAGGTCTCCTACAAGGGATTGATCCTCCAGGCATTGGCTCGCAAGTGGATCTTCACTGTCGGTATCTTGGTTCTCTTCGTTGTCTCCCTACAGGGTTTTCGGTTCATTCCCTTTGTCTTCTTTCCAGACAGTGATCGGAACACGATTACTGTCGACATAAACCTTCCCCAAGGAACTCGACTCGAGCGGACGGAGCAGATCGTCTTGGAGATCGAGCGGTTCATGTCAGACTCGTTGACCGTCAACGACCAGCGGGATCAGGGTGTGACGAGCTGGTCGTCGTTTGTCGGAGAGGGGCCGGCCTCGTACGACATGGGCTATGCGGCCGACGAAGCCGATCCGAGCTACGCACATATCCTCGTGAACACCTCAGGCTTCTTTGCCAACGCCGCTCTGATCGAGCGATTGGATCGTTGGTCGTTCGAAGAGTTTCCCGGCGCGGATATCAAAGTGGGCCCACTGGGGGCCGGCGGATCCGGAACTCCGGTCGAAGTGAAAGTCTCTGGAGACGATCCAGATCAGCTGGCCGCGATCGCCGAGTCGATCAAGACCCGGCTGTCCTCTCTCTCGGGCACGAAAAACGTGAAGGACGATTGGGGTCCGAAGATCAAAAAATTGGTCGTGGCGATCGACCAGGTGCGGGCGCAATCGGCTGGCGTTTCGAGCCAAGACATTGCCACCTCGCTTCAAACCGTATTGTCCGGCTTCCGGGCCGGAGAGTTCCGCGAGAACGACAAGTCGATCCCCATCGTCTTGCGGGGTGACGAGTCGCAGCAACAGACCCTGGAGTCCCTGGAGACGCTGCAAGTGTTCGCCCAAAGCAGTGGTGCGAGCGTGCCCTTGCTCCAGGTCGCGAGAATCATCCCGGAATGGCAGTATGCTCGGATCAAGCGTTTGAACTTGAAGCGAACGATCAACGTCTCGAGCGAACTTACGAGTACGGGGAACGCATCGGCCGTGACGGCTGAATTACAGCCTTGGCTCGACGAGCAGCGCGCATCTTGGCCGACGGGATACGACTATGAATTCTACGGGGATGCGCGGAGCACGGCGGAGAATATGGGTGCTGTCGTCAAGTACTTGCCGCTGTCCGCTTTCATCATCCTGCTGCTTCTCATCATCCAGTTCAATTCGATGAGGAAGACGGCCATCGTGACCTTGACGATTCCACTTGGAATCATCGGCGTTGTTGCCGGACTGCTTCTGTTCCGGGAGTCCTTCGGATTCATGCCCTTTCTCGGCGTGATCTCTCTGGCCGGTATCGTGATCAACAACGCGATCGTGCTTCTCGACCGGATGAAGATCGAGAACGAGGAGATTGGACGCCCGATCCAAGACGCGATAATCGTCGCGTGTTTGCAACGATTTCGCCCTATTCTCCTCGCGACAACTACGACCATCCTCGGCCTCGTGCCCCTCTATCTCAGTGGTGGAGAGATCTGGGAAGGGATGGCGGTGAGCATAATGGTAGGACTTCTCTTTGGAACGGTGATTACCCTGCTCTTTGTCCCCGCGCTCTATAGTATTTTGTACCGGGTAAGTTACAGCAACTACAAGTTCGACCCGAAGTTACTCAACGAGTAGGCCAAGGCTGGTACTCGCATAACCTACTGGCGACCCCGAATTCCGCTCACTGGGCCTGTGCGAGATCCGTGAAACAGTCGAGGAATCACTACTTAGCGAAGAGCAGGAGGTCGAAACGTGCGCTCGAATCGTATTGTCGGCTCGGGGCACTCTCGATGGATCGGAGGCTCCCCTCGATGAGGCGTCTGTTCACAGTTCTGGCGATCGGTCAACTGACCGTGTTTGGGTGCTCAGATACGGGATTCTTGTCCACCTGGGTCAATCCAGATTTTTCTAAACCCGCGTTGTCTCACGTGCTCGTGATTGGGGTCTCTGAACAAGAGAGCGGACGGAGATTTTGGGAAGGGGCGTTTGCCGAAGAGCTGGATAATCAAGGAGTCATGGCCGAAGAGTCTTTTCTGCTGATTCCAAGTCGAGGCGCGTTGACGAAGGAGGCGGTAATCGCCGTCGTCAGGGAGAAGAAACTCGACGGCGTTCTCGTCACTCGGCTGCTAGCCGTGACCCAAGGCAGAGACGAGTCTCCTGCGAGCGCAGCAACTGTTGTTCCCCATGTCCCGCAGCACGGCGAACCCTACTACGGTGGTTGGTATGACTACTACACTCGGGCGCATGCGCTCTCAACGGAGCCTGGCGAAACTGTGGCGGAAGTTGTCGTGACTCTGGAGACGAATCTCTACGACGCAAAGACCGGCACGCTTGTTTGGTCCGGACAGACTCAGACATTTCGACCCAGCCACGCAGCCGACGTGATCGGGCCCACGACGCAACTGGTTGCGATGGAACTCGCGACGAAAAAACTCATTACGGCCAGGAACTAGTCAGAATCTCGAGGCCCTTGGTTTCTACTGGTCCGTCGTAGGCGCGGCTCTGACTCCCTGTCTTTGACGGCGGGTCGGTAAGTTCTCCCCGCACGCCGCCATGTATGAATGAGCAGGACCTCGGCTCGAGACGCGGTAAGTGTCTTTTTTGCTTAGGTTTGGCGTAGCGTTGACCGCCATCCGAGATTCGGATACAAATCGGTCTGTGAACCCCGTAACGTTTTGTATGAGCCTGCGAGTCCCCTCGTTCGCCTTCCAATGCCTCCTGCTACTGGTGGTGTGGGGCCTTGTTCTGTCTAGCGTGTCCCATGCAACCGAGCGCCCTAAAGTCGGGGTGGTGTTGAGCGGCGGCGGGATGAACGGGTTTGCCCATGTCGGAGCGCTCAAAGTCATTGAAGAAGCTGGGATTCCGATAGACTTCATTGCAGGGACGAGCATGGGCGCTATCGTCGGTGCACTTTACGCAACGGGCCACTCTGTCGACGATCTAGAAACCTTGTCCACCGGCAATGACTGGAGTCGAGTCTTTACCGACTACCAAGATCGGCGTGAGCTGTCCCTCGACCAACGAGCGATCCGGGAACGGTACATCGTCTCACTACCGATCGTCGGTAAGAGCATTGGTTTGCCCCGGGGGGTCGTTTCTGGCCAGCGGTTCTCCAGTCTTTTTAACCGTCTGACCTTGCCGTATCACGACGTTCATGATTTCAGAGACCTGCCGGTTCCGTTTGTTTGTGTGGCGACCGACATCGAAACCGGTGGCCTGGTCGTGCTCGACAAAGGGTTTCTCCCAGACGCTCTCCGAGCGACTATGGCTATTCCATCGGTCTTTACACCTGTGGAGATCGACGGCCGTCTCTTGGTCGACGGCATGTTAGTTCGGAACCTTCCCGTCCAAGAAGTGCGAGAACTCGGTGCCGATCTCGTCATCAGTGTAGATGTTGGCGCGCCCCTCGCGAAAAAGGACCAACTCGGTTCCTTCGTCACGATCGCGGCGCAAGCCATGGGATTCATGGGGGCGGCTTCGACTCGGCAACAACGGGGAATCTCCGATGTCCTGATTCTCCCAGACCTGAAGGGCGCGTCTGCCCTGAACTTCTCTCACGTTGCGGAGGCCATGCTTGCCGGTGAGTCCGCGGCGAGAGATCAACTCCCCGCACTTCTTGAACTCCGTAACACGGTTGGAGAAGTGGAGTCCTCGCGTCGATTGGCTGCGGCTCGAGACATCTCGAATCTAGAGTATGGGGAAGTCGAGGTACATTCGATCGAGGTCGTCGGTCTAGAGAATATCGACGAGCAGGTCGTGCTGGGCGAACTCGCTCTCGACGATCAATCCACGGTTAACTTACTTGATCTCGAACGGGCCGTCCGTCGTGTGTACAACACGGGCTTTTTTGAGCGGGTCTCCTACCAAATCAGAAGCGTTGCCGAGCGAAAGACGCTCAGTCTAAGAGTGGTAGAAAAGGAGGATGATGCCGTTCGGTTCGGGCTCCGTTACGACTCGCAAGACGAACTCGCGGCGGTTTTCAACCTACTGCTAAGGAATCCGACGGCAAAGAACTCCGTGCTGAGCCTCGATCTAGTTACCGGGCGCCGAAATCACGTCGTCGGGCGCTACCTGTTCAGGCCAGCGATCAAACGTCCAATCGCCATTGCGAACCGCGTGGCCTATGTCGACGATTTTGTGGACCTTTACGATGGGCAGACGCGGATTGCGGAGCTTTCCTACGAGTCGTACCTAGGAGAGGTCCTGTTCGAAGGGTCTCCGTTCCCGGAGTTCGCGTTGGGAGTAGGGCTTCGCGGAGAGCGGGTTCGCATCTCGCCGACCATAGGGGCGCTCGACTTCATCAACGTCGAAGAGGATGTCTTTACTCTCGTGGCGGATCTTCGGTATGACACCCAGGATCGAGCCTCCTTTCCAACTCGGGGAAGCACGCTTTACGGGCGGGCCAACGTTGCGGAGGATGGTATTTTCAATAACGGCAGCTTCGGGCGCTACTTCGGGCACATCCGCACGGCCGTGCCAGCTCCGTTGGGTGCGACGATCGTCGCCGAGGTTGCCGCCGGGACGACAACGGGAAACTCTGACCTTCCGGCCCACTACCGTTTCATTCTCGGCGGAATAGATACGCCAGCTCTGTTCCTCGAGCGAGATGACTCACGGACGTCCTTCCTTGGACTTCGTTCGCAGGAGCTGATTGGGAGGCACGCCCAGTTTGCTCAGCTCGGCTTGCAGTGGAGTGCCACGGATCGGCTCCTCTTTCTTTTTCGTGGGAATGTGGGCAACACCTTCGAGGAGTGGAACAGGACGATGGCCTTGGATCAATTCGAAACGGGAGCGGGGGCCACAATCGGTTGGCTCACCCCGATTGGCCCGTTCTCCTTTACGGGGATGTATGGGAGTTCTGATTCCTATCGGAGCTATTTCAGTTTCGGCCACGCATTTTAGCGAGCCGAACCCGCCGACAAGCATCGGAACGATCCTTTTCTACCCCAGCCATGGTATCGTTCGGGATGCGCTCGTCCGGGTTTCGGGTGAGCGGGAAGGGAGCGACGTGCCTAATCGGATCGAGATTGCGCAGAACTGGCTGCCTCGTTACACGGGGATGCAGCTCGAGGAGTTTGGCGACTACATTCTTCTGACCAACTTCGGCCACTACATGCAGTCCTTTTGTGAGCGTTTTGACTGCGAAATGCGGGGCCGCGGCAAGCCGATGCAAGCGGCGAGCAACAAGGCTGGAGTCACTCTCATCAACTTCGGGATGGGTTCGCCGAATGCCGCTACGATTATGGACTTGCTCGTGGCGATTGAGCCCGAAGGCGTTCTCTTTCTCGGAAAGTGCGGCGGGCTCAAGGATTCGACGGAGATCGGGAACTTCATCCTTCCTATCGCCGCCATTCGCGGAGAGGGAACGAGCGACGACTACTTCCCACCGCAAGTTCCCGCCCTGCCTTCGTTCAAACTCCACAAATTCGTTTCGGAGAAGATCGCGGCGCGCGGTCTCGACTACCGAACCGGCGTTGTTTACACGACGAACCGTCGCGTTTGGGAACACGATGAGGGCTTTATCGGGAAACTGCAGACGATGACGGCGATCGGTATCGATATGGAGACGGCGACGGTCTTCATCGTCGGTCATCACAATGAGATTTCACGCGGAGCACTCCTCCTTGTCTCTGATCTTCCGATGACGCCGGAGGGCATCAAGACAGAAGCCTCAGACGCCAGGGTGACAGCGGATTTTGCCGACCTTCATCTCGAAATCGGAATCGAGTCGATGACGGAGATTGGGATCAAGGGAGAGCAGATTCGCCACTTCCAGTACTGAGTTCTCTCGACGCTCTGTTTTTGGGTAAGGAGATCGACTATGCAAAGCCTGTCTTTCCGCAAGGCCGGGCAACTTATTATCCTCATCGCTCTCGTTTTCTTCGCGAGTGGACCCCGAACTGCTGAGGCGATAGAGAACGATTTCGACCGGCTCCAACCCAGACAGCGAATCGCTGATTTCTGGACGGAGGCCGTCTACGAAAACGAGGGGACAACCGCGATCGGTTCCCGTTTCAGGCACGTTCCGAGTGGCTTCGTTCTCGATGTCTTGCGGATTCAGTCCGTTCCGCAGGCATTTGTTTGGGTCAACTCACCGCCGACCAATGACAAGGGTGAGCCGCATACTCTCGAGCATCTCTTGCTCGGGAAGGGCACGAAGGGCCGCTACGTTGCCTCGCTCGAGGAGATGTGCCTCGGCAATAGCTCGGCGTTTACCGAGCAGGCCCGAACTTGCTACCACTTCAACACGGCGGCGGGGCCGGACGTCTTCTATGATCTTTTCGAAGAGAAACTCAATGCCATGCTTCATCCGAACTTCACGGATGAGGAGATTCGGCGCGAGGTTTGCAACATGGGCGTGGCCGAAACCGCGGAGGGGACGCTGCGACTCGAGGAGAAGGGCACTGTCTACAACGAAATGGTGTCGACCTTCGAGCGTCCCTGGGGGAATCTCTATAAGGAAGTGATCAACCTCGTCTACGGTGAAGGGCATCCACTCGCCCTCTCCTCCGGTGGAGTTCCGGCCGCGATTCGAGAGCTGACGCCAGAGGAGATTCGTCACTTCCACGGGTCGACGCATCATCTCAACAACATGGGTGCAGCCATCTCGATCGGGAACGAGGTTGAACTGACCGATTGCCTCACCCGCATCTCACGGATCTTCGAGCGGCTCGAACCGGACGCCGAGCCCGGTCTCGACCCTGCCGACCTCCAAGCTCGAATTCCTGATGCCTCGCCGGCACCGGAAGGGACGATCTGGAAGAGTCATTTCCCGCATCGGAACACGAGCGAGCCTGGCGTTATTCTTCTCGTTTGGCCTCCCGACCGACCTTTGGCCGAGACTGACGATCTCTTGCTTGGATTGTTTCTCGATGCGCTTGCTTCCGGTCAGACTTCCAATCTCTACGGGCTTTGCATCGACTCCCAAACCCGCGTCACGGATTTTGGGGCGAGTTCGGTCTTCAGTTGGGTGAACGATAGTAAAGGAATGCCAGTCTTCATTGGCTTTGGGGATGTCGATCCCACTGCCGTCGAAGACAACCGGCTCGACGAGATTCGAACGATCGTTACTGGGGAGATCGCCCGCGTCGCAGCCCTGGAGCCGGGTAGCGCCGATTTGGTCGAGTTCAACGATCGAGTTCAGAACCTTCTCAGTCAAACGCGGAAGTCTCGTCGAAACTTCCTCAATTCTCCTCCGCGTTGGGGTTTTCGCGGTACGGGCTCGGCCTGGATCGACGTCATGCAGTCCCTTCACATCAAAGGAGGCTTTCGGCGCAATCTAGCCCTCAACGATGAGATCGCGGCGGTCGAAAGCGCCCTCCGGTCGGGCGGGAATCCGTGGACGGACCGGATCAAGCAGTGGCAGTTAGATCGTACGCCGCTCGTGTCCGGGACTCGCCCCGAGCCGGAGGCTCTCACTCGGGACGAAACGGCGCGGGAGGATCGGATCGCCTCCTTTACCGCACAACTTCGGGACGAGTTCGGCGTCGAGACGGACGAAGATGCGGTCCTTCGGTACTCGGAGAGTTACGACGCGAACACGGCAGTAATCGATGCGGAAGCAGAGAAGATCGAGATGCCGGGGTTTGTCGAGAATCCTCCCCTTACCCTCGACGGTTCTCTCGACTATGCGGTGAGCAAGCTTCCGGGTGGCGGCCCGCTCGTAGCGTCTCGTTTCGACAATATGACTTCGGCGACCGCCGGAATTGTCCTCCGCCTCGATACGGTACCGCCGAGCCATTTGCCCTACGTCTCCGCGCTCAGCACCTACATGCTCGAGGTCGGAGTTCTCGACGGGGAGGAAGTGATTCCCTACGACGAGTTCAGTGAGACGCTGCGCAAAGAAGTGCTCGAACTGGACGTTTACCCTGCCGTCAACTCTCGGACCCAACGAGTCGAGTTGACTATCCGAGGAGCGGGGAGTGAGTTGGCCGAGTCGGAGAGGGCCCTGCACTGGATGAATCGGGCTCTCTTCTCACCAGATTTGAGACCCGAGAACCTTCCCAGGATTCGTGATGCAGTCGATCGATCGCTCAGTTTCTCACGCAATCGGATGCGCCGATCGGAAGAGAGTTGGGTCCAGGATCCAGCCCGTTCCTACTGGCGGCAGAGTAATCCGCTACTCCTCAGTGCGAACTCTTTTCTCACCCAGACGCACGCCCTGCTCCGCAACCGCTGGCTTCTCAAGGAGGCTGGTGCCCCAGATCGGGAGGCATTCGCCAAGACGATGAACGCGATCGTCGAGACCGCCGCGGAGACTGACATGTCGAGCTACGGGGAGTTTCTCTCGGAGCTCTCCGGCGCCCTCGACCAGTCCGAAGAGAGCCTTCTGTCCGAACCGTTGACCTTCGTCCCTGAGTCCGCTCGCAACCAACTCGACGAGTTGTCCCCGACGGCCCTCAAGCTCGTGGCGGATGGAGTAGACGATCTGCAGAAGACGTTGACCGATCTGCCGCCCGATTCTTTCCAGAGCGACCTCAATGCTCTCGTCGCACAAATGGATGCGGATCTCGCCGTTCCAGCAGAGACGGCCCTCGCGCGGGTCGAAGAAACCCTCGACTTCATCCGACGTCAGGACAATGCGCGAGCTTTTCTGATTGGGAACAGTTCGGACATGGCGGCCCTGACTCCAGGCCTCACGGGTCTGGTGGCTGACTTGGCCAGTGACCCGGCGCCTCGCCAGGAGTACGGAACTGATCCTCGGATTCTCGACCGCGTCGAGGGGCGGGGTGGTGTGGGCGATCCAGACTACATTGGCCTGGTCAACGAAAGCACGCGAGCTGGCGTTCATATTCATACCGCGGACTGCGCCAGCTATGAGACTTCGGACAACGAAACGCTTCTCGACTTTCTCTCCGCCCGAGTCTACGGGGGAGGGGGAGCCCACAGCATGTTCATGAAGACCTGGGCCGCGGGCCTTGCCTATTCGAATGGACTGCGGAGCAACGAGAATACGGGCCGGTTGATGTACTACGCGGAACGTTGCCCCGATCTTCCGCAAACTCTTCAGTTCGTAGTAGACGAACTCGAGAAAGCCCCAGCCGATCCGCGGCTCGCCGACTACGCAGTCGCCCAAGCCTTCGTCGGCAATCGGTCGGCGAGCGGATATGCGGAACGTGGCGAAGCGATGGCGGCAGACCTAGCCGATGATCTGTCTCCGGAGAAGGTGCGGGCGTTTCGCGAATCGATTCTCGAATTGAGCAAACGACCCGACTTCTACGAGACCATCCATGACAGAATGGCCGCGAACTACGGAAACGTGCTTCCGGGGTTTGGCACCTCCACTGCTGAGGCTCGCGAGCGAACCAATGCGAACTACTTCGTCATCGGCCCGGAGAAGCAGTTGCGGTCGTGGGAGGAGTACTTGCAGGGCCTTGATTCTTCGGCTCGGCTCGAGCGGATTTACCCGCGGGACTTTTGGCTCGTTGCGGAATAGGCGTGGGGCTTGATTGCGGACGATCTATCGACTCTTAAATCTCCGCTCGGGTGAGCTAGGAACGACCTCGCTCCTTGCCGTACTCTACTATGCCATTCTCTGCACGCATTACTTCCTCAAGCCGGCTCGAGACTCGCTTTTTCTCGTGCAGAGTGGGCCGGCGGAGTTGCCCTTCGTCTTCATTCTCGGCGCGATCATTTCGGTTCCGATCACGTCGCTCTACACCCGCGCTGGTCGGTCGCTCTCTCCGAGCCACCTCATGGCCCTGTCCTTCGTCTTCTTTGCTCTGAATCTGGTCGGGCTTCGTTTCGTCATCATGACCCACCCAGTTTGGGTCTACGTCTTCTACATCTGGGTCGGCTTTTTTGGCGCAATCACGGTGTCCCAGTTTTGGCTCCTGGCCGGAAAGATGTTCGATGCCAGCCAAGGCCGCCGAGTCTTTGCGGTGCTCGGCACCGGCGGCATTCTCGGCTCGGTAACTGGCGGCGAGTTGACCAACGCTCTGGTCGGTCGATTTCACCTCGCAACCGAGGACCTCATCTGGGTCTCAGCAGCTTCGCTCCTTGTTTGTGTCATCCCCGTGCTTTGGATCGGGCAGCGTAGCTCTCCCGATTCCACTGAATCGAGACGTCCTTCTCGTCGGGATAAGGATTCGAGCGCGCTTCGTGGAACTCGTGAGGTCATCAAAACCGTCCGGAGTTCAAAGCACCTTACCCTGACGGTCGGAATTCTTGCCGCCACGGTTATCGTCGGAACCTTTGTCGACTATCTGTTCAAGACAGCGGCCTACGATGCATTCGAAACTCCGGCAGACCTGACCTCGTTTCTCGGCGTGTTCTATTCGCGGGTTAGCTTGGTCGCTCTCGTTGTGCAGCTTTTCTTGGCCGGACGACTACTTGGTATCTTTGGTGCCGTCGGCGGGCTCTTGCTTCTTCCTCTGACCCTCAGCGCCGGTGCGCTCTGGATGTTTATTCTTCCGGGCCTCGGTGCCGCGGTCATGTTGCGGGGCGGAGAGATGACCTTGAAGTATTCTCTCGATAAGACCGCTCGGGAGCTCCTCTTTCTGCCTGTGCCCGAGGCGATCAAGCGCGACGTCAAGATCTGGGTCGATCTCTTCGTGGATCGTTGGTTTCGCGGCCTGGCTGGTTTACTCCTCTTGGCGATGACTCTACTCCTCGGCTTGCCGATGCGGGCAGTTGTCCTCGTGACTCTTCTCTTCCTTGCCGCCTGGGTCTTGATGGTCTTGCGCATGCGGCCGGCCTATACCGATGCTTTCCGCAATGCCATCATTCGCCGGGAGAGCACGGTCGTCGAACAGCTTCCGAAGACCTCGAACGATGCACTCGTCGAACCTCTGCTCGAGTCTTTGCGTTCGGAAAAACCGCAGCAGGTGCTCTATGCCTTAGGGATTCTGCAGGACGTTCGGGGAGTCGATCTGATCGAGCCTCTCGAAGCACTCGTTCATCACGAGAATCACGTGGTGCGGCGGGAGGCTCTCCGGCTCCTCAGCACCCTCGATGTGACGAAGATGACGGCATCGATCGAAGATCTCGTCCTCGATCCAGATCCGGGCGTTCGGCGGGAAGCGGTCTGGATCCGGTTGCAGCAACACGACGATGGTCTTTCGAGCGGGATCATGGCTGCCTTGGCCCAGCTCGATTCGCCCGAACTTGCCGATACTCTCCACGCCCTTTCCGAGCACGGGCAAGACGAAGATCTCGAGCTGATCGGGCAGGGGCAACTCGATCGACTTGTCGAAGCGAGAGGTTCAGCGGAGTTAGCTCATGCAACGATGCGGATCGTGGCCCGTCGTCGCTCGCCCGATCATCTCTCCTGGCTCCTCTCACGCTTGGCCTCCCGGCGGGACCGATTCGTCGCTCGGGACGCTCTGGTTGCTTATGGGCCGGAAGTGATCGAGCCGCTTCTCGATCATCTCCGTGATGCCGCGACCAAAGCGACCGTCAGAGTGGACATCGTTCGGGTCATTAGTCGGATCGATAGTCCGCGATCGATCTCGACGCTTCTCGACGAGCTGCGGGAAGGAGATCGGGACCTACATCCCCATCTCATTAGCGCTCTCTACTATTGCCACCGGCGGTTTCCCTATTTGGCGATCCCCGATCAGACGGTGCGGGAGATCCTCGAGGATGAAGCGCGGACCTGGTTCTCCGCTTCTCAGGCCAGTGCGACCCTACGCGCTCTGGGGGAAAGGTCGGCCGAGCTCGACCCGACGGGTTACCGTCTCCTCTCCCGGGCGGTCGAGGAAAAACGAGCGCAATCGTTGGTCTTTCTCTTTCGTCTCCTCTCTCTTATCTACCCGGTCGAGGATATGCGTCAGGTCCGAGACGCCGCCATGAAAGGATCCCAGGCGGACCGGGCCAACGCGCGCGAGTACCTCGATCGACGACTCAAGCTCCCGGAGCGGCGCTTCATCTTGCCGACGATCGGGAACGAAGAAGGTGTTTTCGAGGCGGGAGACCTCCTCTTTGGCTTGCAGCTCCGGACCCTCGAGCACACCCTGAGATTCTTCATCACCGGGCCGGACGTTTGGTTAGCGAGTTGCGCGATGATGGTTGCTCCGGATCTCCGCGATGAGCAGCTCGAATCGCTGGTGAACGAGGCCCAGTACGCGGTGTATCCTTTGCAGCGCGAGACGGCTCGACTCGTGTTGGGCCGCCGCAGCACCTAACTAGGCGAAAGGAACGGTCATTCTCACGACAATCGAAAAGGTGCTCCGTCTCCAGAACGTAGACATTTTCTCTGCCGTGCCCCTCGAGTTGCTCTCCCAGATGGCTGCGCTCGCGGACGAGGTCGAATACAGTTCTTCGGACCTCGTCTTTGCGGAGGGCGATCCGCCCGATTCCGTCTACATCGTTCTCGCCGGAAGGGTCCGAATCGATCGTGGATCTGAGGTCATCACGGAGATTGGATCGGGTCAGACCTTCGGGACCTGGGCATTGCTCGAGCAAGTTCCCCGCCTCTTCTCAGCTCGAGTCGTCGAGGATGCCAGTCTCTTGCGGATTCATCAGCAGGACCTGGCGGAATTCATGGCTGATCTCCCTCTCGTTTCCTCAGCCGTGTTGACCGCCCTCGCGAGCAGGCTCCGGAGAATCGTTCTGGGTGGGAATGAGTCTTAATCTGCCTCTATCGAGCGTGTTAGAGTGCCCCTGGCATGATCGGATCGATGAGGCGGAGGGAGTATGAAGTCCACATCAACGAATCGTCGAGTCTTGTTGGTGAGTGCAGATGACCTGACCACCGACATCCTCACTCGGCTTGTCCCCTCGACTTTCGAAGTAACACGTTCTCGGACGACCCTCGACGCGAAAGCGGTCGCCGCGAAGACGGAATTTGGGGTCTTGTTCTTTGACGAAAGTGCTTCCGAGGTCAGTACGAGAGAGATCTGCAAGTCCCTTCTCGGTGGTCCGAA
>Ga0315338_1001445_pt1 | contig 29820 bp, 28 predicted proteins | sample ASW8metaG_FD_204518 | JGI IMG/M metagenome (GOLD analysis project Ga0315338, IMG submission 204518) | Ammonia-oxidizing marine archaeal communities from Monterey Bay, California, United States - ASW #8 | ecosystem: Environmental > Aquatic > Marine > Coastal | place: USA: California | collected... | reverse complement strand
GAACCGTGCAAAAGCAAGAGAGATCATTGGTGACGACACCAAGTTCTTTGAAGTTTATGTAAATGCATCTCTGGCAGAATGTGAGAAGCGTGATGTCAAAGGCATGTACGCAAAGGCACGCTCAGGCGAGATTAAGGGATTTACAGGCATAGATGACCCATACGAGGCACCAGACAATGCTGATTTGGTATTGGATACCGAAAACAAATCACTTGATGATAGTGCCGCCGAAGTTTTAGAATTTTTGAAATCGAAAAATCTACTCTAAGTAAGAGCAAATTAATTCTAAAACAAGATTGAAAACCATCCTAAGATGGTCTCCAACCTCGTGCGAGATCCAGTCCTTTACTTACGCCAGTAAAGTACTCACCAAATGGACTGTCATACTCTTGTTCAGTTTCCTCACAGAAACATTCAGTACAAAGTCCATTCAGCACATCTGCATTATCCACCTCAATCTGACCCATTGCCAGACTACATTTTCTACAATGCATGTGGATTGGGATTATTTCCAGCGCGTACGGTGATTCACGTCCATTTACGACCGGCATATTCCATTTGTGGGCTCTACCAATAGTTTCTGGTCCAAATCCAAGAGTTATTGGATAAAGCTTTTCGCCTTTTGCACCAACTTTTATCGCCTGCTGATGTAGTTCCCAAAGCTCTTCACTATGGCTGTCGCTCTTTTTCTGGCACAGAACACATAGTTTTGGTTCCTGGTGCAGTTTCCACATTTCCTTGCTGTGGACCTTGCTGTCCTTGGAACATATTTTACACATACTCATTCACATCACCTCCTTTTCTGAGATTGAATCTTTTAGCAAAAAAAGAAAAAATTGAGTGTTCTATACAGCACCACTCCTGTATAGACCCATTACCATCACCAGGCCTGATTCGGTTTTGTAGCTTTCAATCACTACATATCCTCTTCCCAGTGTGTCATTCACTGCATTTTCACCGCTTTTGAAATTATCGTAGTTGAATTCTACTGGCACAAATCTTATGTTTGCCAGTTTTCTGTCTGGAACTCTTTCAGTCTGTTCCTGGCGTCGTGGTTGCACTGGTTGTCTTTGTATAATTTCTTCCATCATTTTTTCTCCAAGGTTATATGGTTATAACCAACTATTATTTTCGTGGTAGTTAGTATGCATACTATAGATACTATCTAAGATCCTCAGTAATTCCGTCTTTTTCTTTTACATGTTTTAGACACTCTTCGATCTCTGGATTTTCCAGGTTTCTTCGTTGATTTTCAATGAGAATTTCCCACTGAACATCATTCATGTCGTCGCCTTCTTCTTTCACTGCCTGCAAACTTAGGAGTGTATGTATACATTCAAGGATGAAGATATAATTTCTACTTCACATCTGCACCACCATCATCTATATGGTCTTAGACACTAATAAAAGTATCCATACTATACATACTATTATTATTCATAAGTTGCTCTTAAGCATTACTAGTAGACTTGTTATGCGTTAACAAGGCAATCCTGAGCCCCAATACTGTGACCACCAATCCCACCACTGACAATTGAATCCTAAAGTAATGCCCAGTACTCCCAATGTAATAATACCAAAACCGATAGTCATTCCAAATATACTGCCAGCTGAAAATCCTTTTTTCAATCCAGCAGATACTGCAATGATGTAGAATGCAATTATACCAATCGCAAACAAAATCATCCTTTTGTCCCATCCTTTTGACTCATCCTAATAGTTTCATACGCCTCGTAAATTTTCTTGAATTTTTTCTCTGCTATTTTTTTGTCTTGTGCTTTATCAGGATGAAATTTCAGCGCAAGTTCCCTGAAACGTTCTTTCACTTTTCCAAATGCTGTATCTACAGTGAGGCCAAGTGTTTCATAACATTCTTCAATGTTTACTTCTTTGCCTAAAATATCTTCAAACGCTTCTTTCCAGTTCTGATACCAATCATTCTCATTCCAGTCTCTCCCTGTGGTTTTTTTCCATTCTTTTTTTGCTTTTTCATATCCTTCTTTTGCCCGTTTGAATTCTTCGCTTGTGTTGCGACTCCAATCACGATTCCTGGAATCCCATAGTTTCTCTTCTTCCTCTTCAAATCCTTCTTCTATCTCTTCGATTTTTTCATCAAATTCTGCTTCAATATCGTCAATTTCATCATAAATTCTGTCCTTTAGTGAATGACTTTTTGCTGCATAGTATCTCTCCCAGAGTTTTTCTGTTGCTTTCTCTTTTTCTTCCTTTAGATCTCGAGTTGCATTTTCTTTCCGTTCATCTATATCGTTTTGAATTTTCCAAAACTCCTCTTCTGAAAATTTCCATTCGCTTCGAGTTTTCCAATTTTTTCTCCAGTCTTCCTTCTTGCGTTCTTCTTTACCCTGTTGTTCTTCCCATTTACGCTTCTGTTCTTTCCGTTTACGCTGTTTTTCTTGTTCCTCTTCCCGCAATTTTTTTACTACAACACAAGTTTCCAAATGCTTATTGCCAATTGTTACTGAATAGAATTTTTCACTGCAATGAGTACATTGATGTTCTTTATGTGGCCAAGAAAAGTAGAGTATTAAAATTCCAATTAAAATTAATACTATTGGCCAAAGTACAAGTAAAATTATGAATAAGAAAAGAACGAGAAGCGGCCACATTTATTCCACCTTTATCTCCAAGATTTACCAATAATCTTCATCTTTCTTTGAGCGCTTTTTCTTGGATTTGGTATTCCCATCAAAACCAAACATATTGTTTACAAACTTTTCATTCTCACTTGCTGTGTCTTCCCAAATTTTTTGATAATCTGTATCATCCGACTCGGATTCATAATCGAATGTTCCAAACATCTCCTTCCCAAGATCTGCATTTTCGGATGCAATATCGGCAAACTCATCATTTACGACGGGCTCTACTTTATCATCCACGACTCGCTCGACTATGCGGTTTACAGGCTTTACATCATATCTGATCTCAGAACTTATTTTTTTTATTACATTCTGCTTTGGAGCAGGATGGTTTTCCGCATGGTAATAATTCACTCTTCTGGCATCTTGTTTGAATGGAAGAAATTTCTTAAATTTGAAGAAGATAAACAGTCCAAGAATACCAAAGAAAATCCAGGTGATGATATTTGTGTCCATTATGGTCTTCCCCACTCGAAAAAGCAATTATTGCATCCAAATCGTTTTGAATTTCCATCAATGCAACATCCACCAAGCCTAACCTTTCCATCATCCAATTCTTTTTCGAGGTCTTTCATACCCGATTCACAGATTAAGCCATAGATGGTTTCTGTAATGTCACTGCTCTTGCATTTTGGACAAACTTTCATCTCATCTCATCCCTGGACTCTTTTGACATGTGATCCATTGGAGTGTCAAAGTCGTCTGCATCATTGCCAGAATCAGAGTTGACGTTCAGATTGTTGATGTTGAATGTATTATCATTGTAGGTTTTCTGTGAAAATTTCAGTTTCTTTCCAAGATCATCCCAGAAATAAAAAACTAACATGAGTATTCCCACTACGGTTCCAAATCCTGTACAAACAAGGAACACACCAATGTAGAGATACCAATTACTGGCCAAGATTATCCTCTCTAGTATCCCCATTGAATACAACACTGAATGCTAATCTCTGCCATCTTTTCCTGCGAGATTTCTTTTTAATTGGCACAGATCCTGCAGGAAAAAAAGAATACAGGGTCTTTTGCACCATATGGTTATAGTATCATAACCCTTATTATCGAACAAGGCTTTAGTATGCATACTGTTCATACTATGGCAAACACACTAAGATTACGCGTTCACATAGCCCCTGTAGGGTTTGAGATTGATAGGATTGTCATTCCTGCGAGGAAGATGCGTGCAGACAAGGTATTGCTGATTGCTCACAATAACATGTCGGAAGATAAGGCAAGACCATTTTTGGATAAAATTAGAAGAATATTAGAAAAGAGAGACATTGAAGTAAAAGAGATCAATGCAGACCGTTATCGACTTTTTGACATTGTTAGAACAGTAAAAGAAATTATTGTTCAAGAAAGGGATCATGACATTTATCTCAATGTTGCAAGTGGTTCAAAAATTCATGCAGTTGGCATGATGATGGCAACAATGATTTTTGATGACAGATCAAATCTTCATCCATTTTATGCTCAAGCAAAGGATTATCATCACACCAAAGTTTCAGAGCCCCAGACAACAGGAATTGCGGAGATTCATGATCTACCAACATATCGAATTCATACACCACAGAAAAAACATCTTGATGCATTGAAAATTCTAGTAGACCATGACGGAAAGATGAAGAAAAAAGAGATGGCAGTAATTGCAGAGGAACAAAAAATCATAGTTATCAATGCAGAACCTTCCAATCACTCCCAGGCAAGATTTGCAAGCCTTGACAAAAACATCATAGCGCCATTGGAGAATGAGTGGGGATATATCACTACGGAGAAGGTTGGAAGAAATCGATGGATTCATCTAACAGAAGAAGGTAGATGGGCTGCTGAATTTTTGATATGAATAAAATTGAACATGTAAATCAGAAAGATGGTAATTGTGTTGTCTGTAGTAAGCCACTAGTCGAAACTGTTCAAAGGTTTGGCGAAGTAAAATCTGAACTTGTGATTGGCTTTAAACATCATCTCAGTTATTTTCCAGAGAAAGTAGCATGGGTACATAAAAAATGTCATGACAAAATACATGATCCCAAAAATCCTATTATACATTTAATACAATATGAAGAGGGCGATTCAGTCAAGTTTTACAAAATGCAAAGTGGAAAAAACAAACAATGACATTTACACACCTGACACCAAAAGAAATTCCAAAGATTAGTCAGAAAACGGTTAACGGAAAGAGACATTATGAAACCCCAGGTGGTGAATTCATCTCAATTACATCCCTGTTATCATATTTGACACCAGATGCAATTTTAGAATGGAGAAAATCTGTTGGTGATGATGTTGCAGATTATGTGATGAGAACTGCAGCTGACAGAGGAAGCAAGGTGCATAACATGATCGAATCATATCTCAACAACGAACCACAAAATGATCCTGTAAGAGAATTTGGCGTTTTACCGGCAGGTCTGTTCAGCATTATGACGCCTGGACTGGACAGAATTGATAGGATACAAGCATTAGAGCAGGCTGTATACAGCACAAGACTTGGTGTTGCCGGAAGAACTGACTGTATTGCAGATTTTGACGGCAGCCTGTCCACAATTGATTTCAAGACAGCAAGAAAAAAGCGTGAGATAAACGAGAATCATCTGTTGCAGGCAACTTTCTATTCGTTAGGATGGGAAGAACTTACCGGAGAAAAAATCAAACAAATAGTAATTATCACCGGAACAGAGGATGGATATCTTGACGTACATCAGGATGATCCATCAAATCATGTTGAGAAACTAGAAAAAGCCATTGCTGATTATAGGGCAACCATCACATAAAACAAACCAAAGACTGTTGCACCAAAAATCAAATCTTTGTGCCATTCCTTTTTGCACCTAATCATGTGGATTTCTCCTGCACAGACCACACATCTGTAGAATTTTTGTCAGTCCAGCCGGATGGCGTACAACCTTCTCGCAACTTTTACAACGCATTTTCATTGTAACCCAATCAATCTGTGCGCATAAAATAACATGAGAAACATACCTGCGATTAACACAATTGCCCTTCTTTTTTTTAACGACAATGACTGAAATTTCATTTGAAACCTCAACATCGCAGTTGCAATTACAGAGTCCTTTCCTGTCTTTCTCCACAACCACATGTCAATCTTGTTTATTGCTTTGTATGTGAGATTATTTAGAAATGCATGCAGGTGGATAAAAATCACTATGAGCTTGTCAAGTACGGCTAAACACAGTATTCCAAAATATATCAAGAAAAAATATGTTGATGATTCCCACAAAAACTTGATGAAAGATTCTGAGAACATATTTGTTGTACTTGGATTACCAAGTAACATCCATGTACCAATTGACAACTGCCATGCAAATAAGACTGAAATTACCAGTGCATCAAAGACGGGAAGAATCCAAATTGAATTTTTCTCTCTAGCAAATTTTCTTGTATCCTGTATCTTTTTCCAATAATTTCTTAGATATGATGTCATTATTTCATACCAGAGAACCATCTACGTATGGCATATTTTCTAATTAGTGCTACCAACGTGAATATTGCAGTTATTTGCAGAAAGCCAATCATTTCCTGATTTGCGATTTGATCTGCAAAAATTGGTAATATGAAAAAATTAATTGGCAAGTACATGACAAATCCAATTACAATGTCGGCCAGACACTCAACAAGTGATTTTTTCTTTGAATCAACGGATAATCCTCTTGTTTTGCTTAACATGTAGTATAATGCGTTTTTTTGAATCTTAAAGCTCTACAAGTTAGTATGCATACTATCCATACCATAAAATACAAAATATACATTAAATACAATAATAATACCAAATATTGATCTCCCGTCCAATTTTTTTCATAGTCATATCATTTTTGATAATCTTCACGGCAAGCTTTATCCTTGAAATCAACTCTGCTGAGGCAAGAGGTGCAGATGAACCGTGTTATTACAATTCATCTCTAATGAAATATGCGATTAAGATTAGTTATGATAACATAACTGGAAAAGCAGATTGTAAATCTACAGAAGATCATTTTGGAATAAAATTTGAAGTTCCATCAAAATGTGGAACTGATGCAGGATTATACAAAACTGACAAAGATTGCCAACCTCCAGCACCAGCTCCAGCACCAGCTCCAGCACCAGCTCCAGCACCAGCTCCAGCACCAGCTCCTGCACCAGCTCCTGCACCAGCTCCTGCACCAAAGTCGGATGACCTCTCTAAGATTATTGGAATTATAATTATCGTTATTGGTGTTTTGTTTATAGCATATAAAATCTTGAAGAAAATAAAACCATCTCCTAAACGAAAACAAGAACCAAAAGAATCTAAACCGGCAACAATAGCACCTGATGATCCATATGCTAAAGAAACGAATTACTGGAATAAATTACGTTTTGAAGATAAAGAAGAATTATGTCTAAAATCTGGTATAAATATAAAAAATGCAAAAAAAGAATTTAAAAAAATTAAAGGAGAAAATCGGTTCAATTTAGTTGCAGAAATTAGAAGAAGAAGAGATGAGAAGGAAAAGGAGAAAATTAGAATAGAAGCCGATGAAAAAACACGTGATGCAAAACGAGAGGCACAATATGCAAATCAAAATGCAGAGGATGAAAAGAACAGAAGACAATATACTGAAAGAGAACTTGAAAGGAGAAAATCGGAATTTGAGAGAGAGCACGAGGAAAAACTAGAAGCTGAACGAAGGGCGGCTGAAGCTGAGGCAAACGTGAATGCAAATGCTGCAAGTAGAGAATTTTATCCACCGGCAGAACATGAAGGAAAAATATTCAAGCATATTCAAAAAGTTAGAAGAGAATGTGATGAGGAGCTTGATAGAGATGATGAAGATTCGTTTGTGTCTGACATAAATGTGATAGGCATTATTAAAATAAAAAGTAAACCTCGTTTTGTCAAAACAAAAATTGGTAAAGTTGTGCGAGTTTGTGAAGCATCTTTAGAGGATGAGACAGGTAAGATACCTGTTACATTATGGGATGAAAATATTGATTCAATTGATGATGATGATGAGCTAAAAATTGAGGGTGGTTGGGTAAAACGAGATTGGAATGGAGAATTAGAACTGCGTTTCAGAAATACAAATTACATTAAGACTAAACTTGCACAAAAACATGAAGAACGTAGACAAAAAAGAGAAAAACTTGATTTCTTAAACTATAAAGATTTACTGATTTATACTCCTGAAACAAAGCAATGTAGTACAGAAGAAGGTAGATACACAGACGCAACGTTAGACAGACTTGTTTCTGAGTTTAAGAAAGCAGGATGGGATAGAGAAGACTTTGGTGAAAAGTTTAAGACACAAACATGGCTCTTAGAACAGATTATCCGAACTGAACTTTTACAACGAATGTATGATGAATTACCATTTGAAGAGCAACAAGAATCTAAAGAAGAAAGAGAAGAATTCTATGAACAAAAAACAGAACAAACCTATTACGATATTTTAGGAGTAGACAGGTTTGCAACACAAGCTGAAATTAAGGCAGCATATAGAGAAAAGTCAAAGAAATGGCATCCAGACAAAAATCCTGATAATCCAAACTTTGCAACTGAAATGATGAAAAAAATTAATGAGGCATATGAAACTCTAAGTGACTCAGTAAAGCGAGGAAAATATGACAAGGAAACATTTGGATAAAATCTGTGATTAAAGTACGTTCTTCATAATTTTGCATCAAACTTGCATGCATTAAAAAACCAATTTGGTACATGTGTTTTGTTGTTTATTATCATTTTTTTAGCAGAATCATCTAACACATAAGTCTCAGCATAATCATCAATTCCACGTACACTTCTGCCTGCAAATTGAACAAGTCTAAACATTGATTTGATCCAATATCGTTGTGGGTCAACCTGTTGAATTTTCTGCGCGCGGATATTGCCTTTATCAGTGAGTTCACGTAGATATGGTGCTTTTATGATAATCTGGAATCTACTAGAATTACCTTTTAGATCAATTCCTGTGCCTGCTTTTGCAGAAATTATTACACCATTTTCTTTTTTCTCATTTTCTAAAATTGTGTCTTTAAGTTTTCTTCCTTTTGAATCATCTGTAAGTCTCTTATAGTCATCTGGAAACATTTTTTCAAATCTTTCCAAAATTTCTTGTTTTTGTTCATACTGTGTACATAAAATCAGTCCTCTCTGTTTTGAATGCTTACTAAAAATTTCCTTTATCTTTTCTATAACACCATCATTAACGCCTTCATCTTTATACGAATATGAATTCAAAAATTTAATTTGCCTATTATTTTCTGGAATCTCACTAGCCTGATCAATAAACTCAAAAGTATCTTCAGAAATTCCCGTCTCCTTTGAAATAATTGTACGATTAATTGTAGCAGACATGAATATACATAAATTAAATTTTTCAAGAATTTTTTTTGTAAACCATGAAGTACGCCATGGAGCAATTGTAAATTTGTTTGATTCTTGATCAGTAATCACATAATTACCTGGAAATTCAGTCAAACCCGGTAAAACGAACTTCAAATTTTGAATGTAAAGTGTATAACGATTAACGTCTTTGAGGATATTTGAATGATCACGCGTACAACCGTCTATAATTCCCAAATGTTCTTGGCATTGAAGGCATTTCCCGTCTAAGAATTCCTGCATTGACTGACACAGTTCACATTTTTTACTACACTTGAAATTATGTTTTTCACATTTCAACTCTTCATGCATTTCAAGATGTTTTTTTGAAGATAGTGTCATAGAGTGTTTTGCACAATTTTTTGTGTTTTTTATATAATCCTCAAATCTCTCTAAAATTTCTTCGATAAACTCTTTGGTCTTTTCTATTTTTTCTTCATCAGTGTCTTTACTAGAAAAAACTGGAAGTGATTTTCCAGCAATTTTTTGGTTTAATTTCCCATCCAATCCCACTGAAAGCAGATCAGACACAACCTTGTCATAATCGTGTGCCTCATCACATATGAGAACAGTTCTTTCAGGAAGCATGTCTTCAGACACCATTTTGAATTGATCTGCTTTCATTCTAGCTATGTATGACGCATAACTATATACTGAATAATCTGATTTTTTACCAATTACATCTGCCCTGTAATATTTACACAATGTTTTTTCAGGATTAGAAGTTATACGCTCCAATAATGGACCGTCCTTGTTAATTGTGATATCTTCAGCTTGTACTAAATATTCACAATCATTACAAAATGCTTCATCACATTTTTTTGTGTTCTCTGATAATTCACAAAGATATTGACCTTTACCTCTAACGGCATTCATAAATTCAAAATCACCCATTTTTTCTTCACCATCAAATCCTTGCTCTGTTCCACAGTATTGATCCTGCAAATCATTAGTTGATGTTAACACTACACCACCATATGCGCTAGCAAGTGTTGCTGCAATCCAACTTTTACCACAGCCAGTTGGTGCAGAAATAACAATTCTGGTTTTGTTGTTTTTAATGCAATCTTCAATTTTTGTAATAATTTCTCTTTGTGATTTATTTGGAGATAGATTTCTGTCAGTCTTTTCTTGTCTATATTTTGAAATTTGTTCTAAATATGGTGTTAATTGTTTGTATGGCGGTGCAGGTTTTGTTATAGATACTGGTATTGGATCTTTTGGGACTTCTTTTGTAGATTCTTTTCTGGATTTAGTATTATCACATTTTGGGCAACTATCTGATCTCCAATATTTATCACCACCTTCTAATCTGCTTCCACACTTATCACAGAATTGCATAGAGCAATTTTATTCAAAAGTAGTTAAAAAACTTGTACTGATCAAACACACAGGTTTGAACACCGGTAAGGCAACTAAGCTAGGTCCAAAACAGCAAATCAAGTACATTAAAGAAAACTTTGAAGAATTGAATTAATCTTCTATCTCTAATTTTCCTTCTTGAGAAATTCTGGCCACTTTCCAATCATATTTTTTTTCCGTAACTGTACCGTGAATTGATTTATGAAGTTCTGCTAACTGTGGATTCTTTTGATGTAAAAATATTACATTACTTATTGAGTTCTTATTCATTCCATCATAAATAATATAATCAATTGGATGATTAATTGGCTTGATGTCATAAGGATCGTACTTTGAACTAACTACTTTATCTGATAATGACGAAATAACCATCTTTGGTACTTGTTCTCGGCCTCTTTGTACTGCAGCATCTCTGATATCACTTTCTTGTTCTTCAAAAGCTGTTCTCTTCTCTTGAAATTTTCGAATGTTATCTTCATAATCATCTAGCCATGTTCTAGATCTTTTTCCTTTTGAGATAATGATTAATTGGCTTAAACGTGAAATTGCAAAACATTTTGGACAACTGCATAAAATAGATTGCCTAGTCTTGTAAAAAGCAGTAAAGTCATCAGTCATTTTAACTCCTCCACTATTACATTTTGATCATTTATTGCATCACGAACCATTTTTTGGTGTGAATTTAGGCGTGCTTTTCCACTTTTTATCTCCATAAATGTAATATGATCAACAGAATTTCTTGCTGACCCTTCAAAGATTATTACATCAATTGGTTCTGCAAGAAATCTACAATCCTCTAATGGAAATTTAAACTCTTTGTGAAGATGTATTAATTTTTCAATTGTTTTGCCAAAACCAACATCAATTGCTTTCTGTTCAGCACCTTCATCACTTCTAATTTCTTTTTTGTCTAAATCTTCATTTGCTTTTTCTAATCTTTTTTCATGTGCATCAATAACCTTTTTTGCTTCATCGGGGTGTTTTGCTGTTCCATCCCACATAAGAAATTCCGCTAATTTTGATGCTTCATTACACATTGGACATTTTGCAACAAGATCTGATTTTTGTAATGATACAATAAGGTCAGAGATCTCGCTCATATCAAAAATTACTTTACTATTATTTATTAGAGATCAAAGAAAATGGTATGCAAGGTATCGTACATGATCTTTTATGATAGTTTCATATTACAATACTATTGACTAGTATCACATTTCATGGCGGAGTAAATGACATTGGTGGAAACAAGTTTCTTGTAGAAGACAAGGGAACTAAAATTTTCATGGATTTTGGTATGAGTTTTAGTGATGAAGGAAAGTTTTTCTCTCAATTCATGAATGCCAGAACATCTAACAGTCTGGCTGATTTATTTGAATTAGGCATACTGCCAAATATTCCGGGAATGTATCGTACTGATTACACAAAACACATGGATCTAGGCGGTGATGAGGCCACTTCTATTGATGCAGTGCTACTTACACATGCACATGTTGACCATTGCAAATACATTTCATATCTAAGACCTGACATTCCAATTTACTGTTCTGAGGCATCCAAACTCATAATGCAAAACTATGATGAGACAGGTAATTTTGATCAATATCTAACACTAAAGGAAAGATTTCAAGTTTACACAAACAAGAAAGGCGAAATTAGTAGAGCAACATCAAAGACAAATCCACCAATTCCAAGGAAGATCAAAGTTTTTGAAGATGGTAAGAAATTTTCAATTGATTCAATAGATGTAGAGCCAATGCCAGTTGATCATTCTATTCCAGGAGTTGACGCATTCATTTTACACACGTCATCAGGCTCAATCGCAAATACAGGTGATTTACGATTTCATGGACGACGTGCAGATGATACTGAAAAATTTGTACAAAGATGTAGCGAGTCTTCACTTGATCTAATTTTATGTGAAGGAACTAGAATTGCAGAGACTCAATCAATAACCGAATATGATGTTGAAAGCATCTCTACTAAGATAATTAATGATACTAAAGAACTAGTAATTTGTGGTTATCCAATACGTGATTTAGACAGATTGATGTCATTTTATCTTGCTGCAAAAAATGCTGGACGATATTTAGTAATTGATCTAAAACAGGCGTATTTACTCAAACTATTTTCTGGTTCTGCATATTTTAGTAAATTATATCCTGCACCAACAGACAGCAACATCAAAATTTTCATTCCAAGAGGTACTTGGAGTCTTATAGACAAAGATTTGGCCAAATTTTCTAAAGAGCAACTTTACAAAGATTATGGAACATGGCAAAGAGAGTTTTTGGATTATCCCAACACTGTAGATTATCGTGATATTGCACAAAATCAGAAAGAGTTTGTGTTTTATTGCAGTGACTTTAATTTACAAAATTTAATAGACATAAAACCAAACTCTGGTTCATCATACATTCGCTCACTTACCGAGCCGTTTGATTTAGAAATGGAACTAAAAGAGGAGCAAATTAAAAACTGGTTTCAACATTTTGGTGTGATTAGCAAAGAACATGACTGGCATCAGGTACACGTGTCTGGCCATGGAGATGGAGTGCAGATTAAACATGTCATAGATGACGCTAACGCCAAAAAACTAATTCCGATACACACGCAACATGATGAATACCACAAAAAATGGCACTCTAACGTTCATACTGTAAAACAGCACGATGTTTACGAGGTTTAGTTTTGAAGTTATCGCCAATTACAGATTTTATTAAGAAGGAACTAAAAGAAAAAATTCGGCAAGATCTTTGGAATTATAAAATTGGAAATGAAGAAGATTTACAATCTTCGGTTTATTATAATCTAAGAAAATTTATTGACAAACACAAGTTTGAAAATTTAAAAATCTCAGGCAAGTACACAATAAAAGGTACACCAATTTGGAAAAAGAAAAAAAATAAACGCACTAAAAAAGAAGAATGGGTTGAAAGTAATTTTATAATGCCAGATTTTGTAATCTCAGAAATCCAAAAAAGTGTGAAAAAGGCATTAGTTCATAAAATTGTGTTTGAATTAAAGGCTACATCACCAGGACTAGAGCATACACCAAATTTTGATAATAAAGTGTATCAGAAGGACTTTAACAAATTAAATGCATTAGAAAAAACTGGGTTAAAGGCATACTATGTTTTCATAGATTCAGATGGGATACAAAGCGAAAAAATAACTAAGAAACAAATTAATGAACAGGAATTCTATGTTTCACCTAGAAAAAAAGAAGTAAAGAAAAATTTTGAAATTTTAGTGGTGAATAGATTCGTAGATCCAGAAACTCGTAAAAAATTAAAAGATATTGAATTAAAGGATAGAAGGGACAAACAAAAAAGAATGTTCAGAACTTATGAAGATGATATAGATCCAAGATTTCCTGATGGTGAGGAAAAACTAGCTAGTAAAAAATCAAAGCGTAAAAAAAATCCAAGAAGAGTTGCTGCTAGTAAAAGTGCTTGGAAGAAAAGCCCAAAATTAATTGCAAAGAGAAAGAAATCAAAGCGTCCTAGATAGCAGATCATTTTTGTAATACGATTGTTCCTAATGTATACAGATTGAGCAATCTAAAATTAACAGTTTTTGTAGTTTCTAGTGTTTTTCTAGCCTCAATGTTGGTATCAAATCTGGCTTGGGCACAGAATTCAAGCTCCAATCCAAATGGAAACATTGAATCAGATCAAGAAACATATTTTCTAGAAAGTGGAAAAACTACACTTGTAAGAATTTCAGGTAATGGTGAGAATGTTACTCCTAATACAAAAGAAAAAGTATTTCTGATCATTACATTGCCAGATTCATCTAAACAGAATCACCAAATATTTTCTACTGGTGATGGCTATTTTGAAATATATATTCCTCTAACTATTGATTCTCAGACTGGTACATACGAAGTTTTTTCATCGTTTAAGAATGACATTCTAGATACAATTTATTTTCAGGTTGAAAAAGTATTAACCTTCTCTGAATCATTCATAGAGGAACACTCGTCTACTCCACCAACTGCTAGCATTTTGTCATGTGAACTTGATGTTCCTCTGGATAGATACGAAAAAGGTGATTGTATTCGCATCTCTGGGCATGCCAATAGAGTTGGTGAAGTAACACTTCAGATATTGGATTCGAGATATAATATGTTTCACGTAGATCAAGTATCGCCTGATCTTAATGCTGCATACTCGTTCATTGTACATTCAAATCAACATTGGAAACATGAAGGAACGTATACTGCAAGAATTATCTTAGCAACTGGACAACAAATCGAGAAGTTTTTTTATATTTCTAATCCCACCAATCTACCTTCTCCAACCACACTTACTAATCTGACATTAGAATTAGGTTCTAGGACAGGATCAGGTATTGAAGTTAGTGTTCCTGTCTCTGGTTATTTAACAACATGGGATGGTACAGATAAGCCACTTTACAGACAAAGTATTGACATTGTAAACAGCGAATCCAACACGAAGATCACAACTGTACTAACTAACTATCAAGGATATTATTCTGCCATACTTTCAGCTTCTGCTGGAAAAACATACAAAATTCATGCAGTTTATGATGGTTCAAGTCAATACGAATCTACAACAAGTGGTAGACATCAAATAACTATACCACCCACGTTTGAACAACCAGTAACACCATCAGTAACACCACCACCAATACAAAGCCAATCAACACAGTCAGAGCAGGAATCTAGCCCACTTGCCGGAATTATTGTGCTTGTCGCCATAATTTTCATTATAATTTCAATAATAATAAAGAAAAAATCAGGTAAAAAGAAGCGTGAGGAAAAGGAAATCATACAATATCAAACAACCTCACCTACACTACCAAAACAATCACCTACATTACCAAAATCCACTACAAAAAAAACTCACGATATAATCAGAGAAAAACTTCAGAGGGCTGAAAAAAATATTAAATCTTCTGAAAAAATATTAAAGGAAAATCCAATTGTAGAACAGAAGTACCCTTCCCAGGTTTCAGCATTTTATACACAAGTGGAAATTTTTAGATCTTTTTTTAAAACTACTATTATTCAAACCATGAATCAAAGTGAAGCACAAACAATTATCGATGACCTTGATGATGTAAACAAAACCTTCGAAGTGACACTAAAACTAATGACCCAGCAGAGCGAAGAACAATCAAAACAAAAGATAACTATGCCACATACCAAAGTTGTTTCAAGTAATTTAGTTTCAGTTGGTTATGATAAGCAAAATCAAACATTAGAAATTCAATTTAACACTATGGCAGTCTACCAATATTTTCAAGTTCCAGAATACATATACACAGAATTAATGAATTCTGAATCAATAGGAAATTTCTTTAATAGAAAAATTAAATTTGGATTTAGATATGAACGAGTTGGACCGAATAAAGTAGATTATCGAATACCAAAACAAGAAAAGAAAAAATTAAAAGAAAAAGACGACGACGAAGAGGAGATTCCACAAAAATACATGTCTAGGGATTTTCGAAAGGGGGATTATTTTTACAGCATTAAAAAATATGAAAAAGCACTTTTTTACTATAATAAGGCACTGGAGGGTACAACAACAATAACTCCACTAAAAGGAGTTGATTGGGATTCAGAAAAAAATAAGTGGGACTCGATAGAAAAATTACCACCTAAAACAAGACAAAAAAAAGATGATTATAGTATAATTTCTAAAAAAGCTCATACATTATTTCATCTAAATAGATTTGATGAAGCAATTGAGTGTTATGATCAAAATTTAAAAAGATATTCTGACAGACCAGAGTTTTGGCGTGATGATGAAGGAAAAGGTGATGCATTAAAAGCAAAGGGAAAATTTGAAGAAGCAAAAAAATGCTACAACGATGCAATAAAAAAATCTCCTACATACGCACATAGACAGATATTAAAGAAATTAAAAAATATATCAGAAAATACAACTAAATCCTCACCTACATTACCTAAATCCTCACGTTCAAAACATGCAAAAAAAGAAATTGATCCAATAGAAGACGCAAAAATTAAAAAGCAATTAGATGAACTTAAGTCGAAATTAAAAAATTACTCGTCACAAAAGAAATCAAAGAAAATAGATTCAAAACCAAAACCATCATCAAAATTACCAAAGACATCACCTACATTACCAAAAGATTCTGCAGAATTGTTTCAAAACAAAAACTTGTTCATGATTAACGGTCCTTGGGTAAATTGGAGTCATTCCCTTAACAATAGAACATCGGAAGGGGACATAATGTGGGCAACCAGAGGTGCAGCTCCTTCCGATATTGGTATATACAACAAACTAAAGATTGGCGACATCATATTTTTCTCAAACTCAAAAAAGGATCCAGGTCCTTTTAGCAGAAAAGTTATCTTTGGTTTAGGTAGAGCCACAGGAAAATTTACTGGTACTGAACCATATTGGCCAGATGAAGTAAAAGAAAATAAAATTATTTACAAATACCGATTTACATTTCAACCTTTATTTGAAACATATAAAGAAAAAACCACAATTCCATGGATTCAAGGCTTACCATTCACTAAGGGGTTTAATTCCATAGTAAACTCTCGTACAATAAATCAATTAATGAAAAATGTATACAAAAAATGGAGTAATTTAGGAATTTCATCTAATGAAAATAAATCACCAGAACCAGAACCAACACCAGAACCAGAACCAACGAAAAGATCGGAAGGAGACAAACGGGCAGAAGAAAGGATGATCTCAAAGACTGGAAAACAAAATATTTCTAATTCACCAAGAGATACTAGTCGTGATTTTGTTGAGAAGGCACGAAATGAAGGACTTGATAATATTGATGAAGCATTCAAATTCTATGATGCTGCAATAAATTCCGACCCATCTTGGCACCAATCTTATACCGATAAAGCACGTCTATTTCATTTTTTGTTACTGTTTGATCTAGCAATTAAAAATTATGAAAATTCTCTTGAATTAGAACCACCAAAATCTGATTCCGATGACAGAGTTTTAGGCATGTATTTAGCAAAACAACATCGACGAAAAGGTAACACAGAAAGTGGATACATTGTTGCAACATCTGAACCATGGGAAAAGAACTATCTTAAAAAACACGGCTCATATCCAGACGATTTAATTTTAGAGAAAATATCTAATCATATAGAAGTATTAGACCTAGACTCAATACAAAACCAAGTACTAGAAAAAAAACACAAGACGAACAAAGTTAAACGTAGAGAGAGAAAACGTCTAATACCTGACCCGGATAAAATTTGGTGTGATTTTCATAAAAGATGGGAATCTGAAGAAAAAAGAAATACTGAAGTCATTTCTACAGTTGATGCTGAACAAAAAGAAATTCCATCTGAGAATGGAGTTGTAAACAAGCTACCAACACAAATAAAATCACTATACAATATTTTACTAGAAATTGAACAAGACCCGGAAAAATTCCAAGAATCAGAATTTACAAATTACTTTTTTGAACCATTTGAAGACGTTACATTTATTGAAATGCTATATGATGTATTACAAAAATCAAAGGAGTTTAAAAAAATACCAAACTCTTATGGTGAATATTTCTTTAATAATGGAACACTTGGTAAGTATAGATTTGATCATTTTGAAGAAAATTGGCATACACTTGAAAGGACAATAGAAATTGTTCCTGAAGAACAAATTATTTTACTCTATGAATTTGGACAAAAACTCAAATCAAAACAAGATATAGAAAAAATTCTAGAAGGTCCAACTGAAATTCTGCTTGAAGATTGTAATATCTTGATAAATAGTAGACTTCAAGAATTCCAAAGTGAGGCCTTGAGACATTATTTAATTGAACAATTTACTACCTACAACTCTATTGATAAATTAACTAAAAAATTTCCAAATTTGATAAAAAAAGAAGTCCAACAATTACTAAAAACTGAAGATAGATTACCTGAAAATCTTAAAAAATTACATCAAAACGGAACACTTTTTGAGAATAATGCCGGAATTTCACTTGATATTGCGTTATACACTGTAGATTATTTTGACTGGGATGTAGGTATGCCTGAAACAGATAATTTGAAAAATTTTGCAAAAAAATTGTCTGCAAGTTTGCATCATTTTACAAACCAACCAAATGCCCCAAAAAATGAATCACGTAAATCCAATTTGATTCACAGCCTTGATCAATTCACTGAAAATCTTGGAAATAATATTAAAGGGATTGTTAGAGAATTTGATGATTTTGAAAATGAAATTGAAGTAGATGAAACTGGTATTATTGGTGAAACTGGTGGTGTAATGTACAAAAAAGATGGAATTATAATTGATGATAATGGAGATGAATACAAATTTACTCTATGGGGTGATCAGATGAAAGATATTAGGAAAGGAGTTCATATTCAACTTTCAAATGCATACTATCCCAATGATTTACATCTAGTCAGATCACTTAACATAACATCAAAAAATGACATTAAAATTATTTCAGGATAATCTGATGTCAGTTTTTTTCCCACGTTCTGGCCAATGACTCAAAAAGAAGTTCTTTGCTGGAATTTTCTCTGAGCCATTACTAGTTCGAATAAAATATTCATCAATTACAACTTTTTGATTTTTTATAAGTCCATCTGTTTGAATGATAATGGGATTTGGCGAAGGTCTGACTTGAATTTTCAGATATTCTTTTCCATTTTTACCTTCTACAACTTCTAAATTAGTACAAGATATTGTTTCATAATATGTCTCACCAAAAAATGCATGCATCTTATTTTTAATTTCTGTAATTAATCCATCACCGTCTTCTACTTCTGCATATTCTAAATCTAAACCTAGAATTTCATGTGTTCTATCTTTAATTCCTATACACAAAATACCTCCTTCTGTATTTCCAAACGCAGCAATTGTTTTCATTACGCTTTTTCTCAACGTATCTTTTATTTGTGGTAGTCTAGATTTCAATGCATTTTCATTTGGAATTTTATGTCTTTCCATTATATCCTCATTTGATTCCGTTGGAATTGAAAAGGTCGCTTTGTATTCTATTTTTGCAGATTCTTTAGGAAATTCTTCTTTTTGTTCTTTATTTGCAGATTCTAAAATTTCTAAAACTCTGCCTTTTGTGCCACTTTCAAGTAAAACCATCATTCCATGTGGATGATAATCTAATTCTCCCATACATTTCTGAATTTTTCCTATTTCATCATTATGTATCTTAACTAAAGTTCCTCTAACACAATTATCTCTATATCTTTCATCACTCACTATTCATTAACAACAAAATCTTTTAAAAATATTTTCTAGTCTAGTCAAGTATATTTTGTTCTATTTGTAATGATAGTATTATGAGTTTTAACGAATTAATCTTAAAAATTAGTTATGATTCTGATGAAGATGATATTTCTAAGGAATTTTTTAAGCCAGTTTTAAAACGTGCAAAGAACTATGATCGACTTGCTGGATATTTTTCATCTACTGCATTTGCAATTGCAATTGATGAAACTCTTGACTTTATTGAAAATGGTGGTGTAATGCGTCTTGTGACAAGTACGCAAATTTCTGAACAAGATAAACAAATTTTTGTAAATTATGTAAATGGAGATAAAACAGAATTAGAGGAATTACTTTTAAAAAAAATTCATGAAAAAGATGATCAACTGTTTCGAGATTGTCATTCTTTAATGGGATGGATGCTAGAAAATAAAATTGACGGTGAACCACAACTCCAAATTAAGATTGCAATTCCTCTAACCTCTAAAGGCACACATGATGTAAATTCTATTTATCATCAAAAGGTAGGAATTTTCCGAGATTCTGAAAATAATTCTATTTCTTTTGAAGGTTCTGTAAATGAAACGGGAAAAGCATGGTTTGATAATATAGAAAAATTCAAGGTTTCAACCAGCTGGAATGATGATTCTGATAGGCAAAGAATTTCTGTTGATGTTAAAACCTTTAACAAATTTTGGAATAATGAGGCTCAAAGAACTGTCGTAATTGATCTGCCAACTGCAATTAAAGATGAACTATTAAAAGTTCGACCAAAATCTACTGAGGAATTTAATGAAATATTATCTAGACTAAAAAAAGCATTACCTAAACGTAACACTTTACGGTTACGAGCATACCAAAAGAATGCTATTGATGAATTAGAAAAAGCAGATTTTAACGGCTTTTTTGAAATGGCAACAGGTTCTGGAAAAACTTTCACAGCATTTGGTTCTATGAATAGACTTCATAGAAAAGAAACAAGATTGGCAATAATTATTGCATGTCCATACACACATCTTGTTGATCAGTGGCATGATGAATATCTAAGATGGAACGAACAAGTTGATCCGTCATTAACTTTAGATAATTTTTCTAAAGAAATCTGTTTTAGTGATTTTCCAGATTGGGATGGAAAATTAAGAAAAAAAGTTAGAGATTTTAATGAAGAGGATGTTAATGGAAATCACTTTTTAGAAAAATTATTAATTTTTACAACTCATGATACTTTGTCTGGTAAAAAATTCATAGATATTGCAAAGACTATCGATGGGCCTGTTTTCTTAGTTGTTGATGAAGTTCATGCCGTAGGTTCTGAGTTAAGATTGGATGGGTTATTAGGAAATTATCAATATAGATTAGGTTTGAGTGCAACTCCTACAAGATATTTTGATGATGAAGGAACTTTAGCTCTTCAAAATTATTTTGGAAAAACAGTATTTGAATTCACACTTAAAGATGCAATAGACACTGGAAATCTTGTCCCATACCGATATTATCCTAAAATTGTAGAACTAACAGATGAAGAATTTGCCGAATATCAAGAATTAACAATAAAAATTGCTAGAAAATTATCTGGAATGAAAGATAATCAAAAGGCTGATGAAATTTCAAGTTTTATTGAAGGTGTACGAGCTGAAGTAATTGGTGCTGCTGTTAGAAAATATGATATGTTTGAAAATATTTTAGAAGAAATTCCTAAACTACATCATGCATTAATTTATTGCAGTCACAAACAAATGGATCGAGCAAAAGAGATTCTATTTAACAGAAGTGTAGTTTTCCATCAAATCACATTTCATGAAGCTACAAAGGAAAGACGAAAAATTATTGATTTGCTTGCTGAAGGTGCTTATGATGCAACTTTAGCTATAAGATGCCTTGATGAAGGAGTTGACATTCCTTCTGCAAAACTTGGAATTCTTTTAGCTAGTTCTGGAAATCCACGTCAGTATATACAAAGAAGAGGCCGTTTGTTACGAAATCATGAAGGAAAAAGTGAAGCAATTATCTATGATATACTAGTCGTTCCATATCTTAATCGTGATATAATTGAAGAAACATCAGATCTTGAAAAGAAAATTGTCCAAAAAGAATTAACTAGATTTGAAGAGTTTGCAAATTCTTCTAAAAATAAAGATGAAGTTATAAAAGAAATTGATATTATAAGAAAAGTATATGGATTGTAGATCCTATTTTTATTCCAGTAAACTTTAGATCACTTCTATGAGTATTAATCCTGATATTGAAAAAGAAATTGATGCTTTGAATATTGTAGTTGATGAAAAAACATTAATGAAACAAATATTACTCTTTGAATTAGAAAAATCAAACTCAACTAAAGGGACAAAAACATACACAAATGAATATAATAGAATAATTGATGATCACATCTCAGGAAAAACTACCTCATCTATCAAACTTCCAGCAGCTCCAACAGTTCTTAAAAAAAAAATTTCATTTCTTTCAATTCGATTAAAAAATTATAGACAGTATTATGGTGATTCTGGAAAAATTTCACTATCTCCTCAAGATGGAAAATTAATTAATATTATACAAGGAGAAAACGGTGAAGGAAAATCTAATATTCTAAACGCAATGAATTATTGTCTATACCAAGAAGAACCTCATTTTCAAACAAAATATGCAGGAATGCCAATTGTTAACATTCAGGCAATAGATGAGGCAGCTGATGGTGATGAAATTGAAATGATTATAGAGTTAGAGTTGGGTAATGAAGAAATAAAATATAAAATTGCACGAAAAATAACTTTTTTCAAAAGTAAACTAATTAAAAAAGTGGATGCAAAAGGAAATAAAATCATTACTGTCGAAAGAGTAGGAAAGCTTGGTTCATTTCCAACAGGCACAAATCCTACTGCAAAAAATAGTTTTCAATGGTCAACTGGAAAAGATTGGACAACTGAAACTAATGTGGAACAGCATATCCATAAACTATTACCTCCAGGATTAAAACCATTTTTCTTTTTAGATGGTGAATTTTTAGATGAAATAGCTACTACTTTTGTTGGTGTCAAAAAGGGTGTTGATGAACTTTCCCAATTGAAACTTGTATACATATCAATAGCTGACATCAAAAAAATGGTTGATTCAACAGAAAAACAATCTAGAGGAACTGATGATGAAACTGATAGATTTCTACAGGCGAAACAGGATCACAATAATTGGTTAGAATCGAAGAACAGGGAAGGCGACCTTGTATACAACAAAGAAAATCCAGGACTAAAAATGGAAGAAGGTGGTTCAGTATGGTATCATCCAAAATATGGAATACCACGTGAGGTTTCAAAGAAAAAAGAATTAGAATTTCTTAAAAATAGAATACATGAAATTGAGGAACAACGACAAAAAAACAATTCAGCTCTGTCTGAAGAATGGTCAAAAAATCGAATAAAAATTATGACTTTATTACCAAAAAAAGATGTGGAACTTGAAGAATTAAAAAGTAATAAAATTAGATATCTTGTTAAAGAAGCTCCTTTTGCCTATCTTCGTGAATGTGTAGAATTTTCTAGTAATTTGATTGATAAAAAAAGAAAAGTTGGTCAATTACCTGTTAAACAAAATGATATTTTTGTAAAGGATCTTTTAGAAGCAAAGGAATGCATCTGTGGTACGGATCTACATGATGAAAAAGCAAGGCAAAATATTATTAATTGGCAACAGAATTCCTCAAAAGACTCAAAATTAGATGCTTGTGTTGAAATTGGTGTAGAATTTAGAAATAAGCTAAAAAACTTTAAAAAAGAATTTTCAGTTTTAGATAAATTTCGATCTGACATTATTAAGTTACAAGATGAAATTGATAATTATGAAGGTGAACTAAAAGAGTTAACTGCAAAATTAGAGGGCATTGATGAAGAGCAACTACGTGAACTATTTCGTGAACAAACTGCAAAAGAGAAACTAAGAGATACAATACTTGGCGAATTAGCAGAAGATAGAGTCGAAATAAAGAGACATGAACGTGAGAGAAATATTTGTCAAGCAGACTATGATAGGGCCTTAAAACAAAACTCAAAACTTAAGGGAGTATCTGTTAAACTAGATCTTTATCGAAAACTCCATAGTACCTTTAACATTGTAAGACATAATGTGACTGAAAAATTCCAAAATTCATTAGGAAAAAATACTGAAGCGCATTTTAAAGACTTGGTTTGGAAGGAAACAACCTTTTCAGATGTAGTGCTACAAGAAGATTATAGTCTCCAAGTTCTCAATGGTGGTTATGATGTAACACCAGAGTTGTCACCTGGTGAAAGACTTGTTCTTGCATTATCATTTATTGCAGCAATTCGAGATATTTCTGGATATCAATTCCCTCTAGTTATTGATACTCCTATTGGAAAGATATCTGAGACGCCAAAAACAAACCTTGGTAAATTTTATCCAGAATATTTATCTGGTACTCAATTAACATTGTTAGTAACTGGACCGGAGTATGAAAGTCCTATTCTTAATGCAAAAGGAAATCCAGAAAATCACTCAGTTCGAAAATTAATTGAAGAATTTGTTAATGTTGAATACAAATTAAACTATAATGAGAAAAAGAAACAAACAACATTTGGAGATTATACATAATGTCTTTTTCTTCTGCAGGATTTGAAATTGGTTTTCCTGATGTTGCCTATGAATCTGAATTACAAACAACATTTCAAGATTTAGTCAAAGACGATGGAAATTCTATTTTTGCCAAACTTACCATGGCTGATGTTTTCATTTATGCAATGGCATTAGGCGTAAAATACAACACCAAAGAGCCATTAACAAAAAGAGCAGCAAATATGCCACCAGAAGCATTTAGTGAAAATATGAGGTGGTTGATGAGGTCTGTAGCAATTATGGACTCTGAAGAACTAGAAATTTTCGTGGATCATACAAAGGTTGTACATATTGCAGAAACTTATGCAAATGGTGGAATGAAACATTTACTAAATATGATTGATGAGCGAGTTCCAGGTGAAGATATTGAAAGCATCTTTGAAACCGCATTGAGAAAAGAAATCAAAAATTTCTAATTTAATTCCGTTTCTTGTTTTTTTCATTCCAATATTCAAATAATTCTAAAATTTTTCTTTTTATCTCTATATTTGGTTCTCTTAACAATTCTAATCCTTGATATGTTATTGTGAAATAACCTAATTTTGTCATATGTGGAATATTTTTGAGTAATTTTCCATATCGTAATACATGAATTGCGTCTCCAGTTCGAATGTAATCGGCTGTAGCAGTTATTCCTATCTTTGTTTTTCCTTCTGTTCTTGATTTCAGATAACGTTTCTCAGAAGGAAATTTTTTTGTTAAATGAACATAACATGCCATAATTGTATGAACTTCACCGTCTCCTAAAAAAGACAATAATGGAACCAATAATTCACGTGTAGATTTCATTTAAGTGGTAATCCAACTCCTTTCAATCTCTTTTTTTTGGATAAGACCAATGTACCATATTATTTTTATTCTATTTAAGTAGAAATTTTTCGTAAATCTTCTATCGCATCACAAATCTCTTCACTAGCAACTATAACCTCTATTACACGAGTAAATCTCCCAAACCCAATTCTAATTGATTGGTGAGACTGTTCCTCATTCAATCCAAGTGCCAATAGAACATGTGATGGTTCCACAACATCAGTTGTGCATGCAGAACCAGCTGAAATTGCAACCTTTTTTGAGACTGAATTGATTATTGCCTTGCTCTCAATTCCATCAAATCTCATATTCAGATTGTGTGCCAGTCTTTTGTCTGGATGACCGTTCAGTACTCCACCAACAGCTTCCAATCTTTGTTGCATAAGCTTGATGAAAAGTTTGAACTGTATATTCTTTATATCCATCTCTTTTATTGCAATGTCCACTGCTGTTGCAAAACCAACAATTCCAGGAACGTTTAGCGTACCAGACCGAATGTTTCTTTCCTGTCCACCACCATGAACAAGAGACTCTAACTTGACGCGCGGCTTCATGCTTCTAACATATAGTGCTCCAATTCCTTTTGGTCCGTAAATTTTATGCGAAGAAAATGACATCAAGTCAATATTCATTTTTTGTACATCAATTGGTATGCGTCCAACTGCCTGAGCCGCATCTGTATGAAACAACACGTCATTCTCATGAGCAATCTTTCCAATCGCTTCCAAATCTGCGATTGTTCCAATCTCGTTGTTTGCTGCCATGATAGAAATTAGCACTGTCTTGTCAGTTATGGCATTCTTCAGTTCGTCTAAATTAATTTGTCCATATTCATCTACTGGTAGATATGTCACATCACATCCATTTTTTTCTAAATGTTTTGCAGTATCTAAGATGGCTTTGTGTTCTGTAACACATGTGATGAGATGGTTTCCTTTTTCCTTGTTCTTTTCCATGACACCAATCAGCGCTAGATTGTCAGATTCAGTTGCACCGGACGTAAAGATGATTTCATCCATTGATGCACCAATTGCATTTGCTATTGTCTCCCGTGCAGTTTGAACTGCAACAGATGCGTCATATCCATAAGAGTGATCTAAACTAGATGCATTGCCAAAGTTTTCAGTAAAGTATGGCTTCATTGCATCAAAGACTTTTGGGTCTACAGGCGTGGTTGCATGACTGTCCAGGTAAATGGGATACCTTACTCCTAATACTTCAAGACTAGCAAGAATTTCCTCGTCTTCTCCAGTATGTTTGATTTTGTAAATTCTGGAAAGAGCGGCTTGAGCTTGCTCTAAATCACCAACTCCATTATTATGGTATCCTCCCCGTTCTGCAAACCAAATAGGGTAATCATCAAGAAAAATGACTTGAGGACAATTTGCCAAAACTGCGTTAAACCACCCTGTTAGTTCTTCACGCTTAAAGTGATTCCAACCTCCTTGAATCACTGCAAAAGAGTCTTCCTTCAGATGAACTTTTCTTAGTGCTATAAACAAAACAAATGAAACTAAATCAAATCGCAATGAATGACCTTCACCTATCTCTGGTATGCCTTTATCAGTATGAAGTTGAATTTGTCCGTCTTGTAATACAAACTTATGATTACCTTTTACAATGTCGTGACCAAGAGCTGCAATACTTTCCTCCCCTTCAGGTGTTGCGTGAGAGTCATATTCATCTGGTCTTGAATCAGGATAGTATTTTTTACAAAGGTTGTTCATTTCATCAACAACTTTTTGAGTTAGAAATTTTTTTGGAATGTCTGGAGATGATACGATGTAATTCTCTGGATCATGACTTACCTTTGCATCCGCTGTCAGTTGGCGATGTTTGGAGTGGTTCGCAGAAAAAAAGTACAAAATTTCATTTTCTTCATTTATGACAGGTGTCTCACCTTCAATTTCTATAGTTGCTTTTGCATCTTTGTAATAATGTTCAGGGAAAATTTTTGACCAGTCTTTGAAGTTTTCCATTCCATATAGATCCTTGGTGGCAGTTTGTCCAAGTGCATGTCTGATGCCATATGAGACCATGCTTGTAAGTTCAAAGCTTGGATGATCACCCAACACGTCATCTGGTGTACCACCAAAGTGCCTTGGAGGTCCCAGCCCGTAATGATCGGATCCAAGCACCACCGTAAGTTTGTCTTCTCCAACAACTGTAAAATTAAATTTATGTTTGCCCTGAAATGGACCAAAGTTTTCTAGTGTGAGACTTTTGATTTTAGACATTACGCTCTTCTTTTACCAATTCGTAAAAGTCAGATAAATCATTGATCCTTGGATGTAGAGCTATCACGCCTCGGTTTATGTGCGCACGAGTCATCACATTCAGATATGTTTCAGGATCAAGTTTGTCATTATCAAGGCGATTGATCATCAGAGTGTGATACATCTGTTCATGTTCTCCAAATAATACGGCAGGAGTAAGCTCTGATCCATTTTCATTAAACTCGTCAGGATTTGGAATAGATCTTTCCTTGATTGACATGCATAAAGCAAATCTAGCTAAAATGTTAGGAGTTAACCCAGTCTTTGTTTTCATGCCACCTAAAAGTTGCTGTGACCTAGAACTTATTCGCACTCTACTAAACTTCAATTACTTTCTCCCCTTTGCTGTCAAAAAAGTAACTGTCATGTTTTACAGTTTTGCCTTTATCAGAGTCGTATTTGATTACAAAAGAACTCTCGACAAATGGTTCTAGTTTTGGATAAAACTCTGCATTAATTTCAGAGTTTGTTGAAAATATTATCATTTGATGTGATGCGTATGGATAGAATTTCTCGATTAGATTATCTCTGTTTTCTTCATCTAGTCTAGCAAGTGGAGTATCAATCATGAATGGAAGTGGCCTACCAGACGTCTTTGCCAATCCCCAGACAACTGCAGTGGCATACATTTGCAGTTCACCTTTTGATAGCATTGATTTTGTAATCTCATCCTCTCCTTTGTACAGTTTAACTTCAAATGTTTCTTTATCGATTGAAACTTTATCGATAAAGTCTTTTTTGTGAAGTAACATTTCAAGCCCATCTGTAATGTATCTCTGAAGATGTTCGAGTTTTTTATCGCGGAGTTTTGCAGAATATTCATCTAGAACAATCTGTATCTTACGTGCATATTCCATTCCTGCAACGCGTCTTTTATCTTGGTGTTTTTCTTTTACAATGTTTCGAATCTTTGAATTTAGTATAGTAACAAGAGATTTTTCTTGCATCTCTAAATCTTCTAGATGTTTGAATTCGTTTTCCAATCTTCCCAACTCTCTATTTTCTTTTTGTAATTCGGTAATTATAGGCCCAATATCATCATCTTTTGGAACGCTTTCAAAGGCAACTTGCACTTTTTCGAGCCTATCTGAGATGTCATTATAGGTTTTGGTGGCTGTTTGTAGAGTCTTTTCAAAAGAGCCATCAATTTTTTCAATGAGTTTTAGCGTATGTTCCATGTCACTGATAGACAAATTAAAAATAGTTTGTTCATTTTTTCCAACAGATTCTAATTTCTTATTAAAAATATCAGAGATCTCTTTTTTTTCATTCACATCAAGCTTTGTCAAAAATTCTTTTAGTTTGATTTCTTTTAGAATTTCCTCAAAGTTTTCTTCTAGTATCTTTTTTTCAAAACTTTGTTCAAGTGTTTTGTGATCTGTTTCTATCTTATTTTTTATTTGTTCTAATTGATCTGGAACAAGACTGAATGGTAAGATATCTGCACAAAGTTGACTGATTTCTTTTTCAACAGCCTGTAGTTCCGCGGTTAGTTGACTTTTTTCTTCCTTAAGATGCTCTCTTTTTTCATAATATCCTCCCCCAAACTTTGCAACTTTTTCCTCACAAAGCATTACGCGTTGTTGCACTTTTGCTATTTCGGAATTTTTTTCTGCTTTTTTCTCAATTAACTTTCCAATTTTATCATCTGATTCTTTTTTCTCATTGGTAAGTTTGTCAATCTCTGCTAAAATTTTCTTAGTTTCTCCATCTGAATTTCTCAATACGCTAAGGCTTAGATCAGTTTTCAGTTGCTCAATCAAATCTAATCCTAACAATACATCAAACGATGATTTAATTTGCACATCCTCATTTCCATCTTCTGCAATGGTCTGGATTTTCTCTCCATCAAAGAAGAACAACTTTGCAATTCCTTTTGGAATTAATTGATTTAGGAACGTTTGCCATTGATTTTCTTCAATTGAGTCAAGTTCAGCAAATTTGTCTTCTGAGATTTGTTTTTTTATTGTAAATTTCTCATCAATCCGTCCATCATTGTTTTGCCACATTCGCATTATCTGATATTCAGAAATCTTTCCTTCGTGGGCATATTGGAATTGTACCATAATTGATGCCTCGTCAGCTGACTTTTTTGTGCCTAAATATCTGTGAATTGACCTCAGAATAGCCTGTTCATACTGCTTTTGTGTGACTTTCTTTTCAAATGATTCTTTTCCATAAAGGCAAATCATGATGGATTCAAAAAGTGTAGTTTTTCCTGCACCATTTCCTCCTCCACACAGAACTATTGGCTTTTCTTGTGTTGTTCTGAAATCAAATTCATTTCTACCCCTGTACACACCATAATCATTTAGTGTAATTTTTGTTAGAAGCATTTACTTTGCCATCTCTTTTTCGTTTCTTTCTTCAATCATATCTTGCATAACTTCATCAAAGTCTTCTCGCCATTCTTTTGATAAAATTTTCTTAATTTTTCCATGAACTTTGGAGCGACGTGTTATTCCCTGTGTCTCAAATTCTGCATTTAATAAATTACTTATCAACACTTGTGAAAT
>Ga0315338_1001444_pt1 | contig 29883 bp, 41 predicted proteins | sample ASW8metaG_FD_204518 | JGI IMG/M metagenome (GOLD analysis project Ga0315338, IMG submission 204518) | Ammonia-oxidizing marine archaeal communities from Monterey Bay, California, United States - ASW #8 | ecosystem: Environmental > Aquatic > Marine > Coastal | place: USA: California | collected... | reverse complement strand
GGTACATTGTTGTGAATGCTAGAACAACAATCAAAAACAATATAGAAAAAACGTAAAGAATTTTCTTTTTATGCCTAATAACTGCTCCTGGTATTTCCATATAAGTTTCTCTATCTATTGTACGGGTGGTTGTTGTGCATCATCGCCGCCCTATATATCTGTTCAACAAGCAAAATCTTCACAACAGCGTGCGGAAATGTCATTCTTGAAAGTGAAAGTACATAATCAGAATTATCTAGTCTCTGTCTTGATAGACCATCAGGTCCACCAATCAGCATAGATATGCTATTTTTGGACCCAAACCAATCAATAATTTTTTTTGAAAACTCTTCAGTAGTGATGATTTTCCCATTCTGATCAAGCGCGACGACAAAACTTTTCTGTGGTATTTTTTTTGTCAAATTAACACCTTCCGTTTCTACGATTCTTTGAATATTAGATGTTTTTAAACGTTTAATTGCAGGCACGTCAATTAAATTTATATTAAATTCCTTGGGCATTCTTTTTTGGTATTCCTGGATAGACGCATCTATCCAAGATGGCGCTTTTGATCGAATTGAACATATATTAATATTCATTCTCAAAGCACATCAGTCGCATGTTCTCTTTCGCTTGTTGCAGACCAAAGTTTTTCTAAAGAATAAAATTCACGAACTTCCTTTAATAAAATATGTATAACAACATCGCACAAATCTATCAAAACCCACTCTCTATTGTCTTCAATTCCTAAAGGGACTACATTATTTTTTTTTATCTCTTTGATTACATTGTCTGAAATCGATTTGATATGCCGATCTGATGTTCCTGTTGTTATAAGCATGTAGTCTGTAATTGATGTTCTTTTCCTCACATCTACAATTGTGATATCTTGCGCCTTCATGTCCTCGAGTGCACGAATAGTAATTTCCTTCAGTGTTGTTGTCTGCATTTTGCGCATTAAGCCTCATACAAATGATTTGTTTTAATATATTTCCACACAGCTCCTGGGAATACATACTTTGGGTGCTCCCCTTTTTTTATCGCAGCACGAATTGCGCTTGAGGAAATATCCAGATAATCCGCGTCATAGAGCAGAATTTTACCATGTTGGCTTGCCTGAAGGTCTTTAGGATCGCTAGTAACTCTTGACTGCATAGCTGGACTTAAACTCTTAATTAAATCTGGGTGAGACCCTGGTCTAGAAGTAACAATCAGATTGCATAATGTGAGAATATCTTCATATTTATACCAAGACTCAAAGGTTTGCAGAGCATCGGCGCCTAAAATATAGCAAATAGTCTCGTCGATCTCTTTATGAAGTGAGAATATAGTGTCATACGAATATGAGATACCTTCTCGCTCAAGCTCTCTTGGGTCTGCCACTATTCCATTTTGACCACTAATTATTGAAACCATATTCCAACGGTGCAAAGATTCCGCTTCTGGCATTAGACGGTGTGGCGGTACAGAGCAAGGAATGAGTCGGACTTCTTTTAAACCTAATTCCTTTTTTAATGTAATTGCTGGCTTTATATGTCCAAAATGTATTGGATCAAATATTCCACCTAAAACTCCAATCATGTAACTACCCCGCCGAAGGCTCTAAGTAAATGACTCTCAATTGCAATGTTTCTCTGCCTTGAAATTTATTAACTTCAATATGGTACACAAGATGTACAAACTCTATGTTTTCTAGCCAATTATAGCGCTTGTAATTAAAAACTATGGCATCAAATTCTAATTTGTCATTAGTTGTAGTAGAAACTCTTATCTTAAGATGTTCATCACCTAGGTATTTGTGAGAAACAAGTTGGAAAATATTATCGAAACAAGGCTCTTCAAATCCCTGCCCCCACGGCCCTGAGAACCTCAAGAGCTGTGCATTTTGCATTGAAAATTCTGAATCTTGCAAAGAACCATCCGTTTTAATTACATCAGCAGTCTCACGTAATGGCCACATTTCAGCAATTGCATTATTCAACTCTTTTTCAAACTGTTTTAAATTATTTTTCTTTATCGTTAGCCCTGCAGCCATTGCATGGCCTCCAAATTTTTCTATTAATTCATCCTTTTTTGCTGATACTCTTGCTATCGCATCTCTGATATGTACGCCCTGCACCGACCTGCCAGAACCTTTAACTTTCTCATCGTCAAAGTCAGCAAACGCAATAACTGGCACGTTATATTTTTCTTTTATGCTAGAAGCAAGAATTCCAACAATGCCTTGATTCCAGCGCTCATCGTAAATACATATTGCAGATGTTTGCACACTGTCAATATTAGTTTCATCGAGTATTTGTCTTGCTTGTGACTGCATATTTTTTTGCATCTTTTTTCTTGTGACATTCAAAATATCTAACTGAGACGCAAACTCCTCTACTTTTGCAACGTCGTCACTGACTAAACACTCAATACCTACTGATATGTCATCCAATCTTCCTGCGGCATTAATTCTTGGTGCAACAATAAATCCGAGATCACTTGCTACCACATTAGAATATATACGGTTTCCTAAAGCTAACAACGTTAATATTGCTTTATTACATCTACCTTCTCGTATTCTTCTTAAACCTTGCTCAACTAGTACCCTGTTATTAAAATCTAAGGGGACAAGATCAGCAATCGTACCAAGAGCAACTAAATCCAAAAAATCACCCATGTTTGGTTCTTTGAGATCATTTTTATAAAACCATTTTTTCTCCCTCAAATACTTCCTCAGAGCTATCATTAAATAATAAACAACACCAACTCCTGCTAGATTTCTGCTAGGAAATTCACTTATTAATACATTTGGGTTTAGTATTGCGTCTGCTGCAGGAAGTACTTTTCCAGGTAAATGATGATCAGTAATCAAAACTGCAATATCATTATCTTGTGCAATCTTCACTCCTTCAACGCTTGATATTCCATTATCAACAGTGATAATTAGATCAGGGGATTCAGCTATTATCTCTTTTACTAGGTTAGAACTAAGACCGTAACCGTGTTGAAATCTATTAGGAACCTTATAACTTATGTTTGAATGGCCCATGCCTTTTAAGCAACGAATTGCTACAGCTGTACCTGTAGCGCCGTCTGCATCAAAATCACCAACAATAATTATCTTCTTCTGGTGCATAACTGCATCAGATAACAACTCAACCGAAGAATTTATATTCTTAAATTTTTCTGGTGGAATTAGTCTATGTGTTGTGTAGTTAACATCATCATCGCTTTTGACACCTCTATTTATGTAAACTCTTTTTAAAAGCTCAGGAGATGATAAAAGTGGGCTGACATCGCTATTTTGGGGTATACGCTGGACAATTTGTTTTTGGGGCAATTTCATTATTTCCCAATATTAATAGTTAAATGAAATTTGGTTAAAAACTCATGTTTTGAGCCTGATACAATAACAATAACATAGTAAAGCAATAATAATAATGGCTGAACATATTCTCTTCATAACTGGGAAGCTTGCAGAAAAAAGCCTGCATAGAGTGCTTGAATCAATGCAGCCCACGAAATTTACCTACACAGTACACCAAATCGGAGTAAGTGTCGCCGCACTTATAACCACAGAAATAGTTATTCGAAGACTCAAAGAAACATATGGCGCTAAACGCATAATACTGCCTGGCAGATTTCGGGGTGATATAGAAAAAATAAATAAGCACTTTAGTATTGAAGTTGAAAGAGGTCCAGAAGAACTAAAAGACTTGCCGCTCTATTTCGACCAAACGGCAAAACCTGCAAACCTAAATAAACATGACATTAAAATCTTTTCTGAAATTGTAGACGCGCCAAATATGGAAATTGAACAAATATGTATGCAAGCTAGTGAGTATAAAAAAAATGGTGCAGACATTATTGACATAGGCTGCCTTCCTAACACTCCTTTTCCTCATTTATCAGAGACTATCAGAGAATTAAAAACACAAGGCTTCTTGGTTAGCGTAGATTCTATGGATAGCGCTGAACTTAAGCTTGGGAGTGAAGCAGGTGCTGATTTTGTGCTCAGTTTGAATCAAAAAAACTTACATTTAATCGATGAAATAGAATCTATACCTATAGTTATTCCAACTGAAAATGATGGGCTAGAATCACTGTTTTTATTAATAAAGGAACTTAAAGCTAATAATAGAAAATTTATAGCAGATCCTATACTTGACCCAATACACTTTGGCTTTACAAATTCAATAGTCAGGTATAAACAACTCAGAGCAAGATTCCCTGATATTGAAATCATGATGGGTATTGGTAATTTAACAGAGCTTACTCATGCTGACACATCAGGCATTAATGCTCTGCTGGTGGGCGTAATGTCTGAACTTGATATTACATATATGCTGACAACTGAAGTGAGCGAACATTGCTCAAAAGCTGTAAAGGAAGCTGATACTGCTAGAAGAATTATGTATGCTGCTAAGCAGTTTGATATTCCGCCAAAGGGGCTTAGTGATGAACTAATGTCATTGCATGAAAGAAAACCGCATCCATACTCTGAAGAAGAAATACAAGAGAGCGCTGATAATGTAAAAGATCCAAATTATAGAATACAAACAGGAAAAGAAGGAATATATCTTTACAATAGAGATGGCCTATACAAAAATACAAACCCATATGATTTTTATCCAAAATTAGATGTTGAAAATGATCCTGGCCATGCCTTTTACTTAGGGGTAGAGCTTGCAAGAGCACAAATTGCATGGCAACTAGGAAAAAGATTCAACCAAGATGAAGAGCTAGAGTGGGGATGTGCGGTTAGCAAGAAAAAAAAGGATTTAAATAAATTTCAGAAAAAAGGACCCACATTGGACGATAGAAAAAAAGTATGGAAAAAGTTACATCAAGCAAAGAAAAATAAAAGTAAATAAAAAATGCCCTTGATTCAAGAAATAATAATTACGACACAAAATAAAGATGGATCTACACAAATAGCTCCGATGGGTATCCATATGTTAAATAAACATTATTTAATTAAGCCCTTTAAACCTTCAAAAACACATGAAAACCTTTTAAATGAAGGATGTGCTGTAATTAACTACACAGATGATGTCAGAGTTTATGCAGGCTGCCTTACAGAACATTATAGTTGGGCACTATGCTCTGCTGAAATCGTTGAATGTCAGCGCTTAAAAGAATGCTTAGCACATAGTGAATTACAGGTAGTGAGCTGCGATGACGATGAGGTGAGACCAACTTTCGAATGTAAAATTCTACATGAACAAGTACATAAACCATTTAAAGGTTTTAATCGCGCGCAAGCAGCTGTTATAGAGTTAGCAATACTAGTTAGCAGGCTAGGCATGATACCTGATGATAAAATTAAAACTGAAATCAACTATTTAAAAATTGCGATCGATAAAACAGCAGGAGAAAGAGAAAAAGAAGCGTGGGGATGGCTAAGTGAGAAGATAGAAGATCATTTCAAAAATAATAGCACCCCATGAGGCAAGGAATAAGGAGATAAAATGACTCATATACTAGCAAGTGTAAAAAATGTTAAAGAAGCTCAGGCTGTTGCCAACACTGGTGTAGGCATTATTGATTTGAAAGACCCCAGCAAAGGTGCATTAGGAGCTTTATCATACGAAAGAATAAATGAAATCGTAACATATATAAATCATAAAAAAACAACAAGTTCAACAATTGGAGATCTGCCAAATAATGCTGAACTAATCTACCAACATATAAATAAAATAGCTAAAACCGGTGTTGATTTTATAAAGATTGGTATATTCTCAAATGAATATATAACGAGCTTAGATTTACTCTCTTCTATAGCAAAAAAAGACGTCAAACTTGTCGGTGTACTTTTTGCAGACAAGCCTTTGGATTATATGATGTGGCTAAAGTCTCTATCTAATGCGGGTTTTTCTGGAGTAATGTTAGATACATCTGATAAGAGTAATGGTTCATTATGCAGTCATATAAATATGGATAGTTTAGAAAAGTTTATACATGAAGCTAGAAAAAATTCACTGCTATCTGGCGTAGCAGGATCGTTAACAAAACAATCCGCTTTAAAAATAAAGAAATTAAATCCAGACTATATGGGCTTTAGGACTGCTTTATGTTCCAAAAATATGCGTAACAACGAAATTGATATAAATAAAGTTAATGAATTAGTAGAGATTTGTCGTGCTGCTAAGACTCTGAACCAGAGTATTGAACAAAATAGAAAACATTCTCATCTAGCAATATAGTGTGCTCTGCGTAGAAATAAAACAGCAAAGATTAAAAACATAATTATAAAAAATAAGTAGCCTTGCAAAGATACGTATGGTGTAACACCTTTCCTTAGCATAATTTTTGATGACAAAATCCCTTTTTGATTCATTGCTAGCTTTTTAATAACTCTCCCTTTGTGATCAATAACTGCAGATATGCCTGTGTTTGTAGCTCTAACCATGTAGCGCTCCGTTTCTGTTGCACGAAGTCTCGACATTTGAAGATGCTGGTCTGCGGCAAATGAAAACCCGAACCAACCATCATTACTGACATTGATTAAATATTGAGCATTTGGCATTGCGTCTAATGTTAATTGTGGAAAAATATCTTCATAGCATATCGTCACACCAGCTTGAGTGTTGTTAATTGGAATAATAGGAACGCTGTCTCCTTCTGCTATGTCTGACATAGGAATCGTCACATAGTCATGGATAAATGAGAAAAACTTTCTAAAAGGCAGATACTCACCAAATGGAACAAGGTGCCTTTTTTTGTAAAGTTGTGAGTTTTGAATATTTATTAAGCTGTTGTAAGCTAAAGAATTCTCTTTATCATAGTAAAAAACACCTGTAACAAGGCTAGTCCCTTTCTGTGTGAGATTAGCTTGTATTGTATTGAAGTAATTGTCTTTAAGTTGATGATAATATGCCGGAATAGCAGCTTCTGGCCACAATATTATGTCAGAATGAGGGCTAGCATTTGTAAGATTGTAATGATCTAACATAATTTTTGTCCGATTCTCTTTTTGCCATTTTATGTCTTGTGCAATATTTGGTTGCACAATGCTAATTGATAGGCTTTTGTTAAGAGGTGCAGTCCATTCTACAGAATTTAATTGAAATCCTGAAAACCAGAGCACTAACAATGCTAAATAATAAATTCTTTTTTTGTTTAAAGACAAAAAAGCGCAGAGCAGAAATGCAGAAAAAATAAGAATAATAAAGCTTGTTAAAAATACGCCACCCAAAGGCAAATATCCTGAAAAAGAGGAGCCGAGACTTGATTGCCCAACAAGTAACCATGGAAAACCTGTGAAAAGCAAACTCCGCAACCACTCAAAAAATACAAATAACGATGTCCATGCAAAAACATAATAAAGCAATGTTTTACTGTAAAAGTATTTGTTCGTAAAAAAACATGAAATTGCTATAAAAAAAGTCAAGTATAAAGCAAATAAAAAAGTCATAAATAATGAAAATAATAGTGGCGCATGCCCAAAGGTGTGTATGCTATAAAAAACCCAATGAACACCGAAACCAAAATAACCAATACCAAAAGCTAAACCACAAAAGAATGATTCCTGATGGCTTGATTTCCAACATATGTATATCAACCCAGAAAAAGAAAGTACTAAAAGTGTGGTTATTTCAAATGGGGAGAAACCTAATACCGAAATACCGCCCAGCAAAAAAGAAAAAAAATAGTGGAATGTTTTTGACATGTTGAAACTGCAGAGCATTTTTTTTTATAATATAAAAATATGCAGAGGAATCTCTAGCTAGACCTTGCGACACGTAATAAATGAATGCGTCTTTTATCAGCCCTTAAGACTGTAAAAATTAGATCGTCTATTTGCACACTCTCGTCACGTACAGGTAAGTGTGAAAATTTACTTAAAACAAGGCCACCTACAGTATCAAATTCAGTAATATTATATTTGGTATCAAAGTAATCATTAAAATCTGTAACAGGTGTCAAAGATTTAACTAAAAATGATGTCTTACCTTGAGGAATTATGTATAAATCATCTTCATAATCGTGCTCATCTACAATATCACCTACTATTTGCTCTAATACATCTTCTATCGTGACAAGCCCTGATATACCGCCATATTCATCAACAACAATAGCCATATGGTTTTTACTATCTCTAAACTCTTTTAAAAGAATATTTAATCTTTTAGCCTCAGGAATTATTACGGGAGTACGCAATATGTCATCTAAAACAAAATTTTCTTTATTTTTATCACTTAAATATCTAAGAAGATCCTTTGCAAGTAAAATACCTTTAATATCATCAAGGTTATCACCAACAACCGGGAAACGTGAGTGGGCTGATCTAATTATTATAGGGAGAATATCTTCTAAACCTAAAGTATCTTTTACATAAACCATCTGTGAACGTGGAATCATTATGTCTTTTACACTGAGTTCAGAGACGTCAAAAACTCCTTGAATCATAGAGAATGACTCATGGTCTAGAATATCATTTGATTGTTCTCGGCGTATGAAATCTAAAAGGTCTTTACGACTCTTAGGTCTGTGCAACAAAGCAGACTTTAATAATGACAAAAAATGTGACCAATTTTTATTTGTTCCTTTTTTCATAATATCAGTCATAATTAATATGGGCTTGCATAACCAAGTTTTTTCATTGCCTGTGCTTCGATTAATTCCATTTCTTTCGCATCATGCTTTTTCTTATGATCATACCCTAGTAGATGCAGTAGTCCATGTATAGTCATATGGGCCCACCTTTCATGTGGTGTAACTAAAAATTCACGCGCCTCACTGTCTACTAAAGCCGCGCATATAACAATATCTCCTAATATTTTTGGTATTACATCCAATGGGCAATCGAACTTGAATGATAAAACATTTGTTGGGGCATTTTTTTTTCTAAATTTTTTATTAAGATGTGCGCTTTCGTTTGCATTCACAATTCTTATACATACATTTGCTTCACCATGATAATCAACACTATTAGCCCAAACAAAAAAATCTTCTTTCTTGGGCAACGCTTCAGCAGTGCACGCATACTGGACATCAACATTCATAACTACTTTTTATGCTTTTTTTCATCGATATCGTATGCTTTTACTATACTCTTTACTAGTGAGTGTCGAACTACGTCTGAGTTACTAAAATAATTAAACTTTATATCATCAGTCGTGCTCAATATTTTTTTCGCATGCTTGAGGCCAGAATATAAATTATTAGGGAGATCTATTTGTGTAACATCTCCGTTGACTATTGCTTGCGATCCAAATCCTATTCTAGTCAAAAACATTTTCATCTGATTTTCAGTTGTATTCTGTGCTTCATCTAGAATTATAAATGCATCATTGAGCGTCCGTCCTCTCATGTAAGCGAGCGGGGTTACTTCAATAACATGCTGTTCTATTAATTTTGATACTTTTTCAAAACCAAGCATTTCGTACAAAGCATCGTACATTGGTCTTAAATATGGATCTATTTTTTGCGAAAGATCGCCAGGTAAGAAGCCCAGCCTTTCGCCTGCTTCTACGGCTGGACGGACAAGTACCAACCTATTTATTCTCCCTTTGGATAAAGCAGATACAGCGCAAGCTACAGCTAAGTATGTTTTTCCAGTTCCTGCGGGTCCTATGCCAAAAACCAAGTCATGCTTTTGAATATTGGTTACATATTCATTTTGGTTCTTCCCGCGAGGTCTTATGTGTAGTCTTGGTGTTTGTATTACTATTTCCTGGATATCTTTAGAGCTCATTAACTCTTCAATCCCTGACTCTTGTAGATAGAAATTTACCTGATCAGCTGAAAGCACTTCATGCTCTGTGGTTTTATATAAATCTCTTAAAACTTCTGCAGCAGTACTGACTGTTTTAGCATCTCCAGCTAGACTGAAATTATTACCTCTTTGGCATATCTCAACACCAAGCCTTATTTCTATTTGTTTTAGATGCTTGTTGAACGGGCCACAAAGGTTTGACAAGCGAGGATTATCTAAAGGTTCTAAAGAAATATGTATAGTATTAATCTGGCTATTCAAAATTAATTACCTAGATGGAAGCTTGTCTATTAAGTTTTCCACGCAACGAGTTTGATAATGCGTCTGTTATCTCTACGATAGCAAAATTCCCTATTAATGCATTGTGACCCTTAAAATTTACTACTCTATTATTTTCAGTTCTTCCAGCTAGGCATTGTTGATCCTTTTTCGATGTTCTTTCAACTAATACTTTGTATTCTTTTCCAACCATAGCTTCAGCAATTGCATGCGACTTTCCATTAATATTCTCTTGCAGTATAGCTAATCTTCTTTTTTTAATTTGCATGGGAATATCGTCCTGTAATGAAGAAGCTGGTGTGCCAGGTCTTTGGCTATATATAAAACTAAAACTCTGATCGAACTTGACATCGTTAATTACATTCATTGTGTCTTCGAAATCTTTTTCCGTTTCTCCTGGAAAACCAATAATAAAGTCTGACGAAATACTAATGCCTGGTCTTACTTTTCTCAGCTTACTAATAATATTTTTGTACTCAAGGACAGTGTAGCCTCTCTTCATTAGAGACAAAATTCTATCTGAACCACTTTGTATAGGAAGATGCAGATGGTTGGCAAGTTTAGGTAATTCCTCATACGCATCTATTAAGTCTTGATTAAAATCAATTGGATGAGATGTAGTAAATCTTATTCTCTCAATATTTTCTATAGCTGATATGTAATGCAATAATAATGCAAAATTACAAAGTTTTTTGTCATGCGTTAGTCCTTTATAAGCATTAACGTTTTGTCCAAGCAAGATAATTTCTTTAGCGCCATGCTTTGCAAGTTCATACACCTCTGAAATTACATCATCTAAGGGGCGACTTACTTCTGGTCCTCTTGTATAGGGAACAACGCAATATGAACAGTATTTGCTGCATCCTTCCATTACAGTAACAGCTGACACCGGCAAGTTAGTTGAAGGGCTCGGCAGATTATCAAACTTTTCTATACTCGGAAATGAGATATCAGTGACAGCGCATTTAGTCTTTTTAGCCTGCTCAATGAGAAAAGGTAACCGATGAAGTGTTTGTGGGCCAAACACAATATCTACAAAAGGAGCGCGCTTTATGAGGTTTTCACCTTCTTGACTTGCTACACAGCCGCCAACTCCAATAATAATACTAGGGTTTCTTTTTTTTAGTTTATGCCATTGCCCAAGCCTCGAAAAGACTTTCTCTTGAGCTTTTTCTCTTATTGAACATGTATTCAGCAACAAGACATCAGCTAAATCTGCGCTCTGAGAGACTTCTGCAAAATTATTTTTTACCAAAACATCAATCATTTTATCAGAGTCATACTCGTTCATTTGACAACCATGTGTTTCTACAAATACTTTCATATCACTGTCTCTTTCTTACCTGCATTAAAATACCAAACAATAAGTAAAATTGGAAAATATGCCAATATTGAAATTATAATACGATAAACCTCATATTTGCTTGCAAAATATGCAAGTGGAAACAGCCAAAAAATATTTATTACTATTACACCTAAAGTAACAACTTTATGTGAGTTATATTGAATAGCAGCTAATTGAAATGCATGGGTTCTATGGGGTCTGTACCATTTATCTCTGCGTAACACTCGCCTAGCTAAAGTAAAACTAGCATCTGTAAAAAATACTGCCAGCAGTATTAGCCAAGACCATATTGTCATAACATTTGCGTTTGCAGTGACTAATATGAAAATACCTAGCGCTGAACCAATAAAAACACTGCCTACGTCTCCCATAAAAATTTTTGCTGGTGGCCAGTTAATAATTATAAATCCTAATATTGAAAACATTAAACACATGAGCAAAATAGGTATTGTTGTATTATTTGTACTTAAAACTATAAAAAATGCACCCAAACACGAAAATATACCTTCACTCGCAGCTAGACCATCAATTCCATCCATAAAATTATAAAGATTTAGTAACCATGCAAGCATAATGATAGAAATAAAATGTACCATTATTGAGTGGTCAGAAAACTGGTCTAAGCTTTTTTCATATTCTCCTAATATTATTCTTTTTTGAAAAATATTTAAAGCTTCAGAATCAACTTGTAATAACAAAACAGCCCAAGTGCAGGCGATTAGCTGTACAAGAAATTTCCATCTATTAGCTACAGTTTTATAATCGTCAATTAAACTAATAATTGCAATAGGAAAACATGTTCCAATAAATGCAATGTAATAAATCATTGAAACAGCGTTGGTCATCCATAGATAGCTTATTGCACAAAAAAATGAAATAACAATTGCTATGCCCCCACCAGTAGCTATAGGTATACTATGAGAACTCCTGCTGTTTGGGGTATCAATCAAACCAAATGTTTCAGAAAATTTTCTAACAAGAAAAGTCATAGACAATGATAAAATAAAAACTACAGGAAATATGAGTAAATATTGCACTACGAGACCTAGTTTTACTTAAGTAGTACTACTTAATGCGCGGTTGTGCGCAAAAATATGCAATGATTCTGAACACATTAAAAAGGTATGTCATCGTCAAAATCTTCTTCTTTTTTTGTTGTTGAAGGTGCGGTGCTAGGGGTTTGCTTAGTAGATGTGCTTACCTGATCTCCTGATACTTCATTTCGTTTATCCACAAATTGCATAAAACTAGCGAGCACTTCTGTCCAATATTGTTGCTTGCCACCCTTATCTTCATACTTGCGAGTCTGTAAGCGCCCTTCTAGATATACCTGGCTCCCTTTTTTCAACCATTCACCAGCATTTTTCGCATTTTTGTCGAATAATACAATATTAGTCCACTGTGTTTGTTCCTCTCCTTTCACATATGCTGTAGTTGCAAGGGAAAACTTACAAATTGCAAGATTGTCTTTCGTGTAAGAAAGTTCAGGGTCAGCCCCTAACCTACCCAATAAAATCACCTTGTTAACACTGCCCATATATTTTTATACCTTTAATTGGTTTATTTGCGTTATATGTCAATTCTACGCTCTCTTCAGATAAAATTCATGCAGTAAAACTTCTAGCTATTTTGTGGGGTTTTTGCATATTTATAGAAAGAATAAACCAGATAGTTATTAGAAAGAATAACATTAAAAATAAATTATTCCTTTCAAAATATTGGGTGTGCAAGCCCGCCATAGCTCCACCAGAAAATACACCTAAAAACTGGCAACTAGTAAATATTCCAAGTGACGTACCTCTAGCACCATGTTTCAATTTAGTGACCAGTGAAGGAAGCTGCGCTTCTAAATAACTGAATGTAGCAAAAAATAGAAACATAGAGATACCTAAGTTCAAAATATGTTCATAGGTGTACGTGATTGATAGTTCAGATAACCCTAAAAGCAATACTGCAGTAACAAAACTTCCCTTTATAAAATTTCGTTTTTCACAAAAAAACATGATAGGCAGCATAACTAAAACCGCAGAAACTAATACTATTAGATAGAAAATACTGTGGTCTCTTTGAGGTAAATCTAAACCATCTATCAAGATCTCTGGCAATACAACAAAATTAGCAGTCATGACAAGATGTAAAATAAATATACCAAAACATAAAATTAAGAACTGTTTGTCATGTATAGCGCCCTGAATAGACATTAAAAAATTTGGCTGCTTATACTTTTTTAGTAATTTCATATTTTTAGAATCACTGGGTATCTGTGTAAATAAAACAAAAATAGCAAATATTGATAATCCTGCAATCATCCAAAAAATTCCATCAATGCCTATTAAACTTTGCAGTACTGGTCCTAACACTAATGACAACAAAAATGTAAAACCGATTGAAATTCCAATAGCAGCCATAATTTTTGTTCTGTTACGCTCGCTTGTAAGGTCTGCTGCTAAAGACATAAGAACAGCCGAAATAGCACCTGCGCCTTGCAGGCTCCTACCAAAAACTACACCATAAATTGTTGTTGACTCAGCAGCAACAATTGATCCTGCAATGAATATTATTAAACCAGAAAATATGACAATCTTTCTGCCATATCTGTCAGAAAGCCAGCCAAATGGGATTTGAAGTAATGCCTGTGTTAAACCATAAATCCCAACAGATATTCCTACTAGAAAAGGTGACGCATATTCAAGTTGCTTTGCATGTAATGCCATGATTGGTAAAACGATAAATATACCTAACATTCTAAGTGCGTAGATAAAGGCGATACTAACTGATACCTTTCTTTCTGAGGCTGTCATGGCAAAAGAAATTTTATTCATTAGAAATTTGGCAATTACTTATCAAAAAACGTATATTAACAGGTTTGGCGAAAATAATTGGAAGCGATGAAATATATAAAAATAAGAAAGGCTAGAACTCATAATTTATGCGAAATCGATGTAGACATACCAAGAGATAAACTTACAGTAATTACAGGTCTTTCAGGTTCAGGAAAATCTTCACTCGCTTTTGATACTATTTTTGCAGAAGGGCAACGAAGATACGTAGAATCCCTTTCAACATATGCGAGACAGTTTCTTGCGCGACTAGAAAAACCAGATGTAGATTCAATAGAGGGACTCTCTCCTGCAATCTCTATAGAACAAAAATCAACGTCACATAATCCAAGATCTACTGTTGGAACAGTAACGGAAGTATATGATTATCTTAGACTTCTTTTTGCACGTGTAGGGACACCTCAATGTCCAGATCACAGGCTTGCACTTGAAGCGCAAAGTGTTTCAGGAATAGTTGACCAACTAATGTCGCTTCCAGATAACACTAGAATTATGTTGCTGTCTCCTGTCGTGAAACAACGAAAGGGAGAACACAAAGAATATTTATCTAAATTAATAAATCAAGGGTACATCCGCGCACGTATTAATGGTGAGGTTACAGAGTTAAACACGAATATTAGTCTAAATCCGAAAAAAAAACATAATATTGAAATAATCATCGACAGGTTGCGTATACGTGAAGAGATAAAAATAAGATTAGCGGAGTCAATAGAAACATCGCTAAATCTTGGAGATGGAGTAATGACGGCAGTCTTAGTAGAGAGTGGTGAAGAAAATGTATATTCAAGTAAGCACGCGTGTCCAATTTGTGATTACAGTCTCAGCGAACTAGAACCTAGATTATTTTCATTTAACAACCCTATTGGGGCTTGTGATGAATGCGATGGTCTAGGTGTAATACAGCATTTTGATGAAAATAAAATTGTAAATAAAGAGCTGAGTTTAGAATCAGGTGCGATCAAGGGTTGGGATAAAAGAAATGATTTCTACTTTCAACTTATCGAAACTCTAGGTAAGCATTACAATTTTGATGTTGGCGATCGATTTGAAGATCTTTCTGATAATATAAAAAAAATAATACTTTTTGGTAGCGGAAATGAAAAGATAAAATTTCAACATAAAAACAATGGAGAAAGATATTCAAGAACACACACATTTGAGGGAATAATACCAAATTTCAAAAGAAGGTATAAAGAGACTGAATCATCATATGTAAGAGAAGAACTTGCGAAATATATTTCACAAAAAATATGCACAACATGCAGTGGTGATCGTTTAAATATAAAAGCAAAAAATGTTTTTATCAATGATAAAAACTTACCTTATATCTCAAAACTATCAATAGAGCATTGTTATAAATTTTTTAATACTTTAAAACTAGAATCTCAACGTCAGAAAATAGGTAAAAAAATAATTAACGAGATTATCTCAAGACTACAATTTTTAGTAGATGTAGGTTTAGGTTATCTCTCGTTAGGTCGCAGCGCAGAAACACTGTCCGGCGGTGAATCACAAAGAATAAGACTTGCAAGCCAAATTGGTGCAGGTCTTGTTGGTGTCACGTATATTTTAGATGAGCCAACTATTGGTTTACATCAAAAAGACAATAAAAAACTCATAGATACGCTCAACAACTTACGTGATTTAGGCAACACCGTTATTGTTGTGGAACATGACGAAGCATCAATATTAAATGCTGACTATATAATTGATTTAGGGCCTGGTGCAGGGATACACGGCGGTAATGTTATAGCTCATGGCACCGCAAAAGAAATTATTCAACAAAAAAAATCTCTCACTGGTCAATATTTAGGGAAAATTAAGAAAATACCAACCCCATTATCAAGAACACCTCGTGTTAAAAACAAACAACTATCAATTAAAAACGCAAGTGGCAATAACCTAAAAAACATATATGTAGATATACCGTTAGGCCTGCTTACTTGCGTAACTGGGGTATCAGGATCTGGAAAATCTACACTTATCAATGACACTTTGCATAATACGATCGCAAACCAACTTAACAAATCTAAACACATAGTGGCACCTTGTGATGAGATCAAAGGGCTGCAAGATATAGATAAAATTGTAGATATAAATCAAAGACCCATAGGTCGTACGCCACGCTCAAACCCTGCTACATATACGGGTTTGTTTACACACATTCGTGACCTTTTTTCTGGAACTCAAGAGGCAAGATCTCGTGGATATAAAGCGGGTAGGTTTAGTTTCAATGTAAAAGGTGGTCGATGTGAAGCATGCCGAGGAGATGGGGTTATAAGAGTTGAAATGCACTTTTTACCAGATATTTTTATAACATGTGATACCTGCAAAGGCAAAAGATACAATCGAGAAACTCTTGAAATACTATATAAAAATAAAAATATTGGTGAAATACTTGAAATGACAGTTGAAGACGCATTTGAATTTTTTCATACCGTTCCAAATATTAAAAGAAAATTGCAAACTTTAGTCGACGTTGGTCTTACGTATATCAAGATAGGACAGAATGCTGTAACTTTATCTGGAGGAGAAGCTCAAAGAATTAAATTATCTAAAGAATTATCTAAAAGAGATACAGGAAAGACTCTATATATTTTAGATGAGCCAACAACAGGACTTCATTTTTTTGATATTGAACAACTTCTAAAAGTGTTACATAGATTACGCGATAATGGCAACACAATAGTTGTCATTGAACATAACCTTGATGTAATAAAGACTTGTGACTGGATTATTGATTTAGGACCTGATGGTGGGGATAATGGCGGAGAATTAATTGCCTGTTGTACGCCTGAAGAACTATCTGATGTGCCACATTCATACACAGGGCAATTTCTTAAAACTATAACTTAGTGTTAGTAAAAGTTATTCCTCTATACTTTCTTGTTCTATAATATCTTCATTTACGACTAGCTCAACAAACGCCATAGGTGCACTATCACCAGATCTGAATCCGCACTTCAGAATACGCAAATACCCGCCCGGCCTAGAGTTATATCTTGGACCAAGTTCAGCAAATAGTTTAGTAACGGCATTCTTATCGCGTAATTTAGAAAAGGCTTGTCTTCTTTTTGAAACGGTGTCACTTTTTGCTAATGTTATTAATGGCTCTACATAACGTCTTAGCTCTTTAGCTTTGGGTAGAGTAGTACGTATCTGTTCATGCTCAATCAGAGACACGGTCATGTTATAGAACATTGCTTTTCTATGGCTAGAGTTTCTATTAAGTTTTCTTCCCGACTGCCTATGTCTCATTTTTTATGCCTTACTAGTCTCTTGTATATTTTGTGGTGGCCAGTTTTCTAATGTCATGCCTAACGATAGATTATGTGTCTCTAATATATCTTTTATTTCTGTCAAAGATTTCTTTCCAAGATTTGGTGTTTTAAGCAGTTCTACTTCAGTTTTTTGGATTAAGTCACCTATGTAATATACGTTTTCAGCTTTTAGGCAATTGGCTGACCGTACAGTCAACTCAAGATCATCCACTGGTCGTAATAGCATTGGGTCAATTATATCTTCGAGTACAGGCTCTTCTACTTCTTCTTCTGCTTGCAGGTCAACAAAAACTTCAACCTGGCTATGTAAAATTGTCGCAGCCCGACGGATTATATCATCTGGAGAAATAGTTCCGTCTGTTTCTACCTCTATAATTAATTTGTCCAAGTCTGTGCGTTGCTCAACGCGAGCACTTTCAACACGATATGAAACTTTTTTTATAGGGCTAAAACTAGCGTCTAGCTGCAGAGTACCTATTGCGCGCTCTTCTTCCTTTACTGCCCTTATTGCTGCAGGCTGATACCCTCTACCTTTTTGGACTTTCAACGACATGTCCAATTTTCCACCTGTTAGATGTGCAATAACAACTTCAGGGTTAATGACTTCAATGTCATGATCTAGCTGTATGTCTGCTCCCGTAACGAGACCATTTCCTTCTTTTACAAGTTTTATGTTTGCCTCTTTTTTGTTGTGCATAAGAATCGAGACATCTTTTAAGTTTAGGAGTATATCTACAACATCTTCTTGCACGCCTTCAATTGCAGTATATTCATGCAAGACTCCTTCTATTTCGACTTCCGTGATAGCAAACCCGGGTATCGAGGACAACATAATCCTTCTTAAAGCATTACCTAATGTGTGGCCAAACCCTCGTTCCATCGGCTCTAAAACAATTTTTGCACTATTCGTAGAAGTTTCCTGCACATCTACTAACCTTGGTTTTAATAAATCTAACACTAGAGTACCTCTCTTAATAAGTTACTTTGAATATAGCTCAACAACTAATGACTCGTTTATATCTGCGGGTAGATCGTTTCTGTCAGGAATTGACCTAAATACACCTTCCATTTTATTAACATCAACATCAACCCACTCTGGGAAACCATACTGTTCTGCAATCGATAAAGCATCTTTTATTCTTAATTGTGTTCTACTTTTTTCAGCTACAGAAATCTTGTCTTCAGGTTTAACTTTATATGATGCGATATTTACAATTGTGCTGTTGACTAGAATTGATTTATGGCTAACTAATTGTCTTGATTCTGCTCTTGTAACGCCAAACCCCATTCTATAAACCACATTATCTAACCTGCACTCTAATGAAGTCAGTAAGTTTTCGCCAGTTGAACCATGAGAACGTGCAGCTTTTTTGTAATAATTTCTAAACTGTTTTTCTAAAACACCATACATCCTGCGCAGCTTTTGCTTTTCTCGCAATTGCAAGCCATAATCTGAAAGTCTGCTTCGCCTCTCAGTTTGCTGCCCGGGTATTTTGTCTACTTTACATTTAGTGTCAAGTGCACGTGCACGACTTTTAAGTAAAAGATCAACACCTTCGCGTCTTATTAATTTACATTTTGGTCCTAAATATCTAGCCATTAAAATATCCCTGTATTAAACACGCCTCTTTTTTGGCGGGCGACAACCATTGTGGGGCAAAGGTGTGACATCTGAAATATGTGTTATCTTTAAACCAATATTATTTAAAGATCGTACAGCAGATTCTCTCCCAGGCCCTGGTCCTTTAACAAAAACTTCTACACTTTTCATGCCAAACTCTTGAGCTTTCTTTCCTGCTTTCTCTGCAGCAACCTGAGCTGCAAATGGAGTGCTTTTTCTTGAACCTCGAAAACCTGATCCGCCAGCAGTTGCCCACGTTAGAGCATTACCTTGCCTATCTGTAATAGTAATTATTGTATTATTAAATGACGAGTTAATATGCGCAATACCATCAACTACGTTCTTTTTAACTTTCTTTTTTGCTTGTGCTTTTTTTTCTTTAGCCATTAGTATTATCTCTTTATGGGTTTTTTTGCACCTTTTCTTGTTCTTGCGTTTGTTCTTGTTCTCTGACCACGAAGAGGTAACCCTTTTCTATGACGGGTACCTCTGTAACTTCCTAAGTCCATTAGCCGCTTAATATTCATAGTGATTTCTCTGCGCAGATCTCCCTCTATTGTATGTTTAGTAATCTCTTCTCTTAATTTCTCAAGATCTTTTTCGCTCAAATCTTTAACCTTTGTGTCATGCTGTACGCCTGCATCGTTACATATAAGGTTTGCTGTACTTCTGCCTACGCCATATATAGACGTCAGCGCAATTACTGTATGCTTATGATCTGGAATATTTATGCCTGCTATTCTTGCCATGTTCTTCCTATTCTGTAGTAAATATATAAATTATTTTATCCTTGCCTTTGTTTGTGGCGTGGGTCTTTACAAATGACCCTTACAACATTGTTCCGTTTAACTATTCTGCAATTTCTGCAAATTTTTTTTACTGATGCTCTCACTTTCATAATAATTACCTAGCGTAATAAACCTGAACCTTTAGCTTTAGACTTTTTCATCAAACCGTCATACTGGTGAGACATTACATGTGCTTGCATTTGGGACATAAAATCCATCACAACAACAACAATAATTAATAATGATGTTCCGCCAAAATAAAAGGGAACATTTAAACCTATAATTAAAAATTCTGGTAACAAACACACGAGAACTATGTAAATTGCTCCTACAGCTGTAAGTCTTGTCATCACAGAATCTATATAATTTGCAGTTTGGTCGCCTGGTCGTATCCCTGGTATAAATGCCCCTGAGCGTTTAAGGTTATCTGCAGTCTCTCTTGAATCATAGACTAGTGCTGTGTAAAAAAAACAGAAAAATATTATAGCGAGAGCATAAAAAACTACATACAAAGGTTGTCCGGGAGCAATAGTAGTCGATAAATCACGCAACCATGTCATACCTTCTGCTGTCCCAGCCCATTGTCCCAGACTAGCTGGGAAAAGAATAATACTAGAAGCAAAAATAGGTGGAATAACTCCTGCCATATTGAGCTTAAATGGAAGGTGTGTAGACTGTGCTGCATACATTCGCCTTCCTTGTTGTCTCTTTGCATAATTTACCGTTATTCTTCTTTGCCCTCTTTCAATAAATACAACAAAACCAGTCACAGCAAGAACTAATATCAGTAAAAAAGCTACTAATGCTGAGGAAAGTTCACCTGTACTTGCAAGCTCCAACGTACCACCAAACGCAGTGGGAAGGCCTGCGACAATACTAGTAAAGATAATGATTGAAATTCCATTACCGATACCACGTTCTGAAATTTGCTCTCCTAACCACATCAAGAACATAGTTCCTGTAACTAATGTAACTACCGTTGAAAAAACAAAATTGTAACCAGTAAAAAGAGCGATACCTTGTGATTGGAGTGCTACTGAAACGCCCCCTGCTTGTGTTGTTGCTAGAAATAACGTTCCATACCTTGTGTACTGCATAATTTTCCTTCTACCTTGCTCTCCTTCCTTTTTTAGCTCCTTCAGTGTTGGGATAACTGCAGACATTAGTTGAATAATTATAGAGGCAGATATATAAGGCATAATACCAAGCGCAAGTATACTAAGACGCTCCAAAGCACCCCCAGAGAACATATTAAATAAATCAATGATAGTGCCACTTTGTTGTTCGAAAAAAGTTGCAAGAGCTGTTGGATTTATTCCTGGAACAGGGATATATGTACCTATCCTGTATACAATCAATGCAACAAGGACAAACACAATACGTTGCCTAAGCTCAGTAAATTTAGTTAAACCTGATAATTGGTCGGGGGCTACAGCCATTTAACACGCCTTTTATTATTTTTCAATTTTTCCTCCAGCCTTTTCTATTTTCTTTTTTGCTGATGCAGAAGCTTTTATCCCTTTTAAATTAATAGCCTTGTCTATAGTTCCGGTCGCAATAACTTTAGCTCTCATAATAGTTTTAGATACAATCTTTGCATTTTTTAAAACATCTAGATCAACATCAAACTCTTTAATTTTCGAAAGCTCGTGCAACCTTACTTCTGCTGTATGTTTAGCAAGCTTGCTAGCAAAACCCACTTTCGGTAATCTTCTCTGCAAAGGCATCTGACCACCCTCAAAACCTACTTTATGATAACCGCCAGAACGTGACTTTTGCCCTTTATGCCCTCTTCCGGCAGTCTTTCCATATCCAGAACCTGATCCTCTGCCAACTCTTTTAGCTTTACGGGAACTCCCTTGATGTTTTTTTAGTGTATTTAAAAACATTATGTTCTCTCTATCTTTAACATGTAATTAATTTTATTAATCATTCCGAGATTCTCTGGTGTTTCCTCAACTGTAACAGCCTTATTTATTCGACGAATACCTAAACCTCGCGCGCACTCTTTATGAGACTGGAGTCTGCCGTTCAGACTTTTAATTAAAGTAATTTGTATTTTTTTACTTTTGCTCATTTTTTCATTCGCCCTTAACCTGACTCACTGTTTTTCCTCTTTTCTTAGATACATATTCTGGAGATTGTATTGACTGCAATCCATTTATAGTTGCCTGTACTACATTAATGGGGCGTCTAGAGCCAATACATTTAGCAAGCACATTATGCACTCCTAGTACTTCAAAAACTGCCCGCATAGCTCCACCAGCAATTATTCCAGTTCCTTCGGATGCTGGTTGCATAAATACTTTTGCTGCTCCATGTGTCCCTGTGATTGAATAATGCAATGTCCCGTCTGTTAAAGGTATTGAAATCATAGATCTTCGTGCTCTTTCCATAGCCTTTTGTATCGCTAATGGTACTTCTCTAGCTTTACCGTAACCATAACCAACTCTTCCGTTACCATCTCCGACGACAGTAAGCGCAGTGAATCCAAATTGCCGCCCACCTTTCACCACCTTAGCTACACGATTGACAGCGATAAGTTTCTCTAAAAGATCTTCACTTCCGCGCATTACTTCAACATTTGTTGACATATTTTATAATTCTCCCAGCTTAAAATTTTAGGCCATTTGTTCGTGCAGCTTCAGCCAAAGCTTTTATTCTTCCGTGGTATTTGTAGCCACTTCTGTCAAAAGCTACTATATTCACTTTATTAGCCTTCGCCCGTTCAGCTATTAGTGTCCCAACTTTTTCTGCCGCCTCAATATTCCCTTTTGATTTCAATTTACTTAAAGTTTTATCAAGAGTAGATGCTGATGCGATGACTTTGTCGTTTTCTGCACTCACTACCTGAGCATATATATGCCTTGGCGTTCTATGCACCGTAAGTCTTGGCATAGCAAGCTCGCGTATCTTCATGCGCGTTTTTTTTGCCCTTCTTTGCCTTAGCTTATGTTTGTCCATTATTTCTTCTTCGCTTCTTTTCGAATAATATGTTCATCTGCATATTTAACACCTTTGCCTTTGTAGGGTTCTGGTGGTCTTAACGATCTTATGTCAGCAGCTATTTGCCCGACTTTTTGCTTATCTATTCCTTTTATAATTATTTCTGTTTGACTCGGCGTTTCTATTGTCATCCCTTCAGGGATAGCATAATTAATTGGGTGTGAGAACCCAAGTGTTAGGTTTAATGTTTTGCCTTGCACTTTTGCTCTATACCCGACGCCTACAAGCTCTAGTTTTTTTTCAAAACCTTGCTCTACACCTATAACTACGTTGCTCACAAGAGACCTCATAGTCCCAGCCATTGAGTCTTTGCCTGCAGCCTCGAAAGTTATTTTTTCACCCTCATGTTTATATGAAACGCTTTCATGAATATCAACACTAAGCTCACCTTTAGGGCCTTTTACATATAAGTGCCTTCCCTCGCTTTTAATTTCAACGCCTGAGGGTATTTGAATTGGTTTGTTTGCTACTCTTGACATTTTTTCCAAACCTTTTGAATTATTCGACGGTGCATAATATTTCACCCCCATGACCTTCTTTGCGTGCCTGATGATCTGTCATAATGCCATATGAAGTTGAGATAATAGCAATACCAAGCCCTCCTATAACTTTTGGTAGATCATTAACTGGCTTATAAACACGAAGTCCTGGTCTGCTTATTCTTGTAAGCTTTTGTATAACAGGCTGGCCCTCATAATACTTAAGCGTAATAGTTAAACTCTTCTTCTCACCATCACCATCAATCTTATATTCATTGATGTATCCTTCTGCATGAAAAACTTTAGCCATTGCCTCTTTCATAATGGAGCTTGGCATTGATATAGAAGTCTTTTTTATCATTTGTCCATTTCTGATTCTTGTTAAAAAATCTGCTACTGGGTCATTAAAACTCACTTTTTTCTCCTTACCAGCTCGCCTTGACTAAGCCAGGAATTTCTCCCCGCATAGCAGTTTCGCGTGCTTTTATTCTTCCCAACCCAAACTTTCTATAGTAACCCCTTGATCTCCCTGTAATAGAACATCTATTTCTATACCTTGATGGGCTCGAGTCACGTGGTAATTTTTGCAACTTACGGCCTGCTTCTATACGTTCAGCGATCGTACTGCTTGGATCGTTGATTATATTTTTTATCTGTGTACGCTTTTTTGCATATTTTTTAATTAAATATGCTCTTTTTTTATCACGCTCTGTCATTGAAGTTTTTGCCATAGCTAATTACCGTCTAAATGGGAAATTAAATTCATCAAGTAATGCCAAAGCTTCTTCATCAGTTGCTGCGTCAGTAGTAATGGCAATATCGAGGCCACGAATACTATCAATCTTTTCGTAGTCAATTTCAGGAAATATTATCTGCTCTTCTATTCCGATGCTGTAATTACCTCGACCATCAAAAGCCTTAGGTGAGAGGCCTCGGAAATCTCGAATTCTTGGGATTGCTATATTAATGAGCCGATCAATAAACTCATACATTAATCTTCTTCTAAGCACTACTTTGCAGCCGATTGGCCAGCCTTCACGGATACTAAAACCAGCAATAGACTTTCTAGCTTTAGTTAATACACCTTTTTGTCCAGAGATCTTAGATATATCCTCTAGAGCTAAGTCGAATATTTTTTTATCTTTTGCACCCTCGCCTAACCCCATGTTTAGTGTTATTTTGCAAATCTTAGGCACTTGCATGACGTTTTTATATCCCATGCGCTTTTTTAGGTTTGGGATTATAGTTTCTTTATATGTTTTTTCTAATCTTGACATTTTTTATGCATCTATAATTTCATCATTTGACTTAAAATAACGCACTTTTTTATTATCTTTTAAGCGCTTGAAACCAACACGGTCAGCTTTTCCTGTTGCAGGATTAAAAAGCATTAAATTCGAAATATCAATTGGCATTTCTTTTTCTACAATTCCTCCAGTTTCACCTTTATTTGGATTAGGTCTTGTAGTTTTCTTCCCCATATTGATTCCTTCAACAATCATTTTATCCCCTTTTGCTAGAGCTAAAACTGTTCCTTTGCGGCCTTTATCTTTGCCGCATACCACAATAACTTCATCGCCTGTTTTAATTTTCTTCATGACACAAAACTATTCCTATAAGACTTCTGGAGCTAATGAAATTATTTTCATAAATCGCATACTTCTAAGTTCTCTTGTAACCGGGCCAAAAATCCTAGTCCCAATTGGCTGTAGTTTATTATCAAGAAGAACAGCTGCATTGTTATCAAATCTTATTTTAGAACCATCTTGTCTCCTGACACCATGTACGGTTCTAACAACTAAAGCATTACACACTTCTCCCTTTTTTACTTTTCCTCTAGGAATAACGTCTTTCACGCTTACCTTGATCACGTCACCTATATTCGCATATCTTCTATGTGAACCACCCAGGACTTTTATGCACTGGAGTTTTTTTGCACCACTGTTATCAGCTGCCAGCAAAACTGTTTCTGTTTGAATCATGATTGTGCCTGTCCAGTTAAAACTTGTAGCAAAGTCCAGTGCTTGTGTTTAGAGATTGGTTTACATTCCTGCACTGAAACGTAATCACCAATGTTGCACTGATTCTTTGCGTCGTGAATTTTAATTTTTGATGATCTTTTAATATATTTACCATATAAAGCATGCTTAACCTTTCTCTCTATCAATATAACGGCTGTTTTATCCATCTTATTACCTACAACTTGGCCAATGACAACTTTTTGTGACTTCTCTTGAGTGGTCATGAAGAAACTCCATCATCAAGTGATGCAGCATTCATTACAGTTTTAATTCGTGCAATATCTTTTCTGCAGTTTTTTAGTAAATGATTTCTTGTCTCCTCACCCATGCTAACTTTCATTTTTAGATCAAACTGTTGTTTTCTTAGCGCCATAAGTTCATCAACCAAATCCTGTTTTTTCATATTTTTTAAGTCCTCTGCTTTCATTACATAACCGCCCTTGTTATAAACGATGTTTGTACGGGTAATTTTGATGCTGCCAGTCTGAATGCTTCGCGTGCAATGCTTTCTGGGACACCTTCTATTTCATATAAAACACTCCCTGGCTGGACCTTTGCTACCCAATATTCAACATTACCTTTTCCTTTTCCTTGACGAACTTCTAAAGGCTTCTTTGTAATAGGAACATCAGGAAAAATACGTATCCAAATCTTCCCGCCACGTTTAATGTATCTAGTCATCGCACGTCTTGCTGCCTCTATTTGCCTAGATGTTATTCGTCCACGCGTGGTTGCTTTTAAAGCATACTCACCAAAACTGACTTTATTACCCGACTGAGCTAAACCTCGATTTCGTCCTTTCTGTTGTTTTCTATATTTTGTTTTCTTAGGTTGCAGCATTAACTTAAACCTTAATCTCTATAAATTTTCATCTGAATCTTTGTAGATCCAGGTCTTTATCCCTATTATCCCATAGGTGGTCATAGCCTCAGAAAAACCATAATCGATATTTGCACGCAATGTATGTAATGGGACTCTACCTTCTCTATACCATTCTGATCTTGCTATTTCAGCTCCATTAAGCCGCCCAGCTACATTAATTTTTACTCCAATAGCACCTAACCTTATTGCATTTTGCACAGCTCTTTTCATTGCTCGTCTGTACATTATTCTTCTTTCTAATTGTTGTGCTACATTTTCAGAGACAAGTTGCGCATCAATTTCCGGCTTTCTAATCTCCTCTATGTTAATTTTTATATTGTTAAGGTTAAGTTCTAGTATTTTTGCCACTTCTTTGCGAAGCCCTTCAATATCCTCTCCTTTTTTTCCTATAACAATACCTGGCCTTGCTGTATGTATAGTTATAAAAGCAGCTTGATTTGGACGTTCGATCTGTATTTTACTCACAGAGGCCTGCGATAGTTTCTTTTTTAAGAAATCACGTACTGCCAAATCTGTTTTCAAACACTCAGAATAATTCTTCCCTTCTGCATACCAAGTAGATGTCCAGTCAGTTGTGATTCCAAGTCTAAATCCTATTGGATGAACTTTTTGACCCATGATTATTCCTTCTCTCCTACTGACAAAGTGATATGGCTTGTTCTTTTAAATATATTAAAAGCTCTTCCTCTCGCCCGTGCACGCCACCTTTTAAATGTTGGACCTTCATCAATATGTACTTTTGAAACTATAAGTTCGTCAACATCAGCACCTTCATTATGTTCAGCATTAGCAATTGCAGACTCTAAAACTTTTTTAATTATTTTTGCAGATTTTTTTTGACTCATATGTAAAAGCTGAAGAGCATTTTCAGCCCGCATACCTCGTATTTGGTCTGCTACTAGTCGACATTTTTGAGCTGAGATTCTTTCAAATTTTAATTTCGCTTGAACTTCCATCTACTTAACCACCTTTGCCCCTAGTGAATGACTTCGAAAAACTCGTGTAGCCGCAAACTCACCTAGCTTATGTCCTACCATATTTTCACTGATTAAAACTGGAACATGTTGTCTGCCATTATGAATAGCAATAGTTAAGCCAACCATTTCAGGAATAACCATTGATCGACGTGACCACGTCTTTATAGGCTTACGATCATTGTTTTTATTTGCATCCTCTATTTTCTTAAATAAATGATGATCGATAAATGGTCCTTTTTTAAGAGATCTTGGCATGTTTATCTACCTTTCTTTTTACGACGACGCACTATAAGACGATCTGTTCTTTTGTTTGTCCTTGTTTTGTAGCCTTTTGTTGAGACCCCCCAAGGCGTTACCGGATGTCTGCCTCCAGCTGTTTTACCTTCTCCTCCGCCATGCGGATGATCTACTGGGTTCATAGCAACTCCCCTCACTGTAGGTCTTATCCCTAACCACCTTTTAGCTCCTGCTTTACCAAATTTTGCTAAGTTGTTTTCTGCATTGCTCACAGTCCCCACGGTTGCTTTGCATTGCGACAATACTTTGCGTATTTCTCCAGATTTAAGTCTTAAAGTTGCATAGCCACCCTCGCGAGCAATGAGTTGCACAGATGTTCCGGCGCTTCTTGCAATTTGTGCGCCTTTACCGGGCATCATTTCAACACAATGTATATTTGTTCCAAGTGGTATTGAAGAAAGTGGCATAGTATTTCCAGGTTGCATTGGCACGGCTGTCCCTGACTGGAGTTCATGGCCCTTTCCTACGCCTTCGGGGCAAATAATGTATCTCCTTTCTCCATCCGCATACATGACTAATGCAATATGTGCGCTTCTATTTGGATCATACTCTACTCGCTCAACTACAGCTTTGATTTCATCTTTATCTCTCTTAAAATCAATTTTGCGGTAACGCTTCTTATGTCCGCCTCCTATGTGCCTTGTTGTGATCCTACCTTTATTATTTCTACCCCCAGTTTTTGTCTTTTTCTCACACAAAGGTTGGTAAGGCTCACCTTTGTGTAATGCAGGGCTATGTACCGCTATTTTAAAGCGTCTTCCGGGAGATGTTGGTTTAGATTTAACTAGCGCCATGATTATTTACCCAACGTTGAAAAGTCAATATCATTGCCTTCCGCAAGAGTAATAAAAGCTTTTTTCCAGTCTTTTCTTTTACCAACAATACGTCCTGTAACTTTTCTTTTACCTCTCACGTTGAGAACGCGCACTGCATCAACTTTCACTGAAAACAACAACTCAACAGCTGCTTTTATTTCTTTTTTTGTTGCATCACGCATAACTCTAAAACAATGCTGATTAACTGAATCTGTTAAATCAGCTGTCTTTTCAGACACATGAGGTTTAATCAGAATTTTTATAATTCGTTCTTGATTCATAACTTATTTCTTCTTTGGGGTTGTTTTCTTTTTTGAGGTAACTTTCTTTTTAGTTGCTGCTTTCTTCTTTGGGGTTGTTTTCTTTTTTGAGGTAACTTTCTTTTTAGTTGCTGCTTTCTTCTTTGGGGTTGTTTTCTTTTTTTCTACATCCGGGGCATTGAATAGTTCTTCTATTTTTTTTATTGATTCTTCAAGTAACAAAATATTTTCGTACTTTACTAAATCAACCGGGTTTAATTCATTAATATTACATACATTTATGCTATGTAGATTCCTTGAAGATAAATAGAGATTTTCTTTATATTCATTTGTTACTATTAATACTGATGATGTTAGAGAAAAACTCTCTAAGGTTGATTTTAATACTTTCGTTTTAGGGGTTTTAATATCTAAACTTGAAATAACATGCAAACGTTTTTGTTTTAGCAGTTCTGATAAAATTGATCTCATAGCAGCTCTATACATCTTTTTGTTAATTTTCTTCTTGAAGCTTTTTGGTGAAGAAGCAAAAGTTACACCTCCTCCACGCCATATAGGGCTACGTATTGTGCCCGCTCTTGCTCTTCCAGACCCTTTCTGTGCGTATGGTTTTCTTCCGCCACCTTTTACATCTGATCTGTTTTTTTGTGCTTTTGACCCGCTTCTTGCTCCAGCAAGATATGAAACAACTGCCTGATGTACTAATGGTGCGTTAAACTTTTGTCCAAAGCATTTATCAGAAAGATTTACTTGTTTTTTATTGTCTAGGCTTTGTAATTCCATAGCTTATGTCTCCTGGCCCTTTTGCTCGCTATCATCCTGCTTCACTACTTCATCTGCCTGTTCTTTTGCTTTTTCAGTTGTGTCATCAGTTACATCAGCTTTTATTTTTTTCGAAGAAACTTTTACTTCCTCTTTCTTTTTAACTATTGCTGTAGATGGTTTACTTGAAACCTTAACAATGACATCGCCACCTTTTGATCCTGGGACAGAACCTCTAACTAGTATTAAATGTCGTTCCATGTCAATCTTTATGACTTGTAAATTCTTTTGAGTCACTTGCTCATCACCCATGTGCCCTGCCATTTTTTTTCCTTTAAAAACTCTTCCAGGGTCTTGGCATTGCCCTGTTGCACCATGTGCTCTATGTGATAATGAATTTCCATGGGACCTGTCTTGACCACTAAAATTATGCCGCTTTATAACTCCTGCAAACCCTTTCCCAATGCTTGTTCCAGTCACATTAACAAAAGATCCTACTTCAAAAATATCTACATCTATTGCTTGCCCAACTTCTGGTATTTCTTCAT